>Ga0247843_1003058_pt1 | contig 28398 bp, 28 predicted proteins | sample LaCruzMarch2017__FD_192420 | JGI IMG/M metagenome (GOLD analysis project Ga0247843, IMG submission 192420) | Freshwater microbial communities from meromictic Lake La Cruz, Castile-La Mancha, Spain - LaCruzMarch2017_8m | ecosystem: Environmental > Aquatic > Freshwater > Lake | place: Spain... | reverse complement strand
AACAAAGCCCGTCCTGAGGCGAATCACGCGTTTTCCTGGTGCGTATTCCGACGCAAACCGGACACCAATCCGATTTGAAGTCGGACAGCGTTCCGATTCAAAGCGGACAGCGTTCCGATTGAAGCCGGACAGTCGTCCGGGCTGATGTCGGACAGTTTTCTGATGGGATCGGAACGGTGTCCGATATCGACCGGATGAGTGTCCGATATGGATCGGACTGATGTCCGACAAGGCAGGAAAGGAGGGAAGCGACGCAGAGTAGAAAACCGCCGTAAGGGTTTGCGTGCCGGAAGGCAACGAAGGCAAGCGACCTGCATGGCACGAGCACCACTACACATGCGTCAAATCAACGAAATCCTCCGTCTCCGCCATCAAGGCCAACTATCAGTCCGCGACATCGCCCGCAGTTGCGGGTTACCCGCCAGCACGGTGGGCGATTATCTCAAACGCGCCGAAGCGGTGAACCTCGGTTGGCCCCTGCCCGAGGGGCTCAGTCAGAAGCAACTTCAGGATCAGTTGCTCGGTTGCCCTCTGCCCAAAGCGCCGACATCAGACTCATCCAAACCACTGCCAGACTGGGCTCAGTTGCGTCAGGAGCTGGGGCGCAAGGGCGTCACACTTCAACTGCTCTGGCAGGAATACCGCCGGGAACATCCGGACGGCTACGGTCGCAGCCGTTTCTGCGAGCTCTACCAGCAATGGGCTGGCGCGCTGGATCCGGTGTTGCGCCAGGTTCATGTGCCCGGGGAAAAACTCTTCGTGGACTGGGCGGGCCAGACCGTGGCGATCCACAACCCAGCCGACGGTACGACGGCTCAAGCCCACCTGTTTGTTGCGGTACTGGGGGCCAGCAACAAGGTCTTCGCCGAGGCCTTTCCCAACGAACAGCTCGACTCCTGGATCACCGCCCACTGTCACGCCTTCGCCTTCTACAGCGGCGTACCGAGGGTCACTGTCCCTGACAACCCGAAGACGGCGGTGACACAGCCTTGCCGGTATGAACCACGCCTGCACCGCAGCTACCAGGAGATGGCCGAGCACTACGGCACCGTGATCCTGCCTGCGCGACCGAAGAAGCCGCGAGACAAGGCAAAGGTCGAGACCGGCGTACAGATCGCCGAGCGGCAGATCCTGGCTGTGCTGCGCGATCAGCGCTTCTTCAGCATCGCCACGCTCAACGAAGCCATCGCTCCGCTGCTGGTCCGCATCAACGCACAGCCCTTCCAGAAGCTGGAGGGTTCCCGGGAGGAGAGTTTTTTGACGTTGGAGAAGAGCCGCCTCCTGCCGTTGCCGTCCAGCCCGTTCACTTTGTCCACCTGGCTCAAGGCCACGGTCAACATCGACTACCATGTCGCCGTCGAGAACCACTTCTACAGCGTCTCGTACACCTTGGTGCATCAGCCTGTCGAGGTGCGGATCACCTCACAGACGGTGGAGATCTTCCAGTCGGGCAAGCGAGTCGCGGCCCATCAGCGGAGCCATCAGAAGGGGCACTTCACCACGCTCGATGAACATCGGCCCAAGTCCCATCAGAAGCACCTGCAGTGGACTCCTGGTCGACTTGTCGCGTGGGCCCAGACTGTGGGCCCTAACTGCGCCCGGGTGATGGAGGAGATCCTGCGAAGCAAACCGCATCCCGAACAAGGTTACCGCTCATGTCTGGGCATCATGCGGCTGGGCAAAGCCCTCGGCGCCCAACGGGTCGAGGCCGCCTGCGTGCGAGCCCTGCATTTCGGCACCTGCTCCTACACGAGCATCAAATCCATCCTGCAGAGCAGGCTCGAGAGCCAGCCTCTGGAACACGAACCACCCATGGCCAGCCCCGTCCATGAAAACCTCCGCGGTAGCCCCTACTACGCCTGACCTATGCTCTACTCCCAGACCATCGAAAAGCTCCGCGCTCTGAACCTGGAAGGCATGGCGCAGGCATTGGAGGAACAACGTCACCAGAAGGACATCACCGGGTTGGACTTCGAGGATCGCCTGGCTCTGCTGGTGGAACGCCAATGGATGTGGCGCGAAAACCGAGGCATGGCCGCACGGCTCAAATACGCCCAGCTCAAGATCACTGACGCCACTCCCGAGGGCGTCGACTATCGCGCCAGCCGCGGCTTGAAACGGGCCCACGTCGACCAGTTGCGCGCCAGCCGATGGATCCAAGAGAAGCGCAACTGCCTGATCACCGGACCAACCGGCGTCGGCAAAACCTACTTGGCGTGCGCACTGGGCCATCAGGCCTGCCGGGATGGGCATCGCACGATCTTCTTCCACGGCCCCAAACTGTTCCGAGCCCTGCGCACGGCCCATGCCGACGGCAGTCTGCCGACCCTCTTGAAAAGGCTGGCCCGAGCCAGCCTGCTGATCGTCGACGATCTCGGGACCGCTGCCGCTGCCGAAAAACCCTTCCGGGACTTCCTGGAGATCATCGATGACCGCCAAGGGGCAACCCTGATCACCAGCCAGTTCCCGGTAGACCAGTGGCATGAACTCATCGCCGACGCCACTGTCGCTGACGCCATCCTGGACCGGTTGATCCACAACGCGTATCGGTTCGAACTCAAGGGCGAATCCCTGCGCAAGCGCCCGGACCAAAAGCCTCCTTCGGACTGACGAGTCGGCAGGTCGTAGGCGCGCCTATTGGCACGGGCCTGGGGAGTCCGTTACGCGTGGCGACCGGCGGCGAAGCGAGCAGGGGCTTGAAGCCCTTCGCCGCCGCTCCCCGGCCCGAGCCAATGCACGGCGCGTCGAGTCACCCGAGCCCAAGAAACGTCGCTTCGCTCCGAAGCCGGAATCAGGCCCGATTTTCTTGCCTCATATCGGACAGTTCTTTATTGCTCACGACCGAGCGTCGCTTCGCTCCGACAACTGTCCGATATCGTCGGATCAGTGTCCGATACGAATCGGAATGGGTGTCCGATTTCATCGGAATACGCAACCGCCCCCTGCATTAGTCCACATCGCGCAGCGGAGTGATGATCCATCCAAATCCCGAAGGTCTTGTCCCGGCACGGGTTTCAGAAGAAACGATCGCCCCATCACCACAGCCGTCGGAGCTCCACCCTCCCCCGTATAGCCCCCACTCATGCACAACAAATGTCCAAGGGTGATGTCCGCGCGGCGGGGATCATCCAAGTGCCCCTCGGGTGAAAACGCCTCCGGCAAGAACTCCGGAGTAAACACGCGGGTTTCAAGACCGGCTGGAAATCGTCCCGCGAATTCCTGAAGAAGTATTCCACAAGCGATGCTGGTGTAAGCCTTGCCGGTCGAGGCCATGTCCGGACGCGCTTCCCGATTGGCACGTCCCACATAACGCTCCAATGCCAGCCAACCATGCCGAACAACCAAAAGCCCGGCATTCTGGGAGCAGCGTTGGTTGTACTCCCACGCCTGATCCAAACGGCGGGCGTCCAGTCCGGCGCGCCGACGGATCATGGACTGGCCATTGGTTGCACAACGCCATCCGCCCTCGGCATCAGGAGGTGGAAAATATACGGCAGAAACCGGAAGGGCCGCTGCCAAGAGGATAAACATCCAGCGGCATCCAACCGCACTGATTAGCATCCCTGATTGAAGTACCCCTATTGGGCGTGGGTCAATCGCGACCAATGGAAGTATGCGCCACTGATTGGACGCCAACACCGATCCTTCAGCTCGGAAGATTGCAATGCCCGGGCCGACGGGTTGGGTGCCGATCGGAGGGTGTTCACTCGAGCGGCAACGGACCACCGGCAGGCTCCTGTTGGGAAATGCAGTGGAATGAGCCCAGCCCCCAGATCAACTCCGTCGAATCGATCCCGATGACCTTCCGCCCCGGAAACAGGGGACGGAGCACCTCGAGAGCCCTTGCGTCATTGGCATGCCTGTAGGTCGGCACCAGCACGCAACGGTTGGCGATGTAGAAATTGGCATAGCTGGCAGGGAGACGCTGGCCGTCGTATTCCACCACACCAGGCATGGGCAATTCCACGATGCGCAGCGCATTGCCGTCCTGATCCTTCATCGACCGCAGACGGTATAGATTCTCTTGCAGGAGACCGTAATTGGCGTCAGTCGGATCCTCTTCGACCACAGTCACCACGGTCTGAGAATCCGTGAACCGAGCAATATCATCAATATGCCCGTCGGTATCATCACCGACGATTCCATCTCCTAGCCACAGGATATGGCGTACCCCCAGATAATCCCGCAACTGCTGTTCGATCTGCTCCCGATTCAATTTCGGATTCCGATTCGGATTCAGCAGGCAAGCCTCGGTAGTCAGCAAGGTTCCGGCGCCATTCACCTCTATCGATCCCCCCTCGAGGATCATTCCTGGCGAGTAGAGCGGCAGCCCCCTCAGAGCTGCCACATGGCGAGGCACCGCATCATCCAGATCGTAAGGAGGGTACTTGCCGCCCCACGCATTGTAGTCCCAATCCACCACAACGCGCTCGCGGATACCCGCACGATCACGCACCAGAAATATGGGCCCATGGTCGCGGCACCAAGGCTCGTAGGCGGGAAAATGGTGGAAAGAAACCCGATCCAGCGGAGTTTTTCGATCGGAGAGAAGCCCCCGAACCCAGTCCTCCTTCTCGGCATTCCAGACGTTGATATGCACCGATTCCACCTGCACCAGAGCCCGGATCAACTCCGCGTACACATCGGGCACCGTCTCATACTTGTCAGGAAAACTGATCCCCTCCGGACGCGGCCAAGTCAGCCAAGTGCCCGAGTGCATTTCCCATTCAGCCGGCATCCGAAAACCCAAACCCGCCGGAGTCAGACTCAAATTCATTTCTAGGATTATTTAAACCGATCTCCCCCGCAAAGCCAAGTCCAGCCAAAACAACATGGTGACAGGTTCAATATATTTGACCGAAGAGGGTGGGGTGCTCTAGGGTTTCTTTATGCGAAGGGCTCGAATCAAGGAGGCGGGGGCGGTGTACCACTGCGTTTCTCGTACCGTCGGGGGGCAGTTCTTGCTCGATGACCTCGCAAAACAACGTCTGGTCGATCTTCTCTTCCCTCTAGCTCAGTTCTGTGGCGTGGAAATCATCACCTATTGCATGATGTCCAACCACTTCCACCTGCTCATCCGCATCCCCACCCTCTCACCCATCCCAGATTCTCTGCTCCTCCATCGGGCCGAGCGCTTCTACGGCAAACAGGCTCTCTTGCCCTCTTTGGCCAGGGCCGATCTCCAACGCTCAGGCTCCATCAGCTCTCACATCCGCCAATCCCTCTCCAGCCGCATGGGCGATGTCTCCGCTTTCATGAAGGAGTTCAAACAACGCTTCAGCCGCTGGTTCAATCAACACTCCGGCCGCTTCGGCACTCTCTGGGCAGAACGCTTCTCCAGCACCCTGGTCGAAGAATCCTCCTCCGCTCTCCAAACAGTCGCCTCCTATATCGACCTCAACCCTGTCCGCGCCGGGCTGGTCTCCGATCCAAAAGATTACCGCTTCTGCGGCTATTCAGCCGCTTTGGCCGGAAATCCAGCCGTTCGCGTCGGGCTAATGAGCTTCCTCTCGGGCAAATCCTGGGGAGCTGCTGCCGCAGAGTACCGCTTGAATCTCTTCACCTCCGCCGGGGTCGCTGGCCACAGCGATAAACAAGCCATCAATCGCGACGCCATCCGCGCCGAATTGGCCCGCGGGGGACGCTTGAGCCTCCCAGAAATCCTCCGACTCCGGGTCCGTCACCTCACGGCCGGGGTCGCCATCGGTTCCAGGGACTTCGTCAATCAGGTCTTCGCCCACCACCGCTCCCACTTCGGACCCAAACGCCTCGAGGGCGCTCGCCCCATCCGCGGCGTCCCTCTGCCTCACCTGAAAACCCTCCGCGACCTGCGCGTCAACGCCATCGGATAGGTGGAATTTGTGGTGCAGTCCTGAAGGGCTTCTGTTGCTAAAAAACGACGATGCTTCGAGCGAGAACTTGAAGTAGGTTTTCGCTGTGACTGATCTCTTTGCTCGGCAGCGTGAATTGGTACGGCAGCACCCGGAGAACGAATTGGCGCGTTTCAGTTTGGGACGGGCGTTGTTTGATGCCGGGGACTTTCCCGGAGCGCGTGAACAACTGGAGGTCGCCCTTCGCCGGAAGCCAGACTGGATGGTGGTCCAAATCCTTCTGGGCAAGTGCGATTTGGCTCAAGGATCTGCGGACGCGGCGCGATCAGCCTTTGAACGTGCCTTGCACCTGGCTCGCCAACAGCACCATGAGGGACCAGAGGCTGAATTGCTGGAACTTCTTTCGGGGTTGAACACGTAAGCTCACCATCTAGGCTCTGCCAAGCTCCCCCAATAACATTGTGAGACTCAACACCCCTCGCTCGCGGCAGTCTGCGGGCTTCACGCTCATTGAACTGCTGGTAGTCATCGCCATCATCGCGATCTTGGCTGGCATGCTTTTGCCGGCGCTGGCCAAGGCACGTCAAAAAGCCACTGGAATCGCCTGCATCAACAACGAAAAGCAGTTGATGGTGGCCGCGATGCTTTATGTCGGGGAAAACCGGGATTTTTTCCCTCCGAATGGAGCGGGTGATCCGACAGTGAATCTCATAAACCCTCCCGCCAATTATGTTCCCAAGTACTGGGTCGAAGGACGCGACGGAAACAATCTGGTCGATGCATCGGCTTCAAGTCTCATCAACCCGCGGGTATCGCTCTTGGCAACCTACCTTCCGGCGTTGGGATCGTTCAAATGTCCTGGCGATCGCTACACGGAAATAGTCAATGGTCGCAGGCAGACCAACCCTCGCACCTACGGCCAGAATCCTTGGGTCAATTGGGCCGATGATGCTCCGTACGCTACCAGTGCCCTCGGAGATGATCGCACCTACCGTAATTTCCGGAAGACCTCAGACTTGTTGTCTGCCGCGGACATTTTTGTTCACGGTGAAATTCACCCCAAGGCAATTTGCCGTCCATTTTTTGGAGTCAACATGGCCACTTCCTCAGGGGGCGCTTATCATGTCCCAGGCAATTATCACGGGCGTAATTCCAATTTCTCTTTCGCTGACGGCCATGCGGAATCTCACCGATGGGTCAGTGGCACGTTCAACAATCCGCCTTCCAATGCGGATCATCACAATGCTCACGGAAGTGGCTTCCCGGGAACCGCCAGCCGACCCGATCTGACTTGGCTTAACGAGCACACCACGGTTCGCCGCTGAGTCCGTTGTTCGAAGCTTTCCCCTCGAATGAAACCGATTGCCGATTGCCGGCTCTATACCTTTGTCGATACCGCCTACTTGAACGGTCGGGATCCGGTGGCCCTGGCGGCAGCTCTTTGTGACGGCGGATCAGACCTGATCCAACTCAGGGCCAAGGGACTCCCCGAATCGGAGGTGCTTCGACTGGCTCGAGCTCTGGCTCCGGTGCTGCGTGATGCCCATGTCGGTCTGGTGATCAACGACCATCCTGAGGTTGCTATGGAAGTCGGGGCTCCATGGGTTCACCTGGGTCAGGAGGATTTTTTTGACGCAGGCCACCAACGCGTTGGGGAACTTCGCTGCAAGAAGTCTGGGTGTCTGGTCGGTTTATCCACCCACGCGCCGGATCAATGCGTTCGCGCAGTCGCTGCGGGGGCCGACTACGTGGCGATCGGCCCCGTGTTTGCGACCGGCACCAAGCCGGGCGCTCGCCCAGTGACGGTCGACTACGTCCAGTGGGCACGGGATCATGTTTCAATTCCGTGGTTTGCCATTGGCGGTATCAACCTCGAAACCGTCGATACCGTGGTCGAGGCCGGAGCCAGATCCATCTGTGTCGTCAGTGCAATTCTCAATGCGAGGGATGTCGCGGCGGCCTGCCGGGAATTTCGCAAACGATTGCCGGCCTGAAGGACTGGCGATTGGACTGGGGTAGGGAGTCCATTGACCCCAGCGCTGAGCGCTGAGTAGAGCAGGCCAGGGAGGGGCGCCGAGCCGGGGTTGGCGATTTCTGCTCCCCTCGGTAGCGAGCCTGGTTCACCGTCTGGCTCATGAATCTGTTTGATCTTTCCGGAGAGGTGGCGGTGGTGATTGGTGCGACCGGAGCCCTGGGTGGGGCCATGGCCCATGCCCTGGGCATGGCAGGGGCGGCGGTGGCTGTGGTTGGGCGTAATGCCGAGCGCGGACAAGCATGCGTGCAGTCGCTGGAGCAGCAGGGGGTTCGGGCCGCTTTCTTCACCGCAGACGCCCTTTGCCGCGAGGATCTTCGCCGCGTGGAAGCCGATGTTGAACGCCAGTTGGGGGTTCCCACAGTTTTGGTCAATGCGGCTGGGGGCAATGATCCCAAGGCGACCGTAACCGCAGACCTTCCTTTCGAAGCGATCAGCCTGGATGCTTGGAGAGGCAATTTTGATCTCAATTTGGTGGGAGGAGTCCTGTTGCCGTGCCAGACCTTTGGCCCTGGATTCTGCGCTCGTCGCCGGGGGACGGTGATCAATGTTGCGAGCGTTTCGGCGCATATTCCACTGTCTCGGGTGGTCAGTTATTCTGCGGCCAAGGCGGCGGTTCTGAGCCTCACCCAGTTCTTGGCTCGCGAATGGGCCCCGAGCGGAGTTCGGGTCAACTCCATCACGCCGGGCTTCTTTCCGGCCGAGCAGAATCGTCGCCTGCTTTTCAACGAGGACGGCAGTCCTACCGCTCGCGCCCAGGCAATCCTGAACCACACCCCGATGGCTCGCTTCGGGGCCGCTCAGGAGTTGGGTGGAGCGGCGGTGTTTCTGGCGAGTTCTCGGGCGGCAGGTTTTGTCACCGGGACGGACTTGCGCGTCGATGGTGGTTTCCTGAGCCAGACGTTGTGAATCCGCCAGATCCATCCACCCGGCCCGCCTCCATTCGTCGGTGGACTCAAGGCCGCTGGGAAGACCCTGTAGACGATCTCGTTGCTGCCGAGGAACCTTTGGAGATCCGCGTTGAGACCCGCAGCGTGAGCGTGACTCTGAGAACCCCGGGTCATGATGATGAATTGGCGGTTGGCTTTTTGGTGAGTGAGGGATTGCTCCGCGCTCCAACGGATCTTAAGGGAATTCGTCCCTATCCGCGCAACGAAACCGGCAACGTGGTCGATGTTTTCCTGGAGGATTCGGTGACCTGCGATTTTGCATCGCTGACCCGGCACGTCTTCGCTTCCTCCAGTTGTGGGCTCTGCGGCACGGCCAGCATTGATGCCCTCAGAAGACAGTTTCCTTCAGCCACAGAACAATTTCAGGTGGCCCCGGAGGTGTTGCTGTCGTTGCCCGGACAACTCCGCGCGGCGCAGGCGGGATTCTCGGTCTCCGGAGGGCTGCACGCGGCGGCGCTCTTCAGCCCGAGCGGTCAGCTGTGGGTGGTTCGTGAGGATGTCGGCCGGCACAACGCCGTGGACAAGGTGATTGGTCGACGGTTTCTGGAAGGGGCCTTTCCAACGGGACCTTCAATTCTGATGGTCAGCGGTCGAGTGTCCTTTGAAATTGTCCAGAAGGCGCTGGCCGCAGGCATTGCCATGATTGCTGCCGTCTCGGCACCTTCTAGTTTGGCGGTCCAATTTGCCAATCAGTCGGGACAGACCTTGGTGGGGTTTCTGCGTGAAGGTCGTTTTAATGTTTATGCAGGTTCTCAACGGGTAGGCCCAGCGTCCGAAGCGTCCGTTCAATAAAACACTCTTGTCTGCCGAGCCTTTGGTCTATCGTGGCGTCATGCGCAAGCGCCGGGAGGCACGTGAACGAGCAGTGCAGTTTCTGTTTCAGTACGACCTGAATCCACCTGAAGATCTGGCATCAGCTCTCAACCAATTCTGGGAAGCCCAGAGGATGAGTGATTTTCTGGAATCGCATGGTGCCACGTGGGGCGAGCAGGTGAGCTTGCCACCCCCGAGTGCCGACGAGAGCGCCACGAGACTCTTTGCTGAACGTCTGGTCCGGGGCGTGTTGGAACACCGCCCTCTGCTGGATGATATCATCCGCAAGCACGCGAAGAATTGGGACCTCCACCGAATGGCTGCCGTCGATCGCAATGTCATGCGACTGGCCATCCACGAAATGCTCCATCGCGACGACATTCCGCCCGTGGTGAGCATCAATGAGGCGGTCGATGTGGCTAAGAAATTCTCCACCGCCGACAGCGGCAAGTTCGTCAACGGCATCCTCGACAAGGTCAAAGCAGACCTGCTTCGACCAGCGCGAACCGCCAAGGAAACTCCAGTCTAGGGCTCTCCAGTGAAACTCGCCGACCTGCACCTGCACACGCATTTCTCCGACGGTACCTACTCGCCGGAGGAACTGGCAGCGCACGCGCGGGCTCAGGGCCTGGATGCCGTGGCCCTCACCGATCATGATAGCGTGGAGGGGTGTGAGCGGATGGAAACGGCCTGCGCAAAGGAAGGCCTTGAGTTCATCCCCGGGGCTGAATTGACCGCCGAGGTAACCGGTCAGGAAGTTCACATCTTGGGCTACTGGATGGACCTCTCTTCCGAGCGGCTTCGGGGAGAACTCCAACATTTTCAGGGAGTCCGTCAGCGACGGGTTCGCGAAATGGTCACCCAACTCAATGACAATGGGGTGAGCCTCAGCGAGTCGCTGGTGTTGTCCTTGGCCCAGTGTGAGGCGCCCGGTCGCCTGCACGTTGCGCGCGCCCTCGTCCAACAGGGGTTCGCCCGGGATCATGACCAGGCTTTCGACAAGTTCCTGAAGCGGGGGCGCCCTGGTTTTGTGCCCAAAGCCCGCATGAACGCTCGGGATGCCGTCGGGTTGATTCGGGAGGCCGGCGGAGTCGCAGTGCTGGCCCATCCGGGTCTCTATCGCAATGACAGCCTCATCGGTAAGCTCAAAGATGCCGGCATCGACGGCTTGGAGTGCTGGCATACCCGCCATTCTCCCGAGGCCATTGAAAGCTATTCCCGCAAGGCGGCTGATCTCGACTTGGTCGCCACTGGCGGCAGCGATTGTCATGGCATGGCCAAGGGACAGCCGCTCATCGGCCGAGTGAAGTTGCCCTATCCTCAAGTCGAAGCGCTGCGCGCCCGGCGTTCCCGGAGAGTTTCATAACGAATACCGACCGAATTCATGGGATTCTTCGATAAACTCAAATCAGCCTTCACCAAGACAGCCACATCGCTGGCTCACGAGATTCAGCGGATCGTCACCCGTTCTCCAAAGCTCACGGCGCAAAGCGTCGAAGAACTCGAATCGGCCCTGTTGGCGGCCGACCTCGGGCTGCCCATGACCCAGCAGATTCTGGCCGCGGTCCGTAAGGCCTTCGAGACTCAGGGGAAGTCCGGTCTGGACTTCGTGGACATCGCCATCGCGGAGGTCGAGCGGAGTCTGGGTGGCATGGATCCGGCGCTGACGGCGCGGCTGGACGGAGTGACGGTGGTCTCTATGGTGGGAGTCAATGGAACTGGGAAAACAACCACTTGTGCCAAGTTGGCAAAGCGCATGGCTGAACGCGGAGAGACCGCGCTCCTGGCAGCCTGTGACACCTTCCGCGCCGCCGCCATCGAACAACTCCAATTGTGGGGCAGCCGACTCGAAATCCCCGTCATCGCCGGCGCCTATCAGGCTGATCCCGCGGCTGTAGCCCACGACGCCGTGGTGGCCGCACAGGCCCGCAATGCCCGATGGTTGTTCATCGACACGGCCGGTCGGTTGCACACCAAACACAACTTGATGCAAGAGCTGCAAAAAGTGCACCGGGTGGTGGATCGCAAGCTGCCTGGGGCACCGCATGAGGTGCTGCTGGTTCTGGACGGTTCCACGGGCATGAATGCGATGGTGCAGGCCCGGGAATTCCACAAAGCGGTGAAGTTGACCGGTCTGGTCATCACCAAGCTGGATGGTACCAGCAAAGGTGGGGCGGTCGTGGCCATTCAGCGTGAGTTGGGAATTCCGGTGAAGTTCATCGGAGTCGGCGAACAGGCCGACGACCTTCAGGCCTTCAATGCCCGGGAGTTCGCCGAGGCTTTGTTTTCGGCCAAGGGCTGAACCCTCCAACCAGTGGTCGCATGACTGTCGACGAGCGATTCATGGCCCAGGCCCTGAGGTTGGCAAAACGGGCCTACGGACGAACTTCACCGAATCCGATGGTCGGAGCGGTGCTGGTCCGCGAGGGGCAGGTGATTGGTCGGGGTTGGCACCACAAGGCCGGTGCGCCCCACGCCGAAGTCGAGGCGCTGGCTGACGCGGCTCGGCGGCAGCGTTCCGTGTCTGGCGCAACGATTTACGTTTCCCTGGAGCCCTGCTGCACCCACGGGCGCACACCTCCCTGCACCGACGCGTTGATCAAGGCCGGTGTCTCGCGGGTGGTGGTTGCAGCAGTGGATCCCAACCCTCGACATGCCGGTCACGGTTTGGTGTTGCTGCGGGAAGCGGGGATCACGGTCGATTCCGGAGTGCTCGAGGCAGAATCCAATCGGCTCAATGAAGCTTTCAACCACTGGATCGTGAATCGGACTCCGTGGGTGACGGCCAAGTCGGCCATGACTTTGGACGGCAAGATTGCCACGGCTTCGGGGGAGTCTAAGTGGATCACGGGTCCGGCATCCCGTGCTCATGCGCACCGCCTGCGTTTGGGTGCGGACGCTGTCTTGGTCGGCGTGGAGACGGTCTTGGCCGACGACCCGAGTTTGACCCTTCGGACCCAATCAGGCTTCCGAGTGCCGGCCGCGGTTCCCTTGAAGCGGCGGATCATCCTCGATACCCATGCACGAACGCCTTTGGGTTGCCGATTGGTCTCCGATGAAGCAAGGGCCAACACTCTCGTGGTGGTGGGCGAGTCGGCCGATCCAGCGAAAATCGCTGCCTTGCAAGCCCGGGTGATGCTGATCCGAGCACCGGAGCGGGAAGGGCGAATAGACCTCCAATGGCTTCTGCCGGAGTTGGGGCAGATGAGTATCCAGCACCTGCTGGTGGAGGGCGGAGGAACTGTGCTGGCTGCGTTTTTCGAGTCCGGCCTGGTGCATCGGACCGCTTTCTTTTACGCGCCGCGGATTCTGGGTGGAGAGGAGTCTCGCCGATCGGTGGCTGGACGTGGATTTCGTTCGTTGGCTGAAGCTCCCAGTCTCACCGACGTGGAATCACGGCGTTTTGGCGAAGATCTGTTCATTACAGCGCGTGTGGTTCGGGCGACGTCGGGCTGAGTCTGGGAGGATTCCGTTGGACGCCGGGGGCTTACGCCGCAGATGGTTGCCCGAGGTCGAGCCATGGGCGGCGAACACCTTGGGAACTTCTTGGGGAAATTTGCCGGATGATCGATGCCCACTGAATCGTTCCGGTTAAGGAGAAGAAATGTTCACTGGATTGGTTGAAGAGACGGGAACCGTGCGTCGGATAGAACCGAAGGATGCTTCCGTTCGCCTGTGGGTCGATGCCCGGGTGACGGCCAAGGGTTCCCGGTTGGGAGACAGCATTGCCGTGAATGGGTGCTGCCTCACTGTCGTGGCCCGACGGGCCATCCGAGCCAAAGGGAGCACGGCTGGGGTTGCCGGAACCTGCCTCGCCTTCGATCTCCTCCAAGAAACCTGGGACCGAACAAACTTGTCCGCGGTGAAACCGGGCTCTGCGGTGAATTTGGAGCGATCTCTGGCAGCCGGAGACCGCCTCGGCGGACACTTTGTCACCGGACACATCGACGGCACCGGGAAGATTCGCACCTGGGAGCGTCGCGGACGGGATCACATTCTCGAAATCACAGCGCCTGCAGCCATTGGCCGCTACATCGTCTTCAAAGGATCCGTCGCCGTGGACGGGATCAGCCTCACTGTGGCCGAGTTGTTTCGGGGCGGATTTCGCATCTGGATCATCCCGCACACCCATGAGGTGACTGCGCTGCGGGAGAGGCAGGTGGGCGATGTGGTTAATCTGGAGGCGGACATGCTCGGCAAGTATGTGGAGCGCTTTGTCCGGGCGCGAAAATGAAGAGCATCCTACGTCCACGGGCGTTGCGCCGCGGTGACGTCGTGGGTTTGGTGGCCCCGGCCGGGGCCCTGTGGCGGCCTGAGCGCGTGGAAGGGTGTGTCCGCTACCTGGAGGGGCTGGGTTACCGCGTCGAAGTCGGCGCCCATGCTCTGGGGAATGACGGTGCATTCTCAGGTACCGATGAAGAGCGGTTGTCTGATCTCAACGGAATGCTCCGCGATCCCCGCATCCGGGCGATCATGGCTTTGCGGGGTGGGTATGGCACTCCGCGCCTGCTCGACCGGATCGACTATTCGGCTGTCCGGCGGGATCCAAAAATCGTCGTCGGTTACAGCGACATCACCGCGTTGCAATTGGCGCTGTTTCGCAAGGCTGGCTTGGTCAGTTTTTCTGGACCCCTCGGTGCGGTGGAGTTTGCCGGTGCCCCCGATCCGCAGACCGAGGAAAGCTTCTGGCGATTGGTGACCTCACGGCGCACCCGCGGACGGCTTCCGCTCCCCGAAGATCACCCGCTGCTGACGCGTCAGGTCGGCATCGGCGAAGGTCCATTGTTGGGAGGCTGCCTGTCGTTGGTGGTGGCCTTGTTGGGGACGCCGTTTTCGCCGGACTATCGCGGTGCGGTGCTGGCGTTGGAGGATGTCCATGAGCAGTTCCACCGGTTGGATCGCATGCTGACTCAGTTGCGATTGGCCGGCGTAATGGGCCGCGCCAGTGGGTTCTTGCTCGGTCAATTCACACATACCTCCGCGGCCGATCCGGCTCACCCCTTCCATGATTTGGAGGCGGTGTTTCAATCTGTGATGAAGGGTGTCCCCGGACCTATTCTGGACGGGTTTCCGTATGGCCATGTGCCGCGGAAGGTCACGTTGCCCTGGGGAATCCCGGTTCGCGTGGATGGAAAGAGGCAGACGGTGTCGCTGCTCGAGGTGCCGGTGGTTTAGAGCCTGTCTGAAAATGAGGAGGGGTTCTGTTTGGGAGAGAAGGGTTCGATTGGCAAGGCGCGAGGAGGAAGCAGACCCGCAGCGGTCTGTGACCGACAAGCAACGCCGCCAGCGGGCACTTCCCTCCCAAACCCTCCGGGCGGCGGGTCTTTCCGGCTTGGACTGCGTTGGTTCGGGCGGAACAGACCGCAGGAGGTCCGCCCCGCCGCTCACCGCCTTGCCCAACCCAGAATTCCCCAGCCGCAGAACCGCTCCCCATTTTCAGACAGGCTCTTAGCAGGTCTCGGCTTTGGCTCGTTGGGGGCGCCGCCAACGGAGCGGGACAGGGTCCCGATGAAAAAAGCGCGACCCTCTTGCGAAGGCCGCGCTTGGTAAGTTTCCGTGGGGAAACGGTTCGGACTTAGTAGTCCATGCCGCCGCCGCCGTGGTGAGGATCACCGGCCGGTTTTTCTTTCTTCTCCGGGATCTCGGTGATCACGGCCTCGGTCGTGAGCAACAGACCCGCGATGGAGGCGGCGTTCTGCAGGGCCGAACGGGTCACCTTCTTCGGATCGACGACGCCGGCCTTGACCAGGTCTTCGTACTCGCCGGTGGCGACGTTGTAGCCTTCGTTGCCCTTGCGGCGCTTGACTTCCTGAACGATCAGGCCGCCTTCGACACCAGCGTTGCGGGCCAACTCGCGGAGCGGGGCCTCGATGGCGCGGCGAACGATGTCCACGCCGATCTGCTCGTCGGTGATGCTGAGCTTGAGGGCCTCGATGGCCGGGAGCGTGCGGATGAGGGCCACACCGCCGCCAGCGACGATGCCTTCTTCGACGGCCGCGCGGGTCGCGTGCAGAGCGTCCTCAACGCGGGCCTTCTTTTCCTTCATCTCGGTCTCGGTAGCGGCACCCACGTGGATGACGGCAACGCCGCCAGCCAGCTTGGCGAGGCGCTCTTGGAGTTTTTCGCGGTCGTAATCGCTGGTGGTCTCTTCGATCTGGCGGCGGATCTGGTTGACCCGGCCCTGGATCTCGGAGTTCTTGCCATGACCCTCGATGATGGTGGTGTTTTCCTTCTCGACCAACACGCTCTTGGCGCGGCCCATGTCGGCCAGTTCGAGGCTGTCCAGCTTGATGCCGAGGTCTTCGGTGATCAGACGACCACCGGTGAGGATGGCGATGTCTTCCATCATGGCCTTGCGGCGGTCACCGAAGCCCGGAGCCTTGACGGCGCAGACGTTGATGGTGCCACGGAGCTTGTTCACCACGAGGGTGGCCAGGGCTTCGCCCTCGACCTCTTCGGAGATGATCAGCAGCGGCTTGCCGGTCTTGGCCACCTTCTCGAGGATCGGGAGCAGGTCCTTGAGGGAGCTGATCTTCTTCTCATAGAGGAGGATGTAAGCGTCGTCCTGCTTGACCTCGAGGGTTTCAGCGTTGGTGACGAAGTAGGGCGAGAGGTAGCCCTTGTCGAACTGCATTCCCTCGACCACGTCGAGGGTGGTCTCGATGGACTTGGCCTCTTCGACGGTGATGGTGCCGTCCTTGCCGACCTTGTCCATGGCCTCGGCGATGATGTCGCCGATCGCGGTGTCCCAGTTGGCGGAAACGGTGGCGACCTGCTTGATCTCTTCCTTGTCCTTGACCTTCTTGGCGATCTTGGCGAGCTGCTCCGTGGCGGCGTCGACGGCCTTCTGGATGCCGCGCTGCAACGACACCGGGTTGGCGCCGGCGGTCACGTGCTTCAGACCTTCGCGGTAGATGGCTTCGGCCAACACCGTAGCGGTGGTGGTGCCGTCACCAGCGATGTCGCTGGTCTTGCTGGCGACCTCGCGGACCAGCTGGGCACCGATGTTCTGGTAGGGGTTCGCCAGTTCGATCTCCTTGGCGACGGTCACGCCGTCCTTGGTGATCGTCGGGGACCCGAACTTTTTGTCGATGACCACATTGCGGCCCTTGGGACCGAGGGTGGCCTTGACCGCTTTGGCCAAGATCTCGACGCCCTTCAGGATTTCCTGACGGGCTGCTTCGTCGAACAGAAGTTGTTTTGCTGCCATGTTCTAAAGTGTTTTGTGAATGTTGTGGTTGAGTGTGGGTATCAGCCAAATAGGGATTAGCCGACGATAGCGATCAGGTCGTCGGAGCTGAAGATCTTGTATTCCTTGCCATCGATCTTGACCTCGGTGCCGCCGTACTTGGAGACCAACACGCGGTCGCCGACCTTGACCTCGAAGGCCACCTTCTTGCCGTCGTCACCAGTCTTGCCGGTTCCGAGCGCCTTGACGACGCCCTCAGAGGGCTTTTCCTTGGCGGAGTCGGGGATGATGATGCCTCCCTTTTTGACTTCCTTTTCCTCGCCGATTTCAACGAGGACGCGATCGCCCAGGGGTTTTACGTTCAGTGCCATATGATGGTTACTAGTGTTTTGTTGTTTTTGCGGATGAAGCCCGCCGTTGGGACGGCTGGGCAAATTGGGTTTTTAGGGGATCAAGCCTTCTTCTTTTCGTCGACCACTTCGGCGTCGATGATGGGACCTTGATCGCCCGCTTTGGATTCGCCTCCTGCGGAAGAGCTTGAACCGCTTGAACCGCTTGAACCGCTTGGGCCGCCGGAAGCCTGTTCGGCTCCAGCCGCACCGGGTTCCTTTTGGTACATGCCAGCGCTGGCTGTCTGGAGCGTCTCGTTGAGCTTGTCGAGCGCTGAGCGAATGGCGGCCGAGTCGCTGCCCTTGAGACTGTCTTTGACGGAGGCCACAGCCGTCTCGATGCCGGACTTGGCCGCACCGAGCTTGTCGCTGTTGTCCTTCACGAATTTCTCGGAGCGGTACACGGCGTTGTCGGCCTCATTGCGCAGTTCGACTTCCTCGCGGCGGGCCTTGTCTTCTTCGGCATGAGACTCGGCGTCGCGGCGCATCTTCTCCACCTCGTCCTTGGAGAGACCGCTGGAGGCGGTGATGACGATATTCTGACTCTTGCCACTACCGAGGTCTTTGGCGCTGACATTCAGGATGCCATTGGCGTCGATGTCGAAGGTGACTTCGATCTGGGGAACGCCGCGAGCTGCGGGCGGGATGTCGGCCAGCTGAAATTTGCCCAAGGACTTGTTGTCGCGGGAGAACTGCCGTTCGCCCTGGAGCACATGGATTTCGACGCCGGGCTGATTGTCGCTGGCCGTCGAGAAGATTTCAGACTTGCGGCTCGGGATGGTGGTGTTGCGGTCGATGAGCTTGGTGAAGACGCCTCCCAGGGTCTCGATGCCCAAGGACAACGGGGTAACGTCGAGCAGCAAGACTCCCTTGACCTCACCCTTGAGCACTCCGCCTTGGATTCCCGCACCGATTGCCACTACCTCGTCGGGGTTCACGCCCTGATGGGGTGGCTTGCTGACCAGTCCACGGGCCGTTTCGACAACCCGCGGCATACGGGTCATGCCTCCGACCAGCACCAGCTCGTCAATCTTCTCCGCCGAAATGCCGGCGTCTCGCAAACAGGCTTTGGTCGGGGTGATCGTACGCTCGAAGAGGGAGTCGCACAGCTGCTCCATCTTGGCCCGGGAAAGCTTCAAGGCGATGTGCTTCGGACCGGACGCATCGGCCGTGATGAAGGGCAGGTTGATCTCGTACTGCTGGGATGAAGACAATGCGATCTTGGACTTTTCGGCCTCTTCCTTGATGCGTTGGAGTGCATCGGCCTGCTTGCGGAGATCAATACCTTGATCCTTTTGGAATTCAGCCAAGATCCAGTCGATGATGGCGTTGTCCCAGTCGTCGCCGCCCAAGTGGGTGTCGCCGTTGGTAGCCTTCACCTCGAACACACCGTCTCCAATTTCCAAGACGGAGATATCGAAAGTGCCGCCACCGAGGTCGTACACGGCGATCTTTTCGTCCTTCTTCTTGTCGAGACCGTAGGCCAAAGAAGCAGCGGTGGGCTCGTTGATGATGCGCAGCACCTCGAGACCAGCGATTCTGCCGGCATCCTTGGTGGCTTGACGCTGGGTGTCGTTGAAATAGGCGGGCACCGTGATCACGGCCTGCGTGATGGTCTCGCCCAGACGCACTTCGGCATCGGACTTCAGCTTGGCCAAGATCATCGCGCTGATCTCGGGAGGGCTGAACGCCTTAGGCTTGCCCTCGACTTCGACCTCGATGTGGGCGTCGCCGTTGGCGGCTCGGACGACCTTGTAGGGAACGCGCTTGAGCTCCTCTTGGACCTCGTCGAACTTGCGGCCGATGAAGCGCTTGACCGAGTAGATCGTGTTGCGCGGATTCGTGACGGCCTGCCGCTTGGCAGCTTCACCCACCAGACGTTCACCGTTCTTGGCGAAGGCGACCACCGAGGGCGTTGTTCGCTTGCCCTCCGAATTCTCCAGCACCAAGGGCTCTCCGCCTTCCATCACGGCCATGCAGGAGTTGGTCGTGCCAAGATCGATTCCAAGAACTTTAGCCATAGTCGGTTTTCGTTTAGCTGCCTCTGTCTTTTCCGACTATCTGCAAGGCGGATGCCGATCTCCATGGGCTGCACCAAAATCAAGAAACCCATGAAAAACCCAAGAAAACGCCAAATTCTGGCGAATCTTGAGGCGTCGACGTCCCATGCAGCCGTGCTGAATGCGGAAAAGGATGTGACAGAGTGACACAATGACACGGAAGGGTTGTCTCATTTGTCTCACTAAGCCAACGATTCAGTTGGCTCGTTGGCTTGGCCGGATGCTTCAGGGGATTTCCCAGCAGGCGTATCCATCGAAATCCCAGGTGGGGTATGGGAGCCCCACCGTGAGGACGATCAGCGATGCGCCGGGAGTCGCCGCAGGATTTCTCGGAGGACTACCGAGGCGTGGCGGGAGACGGGGCGTTCTGTTCGGTCAGCGTCGTTGATGCCTTCTTGTCCGCCCGCCAAGTCGCTCAGACTGCGGACAATGAGGAAAGGTGTTCGATTGGCCCAACAGACCTGTGCGATGGCGGTTGATTCCATGTCGAGGCAGTCGGCCTTCCAGACTCGAAATGCCCACTGCCGGTATTGGCGGTTGTCGAGGAACACGGGACCGGAGATTCCGTTGCCCCCGACCGTCAGTTCAGCCTTCTGTGAGCCCAATTGGATGGGTGGCACGTGATGGATGGCCTCTCGGGCGATGGCCAGCAGTTGTGGGTCTGCATCGAAAAATTCCTGGGATTCAGGTTTGTCCATGCCCTCGCGGATGACCTCCACGCTGTCCGGGAAGATGAAACCAAGATTCTCCCGTTTGGGTTTGAAGTAGTCTGGAAGCACGTAACCGGTGCCATCAGGACGCGGGTTGAGATAGGCCGCCTCGCTGTGATGGTACCAGCGTTCTGGGATGACCACATCACCGATGTGTCGCTCCGGATTGATGCCGCCGGCGATCCCGGCGAAGAACACGTGGCTGATCCTGAAGTGGTCGAGCGCCTTCTGGGTGTTCATTGCCGCATTGACCATGCTCACACCGCTGGGAAAGAGCAGTAGGTCGTGGCCCTCGAAGCGCACGTGTTGGAAGGCGATGCCGTCGATCCGCCAGGTGGCGACACGGGTACCGCCCTCAGATAGGACGGATTCGTTGGCTTCGATCTCCGGGGGGTAAGCGGCCATCACCGCGATGAAGGGGCCGGGACGTTGGTCACGAACCGACTTCAGCGAGGTCGATGCGCAACCGCATCCGAAGCACAGCAAGAGGAGCCAAATTCGGTTCATCGGAAGATCAGATGAGCCAAGAAGAGCAACCCCAGCAGGTGTGCGAGTGGGGTCACGGTGCGGGCGCGTCCCGTCAATAGGTTGAACCCAATGTAGGCAACAAATCCGAGTGCGATGCCTTCGGCGATACTGAAGGTCAAGGGCATGGCGATCATGGTGATCACCGCTGGAACGGCCTTGGAGAAGTCCTTGAGGTCCAACTCGGCGATACTCTGCATCATGAAGATGCCCACCAGAACCAAGACCGGGGCTGTTGCGACATCGGGAATGATGGCGATGAGTGGCGACAGGAAGAGGGCCAGGAGGAAACATCCGGCCGTGGTGATGGCGCTCAGGCCGGTGCGCCCTCCCGCTTCGACGCCGGCGGCTGATTCGATGTAGCTGGTGACCGTGCTGGTTCCTAGGACCGAGCCAACCATGGCAGCCGAGGCGTCAGCCATGAGAGCACGACCAATCTTTGGCAACTGCCCCTTTGAATCGAGCAATCCGGCCCGGTGGCACACGCCGATCAAAGTTCCCATGTTGTCGAAGAGGTCCACGAAGAGCAGGGAGAGCAGGATCGGAAGGCATTGGCGCCAGTGGCTCCAGAAATAGCCGAGGTCCAGTTTCAGGAAGCTTGGAGACAGGGAGGCGGGCATGGAAATCCAAGCCTCGGGCATACGTGTGATGGGGACGAGGCCGCCCTTGCCGTCGGAGGTCTGCGTGAAGAATCCCAGGATAGTGAGTCCGATCACGGTCAGGATGATCGCACCGGGTACTTTTCTCCAAACCAACGCCGCCGCCACGACGACGCCCGCCATGACCATCAGGGGGCTGGGTTGGTTGAAGGCGGCTAAGCCAACCAGCGTGGCCGGATTGTCCACGATGACCCCGCCGTTCTTGAGGCCGATGAAGGCGATGAAAAGCCCGATGCCGCAGGTGATGGCCAGCTTGAGTTCCTGGGGAATGGCCTCCAGCAGTCGTTGTCGGATGCCAGTGAGACTGAGGATCAGAAACAGTACCCCTCCGTAAAACACCAGTCCGAGGGCCGCCTGCCAGGGGATCTTGGCACCGAGGCAGATGCCGAAAGTGAAGAAGGCATTCAGGCCCATGCCCGGAGCTAGCGCGATGGGGTAATTGGTAGCCAGGGCCATGGCGAGGGTCATGATGGCCGAGGCCAGAGCGGTGGCGGTGATCAAGGCTCCCTTGTCCATGCCACTCATCCCGAGAATCGCTGGGTTCACCGCCAGAATGTAGGCCATGGCAGCGAAGGTGGTGACACCGGCGATGATCTCTTTGCGGATCGTGGTGCCGTGGTGGGTCAGTTGAAACCAACGTTCGATCATGAGGGAGAAGTGTTCTGAGTACTGAGAAAATTACCATTCCCAAGGAAGCAGGAGGTGAGCCGTGCCTCGCTGGTAGCCCCTCGGGGACCGGTACCGTCGAGGGTTTGTCCCGGGGACAGCCACTTCACCGCCTTGGGACTCGCCACGGCGCCCGCAGTCGAGAGGAGGGGGGTGGCGATTGGTGGGCACCACGCTCAGAATGCGTCACCAACGCGGGTGCCGCAGTGGCGTTTGGCCGTAACGAGGTGATGCGAGGCTATGGTTGAATCTTAGATCACGAAGTCCGCATCGGCCAGGTCGGCAGCCTTGAGTTTTTCGGCGCGGGTGACGAGGTCGGCGAGGGTGGTTTTTTCGAGGAGGTGGGCAATGGAGTCGCGGACCTCCTTCATGATCGAGCGCAAGGCACAGCGGGCCTCGTCGGGGCAATTGCACTTTTCGTAATAGTTCTCCGAGACACACCCGATGGGGGCCAGAGCTCCCTCGATGTGCCGGATCACCCCGGCGATGACGATCTTCTCCGGCGGTTTGGCCAAGCGGTATCCACCGGCGACGCCACGTCGGCTTTCTACAAACCCACCCGTCCGGAGGTCATTGAGGATTTGCTCGAGGAACCGTTTCGGGATGTTTTCCGCAGCCGAGATCGCAGAGATCTGGATGACCTTGGCTGAATGGCGCAACCCAAGATGGGTCAGGGCGCGCAGGGCGTATTCGCCTCGAACGGTCAGCTTCATCGTCCAGGAAGTTTAGAATCCCGACCGTTTCAATCAAGGATTCGATGAAGCCAGAAATCAAATAGAGTGACAGGTTCAAAGTGTGGAATCGGGTTGGGTGAGGATTCGATTGGGGAGTCGCGCCGGCCGGGCTTCCAGTGGTTGCAAATAGAGTGACAGGTTCAAAGTGAGTAGAATGGGCGAGGGTGCGGATTCATGGGGGACAGGCTTGACCGGTCTGGCGACCCCAGCGCTTGATCGGTCTCAGGCTCCACTGACCTGATGACTGACTCTTCCGAATCCCAGTTTTTGTCCGGCGTGATCGAAGGATTCTATGGCCCGCCATGGACCCCAGCCGAGCGACACCAACTCTGGGACTGGATGGCTCGCAGCGGGCTGAACACTTACTTTTATGGTCCCAAGGACGATTTGCACCAGCGAGCCATCTGGAGGCAGCCGTATGATGAATCCGGGTTGGTGGAGGTCCGGGAGGCGGTGGCCGCATGCCGGCATCGTGGTTTGCGTCTCATCTATGCCTGTAGCCCGGGACTGGATGTGACGTATTCGGATCTCGCCGATATGGCTGCCATCCAAGGTCGTCTGACCCAGTTGCTGGACAACGGCGTGTCCGACTTTTGCGTCTTGCTCGATGACATCCCAGACGCGATGCGCCCGGAAGATTTGGCTCATTGGGGCTCTCTGGCCGCCGCTCAAGCCGCCTGGGTCAATGATGTGTACACTTGGACTCGCGCCCGCACGCAGGGTCGCTTTCTGGTGTGTCCAACGCCTTATTGCGGACGGATGGTTGCAGCACGTCACGGGGGCGAGGGGTATTTGGGAATACTCGGCCAAGGTCTTCATCCCGACATCGACATCTTTTGGACGGGGCCGGAGATCATCTCTGAGACGCTGGATGTGGCCCCGATCGCTCGGTTGACTGAGATCCTGCGTCGTCCTCCGCTCATCTGGGACAATCTCTTCGCCAACGATTATGATGGTCGCCGGTTTTTCTGCGGTCCGTATGCCGGAAGGCCTTTGGAGCTGAAGCAGGCGGTGCGGGGAATTCTGCTCAATCCCAATACGGAGTTTCCGCTGAACTTCGTGCCGATCCAATCGTTCGGGGCTTACCTCGCGGCCGATGGAAATTGGAATTCTCGGGAGTCGTTTCTGGAGGGCCTCCGGGCCTGGTGGCCTCGATTCGCCACCGTGGGGGTTCCTTTGAGTTTCGAGGATTTGGTGACTTTCGCGGATTGCTTCTATCTGCCTTATCAGGAGGGGCCTGAAGCCGATGCGTTGGCGCAGGCCATAGCAGTGTGCTTGTCGTCGCCGCGGCGTCCGGATGATCTGGAGTCGCTGGCCGTGCGAGCGCGAATGCTGCGGTTGAAGGACTTTTGTGCGCGGTTGGTGGATCTAAAGGATCGCAGCCTATTTCACGCGTTCCACCGACGGGTCTGGGAATTGCGGGAGGAACTGGACCTCATCGACCGCTGGTGGAGCCACCAGATCGATCCGGCCCGCGCGGGCACTCCGTTCGAGTCCGACTTCCACCGGCCGAAGACGTATCGCGGTGGTTTTGTGGTGCGCTTACAATCGTTCCTGAAACCCCAGCCGGACGGCTCGATGGAATGGACCTCCTTGAACGCCGGACCAGAATCGGCGGTATGACACCGAGCATTCCTTCTCCCTTTCGATTGCGCCCACCCCAAGCGGGTGACACGGCAGGTGCCTACGCGGTTTGCCTGAAGACCGGCAATTTCGGGCAGGATGGCGAGCCGTTTTACCGCGACGATCCGGATGCGTTGGGCCGGGTGTTCGTGGGGCCTTACCTAGCCTACGAGCCAGAGTTGGCGCGGATCCTCGAAGATGATCAGGGCATTTGCGGGTACGTGCTCGCGGCGATGGATTCCCTCGCGTTCTACGCCCGGTATGAGGCCGAGTGGCGGCCGGAGTTGTGCCGGCAGTTTCCAGCTCCGTCGGGTGATCCGGCGGCGTGGAACCGGGTTCAGCAAATTCACCACGTCTATCACCACCCGGATTATTTTTGCCCGGAGCCCTACGACCAATACCCCTCGCATGTGCACATCGACTTGCTGCCACGGGCCCAAGGTCGAGGGCTGGGTCGGGCGATGATGGCGGAAGTGCTGGGGCTGCTTCGTCAGCGCGGATCTCCTGGGGCGCATCTCGGGGTGAGCTTGCCCAATGTTTCGGCTCAGGGGTTTTACCGGAAGCTGGGATTCCAGCCGCTCATCCAGGTTGGAGAGGGGATGGAAGGTTGCCTGTATTTGGGTTACCGATTGAATGATCTTACGCCGGCCTCGAGTGAGAAGTTAGAGAGAGCATAACCCCACGTGACATGAATTCGTTGTCCCTCTTCCTCCACCGGTGGCTGATCCCGCGGATGACCGCGCTCAGTGAGAACACCTATCTCGCCTCGATCCGGGCCGGGATGGTTTCGGTGGTCCCGCTGACCATTTTGGGAGGGCTCTTCATGGTGGTGGCTTATTTGCCCATTCCCGGATGGGAAGCACGGATGGCGCCGCACCTGCCGCTCTTGCAAATTCCCGTCACGGCCACCTTCGGACTCTTAGGTCTCTTTGTCTGTTTGGCGATCGGCTACGATCTGGGAACGCGGCTTAAACAAGAGGCCATCTTGAGCGCGACGCAGGCGGCCCTGGTCTTCCTGCTCATTCAGTTGGAGATGAAGGATCAAACCCTGGTCATGGACGGCCTGGGATCGAAGGGCTTGTTCACGGCTATCGTAATCGCCATGGCGACAGTCCGTATCCAGAAGGCCTTCACCGATGCCAATTGGGTCATCCGCTTGCCGGATTCGGTGCCCAAGGTGGTCTCGGATACGTTCATTTCACTGACGCCCACCGTGTTCCTCGTGGTGACTTTTTGGATCTTAAGGTTTGTGCTGGGGGTGGATATCAACGCGGGCGTTCAGACGCTCTTCAAACCGTTGGTCTTCGCCTTGAACAGCCTGCCAGGCATTCTGGTGTACGCCTTTCTGGTGACCTTGCTGTGGTCGGTGGGCATCAACGGCGACAACACGCTGGATGCCTTTGTGGCCCCGATTTTCCTACAGTTCCTGGCCGAGAATGTCGAGGCGGTAGGTCGCGGTCAGCCCATGCCCTATGTCACGGCCAACGGATTCTTTTCGACCTTCGTCAATGTTGGCGGCACCGGGGCCACGCTGGGGTTGGCGTTGATCTTGGCGGTGTCGAAAGACCCGGTTTACCGGAAGATCAGTCGACTGTCCTTGCCGACCCAGATCTTCCAGATCAACGAGCCCATTTTCTTCGGTATCCCCATCGTGCTCAATCCGTGGTTCATGATCCCTTACGTGGCCAACGCATTGCTGCTGACGGCCTCGACTTATTGCCTAATGGAATGGGGTTGGATTCGAAAACCCTTCGTCAACGTCCCGTGGACCACGCCGCCGGTGATTGGTCATTACTTGCTGACCGGGGGTGATTGGCGCGCGGCGGTTTGGGGTGTTGTTTCGCTGGGTTTGGCGATGGTGGTTTATTGGCCCTTTGCCAAAGCGGCCGAGAGGCAGCGGTTGGCCGCATCCACGTCGTCACCCTTGTCGACCGGTGAGGTAATGGAAGGAACTGAGCTCAACCGGGGACAACAGCAATGATGACAACGATACGATGGAGTTTTTCGGTTTGGATCTTCTTGGCGATGATGGGGGCGTCCATTCGGGCCGAGGAGACGAAGCCAGCGGTGCCGCCCCAAAAGGTGCTGCCGTTGCCCGGTGAGGTGCTATCCATCCGTGGCCACACGGCCTTTGTCCTGGCTCCGCCATCGACCGGGAAAATCATACCTTGGGTGCTCTATGCTCCCACGTTGCCGGGGCTTCCAGGCACCGAAGAGAAGTGGATGTTTGAGCGTTTTCTCGAAGCAGGCATCGCTGTGGCAGGCATCGACGTGGGCGAATCCTACGGCAACGCGGCGGGGCGGGTGCTCTATTCGGCGCTCCATGAAGAACTCACCTCGCATCGCAAATTCGCCCGAAAGGTGATGCTGTTGGGTCGCAGCCGTGGAGGTTTGATGACTCTCTCTTGGGCGGCTGAAAACCCCGACAAGGTGGCCGGTTTCGCCGGGATTTATCCGGTTTGCAATTTGGCGAGTTACCCAGGCATCACCAATGCCGCTCCGGCTTTCGGACTCAAACCGGAGGATCTGGAAGTGCAATTGACCCGGCACAATCCCATCGATCGATTGGAGCCCTTGGCCCGAGCCCGTGTGCCGCTCTTTGTGATCCATGGCGACCAAGACAAACTGGTGCCGCTGGAGGCCAATTCGGGTTTGGTGCGATCGCGGTATCAGGCGTTCGGTGGGACGTTCGAATGGGTGGTCCCAGCCGGGCAGGGACACAACATGTGGACGGGGTTTTTCCAATCACCAGAACTCGTGGCGTTTGTCTTGCGGGAATGCCGAAAACAGGCCCGGTGATTCGCCGCTCGATTCGGATATGGAACTCTCCTGGGAATGGTATCCGGCTCTCTTTGTGACCGGGTTGGTGGCGGGTTGGGTTGACGCGATCGCCGGGGGCGGAGGCTTGCTCACCGTGCCGATGTTGCTGGCCACAGGCATGGATCCGCAGGACGCCCTGGGCACCAACAAGTTCCAATCATCGATGGGCACCACCATGGCCACGGTCCAGTATGCTCGGCATGGACTGTTGAAGTGGACTGAGGTGTCTCAAGGCGTGGTGGCTACCGCGTCCGGGGCGTTGCTGGGTGCGGTCTGCGTCACGCGAATGGATCCGCAGCTGCTGAGGCCCGTGATTCCGGTGCTGTTGGTCGGCATCGCCCTGTATTTGGGATTCAAACCGGATCTGGGTCGCGACGAACGACCCTCGGCTCTTGCGGGCGGGTTGCTGCGATGGCGAGCCTCGGGCTGGGGCGGCGGTTGGATTTCCCACGATGCGCGGCGGGAGGCGCGATGGGTTTTCGTAGGTGGTTGTGGAGTTTTGCTTGGGTTCTACGACGGGTTCTTCGGTCCGGGCACCGGTAGCTTCTGGACCATCGCTTGTTTGATCGGCATGGGGTGGAATCTCTTGGCCGCGACGGCCTACACGAAGGCGATGAACCTCTCCAGCAATCTGGCCTCGCTGGCGTTATTCCTCATCACAGGGCATGTGCGGTTTGGCGTCGGGGGAGTCATGGCGGTGGGGCAAATGATGGGTGCGCGATTGGGTGCCGGAGTGGCCGTGAAGGGCGGGGCGCGATTCATCCGTCCGATTTTCCTCACCATGGTGACGCTGCTGGCGGCGAAGCTTTTGCGCGATGGGTGGATCCAATCTCGGTAGACCGTCGAGGGTCGTCATGGAAAACGAGGTTGCTTTGGGGATAGTGGTGCAACGCCGAACTTGCCCAGAGAGCCCTGTCGCACTATTCCAATACCAACCCCAATGAAAACATTCCCCTTGAGCGGACAGCGCCTCCGGAGATCTCCGGGATTCACCCTCATCGAACTCCTGGTGGTCATCGCCATCATCGCCATTCTGGCAGGGATGCTCCTTCCGGCTTTGTCCAAGGCTAAATCCAAGGCCACTGGTATCTCGTGCATGAACAACACCAAGCAGTTGATGCTCGCTTGGAAGTTGTATGCCGGTGACAACGGAGACCGCTTTCCCGGGGCCGCCAGTTGGACTCCTCCTGGGGCGGGGCGGGAAGTGCCCAACTGGACTGGCGGCAGTTGGTTGGACAACACCAAAGCCATGGAGCGGGATCCAAACAATTGGGATCACGAGGCATACACCAAGAAGAGTGTCCTGTGGCCCTATTGCGGGGGCTCCATCGGCATCTGGCATTGTCCGGCCGACATGACGATGGCCTACAATACGCAGGGCTGATTCATCTGCATCT
>Ga0247843_1003057_pt1 | contig 28399 bp, 22 predicted proteins | sample LaCruzMarch2017__FD_192420 | JGI IMG/M metagenome (GOLD analysis project Ga0247843, IMG submission 192420) | Freshwater microbial communities from meromictic Lake La Cruz, Castile-La Mancha, Spain - LaCruzMarch2017_8m | ecosystem: Environmental > Aquatic > Freshwater > Lake | place: Spain... | reverse complement strand
TGCTCGAAACTGGCAGGGTCATATTATTATACTCCTCAAAATGAATGAGGTAATGATGATCCTTTCCTGATAAAAATCAATAGGTTAAGGTGTTTTTTTGATTACAAAATTTGAGGGGATCTCTGAGTCTTTAAGCTCCTTTGAAATATAAAGATAGTTCCAATACATGACCAAATCCAGAATTTAGGTGCGGATTGAAAGAAATATGATACAATCCATTTTTTATGCGAAATTTGAAATAAGAGGTGTAACAGAGTATGAATACAATTGTTGAATCAATCAATAAATCATGGCAAAAGAGCTGGCTGAAATGGGTTTTTAGTTATACTGCACTAGCGAAATATTTTGAACAATTCTCAAGCACTAGCGTTGATGACACGCCTAACTTTGTTCAAGCATATCTTTCAAGCAATTGGTTTGTACGGTGGTGGTTTAGAGGCTTTGTAAAGGATGACCATCTAAGATCCTTTGACGAAACTATTAAAGCCAACCGTAATGAAGATACTCTTAGAGTAATTGAAGACCACTCTCAAAAACATCAAGACTTAGCGCGTACTGAATTAAAAAAGGCGAGAAAAGATTTAACTATGCCGGTTAATGAACCTCAAGCCAAACATGAATTTGAACCAGCTGGAGTAGAAGTGATGTATAAGCCTAAAAACCCTGACGATGGAATGGCGATTAATTGGATGGGATTTCAAAAAAAAATTCAGATATCTCCCATGTACTATAATTATCTTCGTCAAACATTACATGATAGTTCTCGATTTTTATTCTTTTCATTGATTAATAGCCGACATGATAATGCCCAATCCCAACATGAATATGATAAGCGTTTCGGCTTGACCGTCGTTAAGCAACCCTAAAAATTTCTATCATGAACCCAATGCTTTTCAGATTGGGTTCATGATAGGACTGCATCTGTCTGAACCATTTGAATTTGATGCTGCCAACTTTGCCAGTGTTGATTACTTAAATAGTAAATACCACAGTAAATGGAATGCTTCGGATAAAGTTCAGCCATGTATTCGCCGTAGCGGTTAAGTTGTTGTTTATATTTTTCGATGACTGCTTCTTTATTGGAAGATGTTTTAAAATCAATGATCCAGAGCTTATCATTGTCAATAAAGAACCTATCTAAAACCACCTCACGCATAATATTTTCATCGCGAATTAGTAAAGCGTATTCATTGGCCTCGACCGCATAAGTTGCTCGAATCCATTTACCTACAGAACATTTAAAGAAGCTGGTCACAAGGTTTTTGATGATACCTAAGCTGGGTTCTTTTGGACCAAATTCCTCTAGAAGATGTTCGGCTATCTGCCATGGAATTTCCTCAAATTGCTGTGGATGATATTCACAGATCCATTGTAATACCCTATGGGTAATAATGCCGATTTGTTTTTGTTGAAAACTGTCTTGGAATGATTCTCCAGTGGACATGGGTGTAAAATATGGGGTTGCTGGTTTTTTTAGATAGTCTGTTAGAGGAAGTCGTTGTACACAACCCAATGCATTTTCAATAGTTGGGGGTAATGTCTCATCGACAGACTCTGAACAGAAGAAATCTTGAGGAAACAGGGCTCGAAAAGAGTTTGTATTGGCTTTAGTCTTGTCGTCCAATAAAAATAATCTTGATTTGGCGCGTGTCAGTGCCACATAACATAGACGTTGAGTCTCATGTTGAATTTGTTTTTTTTCAAACCACTTGAATAAATTGTTATTTTTTTGTTGCTGTTCAAGTTGACTTTGAGTAGCAAAAAAAAGCGTGGATATCGCTGATGAATGGTTAGGGGGTGTTAGCCATTCCAAGGCATTGAGTGTCAATGGTCTTGGTGCGTCCCCTGTGTCGGGGAGTATCACCCAATCAAATTCAAGACCTTTTGACTTATGAATAGTCATGACCTGGAGATTGAGCATTTGATGTGAGGATGTGAAATATTGACTGAGGTGTTCTTCTATATCTTGTATATCAGGACAAATGGACTGTTCACAGTACAAATGAATAATTTCATAAAATTTGATTAAATCCTCGTGGTCACTTTTTGTCATGAGTGAATCAATATGTAAATTCACTAAAAGTGTTTGTATAATATTCACAAGTTTTTGTTGATATTGCTGTTGCTTGGCATGTGATAGGGCATCAGTAAAGAACAGGAGTCTTTGTTGAGTGTCTATTGAAAACGGAGTAAGGTTTACAGGATTGGTTAGAGTCTGTATCAGGCTGGTTTTTTTTTGAAGATTGGCCAGTTGATGTAATTCAGTTAAGGTAATGCCAACAAATGGTCCTCGAAGTACTGCCAATTCATTTACACGGTTATCAGGATTGAGTAATAACTGTGTAATATTCCAAACATCCCGAATAAAGGTCTTCTTTCCCAAAGGCATCAGATCAACGCCTTGAAAAGCGATCTGATTTTGCTTTAGGGCATTTAAAATAGGTGCTAATTGACCTCTGCTTTTTACCAATATTGCCAAAGATGAAATATTTTGGGCTTGTGCTGTTAAAACAATATCAATTATCTGTGCTGTCTGTTGCTCTGTATTGGCACAATGCTTAGCCAAGATACCACATTGCGGTTTTGCTGGAAGCGCTGGATGGGCGGATCGAAACGGTACACCGCCTAAAAAAATATTTTCTTTTGATGGGAAAATCTGACTGAAGTGCTGATTTAAAGGCTCAATTAATGCAGGATCAGATCTAAAGTTCTGTTTTAGAAATAAGGGGTTAAGCTTTAAATGTTTTAAACCTTCTTGTTGGATTTGTAAAAAGATACCCACATCTGCATTTCTAAAACGATAAATAGACTGCATCGGATCACCTACCACAAATAAGGTTTTATGTGGTTCATGATCCCAATCTTCTGTCAGTTGATGAATAAATTGCAATTGTGGCCAGGAGGTATCTTGGAACTCGTCAATTAAAATATGTTTTAATTCATTGTCTAAATAAAGCCGCATATCGGTTTCTTCAATGGCTAAACGGGCTTGTTGAGCGATAAAGATAAAATCAGTTTTTTCTTGTTCTTCAAACTCGATATGCAAACATGCCACAAGAATAGGCAATAACTGGTAATAGGATTGTAATAGCGGCCAGTCCAGGTCCACCTCATCGGGATGAGGCAAATGTGGCAATTGGGATAATAATGAATGGAAATCGGATGATTCTTTTAAGTTCTCAAGCACAGTTTTACTGGTTTCTTTAAGTGTTTTGAGCGTTTTTTTGTCAGGGCAGGTTTTGGCGCTTAAGCCTGTGTAATGATCCAATCCCTGACGAAACTCACCATCACTTTTCAATAGCAAATCGGATAATTCTTGCAATTGTAATGAAGAGATATCGTTAAATATGTGCCAATGCTTGAGTTCGGGGTAGCGTTCTTTGGGGAGATAAGGGAGCACTTGCTCAAGCAGTTCAAGCAAATCTGTTTGGGCATGCAAAGAAAGACAACTATCCCATCCAGCCCAGTGATTCTTCGCCATATCTTGCAATAATTGTAAATGCGTCTCTTTATCTGCGTGTTGTTGGCTTTGCAGGGCATGCATCCACTGGTCTCGCTTTTCTAAAAGCGATATTAAATGATTAAATAATTCTGAAGGGCGATTATTGACTGAATGGAGTAAATGCTTTAGAGCACTTTGTAAGCTTGGTGCTTCTCGACACCAATTGTACCATTTTTGAATGGCTTGTTTGTAGCAAAAGCTTGGATTGTCGCTGAGGTTTGGAACAATACTTTGTTGGTTTCTGGGGATGGAGGTATAGAGTTCAAGAAAAAAGGCATCAAACGTGGTGACTCTAAGGGAATGTGGATTGTCTAATAACTGCCAGTTTAACAAGGTGTCTTGTGCAAGTGCCTCATTTGCTAGAAGACGCGTAGCATGTTGATGTGGGTTTTTTAAGGGTCGATCATGCTTTGCATCTTGGAGAGCTGTTAAGATACGATGTCGCATTTCTTGAGCTGCTTTGCGGGTGAATGTGAGAGCCAGAATCTCTTGTGGATTTTGCACCGTTGGTAAAAGCGCTAAAAAGCGCTGTGTTAAAAGCTCCGTTTTACCAGAGCCGGCAGGAGCTTGAACAATAAAAGACTCTGTTGTTGATAAGGCACGTTGACGTTCTAATAAATCCATATTCTATACATCTTGTAATAGTAATTCAGGGGCAGGGGGTCTTAAGTTATAGTGGGAGCTCATGCAGTAGCCATAAGCACCAGTGTTGGCGATTAAAAAGATATCATTTTCTTGTGTCGCTGGGAGCATGCGATCATAGCCTAAGGTATCCAATGACTCACAAATCGGACCGACAACATGGGCATAGCTTATAGATGATTCATCGATTCGTGTAAGGTTGGCGATATGATGGTATGAACCATAAAATGCAGGGCGAATGAAACTATTCATTCCCACCTCTAGCCCAATAAAGCGTACCTTGTTTTTGGTTTTTTCTTGCGTGGCTTTGGCAAGTATTACACCACACTCTGCAACTAAAAAGCGGCCTGGTTCTATCCATAACTCAATATGAGGATTGGAATTTTTAATTTTATGTAATTGCGCATCTAAATCAGAGAGCTGAAGTGGGTTTTGCCCTGGCCTATCGACCACACCAAAACCACCACCGACATTAATGATGGTGACATTGGGGAAGTCATTTTTAAACGAAAGCAGTAATTCGGCCGTTTCAGCCCATAACTGGTGAGAGAGGATGCCACTCCCTGAATGGGCATGCAGACCGATAACATTGATATCATGTTGTGCAATATATTTTTTAGCCTTGCTAATATCATGAATATTGATACCAAATTTAGATTCATCACCACTGGTTGAGACATATTTACGATGTCCAGCGCCAACGCCCGGATCAATTCGCAGTAAAATACTTTGTTGATGAAGGAGCTCTCCCCAATGGCTTAAAGGATATAAACTATCGATGGTTAGAAAAACGCCTTCTTTGATAGCAAAAGCATATTCATCTTGGTGAGCAAAATTGGGTGTAAATAAAATACGTTTGCGATCAATATCTGGAAATAGGTCAAACAAATGTTTCAGCTCTTCGATGGATACACATTCAAAATGAAGCCCCAATTGATAGATGACTTTTAAGAGTTCGGCATTGAAATTCGCTTTAATGGCGTAGAAAACCTTATCAATACTTTTAAGTGATTTTAAATCACCAATGCGTTGTTCGACCACAGAAGGTTGGTAGACATAGCAAGGCGCATGCTGTTTTGCAAATTCAATCAAACGGTCTTTTTCTAACAACCACCAAGGCTTTGGTGTTTCTGGAGGTGGATTAAACTCTTCTTGCCAGCTTTTAGAGTAGTAATAGCTTTGCGGGTTATTATCAATCAGTAATTGATGGAGTTGTTGGGTCATCTTGTCTGCTTTGGATTCATCTACCACAATATTTAAGCTTAGATCATTGGAAGCCAGACTAATTAAATAGACTTGTTGATCCATAAATAATTCGAAAGTCGTACCTAGTTCCGGAAGAATATGGCGAATTTGATGACCAATTAAACTGATGGCACTGCAAGGTTCGATAAGTTTAGCTTTACAAATCTGGTTGAGTTCATCAAGCAACTGTTGTAATAGCTCTCGAGAATGGCTTTGACCATCGAGTGAGACCGTTACATTGCATTCAGAGGTGCTAATGAGGCTAATCGAAAGTTGGTGTTTCGCTATTATTGTAAAAGCAATCGCTAGAAAACCAGGGTTTTGCCACATGCTACTGCTTTCTAATGAAATCAAAGTGATGCTTGAACGAATTTGTATCGATTTGACAGGCGGTGCTTCTCGGTCGCTGTCAAAAGTAATTAATGTGCCCGGGTGCTTTGGATTCCAGGTATATTTGATAGCCATTGGTATTGCAGCCGCTTTTACAGGTGCAATAGCCAATGGGTGTAATACTTTTGCACCAAGGGAGGCAATTTCTTGGGCTTCATCATAGTTCAATTGTTTTAAAAGTCGAGCTTGAGGAAGCTGATGGGGGTTTGCCGTGTACATGCCTGGAACATCGGTCCAGATTTCACATTTTTTTGCTTCTAAAATCGCTGCAAATAAAGCGGCAGATGTGTCAGATCCGCCCCGGCCAAGAAGAACCGTTTCTTGAAGATGATTAGCGCCTATAAAACCTTGGGTGATAATGACATCCGAGTTAGCATTTTTAAATTGTTCTTGTAAAGCCTTATTGGGTTCTGCCTGGCATCGTGCTTGGCAGTAATTTTGAAATTCATCTTGGCTATGATTGATAGTCCCAATCGTCTCGCGAGCATCATGCCATAAACATTTTAATCCTTTGTTGGTTAAAAAAGCATGTCCCAGTTTGGTCGATATCATTTCACCTAAACTCATGATTTGTGCATGGGTTTTAGACGGCGTATGTTTTAATAAAGAAATTCCAGTCAGCAATTGTTGGAGAAGATCAACATCAGGGGCAATGATATCGTGAGGTAAATCAAGTGCTCTGGCTAAATCATAGTGGATGTTGACAAATTCATCTAAAAGAGGAGAGTGGCTGTTGTTTAAAGCGAGTTGGATGAGTTTTTCCAGCATATTTGAGGCTTGACTTCTCGCAGAACAGACTAAAACAGGCAGGTATCCACCATTAATATGGTCTTGGGTAATCTTAAAAATATTTTCCCAGGTTTCTCTGGATGAAACACTTGTGCCGCCAAACTTCGCTACGATAATTTGCATGATTGTAAGCTGGAAAGTAAATATTTTAAACTAACATTTTCTATGGAAAATAGAAAGAAAATTTAACTGTTAGATTGAAAAAACCTAATCAATATCCGCAATAAGTTCATCTCGTGCTCCGGAGTTTGTTTTTTAAAGATGAATGACCAATGATGCTGCAAAATCTGGCTAGACGCAAGGGCAGGGTGTTCCTTCTAACTTGAAATATCTATCTGCTCTTGTCATCCCTAGACCAAAAATAGTTAAGGCCTTTAATAACAAGCAGCCAAAGCAGAGTATAACTGACTGCATAGCAGAGCGCTGCGTTTTCTGGCGTAAAGTGGTTGAATAGTATTTCGGTGAGATATATCCGAAAATTAACTGTAGCACCTTTGGTATTATGCATGACAATGATGCCTTGAATTTTTAATAACAAAACATGTAGCATATATACTAGCATGGCATGACGCCCTAAAAGATCGAAGGGTTTTGACCATCGTATCCAGCGTTTCATTTCAATCAAAAAATAGAGGATTGAGAATATTATCAGTGCTATGCCACCGGTTAACAAAACATAGGAACTTGACCAAAGGGCTTTGTTTATAGGTAAGGCAAAACCCAAAATCCATCCTAGAAAAGTCAGCATTAAACCACCTACAGTCAGCCACCTGAGTTTTTGTTTGTTTGTTTGAGATGACATCAAGCCAAAACCAATGAGGTTGCCAAGTAGTACTGATGCAATGGCAGGGAGAGTACTTAAAAGTCCTTCAGGATCGAATGTGGGGGTATATAGATGAGCTGTTCCAAAAAGTGACCTGTCAATAGTACCTGCTAAATTGCCATCCAGTCTAAAGTAGGTCATAAGACACCCATAACCGATAACTAAAACCAACATAATGATAGCCTGTGTATGTATTCTCGTGGTTAAAAACAAGAGCGCTGAAAAAAAATAACATATTGCAATGCGTTGTAAAACGCCTAAGATTCGGAGTGTAAATAGGTCAAAATGGGGGATTAAATTGAGTAATAGCCCCATGAGAAAAATGTACCCACTACGTTGTATGACTTTTTTTAACAAGTGTAGCAGTCCTGTACCCTTTGTTTTTAAATTTGTTAACGCCAGTACTGATGAAATACCCACAATCACAATGAAAAAAGGAAAAACCAAATCAGCTAGTGTACAGCCATTCCAAGCTGAATGTTTAAGCCAATAATAAGGGGTTGAGTTGCCAGGACTATTAACGAGAACCATCAAGGCAATGGTGAGCCCTCGAAATACGTCTAAGGAAATTAATCGTTGATTCACTGATTTTATCAAGCTTAGTCCTTCGCCCTTTCAAGAGTGTGCCAGGAAAGAGAATGATCCAGGGGGATTGTCATTTAAAAAAGTTACAATCATGTGACTTAGGAGCTAAGGTCTCAAATATATGAATTGAAGTCAATTACAATCACCGTCCAATGCTTCGGCAATATCTCCCGTAATTAAGATCTTGTCAGCACCGGTTTTCATGACATGGGTATAAAATTGAGCTCTTATGCCGCTTCCAAGAAGTTGCGATGAATATCCGTTAACCATGCTTTGGAATCAGGACGCATTTTACACCCCTCTCATGCACAATCGCTAATATCCGCTCTTTGACTATTTTCTCGCGACTTTCTGATTCTTGAAAATAATTTAAATGTCCAGGCAAAGCTTGCCCCCTATAAAAATTCAATTTCAGTATAAATTAAGGTCATTTTACGATGTTTCCGATCGTGGACTTTGTTCTTGTCTAGCGCACTCGTTTTTCTATTTTCTTCTGATGCTTTAGGTCGGAAACCCACTACCAGTTGTAAGAAAGTATTCCTAGAGTAATTCTATTCATCCACCTGGATTCCTGATAACTATTAATATTGGCCTGCTTTTTAAAAAAACAAGCGTTAGGTTAATGGATTTCTATTGTTCAAAAAACACGTTAAGGAAGAGATTTTCATGGCAAATTATCCAGCATGTCATCATTGTTCGAAATAGCAATAGTTTGTACTAAATATACACCGCCTCTTTTATGGTATCAAAAATTTAAAATTACGGCTATTTATTCAGTTCGGCTAAAGTCTCCACAACTTTACATCATATCGCGGCCATCGCCTTCCCAGGCTGAAATGCTCGTAAAAGAAGGAATAAAGATCTAAAGTTTCTCATACTCCATAATCATATGATTAAGCATTTTAAACTTTTTTATTGAATAATCTAAACGCCTGTTATATTCGAAAACGAGAATTGACTGCTATTTTTATGAAAAATCCCGGAATGTTTAAAATCTCTTGCCAAGTCGTTGACTTTGTTTTGGATTCGATTATGATAATTTTTCGATTTTTTCAAATCCAGATTTTAATATGAAGCATTCTTTCAATACCTTATATTCCTCAATGCTGCTGTTGGGATGTGGGTTGGCTAGTTTTCAATCTCACTCAGGGGCATTCTCTCTTTATACTGAAGGAAGCGCTTCAGCGGTCGGTAATTTTGCTGCAGGTGTGGCAGCCGAAGGTCGTGATGCCTCCATTGGTTGGTTTAATCCAGCTGGGTTGGTTTTACTTAGAAAACCAGAGATAGTGTTGGGAGCGGTTGGTGTATTGCCCCATGTAAGCCTGACTGGAGAAGCTATTTTTAATCAAATTGAAATTGATAGTAATGAATTGCTACCACCATATGTAGAAAATTTTAATAATTTAAATGGTGCACAAAATGCGGTTGTTCCTAATTTGCATGTGGCTATTCCGGTAGGCGATAACTTTACCTATGGTTTAAGTATTGTATCACCATTGGGTTTATCAACCAGTTGGCCGCAAGACTCTGCTTTACGCTATGCTGCGACTTTAAGTGAGTTGACGGTAGTTGATATTTCACCTGAAATGGGTGGTTTAATAACCAACAACCTCTCTGTGGGGTGGGGATTGGATATTCAATGGGCGGATGTGAGTTTTAATAATATGTTAGGTTCGCCTGCTGGTTTTCAACAGGTGAATAGCTTGAATAGTGAACCCAGCTCTCAGATTAGAGTTACTGAACTTGACTCCTCTTTGGTTAATAGTGGAACTTCAACGGCCTTAGGTTTTCATGCCGGATTTTTATTAATGACTGACGATCGTCGAAGTCGTTTAGGATTTAATTTTCAATATGGCACCACACATGAATTTAATGGTTCGAGTGCACTAACAGGACGAATCGCAGATTATGAAAACGGGGCAACACAAATCGATGCACAGTATAAAACCTTAGCTTTATCAAGTAAACCTATTCAATTCCCAAATGTATTAACCTTTAGTGTTTACCAACAGGTAGCTCCTAAAGTGTCAATGCTAGGCTCGATTGTATATTCTACCTGGTCTTCGTTTCAGGCTATTACACTCTCTGGTGTAGCTGCATATTCTGCTACAGAGGATGCATTATACCAGGCGAGTGCGAATAGTTTGCAAAATTATCATAATACCATTCGTGCCTCGTATGGTATGAATTTTGATGTTACCGATAGTTTGCAACTGCGATGGGGTGGCGGCTACGATCAATCGCCTACCAATGATATTGATAGAGATGTTCGCATGCCGGATGTCGATAAATTAGCAATTGCATGTGGACTACAATGGAAAATGACGCCGCATTGGTTTATGGATGTGGGCTATAGTTATTTAATCCCCTTGGGTAATGTTGTGATAAACAAAACCCAAGTATTTGACCAGTACAACTTCATTCAAGTGAATGCCACAGGTCATGCCTATGCGCAACTGATAGGTGCCCAAATTGCTTGGAGAAATTAGTCTATCAGGCCAAGACAGAAACCTATTACGATAAAGAACCAGAAAAGGATTTAATATCTTTAATGTTATAGATGATTATTTTTTGTCAGGGCCAGTAGGCATATTCGCAGGTGTATCATGAGCTGCACCTTGAGGTTCTGCGAAGAGACCTTGGCCACTTATACTTGCTACAGGCGCATCCTCTTTAAAAAAATCCTCTGGATGAAAATGGCCAAAGTTAAGCACATGAGCATCTTGTTTTCCTTTTAGGGCAAATGCAGCTGTTATTCTTAATAAAAATGTAGGCTTTGCTGTAAATTAATGACCGTATTTCTCTCCTAAGGATGTAATGCTGCGGCATCCTTCATGGACAGTATCTTTAAAGTGTTGGCGTACAAAAACCCTGAGCTCTTCTCTAATGATTTCGCCAGTGAGCATGATTAAGAGTGGGTGACCTTATCTTAAAATGCCTCACTCAGAGACTACTGTTATATTAAAAGAGGAAAAAAATAATAGCGTAGATGCGGTGCTGATTCGTAATGAAAAAACGAATGAGCTTGAGCTTTACTGTCACTCGCAAGCGAAAGAAGCAAAGACAAAAGTCATGGTTAGCAAGGCATCCAAACGTTTTGAGATGGAGTTGGAGAAACTTTCTTCTAGTTTATGCAAGCAGGGCTGCACAAAAAAGTACAATAAAGTGCTAGAACGTCTGGGGCGATTGAAAGAAAAAAACAAAAAAATCAGTTCGCTGTATGAAATTACTGTGGAAGCGGATGCTGTTAACAGGCGACAAAGGGATTAACATCCCTGGTATATTGACGCACATGCATTTCAGCGTGAGCGAATACGCTCGGATATGCAAGAAGGAAGTTAATAGCATCTCGATGACCACATTGGGCAGCATAGCTAAATACAGCATAGCCTTCAGCTTCAATTATTTGTTGAACTTTGGCTCCACTGGGGTCTAATCCCTGTTGTGATGCAATAAGGTGATTAAGGAAGTGTAAGTTTCCATATAGAACAGTCATGCCAAAGATTTCCTGGAGACTTAAACCTAAAAACTGACCTATTTCCTCTAGTTTCTTAACGGACAAGTCTTGGTGACTAAGCGCAATTGCCAGCCACGCCCTCTTTTCTCCAAAGGAATATGTAAGAGATGGTGGGTTTTTCTGCAGCTAAGCGACGATTTGGCTATCTTTGGCTTTCATTATCGGCAGTAGATAGTCTGGAAGTTCATTTCTAAACAATATAAACCATAAGTCTTTGGGGATTAAACCAGCTTGTGGGTGACTCATTCTTTTTAAGTGAGTTGTAAATCTCATAATTAAATACCGTTAATCAATCTTTATGTATTAATCATGCTCCTAAAGTTCTTTTTAGGCAACTGGGCGGCAATTGTTTTTCAATAACAGGCGTTGTGCTATGAATCAGAGCTAGCGTAAAAGCGTATTTTGCTAGGAGACTTAACTGGGGGATAAGAAGAAAAGGCACTTGAAGTGCCTTTTTATATGGTCGGATTAATCTTTGTAAAGTGTAGTTTCACCAGGACCATTGACTTCTAGATGATAACCATTACCACTGATATAGGTGGGTGAAATATCGCCAGAAACTAAATTAATAGTTGCCCAGCCTAAGTCAACTGGATTTGCTGTATCGGTTGCCATCTTAATTAAAGCACGACAGTTGTTATTGATGGTACGGCCATAGCAAGCTAATTTTGCAGATGCCCAAAACACATGATTGTCACTGTTGGCTTTGGTAGGATGTTGGGATGCAATGACGCCATCAATATAGGCATTTGTCTCTACATTGGTGCGGTTATGCGTGATCAACTGTTTGGGAGCTGCAAACACATTTGAAATAAGACAAAGTGATCCTAACAGAGTTAAACATAATTTTTTCATGGTTTTTATTTCCCTTGTTTTAGTGAAATTTAACCACAATATATTTCAAAACAAATCAAATAAGCAAGTTATTTTGGAGAAAAGATTGAGTTTAGTTCATAAAATATATAAAATTTACACACTTTTTGAATATCCATGATGTTTTTTTATGCGCCGCCAAGATTTTAATTATAAACTGCCCCCTCATTTAATTGCTCAATATCCAGCTTATCCGCGACATACTTCTAAATTATTGGCTTATCAGCGAGAGGGTGAGAGATTGCGGCATCATAGCCAAGTTATCGACATGGTGGATTATCTTCAAGAGGGTGATTTGTTGATCTGCAACAATAGTAAAGTATTGCCAGCACGATTTTATGGCCATAAATCAACAGGCGGTCGTGTTGAGGTTTTATTTGAACGCTTGCTGGATACGAATCAAATGTTATGTCATCTGCGGGTCAGTAAGTCACCTCAAATCGGTGGCAAAATTATTATTAATGAAAAATGGGAACTGACAGTATGCGGCCGACAGGGGGATTTGTTTGATGTTAGCGTCAATGGCGTTGTGGTTGATATGCTCTATGAGGTCGGTCATATGCCATTACCTCCTTATATTGAAAGAGCTGATGAGCCAAGCGATAAAGATGATTACCAAACTATTTTTGCAAAGCATTTGGGATCTGTGGCAGCCCCTACTGCAGGTCTTCATTTTGATGAGGTGATGATTTCTAAAATTAAAGAAAAAAACATTGAAATCGAAGCGGTAACCTTACATGTTGGTGCTGGCACATTTAAACCTGTGCGTGCAGACCATATTGCTGATCATGAAATGCATTATGAATGGTATGACGTCTCTGATGAAATTATGAAAAAAATCCAACAAACGAAAGACCGGGGACATCGTGTGATTGCAATTGGAACAACCGCCTTAAGAGCTTTGGAAAGTGCTGCACAACAAGGACTGAAGGCGGGGCGTGGTTTGACCAATTTATTTATCACACCGGGTTATCAATTTAAGGTCATTGATGGGCTGATGACCAATTTCCATCTTCCTGAGTCAACATTACTAATGCTGGTTTCTGCATTAATTGGTCATCAAAAATTAATGGAAATCTATCAACAGGCCATAGCTGAAAAATATCGTTTTTTTAGCTATGGGGATGCTTGTTTGTTTTTGTAAGGAGAACATGTCGTGGAGTTTGTGCCGTATCTCAATTCTATTGAGGGGTTAAGTTTGACCCCTGCACAGTGGTTAACGACTGGCATTCAAAGCTATGCGTATGATGTGGTGGGTTTATTGCAAAGACCTGGATATCTGAAACAGTTCCAGTTAAAAAAAGATTTGTTATGCCCTGGAAGGGCTATTGTTGATGCACGTAACGTACAATTGAACTCCAAAGGTGAGATTCAATTTAGAAGTCCTGATGGGTCTTTAAAACAATGCGCCAGAAAAGAATTTTTTCAATGGTTGCAGCAATTGATGCCAGATGCAGTGGTATGGGATGGTGCTGTTGACGATGCTCAAGGAGACTATATTCTCTACAGTAGTGCGCAAGTATCGAAAATTTGGAATCTATCCAATCAACCTGCAAGTCTTGCTTATCAAGGTTGGGTGCTGCAACGAGAGGGCGAGTGTTTTTCTATATTAAGCGATTTATTTAAACAGGACTATTCCTTTTTGACGGCAGATTGCGCCTGTCAAACTTGCCAAAATGGACTGACTCGTGCTTATCTAAATCACTTACTGCAACATACGCCATTATTGGCACAACGGTATTTGGTATTGCATAACGTGTTTCAAGCCAAACTATCTGGTTGATTTCTAAAGATTTAGATCTTGTGAATATAGCATAGAATCGGTATCATCTTCTTCGTATCGTTAGGTAGACAGGATTGAAAGCCTGTTTTATCAATCACTTTAATTCTAGGAGTCTATAATGAGTTTTTTTATTTCTGATGCTTTTGCAGCTGCGTCTGCTCCGGGACAAATGGATTCAACTGCTTCTATGTTAATGATGGCAGGAATTTTCGTTTTATTTTATTTATTAATTATTCGTCCCCAATCGAAAAAAGCCAAAGAACATCGTGAATTGATTGGCAAAATCAAAGAGGGGGATGAAGTGGTTATTGCAGGTGGGGTTGTCGGTGAAATTGTAAAACTTGTTGATGAACAATTTGTTGTCGTATTGGTGCACAACGGGGTTGAGCTGGTGGTACAACGAGCCTCTATTGGCGCGGTACTACCTAAAGGGACTTTAAATAACATCAAGAAAGCTTAAGTGGTCTTATGAATAATAAAAACTCTTTAATTAAAAAGATAACACTTGGGGTGCTTTTACTTATTGCACTACTTTATGCTTGGCCAAATATATTTCAAGAATTTCCCGTAGTAGAGATATCTGCACCGCATGAAGTGGCTTTGGATACACTGCAACCTCAAGTGCAAAAAATCTTATTAGATAATCAATTGACATTTCTACGTATTGAGCGCAGTGGAGAGAATCTGTCTATCGTGTTTAAAAACACAGATACTCAATTGCTTGCCAAAGATGTGGTCGAGAAATCTTTGGGTTCAGATTATACCGTAGCCTTAAATCTCGTTTCTAGCATGCCAAGTTGGTTAAAAAATATGGGTGCTAAACCCATGAAGCTGGGCCTTGATTTAAAAGGAGGCGTGCATTTTCTCTTAGATGTGGATATGCAAACAGTGATTAAACATCAATTTGAGGACCTAAGAAAAGAGCTTGCGGTCACTTTAAAACAAAAGCATATGTATTTTACTGGAATGCGTTTGCAGTCCAATAAAGTCATTTTAATCCGCCTAAGAGAGCCTGCTCTATCTGAAGATGCCGTGACAGTTTTAAATGCATCATTTCCGCATTACTTAACCACCTATGATAAAGTCCATGGTTGGCTCCAAGTTAAAATGAATATGGCTTATTTTCATGAATTGCGTCAAGCCACACTTGATCAAACCATGAATATTTTGCGTCATCGAGTCAATGAGCTTGGTGTTGCTGAAGCCGTAGTGCAACAACAAGGAGAGCAGCGAATTGCTGTTGATCTCCCTGGAATTCAAGATGCTGCCCGTGCAAAATCAATTTTAGGAGGAACAGCTACATTAGAGTTTCATTTGGTTGATGACACCCATGATCCACTGTTAGTTCAACGAACAGGGGTTGTGCCCACAGGAAGTTTGCTTTACATGATGTCAGATAAGGCCATTCTTCTGAAACGTCAAATTGTTCTCAATGGTGACGCAATATCGAGTGCGACATCGGCATTTGATCAGCAATCAGCAGCACCCAGTGTCAGTATTCAGTTGAATTCAAACTCCGATAGAGAGTTCACGGAAGCGACTAGAACCAATATTGGTCATCGAATGGCAATTGTGTATGTTGAAACCAAGTCCGATGAAATCAATATGAATGGCAAGCTTGAGCGAGTGATTAAACGCAGCGAACGGGTTATAAGTGCACCAGTAATTCAAAGCGCTTTAGGCAAGCAGTTTCAGATTACAGGTCTCCACGATGCAGAGGAAGCCAGTCGGTTATCGATTTTACTGCGCTCGGGAGCGCTGCCGACCACTATTTTTGCTGTTGAAGAAAAGACTATTGGTCCTTCTTTAGGACAGGAGAACATACACGCGGGAATGATGTCCTTGATGGTAGGGATGCTTATCGTTTTATGTCTGATGTTGGTCTATTATCGTGTATTTGGTCTTGTTGCAGATATTGCTTTAATGCTGAATTTGGTATTCCTAGTGGCGTTGTTGTCCTTGATTGGAGCAACTCTGACCTTGCCTGGAATTGCCGGTATCGTATTAACATTAGGTATGGCGGTCGATGCCAACGTTTTAATCAACGAGCGTATTCGTGAGGAATTACGTTTGGGGTTAAGCGCACAAGTAGCAATTCGTGCGGGTTATGAGAGAGCATTTGCAACTATTTTGGATGCAAATGTCACCACCTTTATCGTGGGCTTAATTTTATTCTCATTAGGGTCGGGTCCAGTGCGTGGATTTGCCGTTACGCTATGCTTAGGATTATTGACGTCAATGTTAACAGGTGTTACCTATTCTCGTAGTATCGTCAACGCCTTATATGGTGATCGAAAACTTAAAAAATTATCAATTGGGATATAATAAATTATGGAATGGTTTAATCCAAATGCTCAGTATAATTTTATGGGATGGCGAAAATTTAATGCTATCTTTTCATTAATCTTAATTTTGATTTCATTAGCAGGACTGGCGACCAAAGGTTTAAATTGGGGGCTTGATTTTACAGGTGGAACTCAAATTGAGATGTCGTTTCCAGAAACCGCAAATATTGAAGCAATTCGTCTGATACTAAAAAACAAAGGTTACCATGATGCGCAAGTAATGACTTATGGAAATTCGCAGGACGTGCTCATCAGTTTGGCTTCTTCAGTTGGGGAAGACGTCAATAAAATTCGTTTTCAGATGACGCAATTGTTTCCAAAGGTCCGCATCCAACAAATTAGCTATATTGGCCCCCAAGTCGGTCACGAATTGGCTAGCAAGGGAATTATTGCGGTGATTGTGGCCGTGTTCGCGACCATGGTTTATATTGCTGTTCGCTTCGAATATCGCTTGGCTGTAAGCTCTGCTATCGCCTTGATTCATGATCCGATGTTAATTCTTGGGGTTTTCTCTTGGTTGGGTATTGAGTTTGATTTAAAGGCGCTGGCGGCTGTGCTGGCAGTGATTGGATATTCACTTAACGATACTATCGTGGTTTTTGACAGAGTAAGAGAAAACTTCTTGAAAGTCAGACGCACTGAACCTGCAGAGATTATGAATTTGTCTATCAACCAAACCCTGTCTCGAACCATTATGACGTCATTTTTAACTTTATCAGTGGTGTTAGCTTTGTTGTTTTTAGGCGGAGAGAGTTTGCGAGGTTTTTCATTGGCACTGTCCATTGGCATCATCATTGGAACCTACTCTTCAATCTACGTGGCTGGAAGTTTGGCAATTTGGATGGGCTTAAGTAAAAAAGATTTTATTCCTAAACCAAAAATGGATTTAAGCGAACAACCCTAACCATTGAGGCTAGTGAAATGCCCTGGTTGGTGTTAAAATGCCAGGGATTGAAGTGAATATTTGATAATAACGGGATAAATAGTTTTTTATTTTTCCATAATTTTTGTTCCATACATCCTTACCTAAGGCATGGATCTGCTGGAAATTTTGATAAAATGCTGTATATTATATGATTATTTTTTAATTTATTTAAAGTTTATGAGAGTGCTATGACTGATTTAAACCTTTATAGAAACATTGGTATCTTCGCACACGTCGATGCGGGTAAAACCACCACGACTGAGCGAATTCTTAAGCTCACAGGTAAAATTCATAAAATGGGTGAGGTTCACGAAGGTGAATCAACAACCGATTTTATGGCACAGGAAGCAGAGCGCGGTATAACCATCCAATCAGCAGCAATCAGTTGTCACTGGAAAGGTACGCGATTTAATGTCATCGACACCCCTGGACACGTCGATTTCACTGTAGAAGTTTATCGTTCTCTGAAAGTTCTAGATGGTGGTATCGGTGTGTTCTGTGGTTCTGGCGGTGTAGAGCCACAGTCAGAAACCAACTGGCGGTATGCAAATAATTCCAAAGTATCTCGTTTGATTTTCGTCAACAAACTTGACCGTATTGGTGCAAGTTTCCTTAAAGTTACCGAACAAATTAAAAAAGTGTTGGGTGCACAACCATTAATTATGACCTTGCCAATCGGTATTGAAGATAACTTCGTTGGTGTCGTCGACCTATTAACTCGTAAAGCATACATTTGGGACGAAACTGGCCAACCAGAAAACTATACGGTTACTGATGTGCCTGCCAATATGGTTGATGACGTTGAATTGTACCGTGGTCAATTGATAGAAACAGCCGTTGAAGTGGATGATAATTTACTGATGGGTTACCTAGAGGGCGTTGAACCTTCTATAGAAGAAATCAAACACTGTATCCGTAAAGGTACACTCGAATTAGCTTTCTTCCCAACCTATTGCGGTTCAGCCTTTAAAAACAAAGGGATGCAACTATTGCTTGACGCTGTGGTTGACTATTTACCAGCTCCTCACGAAGTTAATCCACAGCCTTTGACTGACGAAGAAGGAGAGCCTAACGGTGAATTTGCGATTGTTTCTCCTGATGAGCCGTTCCGTGCCTTGGCATTCAAAATTATGGATGACCGTTTTGGTGCTCTAACCTTTGTACGTATATACTCTGGAAGGTTAAATAAGGGCGATACCATACTGAACTCCTTTACTGGAAAAACCGAACGCGTCGGCCGTATGGTGGAGATGCAAGCAAATGAACGTAATGAATTGCAAGGTGCTGAAGCTGGCGATATTATAGCCATCGTAGGTATGAAAAATGTGCGTACTGGACACACCCTTTGTGATCCAAAACATGAGTGTACACTTGAAGCTATGGTTTTCCCAGAGCCAGTAATCTCGATTTCTGTTACGCCAAAAGACAAAGGCTCAGTTGAAAAAATGAGTATTGCGATTGGTAAAATGGTTGCAGAAGATCCTACATTTAGGGTCGAAACCGATATCGATTCAGGTGAAACCATTCTTCGTGGAATGGGTGAGTTACATCTTGATATTAAGGTTGATATTCTAAAGCGTACTTATGATGTTGATTTATTAGTCGGTCAGCCACAGGTTGCATATCGCGAAACCATAACCAAATCGATTGAGGACAGTTATACGCATAAGAAACAATCGGGTGGTTCTGGTCAATACGGAAAGATCGACTACACCATTTCTCCTGGTGAACCCAACTCTGGATTTACTTTCGTCAGTACAGTGGTTGGTGGAAACGTTCCCAAAGAATACTTTCCTGCAATTGAGAAAGGATTCCGATCAATGATGGATAGTGGTACGCTTGCCGGTTTCCCTCTCTTGGATGTGGTTATTAACCTCAGAGATGGGGGTTACCATGCTGTTGACTCCTCAGCCATTGCATTCGAAATTGCTGCAAAAGGCGCTTTCCGTCAATCTATTCCAAAAACGGGCCCACAATTACTAGAGCCCATCATGAAAGTGGATGTTTATAGTACTGAAGATAAAGTGGGCGATGTCATTGGTGATTTAAATCGTCGTCGCGGTATGATATCTGGTCAGGAACCAAGTGCGACAGGTGTGCGTGTTAAAGCCGATGTTCCTCTTTCAGAAATGTTTGGTTACATTAGCACCTTGCGTACTTTGACTTCTGGTCGCGGTCAGTTCTCTATGGAGTTTTCTCACTACGCGCCTTGCCCAAACAGCGTAGCTGAAGCCGTAATTGCCAAAGAAAAAGAAAGAAAAGCAGCAGCTAGCAAGTAAGCTTGCTTGAAAAGCCCTGTCAGTTTGCGCTGATGGGGTTTTTTTCGTTCTGTCACAAAAAGTCCTTGAGTAAAGTAAGATCTATCGTTTTAGATTGGAATTCTCAAAGATTATTTTTTTTAAATTCCGTCATTTTAAGAAAATTATTATTTTGATGCTTGTCAGTTGGTACGTTTCTTACTCATTGGGTTATTGGGGGGATACGATGCTAAAACAAAACCAGCGCCAGAAGAAGAACGACTATCTAAATGTTGCTTCAAAGGACTGCCACTTAGCCCAAATCGGCGACAAATCATCGTTCGTTTATATTTCGGGTATAGTTTTAAAACCATTTCCCAAAGTTTTTTGGTTATCGGTTCAGAATGGTTACTACGCTGCTCACGCCATTGCAGAAATGCTTCTTCTACAGATCCTAATGTTAAATCATTCATTGGATAAGCCTCCAGTATTTAAGAAGCTTAACTTTACAAAATAAAATGAGCCTTGTCACACAGCCTTGCCGAAAGGTCACCAAAGGACAGCATAACTAATCCTTTAACTAGATAATTTATGAGCAGCTCTGTGAGCTCGCGGCAAAAACCCACCCAAAAATTATTTTGTATTTCGCTTTGGAAAAATTTTGTGACAGAACCAATATTATTATCTTATTAAAAACTTAAATGTATACCTGGTGTTAAGTTTAAGCGTTGAGCAAGACCTCCATTGATTTCAATCACATACTGTGCGCTAAGATTAGGAGGTGGGGCATAAGTAGGACATTCTGTGATTTTTGAAGTACAAGGAGGTGTATTTGATGAAATGTAAATGATTGTTTTGTCATGATTTAACCAAATGATATCAAGCGGAATAAGTACGTTTTTCATAATGAAAGTTAAATTTGATGATTCGGATGCGAATATAAAAATCATGCCATACAAAGGTTCAAGGTATGTGCGGTACATTAAACCCCAAGCTCTCTCTTCAGGTGTATCAGCAATTTCACAATGAAGGGTTTGATGAGAAGGGAGATAAATATCCATATATTCACTCGACCCTATGGAGATATTTAAAGCATTGTTTGCACTGGGTTGGTAACACTGCAAGCCCTGACTAGCCTGATCACATACCCAAGGGCCTCCATAAACATTACCAGTCAATTGCCTACCTGTGATATTCAATTTTAATGTGCAAGATTCCTCATAACCTAGAGTAAAAGGAACTTTGCAAAAGAATCCACTGGTATCTTGAGTGATGCCTTGAATCGAATTCATAACCAGCGTATGAGTTTTTCTAGATTGATTGGTGACAGTGTATTGAATTGTCCCTGCTCCATATGATGGTACTGAAATAGTTGTTGGCGTCAGTGGTGTAAATATCCAAACAGGACGATCTGCATGTATAGTGCTTGAAAATGCTAATAACGCTAAAATCCATTTATTCATTTGATTCCTTATGCGGTAAAAGTGAGGTTAAACATAATACCATTGGTATATAAGTGGTCAAGACTTAATCCATATCCTGAAGAATTGATTGTTGATGGAAAAAGATAATAAGTGTACATGAATACTAGGAATAAAAATTCACATCGCTGTTCAAAAGACATCCAAGACTCTGGCAAACACAAAAGGCTGTTTTTCTAAATCCAGAGAAACCTCAAGAATTAGAATACAAGGGAGCATAATGAGGCCTCGTTTGTCCTCGTGTCAATAGGCCAGAAGCATCTCAAATAATTGCGATTGAGCATGCTGACCCTGTGGTCAATACGAGGCGAAAAAATCGAATTTTTTAAAAAAGGTGTTAACTTTCTTGCAAAACGTCGAACGCTTCATGGTGGCATCAGTCGCAAAAACTTGCCTTATTATTTTTGATGAGTTTACCTTTAGATTTAATCGAAGAACCTCTAGTTCACGAGGGAATCTTTTCCTGCGACTAATAGAGCAAGCACTTGCAGTTGATTCGGTTCCAGAAAAAAATTTCTAAATATCTCACCTTACGCACCAATACTTGCCTAGTAGCTAAAATTCATTAAAATTCGACTCCTGATTTTAGGGAGTTAAAGCATGGACATGCTCGATATTTACACCGATTATCTGATTTGCCAAAACAAATATGCAACAGCAACTGGTTTGTCAGATATGGTTGATGGTGAATTTTCACACGACAAAGTAACCCGGTTCCTTCGACAAGGAGATTTTGGTTCTAAGATGCTGTGGAAATATGTTAAGCCGGCTGTTCGTGAGCGCGAAAATCAAAACGGCGTGCTGATTCTTGATGATTCGATAGAAGATAAACCATACACCGATGAAAATGAGGTGAACTGCTGGCATTACTCTCATGCTAAAGGAGATATTGTAAAGGGCATTAATTTCCTTTCCTGCATGGTTCGCTACGATGATTTCAGTTTGCCAATTGGTTACGAAATCATCAAAAAGGACATCGAGTACTGTGATATTAAAACTAAGCAGCATCGAAGAAAAGCAACGGTGAATAAAAACCAGCACTTCCGCCAACTAATTCAGCAAGCATGCACCAATCACGTCTTGTTTGAATGGGTGTTGGCGGATAACTGGTTTGGCTCCAAAGACAACATGGCGTTTATTCATGATGATCTTCAGAAGTCGTTTATCTTTGGAATAAAATCTAACCGTACGTTAGTTTTATCTGAAAACGATGCCAAAAACGGTCGGTATCAACAAGTGAAATCACTTGAGCTAGAAGAAGGTGTAGTTTACAAAGCTTGGCTTAATGGCCTTGCTTTTCCCGTGCAATTACTCAAAAAGGTTTTCAAAAACGAAACCACGGGTACACTCTATCTGGTCTCGAATGATATGCACTGTTCTGCCGAACGTCTTTACGAAGTCTACCAAAAACGGTGGAGAATAGAAGAGTTTCACAAATCAATTAAGCAAAATGCTAGTTTGGAAAAATCACCAACTAAGAGAGTAAAAACACAATGCAATCATGTATTCGCCGCTATGATTGCTTACTGCAAGCTGGAAATGCTTAAATTCAAAACAGGTCTTAATCACTTTGCTATCAAATATAAATTGATTGTTCGGGCAAATCAAATCGCGATGCAGGAGTTAAAAAACATGGCCTGTTAATGAGTCCGTGCGTAAGATGAGTAAATATTATATTTAGTGGGTAGTGGACTCAACTGCATGCGCATGTTATTTTGTTACCAACCCGATTGATAGTTGTGCAATAACTTGAAAATACTGTCTTTATCGGCTAAAACTTAAAGTATGCCTCTAAAATTAAATATGAATCCTCATGTCAAATAAAATGTTACTTACTACTATTTTAGTGTTTATGTGCACTAAATTGTGGAGTATTGAACCTTTAAATGAATATGATGTATATTTAAGTGACATTGAAAAACATCAAATAATTTATCAAAAGCTATCTGAAAAACTAAAAGCTAGACCTTTAAATTTAACTGCTTTAAAAAAAATAAAATTCAGCCTGTTTGAAATTAAACGTTTTTCAAAAGAATGTGTGAAAAATCATAAAGATATCTTAAACAGCATTTACCTTTTAAATTCCGATACACTTAAATCTCCCGCTATCATATCTGCTGAAAGTCGAGTTAATATCGAACAAAAAAAAATAAAACTTTGCCAAACACTATATTTTAATGCTCAAGATTCATTGGAGCTTATATCCGAACAAGTACAATATGCCAATAACATTAATCACAACTTCAGTTCAGAAAACTTTTCTAAAATTATAAAAAATATCGACTTAAATACCTATACTGTATCTTTTAAACCCATTCGAAATATCTTTGAGGTAGAACTTAATAGCTTTCAATATCATCTGTTATTGGTTTATGTTTTTATATCTCTTTTAACAGGGGTTTTGATCAGTGTAATATGTGGTAGTTTATCATCAAAAATTTTTAAAAATACATCGGCATATTATCTTAAAATCACTCAAAAATTTTCCCCAGTTATATTTTTCTTTATTGGAGCAAAATTATATTTAGAACCAGAAACACAGGATTTTTTGATTAAACCAACATCAATGATTTTATTAAGTATTATTATAAGCTTCCTCATTATATTGTACATTTTTTTTCTATCTGTGAAAAATTGTTATTATGGAAAAAATGCTGCATGGAAAATTAAAATTAAAAATATTGTACTTAAAATTATTGGATTGCTCTTTTTATTGCCAATCACGCGATTTATATTTATGTATTTACTCAATTCAAATCCATTAAATTTTGTCCTCATGGTCATTTCTTTTTTAATCTTAAGCATTATTTGTATGTTATTATTTCTCCACTTAGTATGGATTTATACAGATCCCTCTCAACACAGTTTAAAAAATAAATTTTCTTGGTTTTATTTGCGCTGGGGAGCAATAATCTTTATTACCATATACTATTGTACAATATGGTATTTGAACATAATAGGGTATAGCGGAATTCCTGCCAGTAACATTATTGGGTATTGCTTTTCTTATATTTTCCTTATATATAAATTAGCTAATCTATTAAAAAATTTTCAACACCATTTAGAAAACCCGAGCAGCAAATTATCCAAAAAATTTTACCAACTTCTTAGAGTCAATGACCACAAAAACATGGTGGAACTTACATGTCTTAGATATATTTTACTTATATATATATCTTTGAGACTGATGATTTTTTTTATTGAATTACTTGGCACTCCCCTTCATATCTTATCTTTTGTTGAAGATATATTATTTTCCCCCATTCAAATTGGCTCAGCCTCGTTCACACCTATTTTTATTCTCTACGCCATATCTATATTCTGTATCATCATGGTTATAGGAAAAATTCTGGCCGGTTATACTGCATCTCGTCCTTATTTCTCAAAAGAAACCGATCGTCAAGCCACCGCATATCAGTTAATAAGATACATTACATTTTGCATTGCTTTGGTAGTCTCATGGATTATTTTAGGTGTTAATATGACCCAAATAAGTGTTGTCCTTGGTGGTTTATGTATAGGTGTTGGCGTAGGTTTACAGTCACCTGTATTGGAGTTTATTTCTAGTTTAATTATTCTTTTTCAAAAATCAATTCGAGTTCATGATTATATTTCCGTCAATCAATACTCCGGATATGTACAAAAAATTATGTCTTTATCCACGCAAATCATCACAGATAAACAAACCATTATGTATATTCCAAATTCTTGGTTTATAAAAACACCTGTGATTAATCACAGCTCTTTTCAATCAGTCAATATTGGCTTTATCGCATTCACAGTAAAAAATGATCATAATATTGAACAAGCAAAAAATATAATTCTTCAGACGGCACTCGAAAATCCTAATTTAGAACAAGGAAATAATTGCGTACCTCAACTTATTTTATACAAACTTCATGACAATACTCCAAATAGCAACCTAAAGGTTAGTGTCCCAAAGTTTCTGTAAATTCAGGAAGGCCTAGAAAAAAAGAAAGCCATCCGTTAAACTTCATGTGTGTTTAGCGACAGACATGAGAGGAAAAACAGATGGCTTTGAACATTAATGATACCAAATTTTTAGAAATTGCGGAAATTATTTGTGAAGAAGGATTGAGCGGAATAGATAAGGCTGTTCAAATCATTATTAATCAGGCAATGCTGATTGAACGAGATAGACATCTCAAAGCTGAACGTTATGAAAGAACCCCAGAACGTGTGAGCTATGCCAATGGCTTTAAACCTAAACAATTAAAAACGCGGATTGGAAAACTACAATTATCCGTCCCTCAAACCCGTGATGGCAAATTCTACCCATCATTTCTTGAGCAGGGTTTACGCTCAGAGCGTGCTTTAAAAATATCATTGGCTGAGATGTATATCCAAGGCGTATCTACCCGTAAAGTGAATGCTATTTTGTCTGAACTGTGTGGTTTTGAGGTCACAAGCTCTGAAGTCAGTCGCGCGATTAAAGAACTTGATGAGCAGCTTGAGTCTTGGAGAAAGAGAGAGTTAGGCCATTATGTTTATTTAATTCTTGATGCCCGATATGAAAAGGTTCGCGTGGGTGGTTGTGTTCAAGATGCAGCAATATTGATTGCTTATGGCATTAATTTAGAGGGCAAAAGAGAGGTTTTAGGCGTATCTGTTGCCATGTCAGAGGCGGAAGTGCACTGGAGAGCATTTTTTCAAAGCATGATTGAGAGAAAGTTTCATGGGATAAAAATGATTACCAGTGATGCACACAAAGGCCTAAAAGCTGCAATTAGAGCTGTTTTTCCATCTGTGCCATGGCAGCGTTGTCAATTTCATTTACAACAAAATGCTCAAGCCTATGTTCCGAGAGTGAGCCTAAAAAAAGAAGTCGCTTCAGATATTCGTCATATTTTTAATGCGCCTAATGATTCAGAAGCGAATCGTTTACTCAAATCAACAATTAGCAAATATGAAAAGTCAGCGCCCAAGCTTTCCGAATGGTTAGAAGTGAGTATTCCAGAAGGCCTTCAAGTATTCCAAATGCCTAAACATCACCAAATTAAGTTAAGGACAACAAATTTGGCTGAACGGGTCAATCGTGAAATTAAAAGACGTACTCAAGTGGTCTCTATTTTCCCCTCAGAGGCATCCTGTGAGCGTCTTATTACTGCAATATTGGTAGAGACAGCTGATGAGTGGTTGGGTACAGATAGAATTTATTTAAAAATGAATGAATAAATACTAAGGCTATTTTCAAAGAATGGATTAAGCCTGCTTTTTTAGATAAAGCAGCAGTATCGCTTTATCTAAAAAATGCAGGAATGAGCGATTTTTAAACTAAAATCAAATTTTTATTGATTTTGAGAAGGATTCATTTAAACTGAAATACGAATTAACCAATCATGGTTAATTTTTTAATCACAATCGTCAAATGCTCATGAAGTAAAACAGATTTTACAGAAGAAACGACGCTCTATCGCACCTTAAGAATATCAATATGATGTGACTCACTCTGCGATACTTTTATTTATTTCTAAAAATTGCACTTCACTGTTGAATGGGCGAAATAAGTTCGGTGTTCAAATAAAAACAATAATTAGGAGAACTTTATAAATGCATCAAAAATTGAAGCTTGCTTTATTAGGATTAAGCTGCGGAGTTTGCTACGCAGGCACTGTGGGAGCAATCGTTGAAGAAATACCCTGCATGAAAGAAGGTTTATATGTTGGAGCTGGTATCGGTGGAGCGATGTATAATGATAAAGTTAAGGCCTACAATACTGTTAACTTACTCTCACGTGAAAAATCATTTAACACCAACAGCGCATTAGCAAGTGCTTTTATTGGTTTGGGTCATACATGGTTTGATAGATATTTTCTAGGTCTAGAAGCAAACACCTATTTTCCACATCACAAAGTTGAGTGGCCAGATAGACCGGCGGTTACTGCAACTACCACAACGTTTAGAAATGGATTTCTTGTTCAAAATTATTTCAACCTTGACTTATTACCTGGCTACCGAGTGAACTCTAATTGGTTAGTTTATGGACGTGCAGGTTTTGCATTCTCAGACTTAATTGCCAATCAGGATGGCTCTATAATAGCAAATGTACCCTCCTTCTCATTCACTAATACCGTGATTGGCGGCAGATTTGGTGCTGGCATCAACTACCAACTTAGTCAACACATTGGAGCAGGTGTCGATTACCTCTATTCTTATAATCCTCTCACAAACACCTCTTTTAATGATTTCAATGCGGTGGTAGGTTTTTCTTCTCATTACAACTATGTTGGCTTTTCTTTATTCTATACTGTGTAAGTAAACTACTCGCCACTAAGGTGGCGAACCTTCAATACTTACTAAGCAGTAAGCGAATGGACTGCCGATCTTTTCTTTTTGACGATTTTTATTAATCATCTCTCTTCTAGGGAACTTCCGATGCTAACTTCGGTCACCGCATTAGCATCGGAAGTTCCCTAGAAGAGACCCGAAATATAAAAAAACAGTCATTTGTCGCCGACTTGGGCTAAGTGGTAGTCAATTAAAGCTTCATTTGAATAGTAGTTCATCTTCTGATAGCGGGTTTGTTTTAGCATCTGTAGATTCTGTCAAAGAACATTTAAACTCTAATATACAACTAACTATACAAGGCAAAGATCGAGTCTTAACCTGAATATATCACCAAAATAAATTAGAAATGCCTGAACATTATGTAAATACAGCATAATCAGGTTTTTTTATTTTCAAAATCGATCACCCACTGGGTGAAAGAACGCGGAGTAAAAATTTGGAGGTGCTCCCTTGCATGATTCAATCAAATGGGTAAAATTGTTTTCGCAAAAAAATAACCACCCATACAACAAGAGAGCGAAAACGATCATGCCACATAATCTCTTACCCTTCCAGTACCAAGCCGAAAAAAATGACTCTGGCTTAACAGGTTTTGCAGGATTACCATTATACTTAGAGCTCGCGGTAGACAGCGGCCTTATTGAATATATCAATCAAACCATAAAAACAAAGATACGCGGATGGACTGATGCTGAAATGATTCTGTCATTAGTATTGTTAAATCTAGCTGGTGGCGATTGTATTAGTGATATTGAGCGACTGGAACAAGATGCAGGATTAAGAACCTTGATGATTCAGTTTGCCACTCATGGCATGAAGCGAACAGGGTTATGTCCGTAAAATGCTGTAAATTCGAGATGATAAATTAGTAATTGAGTCATCGCTAAAATCCGGTACTATTGAGTTGTGAGAAACAATAACAACCAAGGAGATTAGCGATGACCGATTACAAT
>Ga0247843_1003053_pt1 | contig 28435 bp, 12 predicted proteins | sample LaCruzMarch2017__FD_192420 | JGI IMG/M metagenome (GOLD analysis project Ga0247843, IMG submission 192420) | Freshwater microbial communities from meromictic Lake La Cruz, Castile-La Mancha, Spain - LaCruzMarch2017_8m | ecosystem: Environmental > Aquatic > Freshwater > Lake | place: Spain... | reverse complement strand
AAGGGATAGCCTCGTAGTACTCTCCTGCTTTTGGCTTTTTCCACGGGTATTCCAATGCGCCGGGATAGGTAATGAGTTTGGGTAAGGTTTTCACGGCAGGATAAAAACAGTGGTTGTTATCAAACCAGTCTGCCCATTTTTTTCCTGTTTTTTGAGCTAACCTTTCTACGAGCCAATGGTCATCTTTTCCCAAAAAAGCTATTTTTTCGAGCCATTGCTTCCACTTTCTTTTTAAAAAATGCACCTGCCACCCTGCCCAGGCACGAACAATAGCCAATCCGTTAGGGTTGGCAAGCCAGCCTTCCGTCAAGGGTGGGATACCAATTTCCGGATAAGATGAAAGTTTGGTATTGAGTATTATCTTGGTACATTTAGTCTGCCATAAATAGAGCGCATAATGTCCTAAGTGGCTATCTATCAACAGCATTTCGGGTTGTAATTCTTCGGCTAATACCTGTATTTCTCTCACTTCTTTCCAAAAAGTTCGGTATCGTTGTAGTGTAAAAGACTTGTTCAGCAAAGTCTGTATCATCAAGGCAATCAATGAGACAAAAGACAACTCTTTGTAGGCACTGGCATAGCGTAAAGGCTTGAATACAAACCCCTCGCGCTCAATCAGCGTTTGGTGTGAGCGAAGACCCGTAAATACTACCTCGTACCCTTGCGCTTTTAGTTGACGCGCTTTACCGAAGCCAACAAAATAGTGGCTCGGATAGGGCAATAGGACAAACAGCGCGGTTTTCATAGCTATTACTATTCAAATTCATTTTAAAAGCTCGCTTATTAAAGTGAATCTACCAACAAATTATTTAATATAGGCAATTTTGAATCGTAGTCCTTCTCTTGCCCACGTTTATAGATTATTTCCCCCGATTTATTAATTAAAAAAACTTCAGGGATACCCATCACCCCATAGACATCTCTTAACTTTTTATCACCGAAAATGTGTACCCATTCCATTTTGTATTTTTGAACAGCTTTGCTAAAACTTGTTGAATCATCATCCAAATTGATTGAGATAATCTCTAATTTATCAGAAGGATATTTTTCTTTAATTTTTAGCAAAGCTGGAATTTCTTTGATACAAGGACCACACCACGATGCCCAAAAGGTTAGTAAAATATATTTGCCTTTATAATTACTTAATTTGATATTCTTCCCTGTTATATCATGTAAATTGAAATCGGGAGCCAAATCTCTTTTTCGTAAATTTCTTGATTTGAGGGTGTTTTCTATATACTCTCCTTCAATGCTATTTTTTAAGCTATCGGGAAAAACTGTATTATATATCTTAAATAAAGTATCCAGAGGAGTAACTGAGTTTACAATCATCCCTGTTCTGAATAACCAAAATGAATAGTATAGGCTCCCATTCTTTTTAATAAATGCCATGTATTTGTCATTAATTCGTTGTGATTTTTCATGGTATATTTTTACAGTTTTTGAATCATTTTTTGCAATTTTTCCTTCATTAGCAAAGTAGAAATCTTGAAAGTCTTTTACTTCTTTAGCTTTAAAAGCATTTAGCTTGTCCTCCCCCATTTGGCTAACTTCTATAGCATTAATCAATTTCCTTTTGCTTAATGGGTCAGGGGACACTGAATTTGCCATAAAAGTTATCGTTGCGGGTGCGTCAGTTATCCAAAAATTATTGTACTCTCTATATTTAATATTCTTATCTCGATAAGCAATCATAATAGTAGCGTATCTGGAGTAAAAACTATCAGAAAATACACATTGTTTGTCTTTGAAATTTGGCGTTATTTCAGTTCGCCTTACTCCATTTTCATAATATATTACAAATGATTTCTCATTCATATTATCAGGAATAACAACTTTTAAAGAAAATACCTTTTGAGCAATAATTGCATTTGGTAAAAAAAGAAAAAACATTATTAAAAGTTTCATAATCTATATAATTTTAAGAGATAGGCTTTTTCCTCCAGCCTATCTCCTGAAAATACTTAGTTGGGAATTATACAATTACTACACATCCTCTTCCGAGGCCAGCCACGTTACATTCACACCCTCCATGTGTTTGAATAGAGCATATATAATCTCTGTTATCATAACATCTTGTACATGCAGATCCTCCATACTCTTCTCCTCCTTTTATTGCTTTCATCTGACTGCGAGAGAGGATATTCTCAGAAAAATGCATCAAAATCTTTTTCATGTTTGTAATGTTTTAGTTAAACGATTAATTTATGTTGATTCGGCCAAATCCTTTTCTAAACTCTCTAATAACATTCCAATTTCATTCAATTTATACCAACGCCCCCAATAAAGGCCATCAACATAGAAAGTGGGTGTCCCAGGAACATTAGCCGCACTTGTCCATGTACAATGTCCATCTGCTGCTCTCTGATAGATTTCAGTATTAGATACAGGGAAGTTAGCAGCCCATTTTTCATAATTCCGAATTGGTTGTTTGTACCAACCCTGCAAAGCCCCCGCCACATCGCCACCTGAACCTTGCAATGCCAAAATATGACGAGCAATTTGCCCAACAGAATCATTAATATCGTGGCAAGTCGTAAAAAAAATATTAGCTTTTACATTTGTCGATAGAGAGAGTAATTCTTCTAATTCATCATGCCCTTTCCCACACGGCCCGCAGTAAGGATTAGTTACCATCGTAATGGTATGCTCGGCAGCGGGGTTTCCCAAAATAATCGGTTGTAAATCGGCAGGTACGGGAGGCATTCTTTTTTGTTTTGCTAAAAGTGCATTAAAGATGTCAGCGTTGTTTTTAAACTTCCGTAGTTCGCGTTGCCACTCGTCAGCTTGTTTTGATTTTAGGAGCAATGGCTTGATAATGAGCCAAAGGAGGATGGGAAGTGCAAATGCAACAGCCAAGCCCCCTAACCCCCAATGGGGGGATAAAATTGTTCCCCCATTGGGGGTTAGGGGGCTGAGACACTCCACCCAAATCACTACCTGCACCGCCACGCACAGCGGGCACCACTGCTTGGCTACCCGCCATTGATACCAGATAGACCAAAACGTATAGGGCAAAGCCAAGAAGGAAAGAACTCCCAAACCCCATCCCCCAGCCCCTTCCCCTGTGAGGGAAGGGGAGTTTAAAAACCCTTCTCCTGAAAGGAGAGGGGCAGGGGTGAGGTTAAAAATCCAGCCGCCCATAAAATAGAAAAAACCGACTTCGCTCCAGCCTAACCAAGACGTGATTTTGGCGGCGGGAGAAGTGAGGATATGGTTGCAGTCGGTGTGGTTGTTGAGGCGGCAAAGCGAGTCAGTGAAATCGTTGGTTTTGCCGTACTGCACCGACAATAGCAAGGCAGTCAGTATCACGCCGATGGCTTTAAGCCCTAACAGTATTCCTGTGGATAAGTTGGGGCTTTGGAATATGCCTGCGACTGTCAACAGTACAAAGCCCGCGATAATCAGCGGCCAACGGAGGTTTTCGAGTTGTTCTTTTTGGCGTTTGGCGGCGTAATCCTTTTCGCCCGAGGCTTCGGTAGGTTCGGCAATGAATACTACGCCCGACCATTTTTTAAGGAAGTCTTCGCGTGTTTCGGTGATGCGCTTTCCTTTTTCGTTACGGTAGGTGACAGCTTCGTCGGTAGCGCTTTCTACAAGCACGAATGTGCCACCGTTGGTACGCAAGTGCGCTATGTAGGGCACCTGCAACAACGCCAACTGTTCGGCATCAATACGCAAAGCGGCGTTTTCAATGTGATAACGGTCGAGGGTATCGCCCAAACTCAACAGGCTCGGATAATCGGGATGCTGTTCGAGGGTATCGCGCAGGGTAGTGAGCGTAAGGTGTGGGCGTAGGTCACGCAGGTAGGCCCATGCTACTCCCAGTAGGTTTTCTCGTTCGGTAAAGGAATGGAAGTTTAACGTCGTCATACAACCTTTATCTATCTGTAATCTGTTTAGGTAGCACAAACCTAACCAATCTTCCTTTAGGGTCTTATCAGGATTTCTGATAAAATTATCAGAAATCCTGATAAAATAATTCAAATCTTCCTTATAATACTACTACTTTGACCGCTTGATAAGTTTTTGAAAAATAATATAGCCTTTTTGGCTTTTTTTACTTTATTGACAAAAGTTACACGATACCCTACAAGAAAAATTAGATCAAAGCTTCTGCCTATCATGGTAAAGAGCGGTCGTTTTTTGATTAAAACAGTCATTAACCAAAATCTAATAAATCGTAGCGTATGAATGAGAATATCCTTGGCCTAAAATTGCGCAAACGTCGGAATGAACTGGGCAAGACGCAGGAGTGGGTTGCGTTGGAGTTAGAAACCTCCATGAAAGTAAAAGTGAGCCAGCCTACCGTCAACAACTGGGAAAACGGTAAATCCTGTCCTTCCCTTCCACAACTTCGGGCATTGGCCAAAATCCTCGGCCTCAAACTATCTTATTTAGTATCAGATACAGATACAGATACAGATACAGATACAGATACAGATACAGATACAGATACAGATACAGAAAAATTGCAGCTCATGCTCGAAGAATACGCCGAACGATGCCAACGACTGGAAAAGATGAACGATAGACTGATGAAAGAAAATGAGCAACTGCGGGATAAATAGGAATCTTGTCAAACCCAACAAAAAAAGGCAGAAGTCCATCAGAACTTCTGCCTTTAACCAATCACCTTACAAACATCTATTTTACAAACTCAAAATCTTAATTTCTGTACGGCGGTTTTGCTGGTGTTCTTCTTCCGAGCATGGGGTACCGTCTTGGCACTTATTCACTAATTTGCTTTCCCCATACCCTGCCGCAATGATTCGCTTAGAGTTAACTCCCTGCTTCACAATGTAAGCAACAGCGGCTTTGGCGCGTTTGGTGGAAAGTGTTTTGTTGTATTTGGTAGAAGAGCGGCTATCAGTATGCGAACCAAATTCGATTTTCATCTTAGGATATTTGTTCATCAGTTCCACCAACTTTTTCAATTCAGTCGAGGCATCGTCACGAATATCCCACTTGTTTAAATCGTAGTAGATATTATCAATCTTGATGACATCGCCTTTTTCAAACATGGTAATATTGGCTTCTGACGTTTCTCCACCTTTTACCTTACTTCCCATCGTACCGAGATTGTCTTTCAAAGCCTCAATGGAATAGTCACAACCGCTCGGAACTTCAAATTTGTACGTTCCGTTTTCGTCAGTTACCGCCTCCTGAACAGAGCCATCACATTCGTTATGCAATAATACTTTTACGCCGGGAATGGGTTTGCGATCCTTTTGAGTATTTACCAAACCGCGAAGCGTAAAAATCTTTACGGGAACGGGTTTAGGTTTCACTTTCTCCAACGGAATTTCCAATTTAATCAATTCGGAAACGTCCAGATCTTTGGTAGTAAAACTTAGTGAGTTGTTCAAATAACCTTCGTTTGATGCCCGAAATATAAAGTCCATGTCTGAATCTAGGCACAAACGCATATTTCCTTCGTTATCGGTATTAATTGTTTTCACTTCCGGATCGCTTTCATCTTTGCTCACTACTTCTACCGGTACATTGGCGAGCGGAGTTTTAGTTTGAGCGTCAAAAACGTTGACAATTAAATCCTGGCAAGGATTAATGGGTCCGCTGCGTTCAAATCTAAACAAATCGTCATCGGCTCCACCACGGCGGCGATTGCTGCTAAAAAAGCCGCTTTTGCGCTCTCCGTCGGTAATAATCCCAAAATCATCCTTGTTAGAATTGATTGGCGTGCCCAGATTTTTAGGCTTTTTAGCCATTACTCCTTCGATCAATTTGGCATAGAACATGTCCAAACCACCCAATCCGGGATGTCCGTCCGAAGAAAAGTAAAGATTACCCTGTTCGTCGGCAAAGGGAAACATCTCGTTGCCTTTGCTGTTGACAGCAGGACCTAAATTGACGGGAGTTGACCAATTATTGTTTTCCAATTTGCTTACGTAAATATCGGTTCCGCCAAAGCCTCCCGGCATGTCAGAAACGAAGTAAAGCAATTTGTCATCCTTTGATAAGGAAGGATGGCCTACCGAATATTCATCACTGTTGAAGGGAAGTTCTTTCAATTTTCCCCATTCATTTCCGGTCCAATCCGCTGAATACAACTTTAATTTATTGATTCCGTCTTTACTCGTTTTGTATTTCCCATCCAGGTAATTGTTACGAGTAAAGAGCATTTTTTTTCCATCTTTAAAAAAAGCGACAGGCCCTTCGTGGTATTTTGAATTCAGGGCTTTACCCATACTTTGGGATTCGATTTTTGCACTTTGCAAAGGGTCAATCGCTTTTCCATTGGTTGACGTATATCCACCAGGGGTTGGTGTATCGTTAGCCGTCGGTGCGGTATATTCGTCAGTACCCAACAGATAAACACCTTTGGCTCGTGCGGATTTATTGGTCGGTGCTGAGCCTCCTATTTTACTGGTTTTGGCTGAATTGACCACCGACAAATCAGGAATTTCGTATAAATCCAGAAAGGCCGTTTGGTTCCAGCCATACGAACGTTTTACGTTCAGTCCCTCATTGCGCGCAGACACAAAAACTAAACCTTTTTTATAATAGGTAGGGCTAAATTCAGCACGATTTGTATTGATATTATCCAACGCCTCGACCGTGTAACTGGTTGCATTTTTAGAAAGCTTCCCAACATTCGTATATAATTGGGTAAATTCTTTGCCGCGCAAATCCTCCTGCTGCGCCTGATTATAACGCTCATATACTTCTTTGGCCTCATCGTATTTGCCGTTACTCGCCAACGCCTGGGCATAGTACAAATAGCTGTTGGCCTGATTGCGAGGAATGGTTTTTCCTTCGCCAAGCAAGGTGCGAAATACGCGCTCAGCGTTAGGGATATCTCGGATTTGATGATAGCTGTGCCCCAATTTTATAAGCGTATTGACCTTGGTTGTGTCTTTGAGGTTTTCCTTCAAAGCCTGTTCATAGAGTTCAATTGCTTTGGTATAAGCCATCATTTCGTATTGGCGATTGGCTTGATTAAGAGATGTTTGTGCTTTAACATCTGATATCCAGAGACCGACTACCAATGCCGTTAGAAAAATATAAGTCTTCATGTTTCCAAAATTTGGGTAAAGAAAAAGGTATATTCTCCCTTGTTGGTGTGTTAAAACCCTTCATGAAGAATATACCCTTGACTACGTTTTAAAAAACCCTTAGAAATAGCGAGGAGTAAGAATCTTGCTCTTGCTGAATCCAAACTCGTAACGCAGCATGATTTCGTGGGTTGGAATGTTCAAAAACTTGCGACTGTCGTTCAGATTATTACGAGTCCAGTCATAAGAATATCCCAAGCGAAACTGATCTGACAATTGAAGTTCGACCATACCAACGAGCGCGTCTCCTTTCAAAACATTTCCATCGATTTGTTGAATTTTGCCGGCATAGGTCGAAAAGCGATTATGACGGTACGACATTCCGAAAGCAACACGGTCGTTAAACCAAAGATTCAGGTTTCCGTCCAATGAAAGTCCTACGCCGCTCACGTAACGAGCCATCATAGAAGGCTTGAGTTTTACGTTGTTGCGTCCGATTACAAACCCTGCTACTGCGTAGTAGTGACGACGTACTTTGGCACGTTGATCGTTGTCGTAATCGTTCAGGTTGTTCTCAATCAAATAAGGCACTGAAATTCCTAAGTAAGAACGATCGTTGCTAAGATAAATACCAGTTCCGAAGTTTGGCAAAATTTTAGAAACATTACTGGCAAATGCAGGATCTGACAGGTTGTTTCCAAGATTAGCTTTAGACAAATCCCAGCGGAAACTCATTGCGCCCCCCTGCAAACCTAATGCCAAAGTCGAACGTTCGCCTATTTTGATGCGAAAAGCGTAAGAAAGCATAGCACCTGTCCAGTTTTCAAGACCGATTTGGTCATTGAATAATTGAAGGCCAAGGCCTACTCGTTCACGATTGACGGTCATATCAATGCTGAAAGTTGCCGTCTGCGGTGCGCCTGCCATTCCACCCCATTGGTTGCGGTAGAGAGCGGTTGCACTTAGGACATCGCGACTGCCGGCGTAGGCGGGATTGAGGGCCATCATGTTAAACATGTACTGCGAGAACAATTTGTCCTGCTGGGCCCAGGTTTTACTGCTGCCGATCAACGTGATCAGCAGCAGTAATATCGTGCACTTTTGTTTGATGAGATTGGTCATCGTCATTAGCGGTTAATGGTCATAAATCGACTTGATTTCTTAATCTCACCGCCGTTTTGGTCTTGCAGAATCACATTGTAGAAATATGTTCCGGCAGGCACCCCTTGGTTGTTATTAGCTACACCTACGTTAGCTCCTCCCTCCCAATCGTTCTGATAATCGTTGTTACGATAGACCAAATTCATCCAGCGGTTGTATATTTCAAGAACAATCTTCGTGCCAGATGGATGACGAATCACAAATTTATCGTTGATTCCGTCAGCATTTGGTGAGAAACCTTCAGGGATAAACAAACCACCGTCAGAAGTAATCACAATTGGTGTAAATTCTGCTTCAGTCAAGCCTGTTGGGTCATTGTCTCCGTTCAGATCAGGTACCAAACCGTTGGTTGAAAGATCTGTCACAGAATTCTGACCGGCTAAGGCTGAGCCAAGTGCGCGGTTGAGATAAGGCGTCAGGCGTCCGTCGTTCGTTACGTTGATAGTAAAGAACAATGAATCTGTACGTCCACCTGCCAAACGACTTTGTTGCGCGAGCAAGAGATTTACATCGCGGTCTCCGTCGAAGCCAGGATTGATACGTAAGCTGCTTGAGTCATTGGCAGTCGGTGTACCTACTAACTGATAGCTTGCGCCGGTCAGAGAACTGTATACTTTAGTCAATGAGTCAGATACCTGAACGTTGGTCAACACACCTGCACCGTAGTTTTTCAAGATAACACGGTAAGTGATGTTCAAACTTCCATCCCCTTTACGTAAGGTATCTTTGATAGACATCGCCAATCCAAGTAAACCTTTGCCTGGAGTCGAGTTGAGTGATACCGGCGTAGATTCGCTGTTGTTGCGTGGATCCAAGTCATTGTCAGGGTCAACATTATCACCTGTCGTTGACGTATCGGCCGTTGCTACACCACCTTGCGTTAAACCTGTACCGATAGCGATATTGTAGAACTTCGTTACGGAATCAGGATTGTAAAGCGAAACAATTACCGCTAAGTTGATACTGCGAGTGGCACCTTTTGGTAATGTACTCAAAGAGTCAACCAATAAATTGGTGAGCAGCCCTTGACCTGTATAGGTCGAATCTACTGTCAACCCGCCGTCTGCAGTAACAAGTGGTTTACCAACAATTGCCGCCTTCGATCCAAATGTGAGTCCCAAGTCATCCTTCACCTGGATTTTTTTGAGGTCACTTGTACCAAGGTTAGTTATACTGATGGTGTAAGGAATCTTGAATTTACCATCTCCGACGACAATCGGTCTGCCTGCTGATTTAGATAAACCAATCAAAGCGCTTGGCAAATCGAAACGTACAGGAGTCGAGTTATCAACAGGAGCATTCACGACAGTACCTTTATTAGAAGCATCTTTCACCGGTGTACCGCTTCCGTTACCCGAAGCAACTACGCTTCCTAAGAATAGTCCGGTATTTCCGTTTGGCTTGATGTTGATAGTGACCAAAACCACATTTTCAGCACCTACCGCCAATGAACTTCCTGAACCTAAGATGTTCTTATCAGAAGTTCCGTTGTAACTGCCATTCGGTACCAATGTACTTCCGGCATTTACAGTTGGAGCACCTACTACTGTAAAGGTAGCCGGTAATCCTATGTGACCCGTAATGCTGTCTACTACCTGAACACCGGTTAATGGAATGTTACCAACGTTTTTCACCGTGATTTTATAAGTAACATCGTAGCTGACATCAGCGCCGTCGCCTTTCTTAACGATATTATCAACCGCCAAGGCTACTCCGATTGCAGGTGAGACAGTACCATCGCTTACTACTATACTTACCGAAGACTGGTTGTTAGAACCGTTAGGATCTACTTGGTCAGCGTAAGTGATGGCAACTTTGTTGGTTACTTGGTTACCCGGTTTTTTCGCTTTAGCAACTACCGTTAATGTATCGCTGCTTCCTGCGGTCAGAGACGCAATCCGTGTGGTCAATACGCCACCCGTGTTGGTCATTCCGGAAGTAGAAACCACTTCCAATTCTGACGGCATGATATCGCGAACATCTACGTTGGTTGCCTTGTGCTGACCGTTGTTTTTCACTACGATCTTGTAAGTAACATTTTCACCTACCAGCGCCACTGCTTTGTTAGCAGTCTTGTTGATGCTCAAATCAGAGCGGAGTGTATCGGTAGCACAATCGAAGATTTTCACTTCAATTGCGGCCGGTGCACTATAACAACCGTCTTTCTTATAAACGACGTAGTATGTGCCGCCTCCTACTGCTTCCGGTGTGCCTACAAGGCAGGTACATGCCAATTGCGCTGCTGATCTGAACTGAGTTGTATAAGTTCCGTTACCTTCAAGAGCTGTGGTCAAATCTACCGTGGTACTTGGGCAAGTATTACGAAGGTTTTTCACGATTGGTGTTGGCAGCGCTTTTACAACTACTGTAATATAAGCGGATGGAACTGAGCAACAACGTTTAACATCGACAAGTGCATAAGCATACGTACCCGGCTCGGTTACGTTCCATTGTCTGATACCATCAGAAGCAGGGAACAACACTTTACCGTCTTTAAACCATTTCACTTGATAATCCTGTTCGCTGGCTTTCAGTTTCACAGTGTCACCTTGACAGATCGTGATTGTTTGAGGCAATGTATCTGCTTTGAGCGTACCGTTTACGATGATTTGAGGTCTGAACTTGATACCTTCAAAGATCAGTTTCAAATCGTCTTTCCCAGCTACGCATTTGCCGCTACCATCAGGATCGTTGGTGGTTAGGGTGAGCATAACCTCACCCTTAATCAAATCTTCCAACGATGGATAGTAAGTAGCATCGAGCGCAAGCGGATTGCTGAACTTACCTGTTCCGTTTGTTGACCAAATTGCACTTGTGGCAACTCCACCGATTTTACCATTGAGTTTGTACTCGATAGCAGCACAGATAGCGGCGTCTCCACCGGCATCTGCCGTAGCAGGGTTGGTTTCACAAGGCGTTGTTTCGCAAGGCGAAATCAGGACGTGGATAGCAACACCTTCACTGTAGCAACCGACAGTTGAGCGGAAGAATGCGTAGTAAGTACCACTCACTCCTACTGCTAACGGATTAGCTACCGTTGGCGAGCCTGGCGTATTTCCTTCGTGGAACTCAAGTACTAAACCTGCACCTGTTGTGTAGTTCTTCACCGCTGTGGCGAGATCTACCGTTTTCACAGGGCATACATTAGCTAAGCTAACCACTTCAGGTGTTTTCACTTTCGGAGCCACTATCACATTTAAGGTGTTTGAAGCTACACTTTTGCAAGAAGCATTGTTGCAGCAATAAGCAACGTAAATAGTGCTGGCAGCAGGAACAATCGTAATTGAGCTTCCTACCTGACCGTTTGACCATTGGATGTATCCTGAACAAGCAGTCAACGCTGTCAGAGTTACTGACTCACCATAGCAAAGGTTAGTTTTGGAAGCCTGAACCGTTGGAGCGGCAGGTACGCCAACCACGATGGTAAGCGGTGACGATGGCGCACTTTCACAATTGCCTACTTTACACTTAACAGTGTAAGTAGTTGTTGTTTCGGGCGTTACAGAAATCTCAACACCTGTTGCGCCATTAGACCATAGTACCGTTCCTTCGCAACCCGAAGCTTTTATGCTTACTGTTTCACCTTTACAAATTGCTTTGGTTGAGCAGAGGATGGTTGGAGGGTACACTTTCGTTACTACAACAGTTACTGCATTTGAGGCATCGCTTGTGCAATCACCTTTCTTACATACTGCGGTATAAGTAGTTATACCAAGTGGGTTCACAGTAATGCTGTTACCCGTTGCACCGTTTGACCAGTTAATTGTACCGCCTTCGCAACCTGTTGCTGTGAGTTTTACGCTACCACCCTCACATACTACTGCGGCGTCTGCCGAAATAGATGGAGCTTTGCAGTCAATCACTTTCACAGTTACCGGTATAGAAGCTTGGCTGGTACATGCTCCCACTTTACATACTGCTGTATAAGAAGTAGTTACCGTTGGAGTTACCACAATACTGGCTCCTGCTTTACCGTTTGACCAAGTGATTTCACCATCGCAACCAGTTGCAGTCAATACCGATGTTTCACCCAATTGGATTACTGCCGGAGCAGCTGATACCGTTGGAGGTGTTACAGGGTATACTTTGATTGTGTAGTCAGCCGATATTGGGCTTGTACAGTCACCTACTTTACATTTTGCAGTATAGGTAGTAGTTACGGTTGGATGAATGACGATAGCAGGACCTATTTCACCTGTTGACCAATAGACTGTGCCTGCGCAGTTTTTCACCTGAAGCGTTACGCTTTCACTAGGACAAACTTTATCAGTACTACAGATTACAATTGGTTTTTCAGGAGTTGGTACTACTGTAACCGTTGCAGAACCCGGAGCGCTTTCACATTTACCGATTGTACATTTGGCAGTGTAGGTGGTGGTTGCATTTACAACTACGTCAATGCTTACACCTGTTGCACCTGTACTCCAGCTAATGGTTCCGCCTTTACAACTGGCAGCCGTCAATTTAACTGTGCTGCCTGCACAAACCGTTGACGATGGACTTACAGTAATTGTTGGAGGCGTTGAAATGTTGTCTACCGTTACCGTTACATACCCCGGTGCACTATCGCATTTACCATTTACGCGGCATGATACTGAGTAAGTTGTCGTCGTTGTTGGCGTTACTGTGATACTTGCTACACCTGTTGCACCTGTACTCCATACATAAGTACCTGTACAGCCAGAAGCAGTCAATACTGAACTTTCACCTGCGCAAATACTTGGTTTAGAAGCATATACCGAAGATACCGCACCAGCTGTAGTCACCGTAATCTTCACTTTATTTGATTTAGGACTTTCGCAAGTTCCTACCTTACAAACCGCAGTGTATTCAGTAGTAGCCGTAGGGCTTAGTGTAATACTTACACCTGTTGCACCATTTGACCAGAGAATTGTACCATCACAAGTACCACCCGCAGTAAGGGTTGTGCTTTGACCTGCACAAATCAAGGTTGGCTCAGCAGAGATTGTTGGTGCGGTAGCATTACCCACTGTGATTGTCACAGGAGCAGAAAGTCCGCTTACACACTTACCGAGTGAACATGTAGCTGTGTAAGTAGTCGTAGAAGCAGGGCTTACTACAATACTTGCACCTGTTACACCGCTTGACCAAGTTACGATACCTTCACAACCTGAGGCAGTCAATGTAACACTGCCACCGTTACAAATAGTAGTCGATGGGCTTGCAACCACGGTTGGAGGCGTTACAGGGATAACTTTGATAGTGTAATCTTTCGATCTTGCTTTGCAGCCACCATTGTTACAAACCGCCCAATACGTAGTCGTTGTCGTTGGATAAACCACAATGGCAGGGCCTGTTTCTCCCGTTGACCATTCTACAATACCTGCACAATTTGTCACCTGAAGCGTTACGCTTTCACCCGGACAAACTTTATCGGTGCCGCAAATAACTACAGGAGTTTCTCCTTTAGGGATAACATTGATTGTTACGCTCGCTTTTGGACTTTCACACTTGCCAATTTTACAATATGCTGTGTAAGTTGCAGTTTCTGTCGGTGTTACCACAATCTGTGCTCCCGTAGCGCCTGTACTCCATACGATTGTACCTGCACAATTAGAGGCAGTCAATGTTGCCGAACTTCCCAAACAAATGGTTTTAGAAGAGCTAACTACAATAACCGGTGTCGTTGGCGTGTTTATGTAAATCGTAGTTGGATTTGACGGACCGCTTATGCAACCGTTTTTGTTACAAACAGCTGTATACGTAGTGGTTTCGGTCGGTTTCACAACAACGCTTGCGCCTATTGCTCCATTAGACCACATAATTGTACCACCTGCACAACCGATTGCATAAATAGTTGTACTGTCACCAGGACAAAAATTGGTAGTTGCACAAGCCAAAACAGGAGGTTCAGGTTGTTTGATACAGTCTACTTTAATTGTTACCGTTGAAGTATCGTTATTCGCTTTCGTCGGATCGTTGTTCAGTCCTTTTACAATCGCTGTGTTCGTGATTGTTCCAATCGCGTTGATTGTTGCACGGATTTGGAGAGTACGATTTGCACCTACTGCCAAGTTTCCGATTGTCCAAACACCTGTTCCTACATTGTATTCAGCAGCAGGGTTTGCACTTACAAACGTCAACAAAGAAGGTAATACATCATTAACTGTTACACTTGGTGCATTTATAAGACCGTTGTTAGAAGCAACTACGCTATACGTAATTGTCTGACCCACTGTGTATGGAGACGGTTCGATAACCGACTTCACAACTGCTAAATCTGTTACGCAAGGCTTGATTTCCACGTTTACTCGGCCTGCATTGCTGTATGTTCCGCAAGATGCTACTTCAAATAAGTAGTAGTACCCTGATACACATACATTTGTAGGATCTGCTACCAACGGATCCGTTGGCTTAGGACCTGTACGCCATTCTAAGCGACCACCCGGTGTACGAGGCTGTAATCCATGCGCAGTTAAATCAATGCACAATTTAGGACAATCATTTGTAAGATCATCACACGTTGGAGTTGGAGGAGTTGGACATACAACTGCAATGTCTTCGTTGTCTTCGTCATCCTCTTTAGGTGTCCCTGTACCATTGCCCGGAGAAGAGTCTTGATCAGGTTGATCTGACTTGCTTACTTGAGCAAAGTTCTTGATTGTTCCTGTTCCAACCACTTTGGCGACAAACGTCAAAGTAATGGTTTGAGCTACTTCAATTTTAGCAATTTTACCAGTTAACACTGTTCCAGCAAGCGTGAACGCAGCGTCACCTGATACATATTGTAAACCTGCCTGTAACGTATCGGTTACTTCAACGTTAGTGGCTACAGATGGACCGTCGTTAGTTACTTTAATTGTATAAGTAACGTTGTCATTCTGCTGTGGCGTTTTGTTGCTAACCGTCTTCGTCAAACTCAAATCAGCAGGACAAAGTTGGATTGTCACAACGATTCTACCAGGATTGCTGTATTCGCCGCAAGCTGCTACTTCAAATACGTAGTAGTTACCCGGAGTACAAACCTTAGTTGGGTCAGCTACCAATGGCGACTGAGGCGTATTTCCTGTATGCCATTCCAATCTGCTGCCCGGAAGACTTGGTGCTGTAACGTATTTAGTCAAATCAACACATTTAATCGGACACTCGTTTTTAGCATCTTCACAGGTTGGAGTTGGAGGAATCGTACATGTTTTAACACGTACCAGTTCGTTGTCGTCGTCGTCTTCTCCTTTAGTGAAGCCGTTACCCAGTATCGAATCTTTGTCTTTTACAGTATTGCCGTTTTTATCTTTGGCATCCTTGATCTGTGCAAAGTTCGTCAACGTAGTTCCTGCAAAAGTAGCATCTACTTTTACCGTGACGTCAACCGTAGCGGTTGCACCTGGTGCCAACGGTCCAGCTATCGGTACATTCAAGGTCGCAATCCGACCTGCTACTGTCCAGTCCGTATCGGCCAAAGTCATACCAGCAGGTAATGAATCTAACAGTGCAATAGCGGTTGCCGTCATTGAACCTTCGTTTTTAACCGTCAAAGTGAAGTTTACCAAATCGCCTAGCGCTACATCTGTCGATTGGCCAGCTGCTAATGATTTGTTCAACGCCAAACGAAACGTGGTCAAACCTGCACCTATGGTCAAGTCACTGCGTTTCTGCGGTGTCAAGACCACAGCAGGGGTGATACCCGTAATTGGATCGGCATCACTATCCGTTACATCTGAACCCGTATTAGGTTTCAAACTTAATTTACATGTATCTAGCAGAGTCTTCGTATCAAACTGTACGTAGTAAGTACCTACCAGTAAGTTAGTAAACAAGTATTTACCATCTGTACCTGTCAACATCGAATCTTTCTTCGCGACAGGACCGCTGGCAGTGCCCGTCCATAAGATTACCTTCACGCCTTTCACACCTGGTTCACCAGAATCCTGTTGGCCGTTATCATTACGATCTTTCCATACAAAATCTCCAATGCTGCCCAATGGCGTAACACGTACCGGTTCGTCATCGTCATCATCTTCTGATTTAGTAAAGCCGTTACCCGGTGTCGAATCTTGGTCTTTTACAGGGTTGCCGTTTTTATCTTTGGCATCCTTGATCTGTGCAAAGTTCGTCAAAGTAGTTCCTGTAAAATTAGCATCCACTTTCACAGTGATGTCAACCGTAGCGGTTGCACCTGGTGCCAATGGACCGGCAATTACGTTATTCAACGTTGCGATTTGACCCGCTGCTGTCCAATCTGTGTCGGCCAAACTCATACCTGCCGGTAATGAATCCGTCAAGGCAATGTTGGTCGCCGTCATTGAACCTTCGTTTTTAACCGTCAAAGTGAAGGTTACTAAATCGCCTGGCAATACATCTGCTGATTGGCCGGCTGCCAACGATTTGTTCAACGCCAAATCGAAATTAGTTACCGCTGCATCTATTGTTGGATTGTCCTTATTAATTCCTGATTTGGTAGGATCAATAACTACTACCTGAGAGAAACCTGTAGTTGGATCTGCATCGTTATCAGTTAAATCTGAACCTTGATTTGAATTCAAACTCAATTGACATGTATCAGGCAAACTTGTTGGATCAAACAATACTTTGTAAGAACCCGAAGTTAAGTTGGTAAACAGATATTCACCATTAAGACCGGTAAATGTGGTATCAATGGGTGAGAACGTGCTACCGCTATCTTTATATAGTATTACACGTACATTTTTCACACCCGGTTCACCGGAATCCTGCTGGCCGTTATCATTACGATCTTTCCAAACAAAATCTCCAATGCTGCCAAGTGGGCTGTACAATGCACCGTCAATCGTAGGATTGTCTTTGTCAATACCGCTTTTGGCAGGATCAATTTTAACGACCGGACTAATACCGGTGGTTGAATTGAAATCGCTGTCTTTGGTATCGTCACCGCCTTTGTTGGTTGAATCACTCAATACGCAACCTGCTGGTAAAGTGGTTTTAACTATTTGTACAAGGTAATCGCCTTTTAGCAATCCGCTGAACGTATAGAAACCTTGTTTACCGCCATTCGTTATCGTAAGTGTTGAATCCAGTTCAGCTAAAGGCTGACCGCTTACATTTGCACTCCACAAAATAACTTTGACGCCGTTTACGCCTGACTCGGTTGCATCCTGAATACCATCGTTGTCTGTATCTTTCCATACATAATCTCCGATACTACCCAAAAAATTACGCAATGCACCGTCAATCGTAGGATTGTCTTTGTCAATTCCACCTTTGGTAGGATCAAGTGTTACGATTTGGCTAAGTCCCGTTGTTGGGTTAAAGTCGCTGTCTTTCGTATCATCTCCACCTTTATTAGTAGAGTCACTTAATACACAACCTGCCGGTAAAGAGCCTACCAATATTTTAACTTGATATTCTCCTTTTGACAAAGATTCAAATGAGTACCATCCTAAAGCTCCCCCAACCGGATTGTTAGCCGTTAGAGTGATATCAACAGGAACGAAAGCTCCCGCCTGATCTTTCTGGAATAAAATAACCTGAACGTTGTTGACTCCTGAATTACCATCATCCTGAATACCATTATTATTCAGATCTTTCCATACATAATCTCCAATACTTCCCAACGGACTAAACAAAGCTCCATCTACCCTTGGATTGTCTTTCAAAATTCCACCTTGCTCCGGATCTAATATCACCACTTGGCTATAGCCTGTAGTAGGATCAATATCGCTGTCTTTAGCATTGTCTCCACCTTTATTAGTAGAGTCGCTTAAAATACAGCCCAGTGGCAATGTGGTTTTGTCTAACTGTACAATATAATTTCCTGCTAACAATCCACCAAAGTGGTAATAGCCGCCTTGCGTCGAATCTCCCGGATTAGTAGTAGTAAGCATTGTGTCAAGAGGTGTAATTGGCACTCCTCCGACTGCACTCCATAAGATAACACGGACACCATTTACACCCGGCTCGCCCGCATCCTGAATACCGTTATTAAAAACATCTTTCCATACAAAATCTCCAATGCTGCCCAATGGCGTAACACGTACCGGTTCGTCATCGTCATCATCTTCTGATTTAGTAAAGCCGTTACCCGGTGTCGAATCTTGGTCTTTTACAGGGTTGCCGTTTTTATCTTTGGCATCCTTGATCTGTGCAAAGTTCGTCAAAGTAGTTCCTGTAAAATTAGCATCCACTTTCACAGTGATGTCAACCGTAGCGGTTGCACCTGGTGCCAATGGACCGGCAATTACGTTATTCAACGTTGCGATTTGACCCGCTGCTGTCCAATCTGTGTCGGCCAAACTCATACCTGCCGGTAATGAATCCGTCAAGGCAATGTTGGTCGCCGTCATTGAACCTTCGTTTTTAACCGTCAAAGTGAAGGTTACTAAATCGCCTGGCAATACATCTGCTGATTGGCCGGCTGCCAACGATTTGTTCAACGCCAAATCGAAATTAGTTACCGCTGCATCTATTGTTGGATTGTCCTTATTAATTCCTGATTTGGTAGGATCAATAACTACTACCTGAGAGAAACCTGTAGTTGGATCTGCATCGTTATCAGTTAAATCTGAACCTTGATTTGAATTCAAACTCAATTGACATGTATCAGGCAAACTTGTTGGATCAAACAATACTTTGTAAGAACCCGAAGTTAAGTTGGTAAACAGATATTCACCATTAAGACCGGTAAATGTGGTATCAATGGGTGAGAACGTGCTACCGCTATCTTTATATAGTATTACACGTACATTTTTCACACCCGGTTCACCGGAATCCTGCTGGCCGTTATCATTACGATCTTTCCAAACAAAATCTCCAATGCTGCCAAGTGGGCTGTACAATGCACCGTCAATCGTAGGATTGTCTTTGTCAATACCGCTTTTGGCAGGATCAATTTTAACGACCGGACTAATACCGGTGGTTGAATTGAAATCGCTGTCTTTGGTATCGTCACCGCCTTTGTTGGTTGAATCACTCAATACGCAACCTGCTGGTAAAGTGGTTTTAACTATTTGTACAAGGTAATCGCCTTTTAGCAATCCGCTGAACGTATAGAAACCTTGTTTACCGCCATTCGTTATCGTAAGTGTTGAATCCAGTTCAGCTAAAGGCTGACCGCTTACATTTGCACTCCACAAAATAACTTTGACGCCGTTTACGCCTGACTCGGTTGCATCCTGAATACCATCGTTGTCTGTATCTTTCCATACATAATCTCCGATACTACCCAAAAAATTACGCAATGCACCGTCAATCGTAGGATTGTCTTTGTCAATTCCACCTTTGGTAGGATCAAGTGTTACGATTTGGCTAAGTCCCGTTGTTGGGTTAAAGTCGCTGTCTTTCGTATCATCTCCACCTTTATTAGTAGAGTCACTTAATACACAACCTGCCGGTAAAGAGCCTACCAATATTTTAACTTGATATTCTCCTTTTGACAAAGATTCAAATGAGTACCATCCTAAAGCTCCCCCAACCGGATTGTTAGCCGTTAGAGTGATATCAACAGGAACGAAAGCTCCCGCCTGATCTTTCTGGAATAAAATAACCTGAACGTTGTTGACTCCTGAATTACCATCATCCTGAATACCATTATTATTCAGATCTTTCCATACATAATCTCCAATACTTCCCAACGGACTAAACAAAGCTCCATCTACCCTTGGATTGTCTTTCAAAATTCCACCTTGCTCCGGATCTAATATCACCACTTGGCTATAGCCTGTAGTAGGATCAATATCGCTGTCTTTAGCATTGTCTCCACCTTTATTAGTAGAGTCGCTTAAAATACAGCCCAGTGGCAATGTGGTTTTGTCTAACTGTACAATATAATTTCCTGCTAACAATCCACCAAAGTGGTAATAGCCGCCTTGCGTCGAATCTCCCGGATTAGTAGTAGTAAGCATTGTGTCAAGAGGTGTAATTGGCACTCCTCCGACTGCACTCCATAAGATAACACGGACACCATTTACACCCGGCTCGCCCGCATCCTGAATACCGTTATTAAAAACATCTTTCCATACAAAATCCCCAATACTTCCAAGCGGCCCTGAAATCACTACAATCTCGCAACAACCGGTTGCAGGACAAGCATTCACTTGGGCACTAAACGCAAAACGGCCGGTACCTTTAATAATTAAGGTATCGCCGCTCACAGAAGCACTATCGGAAGCAGCACCTGTAATAGCTCCGCTTCCTACTTTGGTCCACACAACATTAGAATAACCGACCACAGAAAGTGACACGGCGTACTCATTGCCCGGATACCACAAAATCGGCACTGAAAAACAGGCCGTTGCATAATCATCTTCACTTAAAGTACCGTTGCCCGGGTTGGAGTCGGAATCTACCTGACCCGCATCCATCGACATTACTTCTACAATATTGAAATAAACGCCTCTTCCTGTAACAGTTCCTGTCAATTCAAGTTTAACAGAATCACCAGAAGCGATGGTAGGAATATTCCACAAACCGGTTGCCGGATTGAAAGTTGTTCCTGCCTGAGGAGTATTAGCCGTCAGGTCAGCTCCGTCCGTTGGGAAAAGATCTTTAACTATCACTCCGGTAGCAGCATCCGGTCCATCATTTTTTGCATAGACAGTAAATTTGATAGATTGTCCAATGGTAGGTTGAGCAAAGTCAATTTTCTTGGACAGTTTAATATCTACTATTTTTTGGCCTAATGCTGTAAATACAGTCAGTAGAACCAAAGTAAAAGCCCCCATTAAGGATTTAAAGGGTCTTATCAAGCGATTTTTCGGGAAAGACGAATCAATATAGACTATTGATTCATAGCTATTTACTTCCCCCTCCCAGTCGGGCGGGGAAGTAGATACCCACCGTCTCGATTTTTCATCGAAACACGCCCCCAGAACACGCTGCTTATACTGAGGAGAAATAGATAACTTACTCATAGTCTGTGAAATAATTGATTGAAGGGATGTAAATTTTTGGGTAAAATCTTCCGCACGGATGCCGTAAAGTTTGCCAGTGGGCGGTGATGCCCCAGGGAGATGATAGTGCTGATCAATTCCAACTGAATTGACCCAAAAAGCCTTTTGGCCTTTCTGAAAGAGTTTTGGTTGATACGGAATTTGATATCCCGGATTTCTCTTCACCGCTCTCTTTCGATTAGGCAAGATCAATTGAATACAAGAGGCGGCACCTTTCAAAAAAAGCCAAAAGGTTTCTCCTAAAGAAGTGTTTTTTGTACTGCTTTTGCGCTCAAAATTCCGGCTTGTTTCAAGGTCGGGTGTTGTGGTAAATCGTGCTTTCATCTGCCACTTTACGTTTGTTTGCTATATACTTTATCCCATAGCTGTCTCAAACACCTAACTGTGCGGGATTTCCGCCAGAAAATGTTTAGTTCTGCTTTACCGGTGAAGTTGGGCTTTGACCCACGTAGCAAGTATCCAAAATGATGCCAAAGTCATCGTGGCAATGACCTACTTTTAAAGTGAAGAATTAAAGCGTTGTTTATCAACCATTTAGGCAAATAGTTAATTTTGAAATACACGCCCATTGATATAGTATTTTTTATATAAAATATTGTACTATTTCAATTTTAAACCAGTCGGGTACTAATTAGCTAAAACCGTGCCAATAAACAGGTATTTTGGCCTTAAAAGGGGGCAAAACAGGGTCTGAAGGCCTATTTTCAAGACAAAAAATGTCGTTTATCCTTTGTAAAAATATACTTAAAAAACATAAAAAAAGCCGAGCAGAAATGCTCGGCTTTTCTATCAAATATCACTCCTTAAAAGTCATATCCAAGGGTTAAATAAGGAATGGGTTTATTAACTTCTCCGTTATCAAAACCCCATGCATAGTCAAACTTTACATAGAATCCAAACAACATTGTTCGGGCACCTAAACCATACCCAAGCAAAAATGGATTACGGAAATTATTAACCGTTGCACTGAAAAAGTCTAAACGAATGATTTCAGTATTTAAGCTATTCTGACGGTTAAAAGGCCATTTGCCTGTCCAAGCCGTACCTACATCCGTAAAGCCTACTAATTGGAAATTACGCAGGAAATTAGAAGTAATCGGTCCGCGATAAAAGTACTTAACCAATGGCATCCGCAATTCTGCATTAAACAATAAATGGCTACTGCCAGATACTTTATTGAAGTTGAACCCGCGCAAATTCGTGGCCATTTCTACGAAAAATATATCTCGATTATCAATCGGTATCAATGAACTGCTCAACCCTACCGCTAATGGATTTACCGTACGTTCGTCCTGATTGTTGCCGGTCCAGTTTTCCATTCCTCCCATTACACTTTGTTTAGGAGATTTACCTCTGGAATGGGCAAAAGACAACCTGGTGGCAAAAATCAGGTCTCGGTGAATTTTCTGATAATGGCGAAGGTCAATGGCAATCCGATTAAAACCTCTCGTTCCATTGATTCCTCCAAACAAATCGTACCGTATTTTAAAACGAGTACCTTCCATCATATTCATCCCGTTTATGCGGGAGTTGTCATAGACAAATTCACCTCTGGCTCCCAAATAAGTAGAAGCCACATCGGCGGCAGAAATATTACTGACATCCAACAAACGGGATTCGGCAAAAAATGGAGTCAGTGATACTCTCGTATTATTGTTTATCGGATACGCAGCTGTAAATGCAACTCGGTTATAGCGATACTTCTGACTTGCCGGCGGTTGCACATACAAACTCTGACGATCTACCCTTACCGTGTAATCAATTCGGTGCGCCAAGTTATTGTACTCAGCCCAAAGGTTGTTGGTACGAAAGTTCAGCAATCCCAAGAAAAAGCCTGCTTTTACGATGTGATTCTCCAGCAAATCGTTCATTGTCAACGATTGCGCAAAACCAAATCCTCTGATAGGGTCAATACGCCAATCGGAGGTAGCATCATTACTGATGAACAAACTCTTATAACTGATTGGGCCTTTTATTGTAATATTTTCCCTTTTTCGATTGCGCGAAGGAAGGTTGGCAGCACTTGAAATAGTTGTCCCTCTCCGCTGACGATATTCAAACGTTTTAAGCACATCCGCATCAAACTCGTAATTATCGGTATCAACCTCTCCAGAATCCAACTGAATTTTCCGTGGATTAGCCATTTGGGCAATCAAACTGGCATCTGCGGCAGGATTATTACGTTGTTCAGTTTTATAAACGGATACTCCCGAAATACTTTGAATACGGGATGTAGGCACCAATTCGGTCGCAATGGGTGTGAGACGTCGTTGGTAAATCACAGCTTCTTTATCGTTGAACCAATTAATACCTGCAAACGCACCTGAAGGCAATAGATAATCGTAATCTCGAATATTTTGGTTAAAGCCTGTTACAGAACTAAGTCTCTTTATATCTAATTCATATTTGAACAGATTATTTACACCCTTATAGTCAGAAAGAAAATAGAATGTATTTTCATCGGCAGAACGTGGGTTAGAAATAACTCCCAATGAATCTACAACCCGAGTGACCGTTTGTGCTCGCGGATTACCATCGTGAATAAATAAAGCCGTTTTCTCTTTAACTGTTTTATAGGAACCCTTATCGGTTACTGTCAAAGAATCTTTCAAACGATTGGATGTAAATAAAACTCGGGTCGTAGAACTTCCCGAAAAATGAGGATAACGATCATCGTACAAATCGCTTGTCAGTTGAAGCAGGGATGAGCGTCCTACATTAAATAAAAACAAGTCATTTTGCCCGCGGCTATCTGCACTTAATGCTAACGTTGAGCCATCGTTTGAAATATCAAAATCCGTTACCTGATTGATACCTCTAACTTCTCTGCTCAAACGCAACTTAGATTTTCCCTTATCAGAAATGTCAAAGATTTCCAAAAAAACACGTCCATTTTCTTCCGTAATAATCGCCAGGCCATTGTTACGACTCCAAGCTACCAAAGGTGTGCGGCTCAGATACGTTCTTTTCTCAAGCGAATACTTACCTTTAATAATTGTAGTGCTAACTTTGCTTTCAGTATTGATAATATCCACTGTATATTTACCGCTCTTACGATTAGTAACGGCAACGTACTGATTATCAAGACTGAGCCGAACAGAGTTGGGAAGATTTCCCAAAGGTAAATCCAGCTCCTGACGCCAATCCCCTAACGGATCTTTATAGGTGGCACTTGTTGTAGTGGCCATTTTGGTATAAAAATCGCGCCAATCTTTCAGAAAACGCGTAAAAGAAACTCCTAAGGTACTGGCAACACTTGTCTGCTCCGTGCGGATAATACGCGTAAGATTTAAGATATTGGAAATATTGTCTTTGCCATAACGTTCGGCGATATAATTCCAAATAGACTGTCCTACAAGGGTAGCCTCAGAGCCCGTCAATAAAGACGGTTTTTTCATCTGACGGTGCACAATCGCATCCCGCATGTAGTCATCCAATTCTGGGCTCCATCCTTCGGCGATGTAAGCTGCAATACCTGACATGAACCAATCCGGCAACGACAACAGTAACGAACTTTGTAAAGCATCCTTCAAACTGCCGCCGTAGAGCATATCGTACACAAACAGGCGGGATATTTCCTTAATAAGCTGTTTCCGAAAACTGACTTGATCCCCCGAAAAGGCAATTTCTAAGCGTGACTTTGCCAAATTCAGCTCCGTCTCACTTAGGTCAGTGCTATTGGCCATTCCCATATTGCTTTGCAGCAACTCTTGGGGCGAGTTATAAAGAAAAATCTTGATTCTGTTATAGGGTGTGTATCCCAACACTTCAGTAATGCGGTCAAACTCTGACTCGGCATACTGTGCTGCCAACGTAGCCAATGGCGTACCTGCTCCATAATGATAAATCTCAAAGTTATTAGTTTTGAGAATTTTCCATTCAAATCGTTGGTACTGGACACGGTTTTTGCCAAACTGCTCTTGCGAAGGATAATTTTGCGCTTCGACCATTTGGGTAAGCAAAAGTGCTGCCCCTATGCAAAGAAATTGTGAAATAGAAACCCTTTTCATAATCAACCTGAACTGTTAACCGTTAATTGTTAGCCGCTAATAGTTTAACTACAATACCATTAACTATTATACTGACTACGATTAACTTAATTTAGAACGAAAATATAACGAAAAAACTCGCTCAATATTCACCTCTGCATCTAAATCTTCTCCCGATTCTAAAAATTTTGCAAATTGTTCAGAAAAATAAGGTGCCAACGTAACTCCTTTTGTTCCTAATCCATTAAATATTCCCAATTCAGGATGCTCCGGATGCAATCCCACAAAAGGACGACGGTCATCTGTGGAAGGACGTATCCCTGCCTGTTGCTCCAAAATTTGATACGGCTTTTTTAAGTACCCTTTTATTTTCTCTTCTAAAGAATCACGTGCTTCGTCAGTTATGTCCCAATCCAGATTATCCCACGAATAAGTAGCTCCTAAGCGACATTTACCCTGCCCATCTATTGGAAGTATAAAAGTTCCCTGATTGATGATTTCGGTCAATGGATAGTCTTCAACAAGTACGATTAGATTTTCTCCTTTCACAGGATTGAAAGGCAACCAATTAAAAAAAGGATTCTGACAGGCTTCGTATCCTTCACAAAATAGTATTTTTTTAATTTCAATATTTTTATAAAAAACTGCTTCTTTTTGAAAATCAATATGTTGATAATCAAAATTTTCAAAAATATATTGACTTTTACTCACAAAGAAGGTCTTTACTTTTTCGACCATCTCCGAACAATCTACCCAACCAGACTGCGTAATTTGAAGACCACCGTACGGATTTTCAATAAAAGAAGTGAATTTTTCATTGTCTGCCTTCTCCAAAACGTATTTGGCCGAAATTGGGTCAGCGCTTTGGGCTAAGTAAGAATTTTGCTCTTCGATTGAACGAAAAGGGCGATAGATGTTACAAAAATGCAAAAGTTCACTCCCAACGCTTTTTTGCATGTCTTCATAAAACTGACACGCAAAAGGAAACAATTCGTCGGCTTTCCAAGTACGATTTAATTTTTTTCCGGTAAGTGGGTTAAAAACACCCGCTGATGCTTTTGATGCAGAAGGTAGAGTTGGGTCGTCTAATAATAAGACGTGATGTCCTCGCAGATGCAATGTCCAAGCTAATACTGACCCCGCAATACCTTGCCCTACGATAAGATAATCGGCCGTCATGATTTGAAATTATTTCCCCGAATAAGCTCGCTTATTTTTTCATCGGCCAGATGCGTCACCAATTCTATCTGTTCATCAAGGGTCATAAAGGAGGTGTCCACCCATATTGCACCTTCGGCTTGCTTGAGTGGGCTATCGGCACGAGTAGTATCAATGTAGTCTCTCTTCCGAATATTTTGAAGAATCTCAGCAAGGTCTAGCATCTCACCTTTGGCCAACAATTCAATTTGACGGCGTTGTGCCCTGATTTCTGGATCGGCCGTCATAAACACCTTGAGTTCTGCATCCGGAAATACGACGGTGCCAATATCACGCCCGTCCATGACTACTCCGCGCGCTTTGCCCATGCGTTGCTGTTGCGCTACCATAGCTCGGCGCACCTCTGATACGGCACTGACTTCACTCACCCAATTGGCAATGTATAATTTTCGGATTTCGTCTTCAACATTCAATCCATTCAGGTATGTCTCATTGCGTCCTGTTTCAGGATTACGCCTAAAGTCTATTTTTATATTTTCTAAGGCTTTAGCAATTTCTTTGGGATTTGTAAGAGATACATGATGGGTATAAAAATACAACGTGACAGCCCGATACATGGCTCCTGTGTCAATGTAGGCGTATCCCAGATAAGACGCCACTCCTTTGGCAGTTGTGCTTTTACCACAACTCGAATAGCCATCTACGGCAATGATAATTTTAGGCATGAAAGAGATAAAAAATTCGCTGCAAAGATAATCAGGAAGGTTTGACAATTTGGTCAGTACATTCAGATTGATGCCTATAAGATTAAAATCTTTTAAATCCTTGTATTTCCCATTCTTCATTTCTATATTTACTCTACTTGATGGTACTTTTCCCTATTAACAAGACCGTATAATAAATTTTAGAGGAACGTCCATCATTTAAAAGGTTTTTTGTATTTTCTTTGAAACGTTATTTACAACTAAAAATCACAATTTACCATGAAAAAAGTTTTTTATTCCTCATTGCTGGCCTTAGCCGCAATCGTATGTTTTCAAACCAGTGCTTCTGCTCAATTTTCTAAAGGGGATAAGAAAGTTAACATTGGAGTAGGGTTAGGCTCAATTGGTGCCAATGCTTCAGTTGAATACGGGATAATGGACGATTTTGGCGTAGGTCTATTTGTTTCGTATGAACGCCCCAATACAGGGATCATTGGATCTCTTGCCGGAGTTAGATATGGCTATAATCAAATCAGTATAGGCCCTCGTGCTGCTTATCACCTCAATCGAGTTTTGAACATGAAAGACGAAAAATTTGACCTCTATGTAGCTGGAGGACTCCTATACAGAAATGACTCATACGGGTCTGATTACAGTGCTTCTCGTAGAAGTGTAGGCTCATCAGCATCTGATAGTGGACTTTCTCTTTTAGCCAGAGTAGGTGCAGGCTTTCAATTCTCAGACAATTTAGCTGGATTTGCAGAATTAGGCTCGGGCGGTTCTTGGGTTCAGGCAGGTATTTCATTCAAATTCTAAAAATTCTCCCTTACTAATTTGTTAATTACGTCTCAATGGTTATTTTTGAGGCGTAATCACAATTAAAACCCGAAAGTAAATTATGAAAAAACTATTTGCACTTGTTTTTTGCTTTGCTGTACTTCTTGTAAGTAAAAGCCATGCTACTACTGCTGAGTATTTTGTAGATGCTCAAGCGATTGAACAAACCCTAAACGCGGGTGAGCAATTGGATATAGCGAATGTTGAGCAGGCAGCTACGGCACTTGAAAGTTTAATGGGAGAAGGCAAAGATGTTACAAAAATTATGGCAGGTGACAAAACACCAACAGTAGCTTTTATTTTAGCGACATTTTTAGGTGGACTTGGCATCCACCGCGCTTATTTAGGTACTTCGACAGGAGTAATTGTTGGTTATATTTTAACCTGCGGTGGTTTTGGAATTTTAGCAACAATTGACTGGGTTTTATTATTAATTGAGTTGATTGAAGAAAAGAAATTCGACACATATGTAGACAACAAAAAACTTTTCATGTTTGCTAATTAAAACATTTTCACATTCTAATGATATTTCAATTGAAAAAAGTTCTTATTTTATCATCCTTAGATTCAAGGAGTAAATGCAACTTTTAAAGAGGGCAAGAGAAGTAATATTTTTGAGAAAGAATGGGTATCCCCCTTCTCCCCAAGGATAAATTACGTATAATTGCCTTCCGTCCAAAGTTGTC
>Ga0247843_1003051_pt1 | contig 28452 bp, 26 predicted proteins | sample LaCruzMarch2017__FD_192420 | JGI IMG/M metagenome (GOLD analysis project Ga0247843, IMG submission 192420) | Freshwater microbial communities from meromictic Lake La Cruz, Castile-La Mancha, Spain - LaCruzMarch2017_8m | ecosystem: Environmental > Aquatic > Freshwater > Lake | place: Spain... | reverse complement strand
ACTAGCCTCTGTGAATTGCCCCAGACTTACCTACGAAGTACGTAATTACTTCGTCGAGGGATGAATTCCTACGACAATCAACTGCCTACACAAACTTGTACTCAAGGTGTCACGTAAATGCTGGTGGATTTCACATCTCTTCTTCCACCTTCTTCTTTTCTCATGATGCAGCAATACACAGTCGACGACGATGTATATGCTGGCAAGTCGGCAGAGAGTCGACATTTAAAGCCTGGCGAGCTGTCGACGGGAACGACAATTATGGCCGTGCAGTTTGATGGCGGAGTAGTCCTTTGTGCAGGTGAGAGTGTCTTGTATAGACTGATGTTGTTCTATTCATCTATCTTGCCCCAACTCATGACCTTAATCTTACTCTATCCCTACTCATCATTATCATCACAGACTCACGGGTCTCCACTGGGTCCTACGTCGCGAATCGTGCATCCGACAAGATCGCACAACTTCACGATCATATCTGGTGTTGTCGGTCTGGTTCAGCCGCTGATACACAGGCATTGACTGACTATGTCCGACATTATCTTGCCCAACTTGCCGTGGAAACTGGACGTATCCCCGAGGTGAAGGTTGCGGCACATTTAATGCGTCGATTGTGTTATCAGAATAAAGATAATTTAATGGCAGGTGTCATTGTGGGGGGATGGGATCCCGTCGAGGGTGGGAGTGTATACAATATACCCGTGGGAGGGGCATGTATTCCCATGCCATTTGCATTGGGAGGGAGTGGTTCGACATTCATTTATGGACTTGTGGATGCTGAATACAAAGAGGGTATGACAAAAGAGGAAGCGTTGACGTTAGTTAAAAAGGCAGTCAGTCATGCCATGGCACGAGATGGGAGTTCTGGGGGGATCATCCGAACAGTCGTTGCCACGGCTGATGGAAACGTAAGAGATTATGTGTCGGGCAACGCGCTTCCCTACGGACCTGCTGGATGGTAAATTATATGAAGGAATTATGTCAATGACGGCGAGGGGAGACGCTCGGCTGATTTGGCATTGGAGTACAAAATTGATGCTCGTTTATAACAGCATCCCTAATTGTTGGGTAATGTAGCTAATTATGATCGGCTCAAAATTTACGACGAAAAAGCAAGATCCTTTCTGCTCTAACTTATTGTTTCTATTTCTATTACTCTCTATCACGTATTGAACTTTTTCGATTCAAGCAAGTCTATTAGTTTGGCTATTCGCCGACATTCACTCTTCATATCATCTAAATTTGCATCACATTTGTCCGTCATTGACCGCGTTTCCTGGATGGAATGTTGTAGGTCATTTATTTTACACCACACTTCTTGTTTGGTGGTATCTGATGTTTTTGGTCGCGGTGCTTTTCCTTTGAAAGTCTCAGTGTTTGTAAGAGGTGCATGTCTTGTAGTCATTAGAAGTTGTCCCTCCTTTGTAACTCCTGCATCCGTCGTACATGATTGAGATTGTGATTTTGTTTCTAGAATATCCAGCCACGCTTTTGCCTGCGATACTAATCCACTAGTTATTTCGGTGGTTTCATTAAGCATAAAATCATCTGACGAAGGAGCGATCGGCGGTGGCATTGGGAGAGGAGGATTCGGTACACGTGCTGCAGACGATGATCTTCTCCTTGGTGGAGGCGGAGGCACCAGCCCTTCCATTGGAGAGATGGCACCGGTCGATAAAGACGTCCTAAACCGTCGATCAATCCAGTTATTGTTGGCTTTCATCTTGCCTTTAGATTTGACCAAGAGCTTAACCTACAGACCAGCTACAATAGTACATATGCCGATGACTAAATTCATAACTTGTCCTCCCTCCTGCCCACAGAACCTCTTCCCTGTGATGGGTGGGAGCTTTTGGAGCCCGTAGTAGAGCGTATCTATCTATGTATGGAGGTACAATACGTCGTAAGAGCAGGAACAGTTAACGAGCAACAATAGTTACGTCTATCGGCATGGCAGACATATTCCTAATCTGTGTCATTGTAATATCCCTCGTGATCCTACTAGTCGTGGGTCTATACTTCTTAATCAAATATCAACACCCCGATGATAAAAATGACGCATATATACCCAAATTGATCGTTTGGTTTGGTTTTGTCTTGGCCGGGGCGACTGTATTGCTGTTACCATTGGATGTGGCAAATAATGAGGGGTATGCAGGTGAGTTTACCTCGTCGTTCATTGCAATCAACATTTCTACTCTTTCCTCCTCACTCGACCTGACAAAATATCGTCATCCATAGGATGTGCGGGGTTCAATACCAAATTCTGTGGAGGTCTCAATATGACACTATTATGGGATATCATATACTGGGCTATCCCCGTTTGGATATTTATACTTATACCCCTAAGTACATTTTACTACGAGGCAGATGACGGGATGCTCATGGTTGGGACATCCATTGGTGCCAAGCCTAATTCACGTATTTTGGAGGCTATCAAGTACGAAACGTTCGTATTGGTAATTTTTGGATTAATATTCACAATGTCCTATCTATTTTTGAATGAAACGGCTATACCAGTACGGGAGGTGGTGGGTGTAACCTTTGATTCGGGTCCGACGTTTACTATTACATCAACTAGTTCGACATTTACGACGAGTATGCTCGAGCCTATGGGGAATCAGGATTCGGTAGTATTGCAAGGAAATATCGTCGATCAGACCTTAAATACTATCCGTCTCAGTACTAATCCATCGGTATTCTATGCAGGTCTTATGGCATGGATGGGGTGGTTTGTATTCGCTATATTCGGTGGAGTTGGGCTGGCCGCGATGCCACTCGATTTGATATTGGCATTTACTGACAGACCTCGACACATGGATGCTGTTGAATTTGCCGAAGCTCAGGTGATATTACGTGATCGTGTCAATGAATTAGTCAATGTGGGTGAACTGCTGAAACTCGAGCGTGAGGAGGCACAGCAGAATGGGGGGAAGGTGGGATGGAGACAGGCGAGGAAAGAGGCAGCAGAGTTAAAGAAAACAATGCTCCAATTCAAGCAGGCGGTTTACTTACTAGAGGAGGATGCGGAAGATTTTGCGAATTGCACGGCAAACTACAAGTCATACAACCCGCTATTGCCCTACGGATACCTACTTGCCGGACTGTGTGCTTTCTCCATGTCCATCTGCTGGGTGCTGCAGGTGATCCTGTACGTGCTCCCTCCAACTCCTGTCACACCCTTCCTTAATACACTCTTTTGGTGGCTTCACACCTCAGTCCTCTCACTGATCGGAGTCCTGGCTGTAGCAATATACTGCCTCTACCTACTCATATGCTCGGTGAAAGGCTGCTTTAAGTTCGGTCTACGTTTCCTCTTCTTCCAAGTTCATCCTATGAAACTGAATAAAACCTACATGTCGTCCTTCCTGTTCAACATTGCGCTCATTTTACTATGTGCCTTACCCGTGGTCCAATTTAGTGTTACCGCGTTTCAAGATTATGCACGCTATACAACCGTTAATCAAGTATTCAACGTTCAGCTGCAATACCTTAAATTCTTCGGTTGGTTCTGGCAGAAGAATGTCTTTGAATTTGCACTCTTGGCCATGTTTTTATTGACATGTATATACCTTGGTTGTAAACCTCGTGACTCGTCGTCTGGCACAGATAGTGTGTCATTACGAGATAGATTGCGATCGCGGCGCTGATAGGAATCCAATATATTAAGCTGCACATTTCAAATAAACTTCTCATCGCTGTTCTGTTCACAGTGGAGTTTATACACCCACCCTGTCCCCATACCCCATTCAACGGAAAATCTCTTCTACCACAGTAGTGAAGGCATAAATGTAGCCGTGGAAAAACTTGCTAGATAGTGTGTCTAAAGGTTGTTACTTCCTAATTATATGTAAAATACAGTCTAATACTTGGTCAGTTTACCCTACCACCCTGTATGCACCATTACTACTACTTATCCCCTCAACCACCTTGGACGTTAATGAGTCCACCACCTCCTCAGCACGACTCCCCAGACATGACAATACCAATGAATTCACAATAAACTGTCTATGTTCATTTAAGAATGCTACCCAATTTGGCCAGTATTCTCGACGGGCATAGTCAAATGGCGAATGTCCACGCTTATCACGCGACAACAGCATCTCGGGTGCACTCCCAATAAGCATCAACATGACATCATGATTGGGCGGTCCTGACAGCCAGCATGCATCATGCATTGGAGTACGGCCCATATCATCACGTACGCGAGGAGAGACATGAGCCTCGTTAAGGAAGAAACGTACAACATCGGTCAGCCCTCGTCGACATGAGGTATGTAGTATACTCTCCCCGAAACGATTCGAGGCTTGCATTTGTTGACCAGATGCATGTAGGGTACGGAGTGTCGTGACATCGGCAGCTTGGACGGCAGAAACCTTATCGAGAGTGTATGCCTCAAGATGTTCATCCAAATGCTTTAAAAAGTAAGACTCTTGTTGAACTCTACTCGATGCATTAATAAGTACATCTTCCCCGCTAATTAAATGGGTAATACTCTTCGTATATGTCAACATGAGTGTTCGGACGAACGTTGCCGGACTTACACTTAAATCAAGCTCGCCCGTCGATGCTTCAAAGACAGCCTGGTCCGGTGACATGGACTCTAACTCAGGAAGTGCCGTGCAGCTAGAGGAATGTTGCATCATACTTCTTGACCTTGCTATTCTTGTGTGATGGTTGTTGATAATGGTGGATGGAATCGTGATGGTCTCTTGGGATGATACGCGCTGTCTCTTGTTGTACGGCAGCAATGAATATGAATTTAAAGTCCCGGTCTCGTAGGAGTAGAGGAGAGAATCGAGAGAGCGGTGTGTTTTACTCGGCGTACAGTCACCCTTGCTCTCACTTGTCATATCCCCCGACCTACGGGCCGTGCTACACTGCTACACAACGATTATCAGCTACCTGCTACCTGCGCTGCGTTCAACCCAGCAATCGACGACTTTTATCAACGATGGCAATGGTGTTGCAATATTTATGAGTCGGCAATGTTACGGACCAGCCGGTTGAATACTCAGCGTCTTCCTTCTCCGTCACCTCGCTCCGACATCTGTTGTTTGGTCTTCGAGTGATGACTCATTATTTTGTTTGGAAGAGAACACGGGGGTTGAAGTTCAAAACACAAGTTGAAGGCAAAATTGGGGTTATCCCAAACGATGGTGCCACCTGCATACCATAATATGGTAGTAGACCCGAGGAAACCATGGCCGATAACAGCGATGTAATACCAAGACGCTACATTTACAACCAGGCGGACATGGAGCATTTCCGCCACTCCTCCGCAAGGAAGGAGCTTCTTTCATTCGTCTCCGCCATGGGTCGGGGTCTTACAACAACCATTGCTGATCACGATTCAACGACGACGTTTGCTACACCACGTCCAATCAGTATCTATTCGTCACACTCACCCTTGACAAGTCTAACTCCCGCCCTTGCCTCTCTCCATGGTTCACTATCGTGCATTTCCAATACGTGGATGGATCAGGACAATGACGATGGCATACCCATCGATCGTACAGTAAAGGCAAGGTTTGGCAATCCTGCATTCCGAACGTGGCATGCAAGGTTGGTCGATAGAAGTTATGCCATAATACGATGTTTGATGGATTGCCATGTAAAGCACGTATCTTCTTCTGATACTACACTCTCTGAGGATGAAATGAAGCATATAATTTCAGAGTGTTCAAAACAAGGATATCGCGCTGCATCTGAGGAGGGCACATCACTTTGGCCGCCTGCAATGTCTTCATCCAAACAGGAAGAAGTTATTGGTGAGCTACGAGCCTATCTCCATGATTCATTTGGACACCCGATACGAATTGATTACGGTACTGGTCACGAATCTAGCTTCGTCGTATTCTTATTATCGTTGTGTAAGATTGGGTGCTTTCTTTGGGGGGGCAGGAACAACAGCAATGACGACGGCGATGGAGAAATCAAACAGAAGAATAAATCCAATCCACCTCCACAAGTGATCGGGCATGCATCTCTTTCACTATTCCATGTCTATCTTAATGTGACTCGGGGATTGCAGCGAGATTATATGCTAGAACCTGCAGGATCTCACGGGGTTTGGGGACTTGATGACTATCATTGTATTCCATTTTATCTTGGGGCGTGTCAAATGATAACTCGAGAGCAGTCACAGAAACAACGTCGAGATCAAAGAAAGAAGATGGGGGCTGTTGTCCATGATGTGATTCGAGACACTGATAAGGAAAGAGAAGACGATTCTACAAATATGACACCTGACAATCCGTATCTTCCCAACGCTGCCTCCTCTGCTGAGATTTCGTCGAGTGATACCAAGAATGACGATGACGATCGCTGGACGCCGTCCATCATACATGATCTTCGTATGATTGAAACACACAGTCCAACATACATTTACCTCTCGTGTATACAATTCATACGACAAATCAAGCCCAGTGCACCCTTTTTTGAGGCGTCACCGATGCTTAATGATATTTCTCAACTGGAAACTTGGTCAAAGGTGGCAGCTGGACTATTGCGATTGTACGAGGGTGAAGTATTGGATAAGATGCCGGTGGTACAGCATTTTGTTTTTGGTAAGATATTTAGCGCTGATTGGATACCATCGAGGACAGCACCACTCGAAGCACCTAAAAAGACATTTAGTGAATCACCCTTGGCTGATGGTGGAGGATCGACACAAGCTCCACCAACTGCTTATCCTGGTGGGATGCCACCTACGCGTGCACCCTGGGCAAAGTAATGTATGGCATAGGCCATAACTCGATATTCTACGATAAGTATCTCCTTTTACTTGAATAGAGGCAGACGAAAAATTTAGCCCGCCTTTTGCCTTTTCACCCTCCAACCCTCTCCCTCCTCTGAGACGTCGGATAGACACATAATAAAGTACTAGCGACGCGAAATATAATCCCCTTCCTTTCCTAACAATCATGTCGTCGGGGGGAGAAGAAAAGAGCGAGCCGGTAATTAATAATGGTGACGTGCAAGAATCCACCAAAACGTCGACTACTACTCCACAAGACCTCGGCGATACGAAGGACGACCCGAAGGACGTGATGGGAGCCGAGGAGGATGCGGCCGCCCGTCTACGCATGAAAGCTCATGTCCTATTGGCAAAGGTTGAAAATGCAGAGGCAAGTCGTAGTACGCCAGTCGGCACGCCGGGTCAATCATCGGGTGAATTACGAAAATTGGAGCAGGATTCCTTTGATGAGGAGGCGGCGAACGCTGCCATCACTGCCGCTGCCAAGAAGGCAGAAGAGTTGGCAGAGCTAGCTGCTGCCACTGTTGCGGCGGCCGAGAAGGGTGACGAGGACGACGCTGCCGCCGTGGCAGAGGCAAAACAGAAGACGGAGCAAGATATTGCAAATAAGAAGAGAGCAGAAGCGGCGGACCTAACGCAGCAGTTGCAAAAACTCGCACTTGACCGTCAGAAGGAAAGTCGGCATGACCGTTTGAAGGTGATACAGTCCGATCAATCATCTCACTTATCATCGGCCAAGACCTTCGATGAGCTTAAGTTACCGGACCACCTGTTAAAGGCGATCTATGAGATGGGATTCGAGCGTCCCTCGGCCATACAGGAGGAGGCGTTGCCACGGATACTGGCGAATCCGCCACGTAACGTCATTGGACAGGCACAGTCTGGTTCTGGCAAGACCGCGGCCTTCGTTGTTGGTATGCTCTTTCGTGTGATAGTCGACTCACCGGCTTCCTGTCAAGGTTTATGTGTCACGCCGACACGCGAATTAGCCGTACAAATATTTCAGAATGCCGTCAGCCCCATGGCAGCACATATGGCAGGTCTAAAGGTCCGACTAGCATTGTCAGGAGAGCAAGTCGAGCGAGGATCAAAGCTGGATTCACATATTGTTATTGGCACGCCTGGGAAGGTCGTTGATTGGCTAAAACGTAGGATCATAGATACGAAGAATATTAAGGTATTCGTTCTCGATGAGGCAGATAATATGGTGGCCGAGAGTGGACATCGGGCAAATTCGCTACTGATTAAGAAACAAATGCCCAAGGGGTGTCAAAGCTTGTTATTCTCGGCTACATTTCCGAGCGAGGTTATTGCTTTTGCGGAGAAGATGGTGTATAATCCAGATAAGATTTTAATCGAGAGTGGACCGGAATTTTTAGTTTTGGATGTTATTAAACAGCTGTGGATTGATTGTCAGCAATATGATGGGGGGAAACTTCAATTCTTAGAAGACATTTACTCCCTCCTCACAATCGGACAATCAATTGTCTTCGTCGAAACAAAGAAAAATGCTGATTCTGTCCATCAGAAATTGGCTGAGTCGGGATATACATGCTCATTGTTACACAGTGGCGTTGAGAATGATGAACGTGATCGGACGATGGAGGCATTTCGAAAGATGGAATCCAATGTCCTTATAACTACTAACGTGTTGGCTAGAGGGGTGGATGTTGATAATGTTTGTCTCGTGGTTAACTACGATGTCCCCGTGGACAAGGATGGTGCACCTGATTTTGAGACATATCTACATCGTATCGGACGGACGGGACGATTTGGACGGAAGGGTACGGCTATAAATCTGATAGGCGATCAAAAGTCGATTGAAGTACTGGCATCAATCGAAGCACATTTTTCGTCGGGTGGAAAAGAAATGATTGAAATGGCATCTCCAGACCCGGAGGGTCTGGCCAAAGTTATCTCAATTTAAGCGGAAAAAAATCAATGCGCTTGCATTTGTTGCTCACGGGAGTGATAGATATAAAGATAACGAATGAAATCATAATAAATATTACTAGCTATATTATACACTCTGACAGTGACAGAGATCCAGAGATAAAAACTACATGTAGCAATTATTATTTGTCATTTACATCCTATTGCGTAACAAAACATTTCTGGCAATTAATTTTAATTCTCTCAAAAAATAACTAGGGAATTTCAGCTACATATCAAGGTCGCCGTCTTCCTTTTCTGCAGTTGCCTGCTCAGCTCGCATATTCTTCGCTTGCTTAATCATTTGTTCAGTGTCATCGTCCGATACTTCCTGACCCTGGGCTTTCGCCATTGTGGCCATTACCGCCACCTCCGCACGTGCCTTGATATCGGCAGTGTTTGTTACACTATCCTCATCACCCCCACGTGCCTTCCCGATGGTGTAGAATTCATCCCCAATTATACGTATTGCCTCGGCACGTTTGATTCGGGTAGCCATCGGAACTTCAGCATCGGTAAATAGTTTTTTACAAGAGTTTTTCAGTGTTCGTGAAATGTCTCGAATATTAACCGCCCATGCCAATTCGAGGATTGCTGGAATGGTTTCCTCTAATTTCAGTGCCGCCATCTTGGCCTGTTCTTCATCTTCGGCGGTCTTCGTTTCGCTTCCATCCTTGGGCGAACCGTCAACATCAACTTCAATTTGCTCTGAATTAGCGGCGGCACGTTTTTCTTCCATCGCCTTCTGGGCAGCCTCAACTTCCTTCATGGCTCTCCTACCAGTAGTACCAGCGTTAAGTGCGGCCCCCATGAGCTTCCAATTATTGTGTGTATTTTTCCTCGTCTTCTTCCACCGTGCCGCATGACCGCCCACCCCCAGAATTGAATTCTGAAAGCCAATAAACTCCTCTCCCTCAACACCTAAGGCAAATCCGATAGTGACAAGGAATGTGGCACCGAACGACGTATCGGCAATCTTAGCGGCCTCTTTTTGAATATTTGCCGTAAATGTATGTATGATATCCTCGTCGTCATTCGCATCGACGTATGACAACACTTTCTCTCTTAGATACAGTGCAATCTTTACCTCTCGTTTGCGTTGTTTCAACATTATCTCCGCATTCGTCGTCTTTCCAGCCAATATCTTCGCGGCCTCCTCTTCCGTCATATTTTCCAAATCCATTGCCTGCTGCTGCTCCATAACATCCTTCATCATTGAATCAGCCGTCGTGGCTATCCACAGCTCCCCCACGTAAGGTTCGACTAAGTGACTTCCGAACATGACCGCGAAAAAAACAAGGGGATCAATTTCATTCGCCATGTTGGCATCGGCATTTGTCTCTGGCTTTCCATTCTTATCGTAATTTGCACGCGTTTGCTCGTTCGATAGAATTTGGTAGGCGTGTCCCAATGCCTGAAATTTGGCAGCTGCCTCGGGGTCGTCACGACATTTGTCAGGATGGCATTTACGCGCTTCTTTGTAGTACGCCTTTTTGATATCCCCCGCGGATGCATTTGTCGATACACCCAACAGATCATAAAATTCTCTATCCTTAACCTTCTTTTCATTGAGATCCGTCGACATGATCGTGGTTGTCCCCGCCTTCTCGGCCTTAAGCGCTGCTTCCAACTCTTGTACCTCGTCCTTATCCTTGTCGAGATAGTAGAATATCCATTCGCGCTTATCATTGTCCCACTGCATCCCCGCCTTACTGGCACTCACTGCCTCGACACTGTTGGCCACGCCCCGTCCGACCTGCCAAGCCCCCACGCATATCCCTGTTACGGGCAACGCAACAGCGGAAGCAACACCTGTGGCCAAACCTCCAAAGAAACCTTTCACACCCCCCTCTTGTGCACCAGCAATGGGTTGGGCAATGAGTGATGCCAAACCAGCAACGGTACCCTTCGTTGCGGACTTTAGGCCTGATGATAAACCAGCCCAACCGTCCTTGGGACGGCGGGTACTAAAGAGAGAATTGAAGACTTCTGATGCCTCTTGTAAATCCTCTTCCATTTGCTGCTGCTCATCTTTCGACGTTGTTAGTGGTGTACCCTGTATGTCGCGAATGGGTGTACCACTTGTTGATGCCGCGGAGTCCGCAGATTCGGTCATGCCGTTACGTCAGGTTCACGTTGTGTCGATAGGGGTGTCGTGCGTGCTTGAAAATTTTTGAGACTTCCGATTCCTCGGCGATAGGGACTCCGCATGGAGCACGACGGGAGAGGAGTTCCGCCATGAGAGGCAGGGTGTTCGTCTGCTCTGCGTCAAAGCTTTTGTTCAACCTCAATCATGCTAATAAATCTCCGCCAATGATGGTTTTGGCATGGTCCCGCAGAGGAGCATTATTTCGTCATTCGGCCAGTGGAGCCATCAGGTATAGGCGCCTGTCGTCAACCAATGTAGATGTAACCGAGTCAGTTCGAATGGAATCGGAAATGGAAATGCACAGTATTGCTGAGCTAATCAAGGCAAATCCAAAGTATAACCGATCGTCATCACCTCTTATCATTCAATCACAAGAGCAACTCGTTACCTACATGAATAGACATCAAATTCATAATTATCTATTTGATTGTGATGGAGTGCTATACAGAGGAACGGACCCCATGCCTTATGCATCCCGTACTATACAATGTCTTATCAATGACGGGAAGCGAGTGTTTTTTGTTACGAATAGTGCTTCTGTTTCACGTAAAGAGTTGAAACAGAAGCTGGAAAATATTCTCAACCTCCCCGAAGGTTTACTAAATCAGGATATGATGATTGGAAGTGCCTATGCCGCATCTCGATATCTAAGCTCCCAGTTTCCTCTGAAAGAAAAGAACGAAGCACGTAGAGTACATGTCATAGGCTCGTCGGGGTTGTGTAATGAACTTCGATCTGCAGGCTTTGATGTATCTGGAGGACCTGATCCCATCGGAACCAAATGTGGCATGTCCAAAGATGAATTAGCTAATTATCCATTCATCGAAGGAATTATCGACGCGCTAGTATGTGGATGGGACCCCGACTTTAGTTACAGAAAGTTGTGCATAGCCACGGTTTTATTACAACGAAATCCGACCGCACTGCTTGTGGCAACCAATAGAGATGCTTACGACCTCATCGGGGTTGATGGACGTCATATGCCGTGAGTAAATATCTTATCTACCATCAAATTGACATTTGCATGAAATCACAGCATCGTAAGGCTCAACAACTCGTGTCACTGCTGTCGTCAGGGGGAATGGTGCGTTAATAAGTGGCATAGAAACAGCATCTGGAAGGAAGGCAATCAATGTTGGAAAACCATCACTTGAGTTGTCAAAGTGGATTATGGAAGAGTATGACTTACTGGGCGAGGAGACAATGATGGTGGGTGATCGACTTGATACAGATATTCAATTTGGCAACACAGGTGGCATGAAGAGTGCTTTGGTTTTGACTGGCTGTGTGAAAGCAACGCAAATTGAGGAAGTACTTCTTACTGAAGATAAGAATGACATGATACCAACAATCATCATTCCGCACGTTGGTTACTTGGGTTACTTGTGCAAATAAAGTAGCAAGTAATTCCCTTTTTAATCATTTAATTTAATTCCACTGTTGCGTAGTCCACTTCTATCCCCCTTCGCCCCCTCCCCCTATGTGAAGAATGCAGGAGAGATTTCTTAAAAAGACCGCCTTACATCACTTATAAAATATGCAAGCGCCTACAGGTGTGATGGAATAGATGCCACCACTTCCCCTCCCACAGGAATAACATGAACAATGTTTCTCTTTCGATTCTTTGTACTCCTTTCTAACTCAACCCGACCAGCCGCGAGTGCAAATATTGTGTGATCTTTCCCCATACCAGTATTAGTCCCGACCAGGAACTTTTCCCCCCGTTGTCGTACGATGATACTTCCCGGTTTGGCCAACGTGCCTGGCCATACCTTAATTCCAAGACGTCGACCGGCACTGTCTCGTCCGTTGTTCGACGAGCCTCCGGCTTTCTTCGTTGCGTGCCGTACAGCTATTATTATTTGAGGCGATGATGACGGTGTGCAACTGCATCTGGAAGTCGTGGCGACGGTCGCCATCGTCATCCTCCGAGACACTAATCCGAACATTTTCAGTAATGATGCTTCGCCAAGGGTCAGTATGATTGGACTCGATAGACAACATAACACAAACAATACTTAAGTAAGGTGCGGCATCCGCTGAAACATGGCTAGGGGTGCCGTCCACGCTGCCGTACATGCAGCCGTCCATGCACAAAATCAATCGAGAGGTATGGAGCTAAGTCAGAAATATCTGACAAAGAGCCTCGTTCGATGTGGGTTGAAATGTCCAAAGAAATTAGTCTACGCGACGAATCCCACAATGTTTCCTCAAAGTAGTGACATTGTCGAGGATCCCATGCTGCAACATTTATCAAATCAGGGAGAGAAATTTGGTGAATATTGTAAGCTTCTTTTTCCGCATGGTGTAGAGATTGGCAGTACGAGTAGGGTTAGACCAAGAGGAGATGAAATGACATATCAACACGGCAACACCTCATTATCGTTGGAAAGCCTAATAGCACAGACTAAACAAATGTTAATGACATGTCCAGAAAAGAATAATCGAGTAACAATATTCGAGGGGGCAATTAGTCATGAGTCATTTTATGCTCGACCTGATATACTAGATATGTTTATAAATGCCGATGGAGAGCTAGAATTACGTGTCATTGAAGTGAAGAGTAAAAGTTGGGACTCTCGACATACAGTATTAGACAAGATGTGGACCGAAAGGAAAACTATCCGCGCTGCATTCTTGCCATACATTCAAGATGTTGCCTTTCAGACGATGGTTTGTCGACTTGTTTATCCAGCTATTCATATTTCATCGTGGTTAATGATGCCGGACAGAGCAAAGACATTAAAATGCAACAATAACCTCGAGTTGACTAACGATATGATGCATACGGTCGATGAGACTATGCAAGCTGTTGACGATAGCATCGCCTCTCTTGTCAACGTCGATGAACTTGTCGAAAAAGCATTGACAGACGAGGTATCATACCCTGGTAGTAACATGAATGGAGAAGCCTGCGACCTTCAAGCACAAGTCAAACTTTGGGCAGAACGATTGAACCACAATAATTTTGACACACTTTCACCCCCAATTGGAACACACTGTTCATCATGTGAGTATCGAGTGAAAGAGCCTGCGGAGGGAACATATTCGGGCTTTGATATTTGCTGGGAGGCAGCTACAGGTCTTGCAAAAGAGGAGTTGCAGCATTCACCATTATTGGTGGACCTGTACGGCATTACTTCAAAGGAAATGACTCTATTCTTGTCAGAGGCGAAATATACACTATCCGATTTAACAAAATATGATTTCTTCGGAGAACATGAAAGCAGCACAATGAAGAAACGTTTCGGAGGGGACACTATTAAGTGAGTACAACGTCTTCTATTTTGAATGTTTCCTATTGGATGGAAGGGTTCCACTCATTCTTCCCTTTTTACACACACACATGTTTCATTTATTTTTTTGTGTTCTTCATATGCAATAAATACAGCAAATATGAGAGACAGTGGTACCATGTCGAGACGACCCAACGAAGCGCCACACTCCATCCTCCTCCTGCTCCAAAATATATCATCCGAAGAGGTCTCAAACAAATTATTGGAAACTGGCGATATCCACTTCATTTCATAGACTTCGAAACGGTTGCCCCCGTCATTCCATTATATCCGCACATGTCACCATATGAGGTGTTTGCATTTCAGTTTTCACACCACACATTGCACCATGGGTCGTTGGAAGTACACCATTCAACTGAGTTTCTTCATACCGAGCAAGGATCTCCAATTGTATCATTCCTAAAGGCATTACATGCTGCGATTTGTTCTAACAGGGATGGCGGAACTGTATTTCAATGGTCGCCACACGAACATAATGTTTTAAAAACGATGCTCACTTCACCGCTAGCGTTAGAAGCATTATCAACACAAGAGTTTGCGGATTTGACTGCGCTGGTTGAGAATGGTATGGTTGATTTATGCAAACTGGCTCAAAAATACTACTACGTGGATGGCAGTGACGGATCGAGCTCGATAAAGAAATTGCTCCAACCAACACTCCAAATCTCGAAAAAGCTAAATTCAATTTACGGTTCAACGACATACAATAGCAGAAACTTCACAAACTTTCAATGGTATCAAATTGACGACAATGGGCGTGTAATGGATCCATATGACATCCTATCAACGATTACCGAACCTGATCACCAACACGGTAGTGCAAATGTGACGAAGGGTGGTGCCGCAGCGGCGGCATTCCATGAGCTGCAGAATGATGATCTGAGTGTAAAGGATTATACAGCCATGAAAAATTCACTGCTACGATATTGTGAAGTTGACACACTCGCGATGGTTATGATTTTCCAGGCTTGGCAGGACCTTCTCGATGATGATGATTCATGATAGAGTGACTGTGCTTAGACTTCTGTTGCAATCGTTTGCAGACAATCATTTTCTCATGACAAGCTGCACTAAGTGGAATTGATACACACTCATTCGCTAGCAGGGCAGTATTTACTGGTCTAATATCCAACTCCTTTATTTTTCCGTAAGGTGTCGTGTGTAAAACGGTGGGTATCCCAACCGCACGTAGCATTGGGTCGCATTTAGGACATGGATGGCAGGTATCATATGCATAGTCAGAGTCTAATTCAACTATCATAATAGTAGCACATGGAAACAAATTATCGAAGCACTCGTCCTCTCCGTAGTTATATATTGCATCCGCGACTGCGTGGACCTCACTGTGCAATACAATCTTATTCTTCTTGGACGTAAGTGGATCGAGAATGTAATCGTGGTTCCAACCCCTACCGATCGTCTTCGTTCCTCCATCCTCATCCGGCGATGAAATGTAAATTACAGCGCCGTGCTGAGCTCGTACAGCCCCTCTCCGTGCAAGTGCCGCAGCCTCTAAAAGATAATGTAAGGCACTACGTCTGCTGCTCAAAGTAGTTCCGGCATTGTCGTCAACGATATCATAATCGCGTTTCCTCTTCTTACTCGCGTATGCAGCGTCGCTACTCGATTCGGCCTTTGTGTCTAATGATGAAAATCGCAATCCACCGTTACTTAATGCACTCCAGCCTAATTTCTGCAAGAGCGGCGATTGCACGGCTAGGAATATATCGTATGGATTTGTCATATTTGGCATCGATCGGAAAAGTTTATGCATTGCACGCGCTCGTAGCTTGACATCGCCAACTTGTGAGGCATCTATGGACGATGCAACTGATCCTCCTGTCACATCTAGGAGAAGAGCACTACATCGAATCAATCCAGATGCTTGTTTTACGGTGAGGCATACCTTTGTTTGATCCGCAACCTCGAGTGCATTCGTCAGCCTCATTCGGTAGCAATGCGCCACGGGGAGGCTCCTCAGTGCCTCCCCAAAATCGGTAGAAAGAGTTGATATTCTTTCATTAGAATGACTTTCCAAGAGTAGTGAGTGGAATCTTCTCACCCAGTCGTCTTGACTTTGATAGCCATTCTCACCCTTCACCACGGACGTCGCGACCGTGATTGCAACTTGACGCCAATAATCTTTCTTCCCATCGCACTCGCTGTCACCGTCGATAACGCCGTTCCTCTTCATCTTTTTCTTCTTATTCCCCGAATGGACACTACGCTGGACAACAGCAACAACGGACGTGAATAGCTCGTGGTTGGTTAGGGCTGCGGCAGCCACTACACCAGATGAAGAGAGGGGATCGACGGCGGCTTCAACCATGATGAATGTTGAGGTTTGTCTTCACCTTGAGTTGAACCCGCCAAAACGAATTGCGCAGCACGTCAAAACCGTTATGCGATATGAGAATACAAAATCATCTACTAGCTGCTCTCCTCGTTGCTCTATCAACAAATGGATTCTCCTATAGACAATACCGCTCATCGTCGACAGTAGTAGTCAAGACATATATGACATTGTCATTTTCGTCGTCATCATCGATAGAAGAGAAGAATGACAGCACAGAAAAAATGATGGTAGTCAGATCACCACTTCGCTTTCTGGGACCGTATCCAACAATTCCTCTTCGTTTCCCCAACCTCGCGACACCATCACAACGTCAACGTAATGTGTCGGGTGTAAGTCTTGATTGGGTCCTTGATACGGCCGCGAATGTCAATACGATCAATGCACAGGTAGCGAAAGAATTAGCATTGGAGAAGGTGGGGGTGGCGCCAGGTGGGGTTGGTGCCGCGGGTGATATAGTGGGTGGAGATACCTTCCTCTTGGGTGATTGCGAACTTGACATTCCAAGAGACAACAAAACAGTTGATCAAGTCAACGACGCAATTAATGTTGACGATGATAATAGTAATAACGAATTTGTGTTTATGAAAGGGTTGACTGCTTCTGCTTTGCCTGTGGCATCTCCAGCCGCCGCTGGGCTGTTAGGATTGGCGTTCTTTTATTGCTTTGAGGGTGGTGTCGAATTCCGTTGGGGCATCGCATCTACAATTGAAACTAGTGGCGACAAAGTTGCAGAATTTGATGATGATCGAATACCCTCTGTCACGTTTTACGGAAATGATGAAGGCTTGAGGCTCGACGGATTAACACGTGTGCCGTTCGAGTCGTTGCCTGGTTCGATGTTACCGGCAGTTACATTGTACATAAACGGGAAGGAAATTCCCGCATTGTTTGACACAGGCAGTCCAATCACAGTGTTCAATTCATGTGCCGCTGAAGAGGCTGGGATTGATACGGTCATTTCATTGGACAACTTGAATCCTGAGAAAGCTGGATGGAATCCATTTTCCAAAATATCACGGGATATTGCCGCTGCCACATCAAATGGAGACATTCTTACTATTGCAGGAATAGGAGGTGCACCGATAAGACTAGTGAGATCGACATCTCCAGTGAATTTTAACATCTTGGAATCTAGTAGAAAGCCCCATCCGCTGTCATCGACTCGAGTATACGTAGGCGATCTACCAGGCCTTGCAGCTCTGGGTGGCTTGGGCGGAGGAGCCTCTCCTGCAGTTGTACTGGGAATGGACTTGATCAGTACTAGACAACGGCTTATATTTAAAGCAAGACAATGTGAAATATACTTATGATGTAATAATGATGCCTCTGGCAACGCTAATAATAAGCTAGCCCCGCCAAGGGAACATGACATTGAGGACAGGTTTGTCAAAAGCTAAAGGAATGATCGGCAACTGCCTTCCCCTCCGTGTTGTTTGTTTTTAGAGCGACCAATTGGCGGGTTTAAATGGCGGGCGTAACACCATCAGAAACGAGTTATGACAACAATTATCGTTTGATTACCAAAGCCACGGCAAACAAGTACCGAGCGATGAATAGACTTAAAACAACAATAACTTTAATAATTAGTTCCTGCCTACGAGTTTAGGCGGCTTTTTGGGTCCGCCCTTGTGCGCGCATACAAAACTGGACCCAAATAGCCGTCTGAGATTTTTAACAACCCAACCCCTCTGAGACGATAGCTCTAACATGAATAATTGTCGTTCAATGATCTTGTCCTTGCACCAGTCCATCCAACACATCCCGACCGCGCTATTCCTCGCTTGTTGCGGTCGAATTTTATGTCTGTGACGTGCACTGGACCTTCGCCTTGACATTACAAATTTGTTACATTTGTAGTATCAACATATAATGACCTAAAAGCCGGTATAGATGTCCAAAGAATGCATAAATATGTAAGCTAATGTAATCTACAACATTATTGGCCATACTGAATCCTTTTCCTGCTTGCCTTCCGTGTCAGCCTCGTCAATCTTTGTCGTAAAACTACTCTTTCATCAGGGAATTTAGATCGGAATCGCCCTTAAATCAGTGGTCAAACACGACTCAAATGAGTCCTTCTCAGTCGGATCTTGGAATTTCAAAAAAATTGAGGTCATAATCTCATTCTACAGAAGTACAATATCTCTAATTTAATCTTATGTTTAGGTTTGGTTGGGTGTTTATGCATAATGAAAACAGCTTCGCTCGGGCTTTTGGAGGTGATGGTGGTACGTGTGAAGCAGAGGGGGGTCCGGGGCACATCCCCCTTTCTTTGTTTTCTCAAGAAAAGATTTTTGGCGAATGAGCGGGATAATACTTTTGGCGAGGGCGTTAAGAATTACAAGAAACCCTAACAAACAAATGGCGGGCGACCGTAGAAGGCATTTTCTATTTGGACAAACTCCACCCATGTCCGGCTCAAGGGATGTTGGACGACGGGGCGGCCCCATGTTTCGCACATGCACATGGATATCGATCGTATTGGCATCATCCTTCCTCTCTTTTTATTTCGGCGTGTGGGTTGGGATTCAAGCTACGGGTGGAAAAAATGTTGTAGCAGATTTGATTACTGTCCCTTGCACAGCCGAAGTGCAAAGAAAGGCGGAGGAGATTGCTGCCAAGCCGATGATCGAAACACAATTGGATGAACACTGCAAGGAGAGAGGATATGTTTCAATGGAAGACGCCAAGCAAAAATTGGCCGAGTATGTCTCATCGATGGAGAAAGAACAAACAACATCTACAAAAAATAACAATGGAGGACTGCCACCATTTTCGCAATCACTATCTCACTTCGTTAAAGGATTAGTCCGCGTGAATAAGGGTGATTTGATGCAGACATATGACTTGGGTGTACCAATCGATGCAGACACTGAGAAGCTGGATGCACTGATTTTGTACACCAAGTATAATGCACTACCTTCAGACACAAATGTACATAAGGCAGCTCAACATGAAGATCCAACAAAGCCGTTACCCTTCCTATCCGCGACGGCTGCTACAGAAAATTGTGATGTGATGAATGTTGTGCTTCTCGATAACAATAATAGAGAATGCTTTGCATTAGTTGGATCACAATATCAAAGTAATCACATTCAACGATGGATGAGACGAGCGGATGTACCGATGCATCCTGCGTGTTGTGGTGCTAGACTTAATTCATCATTGCCGCTAATATTGTCATCACGTGGTTTGGCTTTACATGGAATGATGGAGTATGTACCACCTGGGGAGTCTGGCATTAAGAAGCATCAAGCTCGACTCCTTACCTACCTTACAGAGATAGATGGTATCAAGAAACGCCTACGACAAACTCTTGTCAATGTGAAAGGAAAGACTGTCATTGTAATGACATGTAATCGTGGTCAATCAGAGTTGTTGATGAACTTTGCATGCTCGGCTCGTGCGAGGGGATTGGACTTACAAAGTGTAGTGGTGTTTCCGACAGACATGGAGACGAAGGAGTTGGCAGAGGGCATAGGGTGTTGACTACGTTTTATGAAGAGACGATTATGGCAACAATACCAAAAGAGGAATCTCAATTGTATGGGGATTATAACTTCGCAGATGTCATGTTTGCCAAGGTCCTATGCGTCCAACTGGTGAATGAACTCGGTTATGATTTACTTTTTCAAGATGTGGACGTGGTATGGTTCAAATCTCCACTCGACTTCTTCCATGACAAGTCACTGCCGAAGTTTGACATGTATTTCCAAGACGACGGTAATAGGCAGCTACGTTTTGCACCATACAGTGCCAACACAGGCTTTTATTACGTACGCAGCAATGAGAAGACGCAACATTTCTTTAGACAATTTTTGTATTCGGCTGATTTAATAGCAGCGTGGTACAGTCATCAGGCGGTCCTTATTGCGTTGCTGGGAGAGCACAGCTCAATGATGGGGCTCTCGGTGAAAGTATATTCGAAAGAAATGGAGGAATTTCCCGGTGGATTGCAATTCCATCGCAAGAAGGAAGTAATGAAAAGCATTATAGCCGGTACATCTAATGCGTACATCTTTCACATGTCCTGGACTGAAAATAAAAGCTTTAAATTCAAGTATCTTCAGCAATTGGGTGAGTGGTATGTAAATGATACTTGTCTAGATAAGGAAGCACATGAGATGTTTAGTGTTTTTAAAGGTGGTTCCGACGGAGTGGAAGATATCATCAAACATGGCTCGTTAATATCAAGTTGTTGCGCGGCGGAGCCGATATTCAAATGTCATTACCGTGATAAACCAAGTAAGATACCCTGTCCAGATTCGCCTTACACGGAGAAGAAACCAAGGGAAGCCGACCCCTCTTCATTTTGGTAATCATTAGTAAATACTTTCATCCTATTAATAAATGTTTATTTGAGCTATGTTTTTGCCTTTGCTGTTCAGTAACACTTTCACATTGACTTGATTGCTGATGTTGATGTGAGTACTTTCACTTTTGAAAGGGGGGTTGAAGTACCTACTGTTGACAGTTCCCCCCAACCATTACAAATCTTGCCCTGTGCCTTCTTACAAGGCGGAGCCCCAAAACGAACTGCTGACGGATTGATTCCAAAGGTGCTTCAGACACGGCAGGAGGCAGGGATCGTAGGGAGCTCAACGTAGCACTGTCCATCAAAGGATTGTACAATGCTCTCCGTTGCAGCACAACGAACAGCCTCAGCCGTGGGTAAACGCGCAATCGCCAGTGCCTCGTCCTCATTATCATCGTCGGTAGTATCATCATCGGTCCGATCACTATCGACCAACCTCACCGGTGACTACACCATCGTAGATCATACCTACGATGCACTCGTCATAGGTGCCGGTGGCTCGGGTCTACGTGCGGCCATGGGTCTGAGCGAGGCCGGGTTTAAAACCGCATGCGTGTCCAAACTATTCCCCACCCGGTCACACACCGTGGCGGCACAGGGGGGGATTAATGCCGCCTTGGGGAATATGGGCCCGGACGATTGGAGATGGCACATGTATGACACAGTCAAGGGTAGTGATTGGTTGGGAGATCAAGATGCCATACATTACATGTGCCGGGAGGCACCCAAGGCAGTACTGGAGTTGGAGGAGTTTGGATTGCCGTTCTCACGGACCGAGGAGGGGAAGATATATCAACGTGCATTCGGTGGACAGAGTTTGGAATTCGGTAAGGGTGGACAAGCGCACCGATGTGCCTGCGCGGCTGATCGGACTGGACATGCCATGCTTCATACACTTTACGGCCGTAGTTTGGCATTCGACACCACCTACTTCATTGAATACTTTGCCATGGACCTACTTATGACGGAGGATGGGACATGTGTGGGTGCCATGGCATTAAATATGGAAGATGGTACCATCCATAGGATTAAGGCAAAGAATACTGTGTTGGCGACTGGGGGGTATGGCCGGGCATACTTTAGCTGTACCTCTGCACATACCTGTACGGGCGATGGTAATGCCATGGCAATGCGTGCTGGGTTGGCCAATCAGGATGCGGAATTCGTCCAGTTCCATCCCACGGGTATTTATGGTGCCGGATGTCTAATTACCGAGGGTTGTCGTGGTGAGGGAGGACTATTACGAAATAGTGAAGGTGAACGCTTCATGGAACGGTATGCTCCCAGTGCCAAAGATTTGGCAAGTCGGGATGTCGTGTCTCGTGCCATGACGATGGAGATACGTGAGGGACGTGGCGTGGGACCGAAGAAGGATCATATTTATCTTCACTTGGATCATTTGCCTGCTGATCTCCTTGCAGAACGTTTGCCAGGTATTTCGGAAACAGCCAGTATCTTCGCAGGCGTCGACGTGACGAAGGAACCCATCCCAGTCTTACCCACAGTCCATTACAACATGGGTGGCATCCCGACGAATCACCTTGGTGAAGTCATCCGTACGAACTTCAACCCCGATGGGAGTTACGATAATGATGAGGTCGTGCCAGGTCTATTTGCTGCCGGTGAAGCAGCCTGTGCATCTGTTCATGGTGCCAATCGTCTTGGTGCCAATTCACTCCTTGACATTGTCGTTTTCGGGCGTGCATGTGCCAACACCATCGCCGACAAGAACAGGCCCGGTGATGCCATCCCTGACGCACGAAGTGATGTGGGTATGGATAGCGTGGCTGAACTTGATAGGTTGCGATATTCCACCGGTGCCATCCCGACATCTGTGATTCGAAGTGAGATGCAACATATTATGCAAGACAAGGCTGCGGTATACCGCACTGATGAGTTGCTGGCGGAGGGCAAGGTCGAGATTGATGAGGTGGTGAAGAAGATTAATGATGTGCATGTGACAGACAAGAGTCTCGTCTGGAATACTGACCTCGTTGAGACACTTGAATTACGCAACCTACTCCCCTGTGCTGCAACAACAGTGCACAGTGCTGAAATGAGAAAGGAAAGTCGAGGAGCGCATGCACATGAGAATTATCCCAACAGGCTTGATGATGAGTGGATGAAACATTCGTTGGCATATTACGATGAGGGTAAGTGCGAGACGAAGGTTACTTACAGACCAATTCATTACTATACGTTGGATGAGGACGAGTGTAAGACTGTTGCGCCGGTGGCAAGGGTATACTAAAACCGTGTGTACAGAATATTTGAACCGGGGAATGATAGATAGGGGTAAGTTTGTGTAGCTAGGTGGAACAAATTCGTTGTATTGTAGCAGATTGTTTAATCTCTCTTCCTTGGATGTATGAAAAATTGGCCGAATAGAAGATATCAGTGTTAATTTCAATTTTCACTTTTGCAATTTAGGATAAAAATCTTTCTCCGTCATAACAATCCCCTCGCAATAACAACATAGATCCCCCCCCCATCTCCCCATTCCATCCCGGCATGAAATTATTTCTTCGGAAACAATACATCCTCAAAATGTTTCCACAAAATTGAGAACATGAGTCCCTGTAATCCATTACTTAATATCTTCGTTTCTAATCCACGAAACATCAATCCGCTCACGCCACTTTCTTTAATTACCCGACGTACCACCTCGGGATAGGATATTGCCTCCTCGGCACTTTGCTTATATACCTTGACGACGCGTATCGAGTTGGAACATGTATCGCTAATGGCGGAGGCACAAAAGCCCATAATGGCACGTCGGCCCAATTCTTTTAATTGATCATCCTGTTTGGGGATTTGTTCGGAAAGGAGATTGTATGTAAAGAACCAGGGGTAGTGGCCGACGAATGTGGCCGTGGCGGCGGCGAGACTTCCGTGATATAATGCCGGTATGCCTTCCATCTTGACTTTGGTAACGACATTGGAGAATTTTCCAGTTACTTGCATTGTTGTCTTTACAGTGTCCTGTGAGGATGATGGATATCGAATGACAAGATGAAAATTAGCAAATCATAATTGGAGGAGAGAGAGAGAGCAAAAAGCAAAACTGCCAAAGACGAGTATATTTGCACACACGCACCACGGGCATTAAGAAAATGCGGAATAATCCTGCACTCATACTACAAGCCACAGTCTTGGCACCGAGTGGCAAGTCTTTGGTCATGGGAAATGAGTCCAATAATGTTAACATGCCCGTATTGGCGGCAGTATCACCGAACCGTGACAACGGTCCCTGCAATAGTGCAGGTAATACACCCCGATAGAAGCGGGGTATGCCTCCGTCGGCATATATTGTTCGTAATGCCGTGGGGAAATTCGTACCATGTCGGTATTGATAATTTACCGTGGTACGCATCCACATTAATAGCCCGACATTGGCCCCCATGGCCACGGCACCGGCGGTACCGCCACGTAATGCACTCGCACCTGCCTTTTCGAGGATTGATCGTAGACTGGGAGGCTCTGCTTCGGCACCCATGATTCCAAGGTTCAATGATGATATTTAATGACCCCAACAAAAATGACACTTGTACGTTCTCCCGCCAAAGCCAAATCGCTCCTGCTACATTCCCTCCGACAAAGCAGAGAAACTTGGCAAATCCTAATATTCTCTCCCATCGTCCGTCGTCTACTATCACCATGGCTAGAGGAAGATCCTCCTCCCTCTTTCGACTCGTCGCGTTGTTATGTGCCGCGTCTGCCGCCATGCTGTCTTCCTCCCTATTTGGTAGTAACGACATCTTCGGTGGTGGCATTGGTTCCTACTTCTTCATTTCTGCTAATGAAGTCCTCGATGCACTCGAACGACCTCAGGCGGCAAGTAAGATCAACATCCATGATCCGCGGTACCAAGATTCATCCGATGACGATTCCTCTGACGACGACTCGTCGGATGACGCACCCGCCAAGGTTGAGGATACCTGTCTTCGTCGTAACCCCAACGGGTCGTGTCAGGTACACAACAACGTCCAACACTTTAAGAATGACATGGGACAGATCGAAATCAAATGGAGTTCATGTAATGACCCATATGATGATGGGAATCACGATGACTTTGAAGAAGTCGCCAAGGAGAATTCTTTATATCAACGTATAATCTTCGAGGAGAATTTAAAGGTCGGGGATAAGTGTTTGCGATTGGACAATACCCTACAGCAATGTTCGACGTATCGTCCGCATTATCACGAACCATTCGTACATCAGAGCGCGTCATATTTGAATACCGACGAGTTAATTAGCGGCGTTAAGCGAGTAGTCTTCGTGGGCGGGGGAGATAGCATGTTATTGCACGAGGTGCTTAAGTACGATGGACTCGAAATGGTCCTGGGTCTCGAGCTCGATCAAAAGGTAACGCGCAATTCGTTCGAACATTTCAAGACGCGGCCGCACTTCGACGACCCCCGCGTTCAGTGGTGGTTCGGGGATGGTGCCAAAAGTTTGACATTGTTGCCGCGATCGTACTTTGGCACGTTCGACTTGGTGTTGCTCGACTTGAGCGAAACGGTCATGAGTATGACCGTAACGAAGGGCCTTGACGTATTCGGCGCGATGAAACTCCTCCTCGGTCCCAAGGGCATACTCGTGAAGAATGATTATGGTTACTTTGAGAAACTTGCCAAGGTATTTGATACCTGTCTACAGTTACTAGTGCCGGATGTGACATATATTTGTGACTACGAATTAGTATTATGTAGCTCTGACAAGGTCAATTTGTTAAGTCCTACATTTGATCATCTCGATGGTGTGGGGAAAGGCAATGTCAAGACTCTAGTTTATAAACCACAGGAGGATATTAATGATCACTGGGGTCCCGTGACTGATTATAGTAAATATTGGGGCGAACCACGCCAATGCACGAATGTGGGGGAGGACAATGGTATGAGTAAGGAGGATGTGGCATATGCCGGTGTATTAATGATCGTTGAGGCTGAGAATGTCTCATTCGATGTAGCGGACGCAAGTAAGGTAACCGACGTATTGAAATTCCAGCTTCAGAAACTGCAATATTCCATCATCAACACAACCTCCCAAGGAAATGTAATTGCCGTATCGATGAAGGAAGGCTATATCCTACTCGAAAGCTATCCAGAGACCAAGTATTGTAAGCTTGATATACACTTGTGGGGTGGGTTTGAGGGACAGGATAAGATCCGTACGGAGATACTCACGGCTCTTGGGACGAAAGCAGGGGATTGGCAATCATATCGTATCGTTACTGGTGGGATGAGAGGTGTGCACACCCGATCGACGGATCTTAAAACTGTCGGTCCTGATTTGGCCAAGATTGGTCAGTGTGAACCGATTGAGAAAGGTAGCAGTAAGGCGATTACACACAATTCGTCCTACGAGGATGAGGCCTCACTTGGTCCGATCATTGATGCTGGACTTACGACAATCATTGAAACTATGATTGGCAATCCAAAGATAATGACGATTAATGCCGTAGTATTCTGTCCCACCGCGTCGACCAGTTGTCGTGCAAAGGTCAATCTCGAGAAGCAGGGATTTACGAATCTCATTACCCTAATTACGTGCTCCCCCGAGGAAGAAAAGGAGATGGATTCATCTGCCTACAATCGTGGGATGGCATTACAAAAGTGGCGTGAGGTCATTGCCCAAACCGATGTTAAGGAGTTGTCACTCTGTGGGAAGAAGGCAGACGTGGCACTAAAGGAGGTTTCGTTGAAGATTCAGGGGATCAACCTCGTTGTTGTTGATGCACTCGCGAACTCGCAGCATGCATGGGGATCGCATCAGTATTGGCTTAAATATTGGAAGTCAATCAAGAAACCTTCCTTATTGCTAGTCCCCATCCTCGATGCGAAGGAGAAGGCCCGCACCATGTTCCTCAAGTCAAGGTACAATCACGCTGACATTCTGCCAGATTACTATTCCGAAATTTATGTTGGGGATGGTGAGAAAACCATGTCGTTCGGGATGACACACGCTGGTACTTCTGACTCGTTACAGGATCTATTAAAGACACAGACATTGCTTGAGAAGAATAAAGTTGTCAAATTTACAGAGATTCGTAAGGTGACGATCCGAGGTGCCATGAGAGAGCAGAATAAGTACAATCCAGTGACATTTAGCTGGATGGACTACGATCAACGGCCGGGATTAGAACAATTTTATGGTCAACATCCGGTGGGCCTACAGAGCGTGTTTCAGATTGGAGGGTCTAACTCCACACTAACTTTCAAAACACTGGAGAAGTTTTTCATGTCATACTTTCAAAAGGGTCCTGGTCGCAAGTGGGATAAGACGTGGGAAAAGACTGAATCGAAACTTGAGGCACATGAGATTGGTGAGGGTGGAGGCATACTCACATCACTTTCACCCAAGGGGCAGGTTACACTCATTTGGGACGGTGCATCGAGTCTCATTATTAATATGTTCACGTATGATGAAGAAGCGAATCACAATGAATTGTTCGTCGATCCTTTCATGACGCAACTCAAAACCAATATGAAACTTATGCTCAAGGATGAGATGCCACGTGGATACGGCAAGGTTATAACCAAATCGAAACGCATCAATCGTGAAGAAAGTCCTGACTGTTATGACCATTATCAAATGTGCACAGAGTTGAAAACGAAGGGTAATTGCGATGATGCCAAGGGTGGACAGGAATGGATGACAACAAATTGTAGGTACTCGTGCGGTCATTGTGACAAGAACAATACGTATGTAAAAACCGAGCTTTAAGGTAATTATAGGATGGCTTAAACAAATAGTAATATATAATCTCGTTTTGTTGAAAAGACCATGTTTAATCATCACCTCCTCTACTTTTGTCCTTTTAAATCGTGGCCAATTTCTTTCCACTACGCTTCTTACTGCTGCTACGACCTGTTCGTTTTTCAATACTCTTGCCACGAATTGTTTGAATACCATTCTTCCGTCCGCGCCTCTCAGCAGCCACTTTACGAGATGTCTTATCCCCATACATCCCCACAACTCTAATCGTTGTTGATTTCTTGGTCGGTATTTTGGATGCCTCCTTGCCAGCAATATAACGTGCTTTTTTGATAGCAGCAGTGTCACCCATCAACATGTCGACATCTTCATCCTCGTCATCGTCATCATCTGCACCAGCCGCAGCTCCTTGATTAATGGCTTTTTTATTGATATTATTACTATCATTAGTCCCGAATAAAGTCGATATTCGATCGAATGAATTCATTTGTGTAGTTTGTATGCACTCCTGTAACTTCGCCTGTACTATTGCCATATTGGCCTTAGCAGCATCAGTGCCAATTGTTTTACGAAACTCTGTACGATTCTTACGCTTCGCTTTTGATCGTATTGACTTCGCCATTGTAATATTATTGGGGTACGATATTATTTTGCCCTTCTGTTGCCTTTTTGTTTGTGGTGCCGGCGGTCCCGCGCTAAAAAAACAATAGGTGGCTGCACCACTTTAGTTATGAGCTGTTTATGTATCTTTCATTATAGGCGTCTAGTGTTGGCAAAAAAGGGAGACTTTACTAGAAAAGCCATACTACTAGCATGAAGAGGATTGAAATGGTATCCGTCTCGCGAGGAACAATTTTATGTGGTCCTTGCGATGACGGTCGGATCCAGTTCAACCTGTCTAAAACCTGAAGCAGCACAAGGCACTTCAAG
>Ga0247843_1003049_pt1 | contig 28459 bp, 27 predicted proteins | sample LaCruzMarch2017__FD_192420 | JGI IMG/M metagenome (GOLD analysis project Ga0247843, IMG submission 192420) | Freshwater microbial communities from meromictic Lake La Cruz, Castile-La Mancha, Spain - LaCruzMarch2017_8m | ecosystem: Environmental > Aquatic > Freshwater > Lake | place: Spain... | reverse complement strand
TAAAAATCATCCTCATAAATCTTTGAACGGTCAGAGTCCTTGGTTATTCACAGGTCAAACCTTAGTTGATGAAATGAATTATTAAATTATTATATTTATGCGTTGTTTGAAAAAGGGTAAGGCTACACAACAACTGGATGATGTCGGATTAGAATTAATGCAGTACGAGAAGTATGGACTTTGGCATCACGACGAATACCAATGGTTTGAATTGCGGACAAAAAGGCCATTTAAGGAAGAATCGATCGATAATAGCTTATCGTTTTATCAAAAAATCAAGCGAAAAATCAAGCGATGGAGGATTAAGCGATTAAATAAATAACCGGGTGCTCCCTTCGATCCGCCTCGGCGGACTCAGGGAACGCACTCTGCCGCCGCTAAACTGAACGAAACTTTTCCCTATGATTCCAGCGGAATCATATATAATAAACCAATCAAATCTCATGAAATATGCGACCCCTATTGGGGTCGAACATCGTCTTGGGGGCTATTAAACCAACATCATGGGATTCCGATGGAATCCGAAAGGATTCACCCTAGAAGGCCTCATGAACCAATCCGATATCCGGGACTGTAATCAGTTGGTGGGTTAGTTAAATGTTTTCTCCTGGGTGCGGAATTAATTCCGCACCCAGTTATTTATGCTATTTCAAGAAATAATTCACCCACGCATCCATTTGACTGATGGAATTTGATGAGCATTATTTTTGAGATTATATCCGTTATAAATACGTATATAAATCCCATGCCTGTAGGTGCTTGATGCCGTTTTTATTTGGGAGTTTAAGGTCATCAAGCGATACGACAATTTTTTCATAATGATCAGGAATTGCCTCTAATGCAACATATTCACGTTCCATTGTGGTTTCATCCATTAATAAATAGGCACTTTGTACATAAAGTATACGATCCGCTTTCTTGGCAACAAAATCGACTTCTTTATTCGGTAAAACTCCCACATAAACCTGGTATCCGAATCGTCTCAATTCCAAATAAACCAAATTTTCCAACCGATAACCTGCACCGTAAGCAAAACCGGTAAACAAGTAGTTTATATAGGCTAAATCATTGCAATAATATTTGATATTACCCGCGATTGTTTCTTTCCCTCGTATATCAAAGCGCTCCACTTTATGTATGAGAAAGGTATCTTCAATATACCCTAGATAGGTAGCTATGGTATCGTAAGTTGTTTTCCTCCCTTTGCTTTTAAAATAATTGGTGATATTATTTAAGGACATTAAATTTGAAGCCGTATTAACGACGTATACGAACAAATCCTCCAATAATTTCGGTTCTTTTATAGCGTGTCGCTGAATGACATCACGCAACAAAACCGTATCTCTTACGGCTGAAACATAATGTTGCTTTGTTTCTTCGTTAGGCAGCGAAAACAGTTCTGGTAAGCCTCCACGTTGCATGTAGTCCAAATAAGCACCTTTGTTGCTCGTTAATTCATGAATACCCAGAAATTCGGTATAACTGAACGGAAATATCTCAATAGTTATGTACCTTCCAGAAAGCAATGTAGCCAATTCACCCGAAAGCATTTTTGAATTTGAGCCACTAATAAAAATCTCATACGTTTCGGCGAAATTCTGAGCGTATGAATTAATTAAACGCTCCCACTGATGTATATTCTGTGCTTCATCAATGAAGAGATAAATTTTTCCTGAAGGATTCAAGTTTTTCTTGTATTCACGAACCAGTTGGTCTAAATCTTTGTAGTCTTTAATTTCATCAAACTCAATAAATTCTTTATTGATAAAGAACATATTGTTAGCTGGTACACCACTTTGCAGTAATTGATGCGCAATTTGACGGAGCAAAAAGCTTTTGCCTGAACGCCTTTGACCCACCAAAACTTTTACCAGCGAATTATTACAAAACTGAAAAATTTTATCCAGATAGTCTTGGCGTAAATAACCAAGTCTTGGAACATTCCCGTTCCAAAAATTATATTTCTCAAAAACTGAATAAAATTCTTTCACGGAATAAAAATATAATCAAATTTACAAATTTTTCTTTTACAGAATAAAAAAACATGAAATTTATTTTGAATTTTAGTTCATTCAAATAACTGGGTGCGCCCTTCGACAAGCTCAGGGAACGCACCTTGGTTGTTACCTCCTAAAAATTCCCCCTAAGCGTAACAATGAAGTTAAGACCTGGTGCAGAAATGTTTGAAGCGTAATTTCGGTAATTCTGATCCAGGATGTTTTCACAAACGGACACTGGCTTATGTTGGATGATTAAAGAGGTTTAAGCGAACGATGAATCCTGAATAAGAAAACTGGCCCAATTGGCTACCCGTATACGGTCTGTTCCATCAAATTCCTGAGGACCATCATACAGAACAAGGCCTTTATCACATCCTGAATAAGCCATGAATTTTTTCAAATTCGACGAAAATTCTTTGTGATAGGTCTGGGCTGATTTGATTTCAATGGGTAGAAGCGTCGAGCCTCTCAGTACAATCAGGTCAACCTCCACCCCGTTATTATCTCGCCAATAAAAGAATTGTTCCCCCGTTTGAAAATTCAAACTACGTTTCAAACATTCGGCAAAAATAAAGTTCTCAACGAGCGCTCCACGAAAATGAGACAGACTTAATTCTTCCCTTGTTTTAATATTCAACAGCGCGCAGGCTAAGCCCGTATCGTAAAAATAAAGTTTCGGTGATTTTACGATCCGTTTGTTGTAATTCTTATAAAATGGCTGAAGTAAACGTATGACATAGGTGCTCTCAAGTATTGAAAGCCACGATTGAGTTGTTCTTACGTTGACACCGCAAGCATTGCTAATCGCAGCAAGATTAACCTGTTGTCCAACGCTACCTGCGCACAAACGCAAGAATTTCTGGAAAAGTAACACATCCGCTATTTGCTTTATTTGCCGAACATCGCGCTCCACATAAGTCCGAATGTAAGAAGCATACCAAACCGACGGATTACGAGATTTAACGATCACCTCCGGATAAAAGCCACGCACTATCAGGTCCAATAAATCGAACGACCTAAACTTTTCAGGTAGCTCATGGTAACTTAAAGGCAATAAATCAAGAATACCTATACGCCCAGCCAAGGATTGAGTGATTTGTTCTTGTAATAGAATGTTATTGCTACCCGTTAAAATGAATAAACCATCTTCCTCATGGTCATCCAATATTTCTTGTAAATAATTCAACAAAATTGGTGCGCGTTGAACCTCATCTAGAATAGCTCCCTTTACAAAACGATTCAAAAAAGCACGAGGGTCTTGGTTGGCTAATTCGTACTCATCGGGATTTTCCAGAGAAACATAGGCTTTGCCAGTAAAGGTCTGTTTTGCTATCGTCGTTTTGCCCGATTGCCGCGGCCCAACAATCAATACTGAACGGAATGACTTGGCATACACCCTCAGTATTTCGGTTATATCCCGGTGAATTTTATTATACATATGATGTACTTTAATGCGTTAAATGTATAAAAAATTATTAAAAAAATCAAGCGAAAAATCAAGCGGTGGAGGAGTAAGCGCATAAATTACCGGGTGCTCGTCCCCTGAGCCAGTCGAAGGGTGCACCCGGTTAATGCTCACAGCTATTGCACTCGGTTATCAATAAAGGAAACCGAACAGCCATAAAGGAATGCTGTTTTGAAACCCAATTTCAATGTCATCATGTACAATAAAGGCGTTTTCAATATTCGCAATTTGTTTTTTCGTTTTATTTTTTCCACCAATTTCAAAGAGGAAGGTATTATCCACCAAAACATCTCCTTTGTCAGGCAATGATAGCATATGGTTATGAGCTAAGTTTTGCATAAAAAAGGTTTCTCTAACGGTCCCTATTTCAACATGATCTCCACTGATTGCAAACATCAAATTGGTATTATGCATCCAAAGTTTATCGGGTTTATTTAACTGGCTAATACTTCTTGTTTGCTTGTAAATCATACGAATTAACGCAGCTCTATCGAGTAATTGCAACGAACGAACAAGCGCATTTCTATTTAACTGTATCGTGTCACTAATCTTTTGGATATTGGGCGTAAACGGAACATTTGATGCGATAACAAACAGCAAGCGTTTCAATTTGGCGAGCGTTTGAAAATCCAAATTTTCAGTCGTCTGGAGATCTACCTCTAGAATGAGATTAACCGTATTTCTCAGTTTTTGAAAATATTCTTCCTCATTGTGTTCGAAATACGGGTAATTACCAATTTTCAAATACTTGGGAAAATGTTTAAGCGGGGTAATTTGCTTCAAAAATTCTAAGCTAATTGATGTATGATTATTTAAAATTTCTTGAAGGCTTAAAACAGGCAATTCAATTTTTTCAAACAACATCAAATACTCTCTAAAGGATAACTCAGCCAACGTATACGTTACTGCTCTTCTACTTAAATCCGACTCTCCTTTATAAATATCCAATATGGATGAAGAGGTAAAGATGACTTTTAAATCAAGGAAATCGTCGTAGATTAATTTTAGTTCACGCGACCAATTCGGATATTTATGAACTTCATCGATTAGCATGAGCTTACCTCCTATTTGGTTGAATTTTTCAGCCAGACCGTATAAGGTGTTTTCAGAAAAAAATAAATCATCCAACGCCACATATAGCACCTCATCAGACTGGTACGCTTTGGCCAATTGTAGCAATAAGGTGGTTTTTCCAGTTCCTCGTGCTCCTTTTATGGCCGTTAATCGGTTGGATGTATTGATTTCATGGTATAAATAGCGCTTAAATGCCATGGACACCTGGTTTATTTTGCGTGCTGATTTTTCTACTAACCTTTCCATTTTGCTATTATTAAAAGCAAAAATAATATTTTATTGCTATTTAAAAAAGCAAAAAAAGGAGTATTTGTTCATTTTCAGTGCAATATTCTAGCGATTTAGGATTAAGCGAATAAATTACCGGGTGCGCCCTTCGACTTCGTTTCATTTCACTCACTTCGCTCAGGGACCTTGCACCCGGTTATTGCGCACAGTAGTTACTACTCCTAAAAATTACCCCTCAGCGTAACAATGAAGTTACGACCTGGCGCTGAAATGTTCGAAGCGAAAATTCTGTAATTCTGATCCAGGATGTTCTCGCAAGCTACTTGTAGCGATACCTGACGGGAGAAATTGTAATTGACGCGTGCGTTTACTATGGCCCAGGAAGGCATACCAAAGGGTGTAGCATAGGCAAAGTTATCCTCGCCTGCCATGTTGTAATCCGCTAAGCGCTTCCAACCCGAATAGTTCATAAATAATTCAGTTCGGAGCTTTCCGAGCGTATATACCATCGCCAATTTTCCAAAGACTGGTGGAATGTGATCCAAGGGAATGCTGTTCGTTGCGTTTCTACCCTTGGTATAATTGACGGTTGCAATCATGCTCAAGTGGTCGTTCAATTTTCCCGACAACATAGCCTCAAATCCATATACATATGCCTTACCTGCATTGGTCGTGGTCATTACTTGACTCAACTGCCCATCGTAAACCACAGAATCCGCGCCATTAAAGGTTCCTGTTCCCACCGTAAGTGCATTCTTGAGCAGGGTATAATATCCGGTGGCTTGAATGCTTAATCCCTCCGAAAGCACCCGACTCACACCAAACTCTCCGTTGTAGGCATATTCTGCCTTTAAATTCGGGTTAGGCACCAACACCGACCCTTGCACACTTTCAAACACCTTGGATAAATCGTCTACGTTTGGTGCACGGAACGCCGTTGAACCGGTTAAGGACATTCTCCATAGCTTGTTCGGCATGTAAATCAGACCAAGATTGCCGTTTAGCGCCATGTGCTGTTGAGCAATATCATCAAACGGAAACGGGAAAAACGTTTTATCAACAAAGGCAGCATTCAAACGAACGTAGGATGCACGAAGCCCATCATTCAAAATCAATTTTTCCGAAATCTCCCAGGTATGTGTAGCGTACGCTGCTGCAGACATCATGGTGGATCCTCCGTCCGGATAGCGCGTATCTAGCGAAGCGATCGTATCAGCAACAATGTCTTTTTGAAATGCCGTAGAGTTCACCTGATTATACCATGCGTCCAGCCCATAGCGGAATTCATGAACTCCGTTCTTCTTTGTGAAATCAGCATTTAACGTAAGGATGTTTAAATGCTCCATGCGGTGATTTAAGAAATTCTTCTTGTACCTGCGGTCCATTCGGCTCTCTTCGATGGCTTGATACCCGAGCGTCATGCGCGCTGCATCATACATTTTCGTTGCACTACTCAATTCCAAGGTATAGGCACTCATCAGTCGAAATTGAGGCCCGTAATACCATTCGCTGAATTTTGGTTTCCCATTACTGGTTTGCGTTAAGCGGTCGTAGCGGTCAATGTTACTGGAATTAGAAAGCTGGAAATTCAATTTATGCAGGACGCCTTCTTTTTGTTTGAACGTAAATTTCTGCAACACATCATATTGTGAATAGGCCGATCCTACTTGCAGGTTTGAATCGGAATTCATAATCATGGAATCCACGCCATGAATGCGTTCCACATACCAAGGTCGCGCTCCAAAATTGCCCACAAAATCATTTCTTTTCGTCCCTTGCCGTAAATCGCCAAAATTGGAATAGGTGAATGAAGTTAATGATCCCAACCGTTTTGTTCCAACAGAAACATCAGCATGCGCCGCATACCCGTTCACCGCACTCATATACCGCGTAAAGGCACTCGCTTTGATGAGCGTCTTATCGGTGGTACTCAAGGTAGGATTCTTGGTAGTAAAGTGCATCACGCCCCCAATCGCATCCGAACCATAGACTACGGAACCTGGTCCAAAGACCACCTCTACCCGATCCATCACGCCATTATCCATGGTTATTACATTTTGTAGATGTCCCCCGCGATAGATGGCATTATTCATACGAACACCGTCGACAACAAGAAGCACCTTATTGGTTTCGAATCCACGAATGATTGGACTCCCGCCACCCAATTGGCTTTTCTGAACAAACACATTCCCGGAATTCGCCAACACATCAGCGGTAGAGGACTGATTCATCAAGGCAAGTTCTTGCTTTGAAATCACCTGAATCTTCTGCGCCAAGTCTTTTCGTTTTTCGTTGAACTTACTGGCTGAAACCACGACCTCATCTACCGAATGTTGGTTGGGGAACATGGGGATTTTTCCCGAATTCGCTTTGATTTCATCGGAACCTACGGTACGGGAAAGGTAACCTTCGGCCTCAATGAGGTAGCACGCCGCATATTGAATGATGGTTACGTAGCCTTCAATTCCTGTTTGGTTTAACTTGGTTTGACCATCACAACTTTTAACCTGTGCTTCATGGAGCGGCATATTCGTGTTTTGGTCGTAGATATATAATTTTTGTGCGTAAAAAGGACCCTGGAGCCATGCCAAAACAAGAACAACAAGCAGTAAGAATCGATTAAATTTAGTGAACATGCGTAAAATTAATGGTTATTTTCGAACCATGGAACATAAACTTGAAGCCAAGAAAACCTATCGGTTTGAATACCAAGAGATAGCAAAAAACCATGAACATCCCAAGGTGCTTATTGCCTTGCATGGCTATGGTCAATTGGCGAAGTATTTTATTCGAAAATTTGAAGTGCTAAATGAAAACTACGTAGTGGTTTGTCCGGAGGGACCTCACCGGTTTTACTTACAGGGGTCGAGTGGACGGGTGGGTGCCAGTTGGATGACGAAGGAAGCGCGGGAAATGGACATAGAAGACAACATGAATTGGCTCGATGAACTGCTTGAACACCTGAAGCAAAACGTACAACCCGCATCGATTAGTTTACTTGGTTTTTCGCAAGGCGCAGCGACCGCAGCACGGTGGTATCAACGCAATCCAACTGCGTTTGACCAACTCATTTTATGGGCTACGGTATTCCCACCCGACTTAGATGCAGGAACCTTTCCAAGAGAAAATCCGATGCATTTTGTGTTGGGATCGGAAGATGAATATTACCAAGGTGAAGCCGCCGAACGGCTGAAAGAAACCTATAAAACCCTGGGCTTTGAAGTGCATTCCTTTGATGGAACACATGACATGCATGGAGGGGTGCTAAATGAAATCCTATAAGGCCATATATACAGAAGTCTCTAATGGGTAATTTGACCGTATATCTCTGAAGCCCAAGCATGAATATTTCGATAGGTTTTTCTAAGCGAACCTAACGTTGAACGGAATAATAATAAAGGCTCTTTATTCTCCCGAGAATTGTCATAAACATACAAACGATGTACTTCTTTGCTCAAAAAAGCACAATTGGCAATCGACTTACTATACCTAGAAATAATTTTGGGAATTGGCACATCATGTCCACCTTGAATTACCCTTCGTGCGATTCTTGATGCATTAATTGTTGGCGAATCCGTACAAACGAAGAAAACACGAATGAAATACCCTTTTTTCTTGGCCAAACGTATAAATTCAACTTTTTCTGGACTCGATAATACCGTTTCAAAAATGATACTTTTGTTCTCTCGAAGTAAATTATATCTTAGCTCTTTTGCATAATTTGCAGCATCAATGATTGCTTCTGGAGAATTCCAATCTCCAAAAATATCTTTTGCAATTTCATCGGGATTTATATACGTGCAATTTTCAATCCACTCATGTTTTAATATTTTACTAGTTATGGATGTTTTTCCTGAACCGTTTGGACCACAAACTACAATAAGTGTAGGTTTTTTCACTTTTTCGAACGAAATTCCTTTTGCAATTTTGCAAATTGTTCCTTAATAGAATTTTCTATGCGAACAATTATTTGTTGATGTTCAATTTTAGCATCCGTAGCTACCTCTACCATGAGTTGGTTCAGATTCTTTAAAGAAGGGTCTTTAGAACTGTCTGCCAAATTTACTTTCATTGAATTTTATTTGATACGAAAATACGATTTTTTTATTATTGAATATAAGTAGAATGCATCGTGGGTTTGAGCTAATGGTGCATGTATCCTAAGTAGCCTTTTGTTTTCGAATGATTTTACGAAAGATACTCGGTACGAAACGTTTAAGATAAACCGCTAAAATCTCTTTATTCCCGATCAACACTTCTGGTTTGTTTTTTCGTGCAGCACGGACAATTTGACGCGCACATTCTTCCGCCGACATTCCCGTTTCTAGGTTGTGGTCCATTTTGTTGTGCCGTTCACCCTGTGCGTTGAGTGCGCTGATTGATATGGGGGTGTTAATTTTCCCTGGACAAACGATGGTAACATCAATTCCGTGTGCTTCTTCCTCTAAGGCTAAACTCTCAAAGAAGCCATGCAGCGCATGTTTTGAAGCCGCATAAGCCGAACGTAAAAAGAACCCGAATTTCCCTGAAATGCTGCTTATCACAATGATTTGTCCATGGGTTTCTCGAAGTGCTGGAAGCAAGGCCTTGGTTAAACCTACGGCACCAAAGAAATTCACTTCCATGATTTTGCGGTCCACCTCGATCGGGGTTTCACCCACCAAGGAACGTTGGCTAATGCCTCCATTATTCACCAAGACATCTACCCTACCTACCCGATCAATGACCGATGAAACCACGGCATCCACCTTCGAAAGATCTGTTAAATCTAAGGAGACAACGGTATGAATTTCTGCATTGGGCAAGGTGTCCCTTAATTGATTCAATTTCTCCATATTTCGCGCCGCAAGGACCAGGATAGCGCCTTGATTCGCGAATTCACGGGCCATGGCTTCTCCAATTCCTGAAGAGGCACCAGTAATCCAAACGACTTTATTGTGATAGGAACGCATACTCAAAGGTAAGAAAATATTGAGATTGGGACTTTAAGACGTTCAGACGGTAAGATTGGTCATCATGGTCATCCCCCTCAATCCCCCTTCGAAGAGGGAAGAAGATATTTTCGAAATATCCTAAAGTCCTATTATCCTAACGTCTCAGAAATACGTAAATTTGAAAAAACAAAACCGATGACAAAAGAAATCATTGCACAGCATTTTGAAGACGCGGCCTATGCTTTGGAAATGTTTCGTACCACTGAAAACTTCCAGAAAATCGAGTCTGCCATTGAAATTATGCTTCATTCCATAAAATCAGGAGGAAAAATCATTTCTTGCGGAAACGGAGGATCCATGTGCGACGCTATGCATTTTGCTGAAGAATTAAGCGGAAGGTACCGTCAAGATCGTAAAGCACTTCCTGCCATTTCAATTTCCGACCCTTCACATATGAGTTGTGTCTCGAACGATTATGGCTATGATTTTGTATTTTCAAGATTCATTGAAGGCATAGGAAATCCTAACGATGTATTGCTAGGAATCTCGACTTCGGGAAACTCTAAAAACGTGATTTTAGCGGTAGAAGCGGCAAAGGCAAAAGGAATGAAAACCATTGCACTCACAGGAAAAGAAGGAGGTTGGTTGGCTGACCTTGTAGACATCGAAATACGCGCGCCCCATTCCCATTTCGCTGACCGAGCACAAGAAATCCACATAAAAGTTATTCATTCGATCATAGATGGAATAGAGCATGGGTTGGGTTTACAATAAGCGATCTTTATTCATATTCATTAATTCACATTCCCCTCCCAAAGATTGTCGGTTTTTGGCAATCAAATCATAGACCCAGTCGCGAATGCATTTGGGCACCAGCCACAACCCTAAAAACAGGCTCCAACCGGGCCGAAGAAAGGGAATAAGTTTCAAAACAGCCGTAGATTTCGAGAACAACTTATTTTCGACAAAAACATGGATTGAATCAGATTGAAACCCATCGATGCCATTTTCCGAAAGCCACCTTTCCGTACCCTCCGAAACTATGGGTGAAAACAGCATGTTTTGGTCTCGTTCGTTGTTTACAAAAAATCGAACCCAGCGATTACAAAATGTACAATCTCCATCAAAAAATAAAATGGGTTGCTTAGATAACATTTCGAACTCCATACCATGAAAATTCTTCCCCGGAGACCAACGCTACCTCTGCATTGGGAAATAAGCTCTTAAAATACTCGAAATCCGTTTCTTTAAATGGATAGGGTTCTGTACTCAACAAAACCACTTCTGGATTATATACTACATTTTCACTCCACACAGGATAACGTGCTTCTTTGACGCAGTTTTCATATCCAATGGCCATGAGGTAAGAATCGATGTAGGTGCCTTTCCCCACCACCATAATCGGATCCTTCCAAATGACATACAGGGCTTTTTTTCCTTGACCTTTATGGGTATTCCGATTTAAATACGCTTTCCATTGCTCCACCCAACGCGGACCTTCCGCTTCCACACCAAGTATGGTTGCCAAATCGCATATCATTTCATACATGTCTTCGATGGAATTCACATCACTCATGTACGCGGGGGCCAATTCCCGCAAACGGGTGATGTCTTCTTCCTGATTTTCTTCTTTGTTGCCTATTATGAAATCAGGGGATAGCGCCTTGATTTTATCAAAATCTGGTGTTTTAGTGCCGCCAATGCGTGTTTTGGTTTGAAACCAAATTTCAGGATAAATACAAAATTTCGTGATTCCAACCACGCGCTCTCCCATACCCAAGGCGTATAGAAACTCAGTGATGGATGGAACCAGGGAAATAATCCGTTGTGGATTCCTAGGAATCGAAACGATATTACCCAATTGATCTCTAAATTCAGGCATTAGGCCATCGCTGAAATGATGTCGTATCGCGTTATAATGTGCGCTTTTCCCTCTGCAAGTTCTACCAAAACAGCTGGCGTATCTTTGTTGATTAACTTGCAAAGTTCGTCTACCGGAGTGTTGTGATTAACCACGGGAAACGGAGCCCTCATGATAGATGAAATGGAAGCATCACGGAGTTCGGGATTGTCGACCAACACTTGATACATGTGACTGTCTTCAATAGAACCTACAATTTTACCATCCTTCAATACTGGAATTTGGGAAATCCCATAGGTACGCATTTTAGCAATGGCATGAGACACTAATTCTTCCGCATACACCGTAACCAAGGGTTTATCTTTGTGCTTCGCTACTAAATCGCCAGCTGTTAACAATTCTTCTTCTAAAAATCCGCGTTCGCGCATCCATTCGTCATTGAACATCTTACCCACGTAGCGGCTTCCATGGTCATGAAACAACACCACCACCACATCGTCTTTGGTGAGTTGATCTCCCATCTGAAGTAGGCCTTTGATTGCTGCTCCGGCTGAATTACCCACAAAAATACCTTCCTCGCGTGCCAACCTTCGGGTATAAACGGCAGCATCTTTATCGGTCACCTTTTCAAAATGATCGATTACATCAAAATCCACATTCGCTGGCAAGATATCTTCTCCGATTCCTTCGGTGATGTAGGGATAAATCTCATTTTCATCAAAAATCCCTGTTTCTTTATACTTCTTGAATACCGAACCATAGGTATCAATACCCCAAATCTTAATGTTCGGATTCTTTTCTTTCAAATATTTACCTACCCCTGATATGGTTCCTCCCGTTCCAACACCCACCACAAAATGCGTGATTTTTCCATCGGTTTGCTCCCAAATCTCAGGACCCGTTTGTTCGTAATGTGCCGTGCGGTTCGATAAATTATCGTATTGATTAACGTACCAAGAATTCGGGATTTCGGTAGCTAGGCGTCTTGAAACGGAATAATAAGAACGTGGATCGGTTGGTTCTACTGCCGTTGGACACACCACCACTTCTGCTCCAACCGCCCTAAGGATGTCCATCTTCTCCTTAGACTGCTTATCGTTGAGTACACAAATCAATTTATATCCTTTGATGATACAGGCCAAGGCGAGGCCCATTCCCGTATTTCCTGAGGTGCCTTCAATGACGGTTCCTCCGGGTTTAAGAATCCCAGCTTTTTCTGCATCTTCAATCATTTTAACCGCCATTCGGTCCTTCACAGAATTGCCTGGATTGGTAGTTTCCACTTTCGCTAAAATCAGACCTGGGATATCCTTTGTTAGTCTATTGATTTTGATGATTGGGGTATTCCCGATGGTATCAAGTACATTATTAAAAATTCGCATGCAAGATGTTTTGACAAAATTAGCAATAAAAGGCACGTGCCGCGTGGATTAAAACCCATGATTTTACCTTATTTTTGCACATGCAATTTCAACGAAAGGTTTCGTTTTATACGCTCGGATGCAAACTCAATTTCTCCGAATCCTCTACCCTAGCCCGAGGTTTCGAGGAAGCAGGCTATGCCCGGGTAGCCTTTGATGAAGAACCCGATGTTTTCGTAATCAACACCTGTTCCGTTACGGAAAATGCAGATAAAAAATGTAAGCAATTGGTGCGCAAAGCCAAAGAAATCAATCCAAATGGCTACGTAGCAATCGTGGGATGTTTTGCCCAATTAAAGCCAGAAGCGATAGCCAATATCCCCGGCGTAAATATGGTGCTCGGAGCCAACGAGAAATTCAAATTACTGGAAGAGGTTGAAGCGAATTACAGCAATGCTGAACAAGTGATTAAACACGAATCGATCAAGCATGCCTTGACCTTTAACCCCTCGTTCAGTGCTGGCGACCGCACCCGGAGTTTCCTGAAAATTCAAGACGGTTGTGATTACTTCTGTACGTTTTGTACCATCCCCTTGGCCCGTGGAAAAAGTAGAAATGCAACCATGGCAGAAACGGTACAAGAAGCGCGGAAACTCGTGGATAGTCCGGTACGGGAAGTGGTATTAACGGGTGTAAACATTGGAGATTTTGGTCAAGGGGGAGATGAAACATTTTTCCAACTGATTCAAGAATTAGACACCCTAGAAGGCATTGATCGGTTTAGAATCTCCTCCATTGAGCCGAACCTACTGAGCAATGAAATCATCGATTTTTGTTTGAGTCGAAGTAAGCGATTCATGCCCCACTTTCACATTCCGCTGCAATCTGGGAGCGACCGCATCTTAAAATTGATGCGAAGAAAATATGAGAGATCCGTCTTTCAAGACCGCGTAGAACAGATTAAACGATTGAATCCCACGTGTTGTATCGGCGTTGATGTAATTGTTGGTTTTCCTGGAGAAACGGACGAAGATTTTCAGGAGACTGTTGACTTTTTACATTCCCTAGACATCTCCTACTTGCATGTTTTTACCTATTCTGAACGCGCCAATACCACGGCCGTGAAACTTGGAGAAGCTGTTCCGATGCACATCCGAAAAGAACGAAGCAAACAACTGCATTTGCTCAGCGACCGAAAGAAAAAACAGTTCTATCACAGCCAATTAGGCCTGCAAAAAAGCGTATTATTCGAGCACGAAGAAGATGAAGGTAAAATGTATGGATTCACGGAGAATTATGTGAAAGTAGAGGCTACATACGATCCATCGCTTGTAAACCAATTGGTAAACGTTCACCTAGAACAGGTAACCTTAGATCAAACTGTCAAAATAACGATTGAAAATCCGTGAGTTATGAATAAAGTTTATATCACTCGTAGAGAAACCTTTAATGCTGCACATAAATTGTGGCAGCCTACGTGGAGCGACGAAAAGAACAACGAAGTATTCGGACGCTGTGCGAACAAGAATTGGCATGGCCATAATTTTGTGTTGTTTGTTACGGTGTGTGGGAATCCAGACCCTGAAACCGGATTTGTGATGAACCTTAAAGATTTGAGTGCAATCATTAAACAAGAGGTGACCGAAAAATTAGACCACAAGAACCTAAACTTAGACGTGCCATTTCTCGAAGGAATCATGGCTTCCACGGAGAATATCGTGATTGCAATTTGGGAAATCCTCGAACCGAAAATCGCAACATACGGCGCAGAACTTTCCAAGATAAAATTGGTGGAAACCGAAAATAACTTTGTGGAATATTTCGGCGGAAAACAACCCTTTTAACGAATTAAAAGAATAGAACATTTTGAAACAAGAAGCATTAGAGCAACATTTTAAAGCGATCATTGAAGGATTAGGGGAAGACGTGACCCGAGAAGGATTGCTTAAAACCCCGGAACGAGTAGCTAAATCCATGCAGTTCTTAACGCACGGATACGATATAAATCCTGACGAATTAATTCAACAGGCAATTTTTCATGAAGCGTATTCTGAAATGGTATTAGTGAAGAACATTGACGTATATTCCCTGTGTGAGCATCACATGTTGCCCTTTTTCGGAAAGGCACACATCGCATACATTCCGGATGGAAAAATTGTGGGGTTGAGTAAACTTCCACGGGTTGTAGATGCCTATGCCCGAAGGCTGCAAGTACAAGAACGGTTGACAATAGAAATCAGGGACTGCATTCAGCGTACCCTTGCACCCAAGGGGGTTGCCGTAGTTATTGAATGTGTACACATGTGCATGCAGATGCGCGGTGTAGAAAAACAAAATTCAGCGACAACTACCAGCGCTTTTACAGGGATTTTCTTATCGAATGAGGCAACTCGAAAAGAATTTATACATTTGATACAAAGTAAATTACATTAACGATGACTGATTATTCTAACAACACGTTCGAAGCGAGTATTGCAAGTAACTTTATTCGCTCTGTCTACAGCTACATGTTTATTGCTATGGCTATATCAGGCGTGATTGCCTATGCCGTGGGTACGAATAAATTGCTTTTCGATCAATTGTTTATGACGAGTGACGGCGGTACTTCTATCTTGTTTTATGTGATGCTGTTCGCTCCTTTGGTTATTTCCATGGTCATTCAATGGGGATTCCAACGACTTTCTATGCCTATTTTGCTAGCGCTATTCGTAGCTTACTCAGCGAGTATGGGAAGTACTTTGAGTGTAATTTTCTTGGCATATTCTACTCAAGCGATCACCTTTACGTTCTTTGTCACTGCAGGTGCTTTTGCGGGCATGGCCATTTTGGGTTACACCACAAAAACGGATCTTACAAAATTTGGAAGCTTATTGTATATGGTGTTAATAGGGATGATTCTTGCCAGTATCTTAAACATGTTTATTGGCAGCGGCATGATGGATTGGGTAATTACCATTATCGGTGTTTTTGTATTTACCGGGTTAATCGCCTATCAAATGCAACAGTTAAAGAACGTCGCCAATTCACCAGAATTCTCTCCGGAAACCCGCAATAAATTAGCCTTAATTGGTGGAATGCAATTGTATATCTTGTTTGTGAATTTATTTTTGACTTTGTTGCGCTTATTGGGTAACCGAGATTAAAATTTATGTTTACCTTTGAAAAAACTTTAGCATATGTCAGGTAGATTTTTTGAAGAAAGTACAGCAGCGGTTGCAACCATTTATACCATTCTTTTACTTGTGGTCATTGGTTCAATCTTGGTCTTTGGTTAATTAATTATCGGGCATTGCCATGTTGGTTGACGCCCTCTTTTCCACCTATATTCGTTACCGCTTAAAACGCATTGAGCTGTATCGGGATTTCCCAATCGAATCTCAATTAAAGGTTCTGAAAACCCTGGTAGACGCAGGACAACACACCAACTTTGGAAAAATCTATGGGTTCGAGCATATTGCTTCAATCGCTGATTTCCAACGGAACGTGCCCTTGCAAGATTACACTTCCTTAGAACCATTTATAACACAAGCCATTCATGGCGCGAAAGATGTACTTTGGCCCGGATACACCAAATGGTTTGCAAAAAGTTCAGGCACTACGGGAACACGAATAAAAACACTCCCCGTTACAAAAGACAGCCTTGAGAACACGCATTATGCCGGAGGAAAAGATTTATTAGCCTGTTATCATCAAAATGTACCTAACCGAAAACTTTACTCCAAAAAGCATCTAATCCTAGGCGGTAGCAATAGCCTTCAAAACATTGATCAGCATGCCATTGTTGCTGACCTATCCGCGATTATTATTGATAACCTACCTATATGGACAGAATTCCGCAGAATTCCAGAAAAACAAATTGTGTTGCACGCCGATTGGGAAGAGAAACTCATGCTGATGGCAGATGCCAGCATGAAAGAAGATGTTGCCATCATTGCCGGCGTTCCGAGTTGGATGACCACCTTTGGTAAACTCGTATTGAAGCATTCTGGGAAGAAAACCCTAGGCGAGGTCTGGCCGAATCTAGAACTCTATATCCACGGAGGAATGAGCCTAGCACCTTACCAGAAACAACTGGACACCCTCATCGGAAGCCCATCCATGAATTTCGTTGAATCCTACAATGCATCAGAAGGCTATTTCGGATTGCAAGACAAGCTACGTTCAGATGGCTTGCTGTTGCTCACGGATGCACAAGTCTACTATGAATTCATCCCCATGGAATCATACCAAGGGCTGGAGTCAAGCGAAGTATTAACCCTAGAGCAAGTTTCATTGCATGTGGAATATGCCTTAGTAATCTCTACAAGTGCTGGTCTTTGGCGTTATATTATCGGAGACACCATCACCTTTACGTCGATTTCCCCCTATCGATTTAACGTAAGCGGACGCACGGCACATTACATCAATGCCTTTGGTGAGAAAGCGGTGGTCATGCACGTAGAGCAAGCCATTAGTCAGTGGTCAGCCCAACAAAACGTTGAAATCAGCAATTACACCGTAGCACCCTATTTTGATTTTGAACAAGGGATTGGTGGTCACGAATGGGCCATCGAAATTCCTGCAGAAATGGCACTAAGTGCCGATGCGGGTAAGCAACTGGACGACTGCATGTGTAACGTAAATTCAGACTACGACACCAAACGTACAAATAATCTGAACATGCTTCCGCTGAAAATAAGCATACTTGAACCTGGTACCTTTTTCGCTTGGATGAAAAAAAATGGTAAATTCGGTGGACAACACAAAATTCCGAGGGTAATGAATAACCGTACTTATATAGACGAACTTCTCACATTTCATGGATAAATCTATTCTTACGCTATGGGTGCTCATTCTCTTTATGGGAAAAAGCCTAAGTCAACCAATGCGGCTTGAATCCGACCGAACGGTTCCAATACCAAGGGATACTAAATCCTGTTTTATAGATCCGCAAGGAATCATTTATTTCGTGAACAACGATGAAATTCGAAAAGAGAGTTCCTTTGGATCGCTTGTGCAGAGCATTAAAAAATGGCAAACTGTTGACGACATTGAAACCATCAACTCCTTGAAAGTAATGGTATTTTCAAAAAGCCAACAACAGCTGTGTTTATTAGATAACACCCTCAGTGCGAATGGAGATTGCATCAATTTAGATGAGCTCGACCTGCTTAATGTGAGTGCCGTAGCATCAAGTAAACGTCCGGATATGATTTGGCTTTACGATGAACTGAACAGCAAATTAATCCTGTTTAACTATGTTACTAAAACTGAAGTTCAAGGGGTCAGTAATCTACAAGGAATACTGGGCATATCTGGAGATATAACATTGAATGAAAATGAATCAGGCCTATGGATTAGTTCAACGGATGGAAAAATTTGTCTAATGGATGACTTTATGAATGTGGTGCGCTGTGCTTCGGAATCAAATCAAGCAATGATTCCATTTGCTAATGGATTTTTCTTTGTCAATGAGCACACCCTGTATTACCGTGATTTATTCGAAGGCGTGAATGAAGTTTACAAAATATCCACAACAGAAACGATACTTGAGATGTATGTCTCTAGGAATCAATTAATTACAAGAACATCAAAAGAACTAAAAGTGTTTATAATTCAGCCTTAAATTTCACCAAACTTCAATCCTAAATGTGTAATTTAGTCGCTTAAAATCAAATCAATGCACATTGCAATCGCCGGAAATATTGGTGCTGGTAAAACCACACTAACTAACATGCTTTCAAAACATTATGGATGGGAAACACATTTTGAAGACGTGGAACAAAATCCCTACTTGAATGACTTTTACGAAGACATGCAACGGTGGTCGTTCAACTTACAAGTATACTTCTTGAACAGTAGATTTTCACAAATACAGGACATTCATTCGCAAGAAAAAACGGTAATTCAAGACCGGACGATTTACGAAGATGCCTATATTTTTGCGCCGAATTTGCATTCCATGGGGCTAATGACTACCCGTGATTTTGAGAACTATTTCTCCTTATTTAACCTCATGGATTCCTTTGTTAAAGCGCCGGATTTATTGATTTATTTGCGTGCAAGCATACCAACGCTGGTGAGTCACATTCAAAAACGAGGTAGAGATTACGAGGAAAGCATTCGTTTGGATTACTTGAAACGCTTAAATGAGCGCTACGAAGCATGGATTTCCACCTATGACAAAGGCAAGTTATTAATTATAGACATCGACAATAATAATTTTACTGAAAGTCAAGAAGACTTGGGCAAGATTATAAATATGATTGATGGTGAAATTCACGGCTTGTTTTAATGTCAAACATTGCCTCCATGCCAAACCCGAATAATAAACCAATTCTTGTAATTACAGGTGCAGCAGGATTTGTTGGATCTTGTCTTTTGGCAGAATACGCGCGTAAAAACATCCACCACCTTGTTGCGGTAGATGATTTTAGCATTGAAAAGAAAGAAGGTAATTTTATACATGCAACCGATGTTGAATTCATCGATCGGGAGGTTTTCATTGATTGGTTTAGTCAGCATGCAGCACAGGTTGAGGCCGTACTTCACATCGGTGCACGGACAAACACAACCGAACAAAATTTAGCGGTTCTAGACCACCTTAACCTCAGCTATTCGATTCAAATTTGGGAATTATGCACAGCACACCAGATTCCATTGGTCTATGCATCCTCCGCAGCTACTTACGGAAATGGGGAACATGGATATACCGATGACCATGCATTAATCCCATCGTTGAACCCGATGAATCCCTACGGTCAATCTAAGCAAGATTTTGATTTATGGGTATTAGCACAAGAAAAAACACCACCGTTTTGGGCGGGGCTTAAGTTCTTCAATGTATACGGACCCAACGAATATCACAAGGGAAGAATGGCATCCGTGGTGATGCATACCTTTAACCAAATCCAAGCAACGGGCACCATGAGCCTCTTCAAATCTCACCGGTCGGATGTTGCCGATGGATACCAGTCTAGGGATTTTGTGTATGTGAAGGATGTAGTGAATGTGATTGAATTCTTACTGGAACAAAAGCCGAATTCTGCGATTTACAACTTGGGTTCCGGGGAAGCGAATCCGTTTTTTGATTTGGCTCGATTCACCTTTGAGGCCATGGGTAAGGAACCTAAGATTTCATTCATAGATACGCCCATCGATATCCGCGACACTTATCAATACTACACATGTGCAGGCATGAGTAAATTGCGTGAATCAGGATACACTCAAGCCTTTTACACGTTAAAAGAGGGGGTCTTTGATTACGTACAGCAATATCTGCTGCCAAAAGCCTATTATTAACGCAATTGGAAGCATTTTCTTCCCCTACCGAGACGAACGCTTACCATTCCCCCGGCATATAAGTACCAATCCTTAGTGGTTGGATTACCTCGGTAACCGTTGCGTGCACCATCTAGGCTTTGATTCGAAAGTGCCGCAGCCACATCTCCTGAATACTGTCCTAACACTGCAGGATCTATAAAGGTGGCAGCATGAACATCATCCATATAATCCGTAAATGTTTTTCGAATTCCTAAATCGATGTTAAATGTAACCCGTTTTCCGATTTGTGCTTTGGCACCGATTCCGAGTGGTACACACAATTGAAAATTACTGTAGGTTCCTTTTTTGTTTAAGACCGTTCCTTGTCCTTCGGTTCCTAAAGGCCGTAATTCAACCTCTTCCCCATTGAAGCTTGTTTTTGGATTCATGTAGAACCCACCAATCTGCGTTAAAAAGTATGCTGTGCCTTGGATTTGTTTTTGCCCATTCTTTCTGCCAAAATAAAAGGGCGCAAAATAGAATTCAACTCCAGCGGCCAGTTCTTTAATCTCTGAATGAAAATTGAGGTTGCGATTCACTAAAATTGAATTCGAGGAGTTCTTATCATCGGCTTTAATACTTCCCTGCAAATAGGATACCCTCAAAGCCATCCGTGAATGAAGGTTATAGCGATACATGAAACTAAATGCCCATTGGCTATTCTTGAAAGGCATGAAGGGATTTAAGTCCCCGATATAGTACATTTGTCCGAGGGAAAAGCCCAATTCAGATTGAGAAAAAAACGTGGCTTGTTGCGCATTCAGTTGACGCAAGCCAAGGAGTAAAAAACCCAATAAAATCAACTTATTCCGCATAAACCCAATGTGCGATTCGGTGATCGTCGGAAGCAGTAACGAAAGAATGTACATTTTGTTGCACCAATTGGTTTACCGATTGTTGATGAAACGTGATTTTTTGAAGTGGCTTCAATGTTTCCATTTCCCACACTTTAATTGATTTATCCCTACTGCAGGAAATGAGAGATTCCCCTACTTCAAGGATGCCGTAAATTACCCCACGATGCGCGGGAATAGATTTAACGCGCTCTTGAGCTTTCCAAAGGGTTAAATGTCCATCCTTTCCACCAGAAACCAATTGATTTGACGATGCTAAAAGTAAGCAATTCACGCCACCGTCATGGGCGTGCCAGCCCTCCTGGATGGTAAATTCTTCGGTATTAAACACTACAATCTCCCCTGATTTCGAGGCCAAATAAAGGCATTGTGTAGAATTTTGGTAAACCATTGCTCGAATTTTATCGGATGTAATTTGTTCCAAATACAGCCATTCATACCCTACGAAATCAAGAATACCGAGCCTACCCGAGCCAAGACCAATCGCGAGCGTTGAAGAATTCAATACACAGAGCGAAAACACCCCATCTCCGGTAAAATGATATTCGAAGAGCACGTTTCGAGTGTTGGGGTTAATTAAATAAAATTCGCCCGTTAAATAGCCAATTGCTAAGAGTTCAGCATGAATAGACAGCAAGGAAATCGGAGAGCCTTCGCTGCGTACCGTGAAGGGGAGTAGGTTTCCGGAATTTAAATCAAGGGATTTAACGGTTTTATCGGAAGATCCTGTAAACACAATAGCATCAGCAATCCCTAAGGCATAAATGGGGCCTTCATGAATCCTGTATTCCGATTTAAGGATGAACACGTGGGCTTATTCTTCGGACTCTTCTAATGCTTCGTTATCGTCGTTGACTTGTTTCAACCGATCCGCATAATCTGGGGGTAAAAAATCGAAGAAGGTATCTCCTCTTAATCCCAATCTTAGACATTCCAGGGGAATCATATCATTGGGTGCAATATTGCCAAGGTTAACATTGGCACCGAATAACTTAATGAACCAGACCTGTTGATTCTTTTGTGGTGCTTCCCAAAGGATTTGTTTAGGATCTACCCGAGCAATGATGTGATTGATGAGCATCGAATGGGCGGTACCATTCGGTCGAAACACACCAACATTCCCTGCTTCACGTCCTTCAGCGATTACTTTCCATGAACCTGCATTCAATTCTGCCTTCATCCAACTCACCCATTTGAATGGGGAAACAATGATGCCAGAATCCTTGGACCCAACCTCAGAGAGCACGGTTCTAGACTTGGACATTTGTTTTATAAGCTTGCACTTTTCTTTGTGGGGAATGATAATTGACCCATCGGAAATCTCTACTAAGTCCAGCCCGAGTCGATCTAATAGCCGTTGATAATCATCTACCAAGCCACGTGCGTAAAAAGCTTCAAACAAGGTTCCTCCTAAATATGGCCGTATGCCTGCCTCTTGATACAATTTGATCTTGTCTTCGAGGTTATTGGTTACGTAAGAGGTTCCAAAACCAAATTTCACCAAATCCGTTAAATGTGCAGATGCTTCAATGAAATGTTCAATCTCCCTCAGGCCCATCCCCTTGTCCATCATCATAGTAACCCCTTCTTTTCGAGGCTTTTGTGGTCTTTCCGGGATAAACGGAAGTGTAAAATTACTCATGGAGTAAAGTTACAAAATCTTTGTGACTTTGAAGGGCCGGGTTCCAATCCAGTAAGCACTGCGCTTGTTCTCGATTCAAAGCCACCAAGGATGAGAACAATAAAATAGCCTCAGGCATACGATTTAAATGAACTAAGGTGTGAGTGAAGAGCAGTAAATATTCCGGATTATTTGCGAGCTCCATTTGAAAATCATCTAACAATTCGAGTGCTTCTATGGGACCTTGCTCAAGTAAAAACAAGACATAATCCCGCAAGATTTCTTCATCTTCCCAATCCAATTCCAAGGATTGCGCGAAGTAATATCGCGCTTGATCAAAATTATCTATTTTATGATAGGCATTGGCTAGCACTAAATTTACAGAGGCATTTAGCGGATCACACTCCAGCGCTTTGTGTATGATAGTTATGGCTTCTTTGGTTTTTCCTTGAATGTCAGTAATAATTCCGATTCCCAACCACGCTTCATATATGCTTGGGTCTAGCTCAAGACTTAAGCGATAGTAGTTCAGGGAGATATCATACTCTTTTAATTGCTCGTGCGCTTCCCCCAAATAGCATAAGGCCATCGGATCATCACCTTCCAGGCTCAACACTGTCTTAAATCGCTCTATAGCTTGAAAATATTTTCCCAAGGAAAGATAGGCATTGCCCATATTAAAATGAGAAGGAGCAAACTCATCAAAAATCAAGATGGAATAGTCATAAGCCCATATGGCTTTATCAAAGTCCTCCAATTTAGAATATGCATTTCCGAGGTTATACCAAGCCATATTTGCATAGGGATTTTCTTCCAAGTAGCGCAAATATGTATTAATAGCGTCTTGATATCTCCCAACCCGATCGAAGGTAAATGCCAATTCATAGAGTAGCGACTCCGAATTTGAATTTTTCTCCAGTCCTTTCGTGAGTACCTCAATGCTGGCATCCATGTCTTTCAATTTCTGATAGGCAAAAGAAATATCCAAGTAAATTTCAATTTGATCTGGTTCATCTGCCAAGGGCAATGCCATAGATAAATAATGAACTGCCGATGAAAAATCTCCCATTTCACTAAATATAGTTCCGTAGGTTACCCACACTTCAAATTGTGGCAATCCGGTTTGTTCAAGTGTGGTGAGCAAAGAAATTGCGTCTGAGTAGGATTTTAGTCCGCTCAGCGATTGAGCAATACGTAATTTAAATAAGGGATTGTAGCTGAAGTTGGCATCTGCAATTTCTGCAGCACGTTTGGCTTTAATGTAATCACCTTCGGAAAAATAATGATCAATGAGTGCCTCCATGCGATCACTGTCGATAAACCCGAGGGTGTTACCCGACAAAAAGGACTCGAACAGTGCTAGATCCCCTTGTAACTGACCCTCAAATTGTGCATCATCATCGTCATCCTCGAACATGTCCAAATAGGTTTTAACGAAAGTAGGACATTCGATTCGGGTCACCTAAAAGTTACCCTCTTTCTTTTCAACAAAATGTTGTGTATTGTTGAAAAGTGAATTAAAGCAGCGAGGCAATAATTTTTTCCATAGAAAACCCATCTGCTTCTGCCTTGTAATTGCGCACCAAGCGGTGGCGTAAAATCGGTGCGGCAACAGCTTTAACGTCTTCAATATCCGGTGAAAATTTACCATTTAATGCGGCATGGCATTTAGCCCCTAACACCAAATATTGGGATGCTCTTGGTCCTGCTCCCCAGGTGATATATTTCTTAGTCAATTCATGAACATACGGAGAATTTATCCGCGTTTTAGCCACTAACTTAACGGCATATTCTAAAACATTATCCGCTACAGGAATGCGTCGAATTAAGGACTGATAATCTAAGATTTCTGCTCCTGAGATGACAGGATTCACCGTTATTGTTGAATCGGAAGTAGTGGCTTTAACGATGATTAACTCATCTTCATAAACCGGGTAATCCACCCAAACATTAAACATAAAACGGTCAAGTTGGGCCTCAGGCAAGGGATACGTGCCTTCTTGCTCGATTGGGTTTTGTGTAGCTAGCACAAAAAACGGTTTTGGCAGTACGTAACTTGTCCCAGCTGCAGTTACTCTGCGTTCTTGCATCGCTTCAAGCAGTGCTGATTGTGTTTTTGGAGGCGTTCGGTTAATTTCATCCGCAAGGACCATGTTTGTGAAGAGCGGACCTTGAATAAACTTAAAATTCCGTGATTCATCTAAAATTTCAGATCCCACGATATCAGAGGGCATTAAATCTGGGGTAAATTGAATGCGATTGAATCCAATTCCCAAGGCGCTTGAAATGGTATTAACCAAGAGTGTTTTTGCCAATCCGGGAACACCAATCAGCAAACAATGTCCACCCGAGAACATGGAAATCAACACCTGATCAACCACTTCTTCCTGGCCAATAATCACTTTATGGATTTCAGCTTTAAGCGCCTTATAGCTTGCACTTAAGGCAAGTAATTTCTCTGAATCATTCATTGTGTTAGTTATTTATCCATTTATGCTGGTATGGACATCCTTGAAATTCCGCATCGATTCGAATGTAGGCATTACCAAGTTTAGCATCTACCCACTCCTTCAAAATACGAGTGCGCTTATCGTTTTCAGCAGCTTGTTTTATTAGGGCATAATCGTCGCTCAGGTTTGCTTTGTGCGCAGTAATACGCTTCATTAAACGAACAATCCTAATCCCTTGCTCTCGTGTCATAAAATCCATGTACAAATTTGGTTGAGTGACATCCCCTTCTTCCATGGCATCGGTCAATAAATATATCTGCTGATCGATCTCGTTCAAATCACTCATGTCCCACATTTGGGAAGCATTTTTGGGATTCGTAATGATTCCTTTATTTTGTTTAGTCCCTACATCGTTAGAAAATCTTGAAACCGCTTGCTCCCAAGTTAGTTCATTCATCTTTAACATTCTGTAGCAGGAATCCATACGCTGAGAAGCTCGATTAACCGCTTGAATGCTGAATTCCGGGCGAATCAACACGTGCAAACACACGAAATCCTCACCTGCACGGGAAATTAATTTAATAATGTGGTATCCGAACTCTGTTTCAATAATTTCAGAAACCTCATTGGGCTTCAATTTAAAGACCGTCGACTCAAATTGTGGGACCATCATTCCTTTGGTGGCGGCTATTTTACCCCCCATGGGCGCACTTCCTGGGTCCATAGAGTACAAACGTGCAATGGATTCAAACGATTTCCCTGAAACTACGATCTCATTTCTCAAACCTGCCAGTTTCTCATAGGCTATTTTCTTATCCACTTTGGTGATTTCCGGGTAAATAACAATTTGCTGAAATCCTAATTGCATATTGATAAAAGGAATACTATCTGCAGGAAGCGTATTAAAAAACGAGGAGACCTCTTTTGGGGTAACACTGAGAACACCGGTTATCGTTATTCGCATTTCATCCGCGAGCATTTTTGAACGAATAGACTCGCGAAACTTATCCTTAATTTCGCTGTAAGTCATGCCATAAAACTCCTCCAGTTTTTGACGTCCACCCATTTGTTGTTGAATTAAGCGCAAGCGATTTTCCATATCGGAATCCACCTGCTCGTCGGCGATTATTACGCTATCAAGTTTCGCTTGGTTCACTAAAACTTGTTCAATCATCAACTCTTCGAGCATGCGACAACTAAAGGAACTATCAATCGCAACATTTGCCTCCTTGGCCTGCATTTCTTGAACCTTCAAGTCTGAAAGCAAAATGATGTTATCTCCAATTTGTGCAGCAATTTTGTCTAAAACCCTGGGCTGCGCTTGTACAACGTTCACACAAAAAAACACCAAAGAAAGCAGACATACTCTCATTATTTCCCAAGGTTGTAAAGCACTTTTTTATTGACTTTAACCTTATATTTTGAAGTCAAGCTATCCAGCCAATTTTTCTCCAAGAAGTTTTGATAATCTGAGGTAGCAGAACCTTTAGCCTCATTGAATTCTTTTCTCATCACCGGCAGCATGTTTGTTACCTTTACCACGTAAAGTTTCCCATCAAACTCATAGGTGTTATTCACTCCCATTGCTAGGGGTTTACCTTTCATGAATGCGGTAGTTTCTGGGTCAAACTTGTTCATTTTCACCTTTAAATTCAACTCTGAATCCTTATTTACTTTTTCGATTACATGTTTTGAAGTGATGGTATCATTCACGATCATTGAAGCAACTTCATTCGCAACCCCCTTGCTTAAACACTCATACACCGTTGCCTCCAGGCGTGCGGGCCACATGTATTTATCACGGTTAGCTAAAAAATAAGCGCGAAGTCCGGCCGTGTCTTTAACTGCTTTATTCCAAACTTTATCAGACATTACTTCATACAATAAAATCCCATCGTGATACTCATTTATAAGCGCTTTATAGTCTGGATATTTAGCGGAAAGTAAGCGTTCCTCATACTCCAAAATCGCCGATTTTTCCCAGTTGACATACTGAGTAGCTACGGTCATTTTTGCTTGATCTTTTTTGAGCGCACGGTAGTTTTTTTCTAAATAGCGAGCAAATTGTTGTTGACCAAAAGAAACGCCATCAAGCGTAAAGAGGGTTTTGTTCGACTTCAATCCGTCTGCGTTCCATTTCCCCATGAAATAGGTGGAATCTAAGTTGTTTTCGAACCACACTAAGTTTTCTGCAGGACCTGAGGTGTACTTATATTTCACCTTCAATTTTCTTACAAAAGAATTTTGTGTTTTCTTGGAACGTTCATCCTTATTCACCTTGGTTTGCAATTCTTTTTTTAAGGATTCAAACGATGCAACATCTTTGCGTTCTAAGCGCTTGATAATGTGGTAGCCATAGTTTGTTTTCAAGGGTGAACTGAATTCCCCATCAACCTGAAGGGCAAAAGCTACCTCCTCAAATTCGGGAACCATACGCTGGGTAGTTCCTGATCCGAACATTGGTAATTCACCACCTTTTTTACTGGTCCCTGGATCTTCGGAATACATCGCTACCATTTCCTCCCATTTGGCCCCGTCTTTCAACTTTTGGTAAATCTCATCGATTTTCTTTTTTGCGTTATCCTTGGTTTCTTGATCCGCATCTTTAGCCACACCTATCATTAAGTGAGCCGTTTTAATGGACCCACGGGAAGGACGAAGCCCTGTAGTTTTCATGATGTGGTAGCCAAAACGGGTTTTAAAAGGCATGGAAACATTCCCAACCGGAGTTTTGTATGCCATATCTTCAAAGGGATAGACCATTTGAAAGGCGGTAAAGTATCCTAAATCTCCTCCGTTATTAGCGGCAGAAGGATCATCAGAGCCGTTTTTCATTCGGGCAACCGAAGCGAAATCCTCTCCTTTATCGATGCGCGCCTTGAGGGCAAGAATTCGATTGTATGCTGCTAAAGTATCTGCGGGTGTTGCTGATTGATCCAATTTCACGAGAATGTGCGAACACCGGACTTCATTCACGGTTCTAAAGTAGGCTTCTCGCACCAAGCTATCATTTTGAGCCGAGTCGATTAAATACGGAATTGCTAACTGTCGCTTATACCCTTCAAACTCGCGATTTAACTTCGGTATGGTGTCATACCCAAGTGCTTCTGCTTCAATTACTTTTAATTTAAACTTTTTAAACAAATCCATATATTCATCCATGGAAGCCTGGTCATATTTTGGATTCGGATTATTCTTTAAATAAATCTGTAAGAATTCACTTTTTGTGATTTTTTCTCCGTTCACCTTTAGGATAACCGGATCTTTTTGACCGTAAGCCAAGGAAAAAACGAGCGTTAAAATTCCAAA
>Ga0247843_1003043_pt1 | contig 28510 bp, 26 predicted proteins | sample LaCruzMarch2017__FD_192420 | JGI IMG/M metagenome (GOLD analysis project Ga0247843, IMG submission 192420) | Freshwater microbial communities from meromictic Lake La Cruz, Castile-La Mancha, Spain - LaCruzMarch2017_8m | ecosystem: Environmental > Aquatic > Freshwater > Lake | place: Spain... | reverse complement strand
AATCATATAGCAAACTAGGCGAATCCTTCCCAAGTTTCAGCAACTCCTTGGCAAAACCATATTTTACCTTTGGGTCTTTCGAATTAAATTTGTCAAGATCTAATGTTTGTTTCATTTAAGAAATCCTTTTTGAAAATGTACTGTTTTACGTTTGAGTCCTTATACTTTAATTATTTTATCAAATCTACTGTCTAAACAGCAACTTAAATCTGTTGTGACAAAATTTCCGTTATAGAACAAGCTAAAAATTGTCGCTGGGCTTGGTGCTGTTTGGGCTTGTTCCATTGTTTCAAGTTTGATTATTTTTACTGGAATATTTCTATTCTTTGCTGTCTCTTGCAATGATGTCATAACGTGAAATTCTGTAAAAGGGCAACGATTAGAGTAATAAGCAGTTATGCCTTTCTTGTTGGTGCATTGACCATTTTTTACACAACTATTAAAAGTAGGTGTTGATGCCGTTTTTTTGATTTTATAGACTAATAAACTAAATCCCGAACTTATTGTCTCAAAAGTTTCAAAACCTTGTTTCAGCAACCATTTTGTATCACTCATAAAGTGGAATTTTTTAGTCCCAACAACAGTAACCAATCCATCTTTTCCATCTTTTTTGGCATCTTCAATTGCAAGTCGTAATAGTTCTTTTCCATAACCCTGCCCTTTGTATTGTCCTGACACCCAAAAACAGTTTATCAACAAATAATTTGGCGCTGAAATTGGAACCCAACCTTTCTCGGCAGGGCCATATTCTATGAATACTTTTGCCCTTGCGTCTATTCGTCTAAACACATAACCATTGTCAAACTCTTTTTTAAGCCATTCTTTTTTTGCTTGATAGCCCTCATTACATTTTTTGTCGGAAAAAGCACAACAAATATGCTCTTTATCAATGTTTGTTTTGTCAAGTGTTATTATCTTTTCCATTGGTGATTAGAATTTTTCTTTTATTTCAGTCAAGATCTCTTTTAAATATTTGCCCGCCAATGAGAAATGTCCTTCTTTTTCAATAAACCTTGATTTGCAATTGGGTAATTCTAAGGCCATCCTTTTTGCTAATTGTATATCTACGTTCTTGTCAAAGGAACCGTGCCACAAAAACACTTCTGATTTAACTTCTTTAATATCAAAACCCCAAGGATCGTGATAAATTTTTGCTTCGTGTAAAAATCCTTTTAATCCTTGCTTGAATGCTTCTCTAAATAAGGTGAGTATATTTTCAACTTTAGACGAGTTAGTTAGATACTTTATGTCGCAGTCTGGCAATGAAGAAACAATCTTTCTTTGGAATTTTTCTGGATTATTTTCAATCCCCTTCTTCATAAACCATACGATAATCCTTCTTAGAAAATGATGCATTTTAGGTATTAGCATTGCTGTGCCAATATTGGATTCATTGTAATTCATCGGTCCCATTCCGCTCACTACTGTAGTTGAAACGATTCTTTTAGGCAGTCCAAACGCCGTTACCAATGCATAAGGAGCGCCGCCGGATAATCCCAAAACGGAAAACGTATCAATTCCCAAATAATCTGCAATAGAAGAAACATCGTTAATCCAGTCAATTAGTTTTCTATTTGTTTGAAAGTCAGAATTCCCAATTCCTGGTCTGTCTATGGCGATAATTCTCAATTCCAACTCATTTGCAACAGAATCAAAGTCAAATAAAAATCCATCAAGGCTTGAACCTGGGAAACCATGAAAGTAAAAAACAACTTGTCCATTGTTTTTGCCAAATTCATATATCCCAAAATGTCGTTTATTTATTTCTATAACTGTGCCCATAATTAGTGATGGTCAAAATTTGAATTACATACGGTTATTGCAACATTTCCTTTTTTATGTCCCTGGTCAACATACCGATGTGCCTCAACAATTTCATCAATGGAATAAATGCTGTCTATAACGGGTTTTAGTTTATTTATTTCAATCAGATCTTTTAGAAATAATAAATCTTCTTCTACTATTTTTGGAAGACTATAATTATTTAGAAAAATGCCATTTTTCTTTAAGACTTTTCTACAGTGTACGGAATTTAATTTCATCACTGCATCATAGACAATATCGTATCTATCCTCTTTTTTTGTAAAATCTTCTTTTGTGTAATCAATTACTTTATCTGCGCCAATAGATTTTACCAGCTCAAAATTTTTTTCACTACAAACAGCGGTGACCTCCGCTCCATAGTATTTGGCTAATTGGATAGCGTATGTTCCAAGACTCCCTGACGCCCCATTTATCAATATTTTCTGATCGGCTTTAATATTTGCTTTTTGCAGGTTTTTTAAGGCTGTAAGTCCTCCGGCCGGGATAGTTGCTGCTTCCTCATAGGATAAATTCTCTGGTTTTAAGGCAACCAGACCTTTTCTCTCCTGTGTGCCTTTTTTAACTTTTTCAGGCAAACAGATGTATTCAGCGTAACCCCCTAACCCAAAACCTGTCAATGCAAATACCTTATCATTTTTCTTGAAGGATGTTACATTTTTTCCAACAGATTCAATTACACCAGATACTTCCAATCCAAGTATTAAATTTTTCTTAGGTTTGAATAATCCAAACATAAGCCTTACTAAAAATGGATCGGCTCTTCTGATACGTGTATCGCCAATATGTGCAGTAGTTGCATATACTTTTATGAGCACTTCATTATCTTTTGGTTGCGGTTTTTCAAGCTCTTTAAGTTGAAGAACCTCCGGCGGACCATATTTTGTACAAATTACTGCTTTCATATTAACAATGTGTCGTGAGTCATGAGTGAAATCCAAATGATTGATTCAGTTGGATCATTAACACTAGATATAAAATATTCAGAATAATTACAACAATTAAAAACGGCAAGGTAAATAGCCCAATTTTTTACCGCTGCCTTATTTGTTATACCTAAATCATGCGGCAAAGTTCATTGGAAAAAGAAGGTAAGGAAATGACGCCGGTCAATCTCCTGCATGATTTCTGGTGGTGGATCATACAACTGAGGATGATAGATGTGATACGTAATTGCCCACCCCCTAAAATCATCCCCCCCGATGATCTACATCGCCGCATCCCACCAAAACCATCCCCAACTTTGTAACCAAATAAAAATATCAAGCCATGAAACTCATTCCCAAATTTTTGTCCCTGGCAGCATTTTGGATGCTTTTTAGCCCATCTGTTGCCCTTGCACAAACCGACGTCGCCCTGCTGCGCGATCTGGCGGAAGAGAACAAAAAATCCGTCGAAGCGCTCGTTTTGTATCCTTCCGATACGCGGCTGGCCATTCTCGAAGCCACCAAACATCCTGAAGTGCTCATCAAAATGCAGGACATGCGCACCAAAACCAGCGCAGCCTTCCGCACCCTCATCGAGGATTTCCCACGCAGCACGCAGGAGGTTTTTTACGACCTGAGCCGCTACCCCGGTTTAACCGCCTCGCTGGTGCAGCAAAAAAACAATCCCGCCGCGCTGCGGAGATCGCTCGAAGCTTTGCCTGAAAACAAACGCGAAGACGCCTACGGGGTGGTAGACCGGCAGATGCCTACGTTCGTGCAAATCAACGATTTGAACCAAACGACCCGCCGGGCATTTGAGCGGCTGATTGCAGGTTACCCTGCCGCCGCACAGCAGGCTTTTGAACACCTGTTGGGCCTTCCGGAGGTGATTGATTTGCTCAATGAAGACCTGCGTTTTACGATTCTCGTCGGCGAAACCTACCAAGACAACCCAGCTTGGACAATCCATAAAATGGATTCGCTCAACCTGGCTGTCGCGCGCTCCCACGCCGAAGAACTTGAAAACTGGAAAAGTACGCTTGAAAACGACCCTGCTGCCAAAGCCGAACTGCAAGCTGCGGCCAAAGAATACGCCACCGAAAACGGCTATACTACTGACGATTACTCCGGCGACGACCTGTATTACGACGGCGATGATTACGAGCGGGACAACGACATACATGTGTGGCATCATTATACTCCGTATCCATATTGGTATGGGTATCCGTATTGGGAGCCGTATCCGCGCTGGCGGCCCTACCCATGGTGGTGGGATTGGGGAGGCTATTATCGGCCACACGGCATTGTGATCGTGTATTTGCCCTCCTACCATTTTATGAACTGGTACTTCTATCATCCACATCACCACTACCATTACAACCACCTATCCACGCATTTTGTAAACCATTATTACGGTCACCGGCACTCCGGCACGACCATTACCATGGGGGTACGCGATTGGCATGACCGGAACCGTTCCGTCATTTCAGACGATTTTCTGGCCGACAAAAACCGCCTGCCCGAACGAATGAAGGAGTATGGACAATTTGAAACGGGCCGGCAGCAATACAATGCCAAAAATCCCCAAAAACAGCTCGGTCAGGAGGAGTACCTCGATAAAAATGTGCGGAAATACCCGGACATGCAGCGTTCACGGGAGACTGCCAAAACTGAAATGAAACGTGAAAACGAGATAACGCGCGAAAAAAGGTCTGATTGGGCGCCACAAAAAGCGCCTGCCAAGCCCGAGCCTGCTCCCGTGCCCAAAACGCAACGTCCGCCGCGGATAGAACCGGCGCCTGCGCCAAAACCTCCGAGCCGGGAACCCGCTAAAACGGACAAGCCTGTTACGCGCGAACCTTCCAAACAGCCCAGGACACAGCCCGACGAGGCAAAAGACTATCACCGCCAGAAATGGGAGGAGAGCAGACCGGCGCAAAAACAGCCTCAACAAACGCGGCCGTCCCCAGCCCCTAAACGCGAGATCAAGACGCCTAAAAAAGTAGAGGCGCCGGTGCAGAAGGGGAAAAGCAGCGGAAGGGGGAATTGATGACCCATGATTTTATCACCGGCTTTTATGATGTGGATCATTGGAAGGAACGGTAAAAAGCGCTTCACTTTGCAGCAATATTTCACTAAATCGATTTAACCATGAGCTTACAAAAAAAAATCAACAAAACCAGCAATGTTTGCACGGTAACTTTTCAACTGCCGAAAGAGATTGCTGATGGTGCTATGGACGTCAAAATCTTAGGTGATTTCAACAACTGGGATTTGGAAAAGGCCATCAACATGAAACCCAAAAATGGCGTGTTTCAAGCCTCTGTGAATTTAGAGCGCGATAAGGAGCACCAATTCCGCTACTTGATTGATAATGAAAAATGGGAAAATGATCCTGAGGCAGATGGTTATGCTCCAACGCCTTTTGGGGTGGAGAACTCGGTCGTAGTCGCTTCCAAATAAGTTCAACCATTATGACACATCAAACAAGAAGTATCGGCCTGGTGGTCGGGCTTTTAGTGGCTATCCTCTTGATAATAGGTTGGTGGTTCTGGGACAAAATGAGCCAACCACTTTATACGCCAGGAGCAATAAAAGGTATAACCATCACGCCTCCTCCGCAAAAGGGCGACTCGACGTTTTGGAACATGGCAGAGGACATTCGGCTGTTTCATTTTTCAGAAGGTCAAGGGGCGAAAATCCTCACGCTGCATGGCGGCCCGGGTATTCCTTGGGAAAAGCCCGTGCGTGGCTTCAGCCTTTTGTCTGATCAATACCAGATCCATTATTACGATCAACGGGGCTGCGGCAGATCGTCAAAGCCTTTCGACCGCTTTGCCTCGAAGGATTATTTCCAGAACATGACCACGCTCGAAACCAAACTGGGCATTCAAGCCCAACTGGAAGACATCGAGCGGATTCGGCAAATTCTGGGAGAAGACAAACTGATTCTGGTAGGCCATTCTTTTGGCGGCCTGCTTGCGGTGCTGTACGCAGCAGAATACCCTGAAAATGTAAAAGCCCTTGTCCTCATCGCCCCGGCAGATTTACTAAAAATGCCGGTGGATCACGGTGATCTTTTTGAGACCGTTCGGAAAGACTTGCCCAAAGCGATGCAGCCAGCATTCGATGCCTGGCAGAAACAATATTTCGATTTTGGCGGCATTTTCAAAAAATCAGAAAGCGAACTGCAAGCCTTGAACCAGCAGTTCGCCGAATACTATGGAGAAGCGGTCAAAGCGCGAGGGTTGACACTGCCTGATCTCCCGTCTGCTCCGAGTTTGACGGGAGGCTGGGCTACGTATGCCCAATATTTTAGTATGGGTAAAAAACACGATTATAGAACAGCCATGGATGCTGTAAAAATACCCGTGATGGTGATCCATGGCGCCAACGACTTGCAGTCTGAAGCTGCCAGTAGGGACTTTGCAGCGAACTTTTCGAATGCCCAATTTTTTAGTATTGCAGAAACAGGACACTTCCCTTTTGTGGAAAAACCCGAAGTCTTTGCCACCGCAGTTGGAAAGTTTTTGCTTGAAAAAACGAATCGTTAATAACCGTAAAATATTCAGCCCCGATGAAGCCCGATACTTTAATCCCTATTTCATTTCCTGTAAGGAAACCCCTGCCGAACGGTGCCGCCCTGCTGTGCGCAGATGTGGGCGGCACCAAAACTGGTTTGGCACTTTTTGAACTCCGGGATGGAGAACTTTCCATCCTAAAGGAAACCGTTTATTCTTCCAAGCAATTTGATTCCCTTTCAGAGATCGTCCAACAATTCATGGACGAAACAACCCATCCCCAACGGTTTTGCATTGCGTTTGCGGGACCGGTAAATGCAGGCAAAGCAAAGGCGACCAACTTGAACTGGGGCATTGATGCCGATGCATTGAGCCGGGAATTGAACATTCCGCAGGTCTTAGTAATCAACGATCTCGAAGCAGAAGCGTATGGGTTGGCTGCTTTGAGTAAAGAGGATCTCGTAACAATTTATAAAGCTGAAAATGCCCAGCAGGGCAATGCGGCCATAATTGCCCCGGGAACAGGACTGGGGGAGGCGGGGCTGTTTTGGGACAAGACTGCGTTTCATCCTTTCGCTACTGAAGGTGGACATGCCGACTTTGCGCCCCGCTGCGAATTAGATTTCGAACTGCTCCATTATTTGCAGCAACAGTTTGGGCATGTCAGTTGGGAACGCGTGATCTCCGGTCCGGGAATTCACCAGATTTACTGTTTTCTCCGAGACGTCAAAAAATGGGAAGAGCCTGCCGATCTGCGTGAGCGCATGAAAGAAAATGACCCATCTGCAGTCATTGCCGCCGCCGCTGCAAAAGGGAGCCGCATTTGCGAAGAAACACTGCGCCTGTTTGTATGTTATCTGGCCATTGAGGCCTCGAACCTTGCCCTAAAACTAAAGGCCACGGGCGGTATTTTTCTTGCTGGCGGTATCCTGCCTAAGATTTGGAACGAAGACCTTCACAAGGTTTTTCTAAAACATTTTTTCGAGGTGGGGCGCTTGCAACCTTTGATAAAAGCTGTACCTGTTTATCTGGTTATGAATCCCAAAACAGCTTTGTTGGGTGCGGCCTATTTTGGAAGGTAGGAATTCATCTGCCGTACTACGATCAGGGTTGCGGAGTATTCGATTCTTTTCTCAGATACAAGATCCTCCAAGGTCGTAATATTCCGCTCAAGGTGCAAGGCCAAGTGTCAGAAAAAGAATGAACCCGCTCATCTTCATGGATGATCTTCATTTTGCCGTTGTTGTCTTCATAACATAGGTATCCAATGAAGTATTTGGAATTCCTACTTTTGCGCAGCATTTCACCATACTGCTCAAAACACAATGGCTAAAAAGCCCGAAACTGCGTCGCCTAAAAAGACACAAAGCAAGCAATCCTCCCCAAAAGGCGGTAGCGAAAACAATTGGCTCCGGCTCGGCCTCGTCGTGCTAGCGATCACCGCAGCCTGTTACCTCCCTACACTGAGCCACGATTTCGTGAACTGGGACGATGCCAAAAACATTACCGAGAATCCAAACCTCCAACTGGTGGGCAAGGGCATTCCCTGGAGCATCACCCTCCAAAATATATTCGACCTTGAACGAGGCCACGTGATCGGCAACTACAACCCGCTGTCCATCCTCACCTTCGCGATGGAAAAATCGCTGAACGGGGGTGAATTCAGTCCCACGCTCACCCACGCCGTTAACCTTTTGCTGCACCTGCTTACGGTGTTTTTTGTGATGAAATTACTGTCGGGCATGGGTATGGGGCGTTGGGGCGTGCTGGGAGGTGGATTGTTGTTTGGTATTCATCCCATGCGCGTGGAATCGGTGGCATGGGCCTCGGAACGGAAGGATGTGCTGTTTGCCCTATTCTTTTTCTGGGCCTTACTATATTATGTGAAATGGCTGAAACAAGGCGAAACGGGCGAAAGCAGAAAACGCACCTACTGGATTATGTTTGCACTGGCGCTGCTTTCCTGTCTCGCCAAAGTGCAGGCTGTGGCGCTCCCGCTTTCGATGCTGGCGCTGGATTATTGGTTCCGCCGACCGATGAGTTTCAAATTGATTTGGGAAAAGGCCGCCTTCTGGTTGCTCTCACTGGCGATTGGCCTGGCCAACCTTTATACGCTTGATTTACAGGGATCTACGAATGATACGGTCACGAATTTCAACTTTCTGGACCGGCTGTGTATCGGGGCATTTTCATACATGGTCTATCTGTACAAACTGATTATCCCTTACCCGATGTCGCCGCTTTATCCCTATCCAACGCAGTTGTCCTGGGCGGTGTACGCAGCCCCTGTTGGAATTGCAGTGGTAATGGCTGGCTTGATTTGGGCATGGATGAAAGGTCATCGAACGGTGGTTTTTGGCCTGCTGTTCTTTACCTTCAACGTGGTGTTTGTGCTCCAGATTTTTGCCGCCGGACAAGGTTTTATGGCTGATCGTTTTACTTATGTGGCCTATTTTGGCCTATTCGCAATCGCAGCCTATTACCTGGATATTTTTTCAAAAAAGGAAAACGCAGAAAGAAAAGTCTACGCAATCCTTGGCGTGGTCGCTTTAGCCTTTGGCATCTGGACGGTCTGGCAATCAAGCATCTGGAAAGATGGGGAAACCCTTTGGACTTATGTGATAAAGCTTCAGGAAGGTGACAAAGAACGTAGTGTGATACCCTTCTGGAATCGAGGCAAGTACCAGCTCACGAAGGGCAATTTTGAGGCTGCTCTGAAAGATTACAACCAAGCGATCACCATGGATCCCAGCAATCCCGAACTGAGTAAAGACCGGGGAAAGACCTACTTCAACATGGCGAACTCCTCGCAATACAAAAACCAACAAAGGGAGCTGCTCGAAAAGGCGATCCAGGATTACACCGTGGCCATGGCAAAGCCAAAAATTACACCCAGGTCAAAAAGTGATGCACTCTCCAGTCGGGGCGCCGCTTACGGATTTGCAGGTATGTATGAGCAGTGCATCAGCGACCTCACCGAGAGCTTGGAGATGGACCGTACCAACAAAACTGCCTATACCAATCGGGCCGTGGCATATATTAATACGAAGCAGTATGAAAAAGCCCTCAACGACTATCAGGAATATGTGAAAATTGACCCCAACAATCCCCAAATGTGGTATGAGTGCGGCATGATGCAACGTTCTCTCAAACGTTACCTTCATGCTACAACATCCCTCGACAACGCCCTCAAACTCAACCCAAAATTTGGCCTGGCTTTCCTCGAACGCGCACGTACCCAAGCTGGGATGGGCAACTACACTGAGGCCCGGCAGGACTACCAAAAGGCGCAGCAACTGGGTGCCCAGCTGGAGCCTGCAGACTTGAAAGCGATGCAGGAGGGTAAATAATGTAACTATTTACCACAAAGGGTAATTACTAGTAGATTTGAAACACAAAAGGCACAAAAGGACACAAAAGCAGCACTGCACGGGGTCTTTTGTGTCCTTTTGTGCCTTTTGTGTTTCAAATTCTGTCACATTAAGTTTTGCGGTTTATTTTAAATTTACGAGCACTCCGAATGCCCACAATTCTTACAGTGCAGGCATCCTTCCTGATACACCAGCGCGGCCATTTTACAGCTTGGGCAAGTATCGTGCGTAGGTACCGTGCCGTCGGCGATAAACTTTCGCAAGGCCCGGAGCACACCATATTTCCAGGTGTTGAGCGAATCTGAATCCAGGTGCAGGTTTTCTACCACATTCACCACGTATTGCAGCGGCATGCCGTGGCGCAGGATGCCGGAAATGAGTTTGGCGTAATTCCAGTATTCTTTGTTGAAAGTCCGGGACAGTCCCTCGATCGTCACCTTGTAACCGTCCGCATCAAGATACTGAAAATCATATCGGCTGCGGCCAGACTGGTCTTTGGTTTTCAGCACTTTGCCTTCTTTGATCTTGCTCAAAATGGAAAACGAATCCACGGCCCGTCCCGTGAAAATCTCGTAGGGTTTGTTTTCGTAAATGCCCACAACGGCCACCCATTTTTCGTCGCTGTTCATAAAATTGAACACCAGCGCCTCCAGAATATCTGGTCGTTTGGGGGGCACTGTTTCCAGAAAACTGGTCTGTTTTTGAGCGTTTTCACTGATCAAAACGCCGCTGCGCGAACCTTCCCGATACACCGTCATGCCCTTGCAGCCATACTGCCAACCGGTGCGGTAAATCTGGTCAATGAGTGCTTCAGTAGCATTTTCCGGGAGATTCACCGTGACGCTGATGCTGTGGTCTACCCATTTTTGGACGCGGCCTTGCAGTTGGACTTTGGCCAACCAATCCACGTCTTCGGCAGTGGCGTGATACCAGGGCGATTTCTCGATCAGACGCTGGAGATCTTCGGATGGCATGTGCTCAGCCTGTGCAGGATCGAGACCATTTTGTTGCATCCAAAGTTTGAAAGCGTGGTGAAAAACGTGGTAGTCTTCCCACTTGTCGCCCGTCTCATCCACGAAAGTCACGTTCGGATTTTTATCCGTTGGATTTACTTTTCGGCGGCGTTTGTAGGCGATTCGGAACACGGGTTCAAGGCCGCTGCTCGTTCGGGTCATGAGACTGGTCGTGCCAGTCGGGGCAATGGTCAGCAAGGCGATGTTGCGCCGACCGTATTTTTTCATGTTTTCGTACATTGCCGGGTCTGCTTCCCGAAGGCGCTGGATGAACGGGTTTTTCTCTTCCCGCGCTGCATCGTAAATGGGGAAAGCCCCGCGTTCACGGGCGAGTTCCACCGAGCCACGGTACGTTTCAAGGGCCAATGTTCGATGCAGGTTTTCACAAAAATCGAGCGATTCCGGGGAGCCGTACCGCAGGCCAAGCCCGGCGAGCATATCGCCCTCGCCCGTAATTCCAATGCCGGTTCGGCGACCCTGCTGGCATTTTTCTCTGATTTTCAGCCAAAGGTTTTTTTCCGTTTTTTTGATGTCCTCGCTCTCCGGGTCGCGGTTGATCTTTTCCAGAATGGCCTCGATCTTTTCGAGTTCGAGGTCAATGATGTCGTCCATGAGGCGCTGGGCAATGCGGGTGTATTGGGTAAAAAGTTCGAAATTGAAGCGGGCTTCAGGAGCAAAAGGTTTTTCTACAAAAGAGAATAAATTGATGGCCAGGAGCCTGCACGAATCATTTCCGCAAAGGGGGATCTCGCCGCACGGGTTCGTAGAAACCGTCTTAAACCCAAGATCCGCATAACAATCTGGCACCGATTCGCGCAGTACGGTGTCCCAAAAGATCACCCCTGGTTCGGCGCTTCGCCAGGCGTTGTGGACAATTTTTTTCCAGAGCCAGCTTGCGTCAATTTCCTTCGTAACACGTGGATTTTCAGCATCCACCGGAAAACGCAGTTGGTAAGGTTTGCCGGATTCCAGGGCTTGCATAAACGCGTCGTCGAGGCGGATGCTGACGTTTGCGCCCGTGATTTTGGTGGTGTCCAGTTTGGCATCCACAAAATGGGCAATATCCGGGTGCCGAACCGAAAGTGTGAGCATGAGCGCCCCGCGCCGCCCATCCTGCGCAACCTCCCGGGTAGAGTTGGAGAAACGTTCCATAAAAGGCACAATACCCGAACTGGTCACAGCAGTATTCAGCACGGGCGAACCACCCGGACGCAACTGCGAAAGGTCGTGCCCGACACCGCCCCGGCGTTTCATCAATTGCACCTGCTCCTCGTCCAGCCGCATGAGGGCGCCATAGGAATCGCCTTCTACGCCGATCACAAAACAGTTTGAAAGCGAGACGATTTGGAAGTTGTTGCCAATGCCCGCCATGGGGCTGCCCTGAGGCACGAGGTAACGGAAGTCCTTGATTGCCAATAAAATATCTTCCTCAGACATTCGATTGGGATAGCCTTTTTCGATGCGGGCCAGTTCCGAGGCGATGCGGTGGTGCATATCATCTGGTGTTCGCTCATACAAATTCCCGACAGAATCTTTTAGGGCGTACTTGTTCATCCAAACAGTGGCGGCAAGAGTATCGCCCTCGAAATATTGGGTAGCCGCAGCGAGGGCATCTTCTTGTCGGATAGACTGCAAGGGGAGGTTTTTATCGAATTCCATAGAAAAACGGTTTCAAAATCAATTGTTGGCCGAAAGTCCACAAGATAATCATTCTCCTAGATGAGGCGAATCATCGGGGCACTTGACTTTCGTCAGGTAAGTACTGGAAAATTGAACAGACTTTTGAATGTCGTTATTAACCAACAATAATATGAAAAAGCAAACAGGAATTTGGATTGACATTCGCAACGCTTGGGTAATAAATCTGCCCATCGAACACGACGGTGTGATCGTTGCGCAACACATTACTTCTAGCGTCGAGGAACATGCTGCCGTCGAGAATACACGCATGGATACTCAGTGGGGTCCTCATGGCGGAAACAATCAAAAAAGTGTACAGGAGCGTCAACACCATGAAGAGAAACACTTCTTCCTTGACGTCCTCAAGCACATTCACCCGACAACGGAGGAACTGGTCATTTTTGGCCCATCTGAAGCCAAGCTTGGCCTGAAAAAGTTGCTCGAAAGCCAACACAATGCGCCGTTATTAATGGGTGTTGAAGCCGCTGATCAAATGACCGAGCATCAAATGGAGGCTTGGGTGCGCAATTATTTTGGCCGCCCGGCGGCTAGGAAATTGCCAAAATTTGGACAAGAACATCAACCATAATTTCCGATACATGAAAAATCTCTTTCTGATCATTGCCATGCTGGTTTTTGCAATACCAGCCCTTGCCATTCGCTTTGAAAATGGCGACAACGTGCAAATAAGCACTCCCGTAAATGAGGATATTTATGTCGCAGCGGGGGCTGTCACTGTCAGTGCCATCGTGCGTGGTGATTTCTTCGCTGCAGGAGGGACGATCACTTTGAACGATTCCATCAGCGGAGATCTGGTTGTGGCGGGTGGTACGATCACCTTTCGCGGTGTTGTAATGGATGATGTTCGAGCAGCGGGCGGAAGTCTGGTGATTTCCGGTTACATCGGGGGCGATTTGCTGGTGACGGGTGGTACTGTAACCATTGAAACAGGGGCAGTTATCATGGGGGATATATATGTTGCCGGAGGCAACGTCAGAATGGATGGCAGGGTAATGGGCAATTTAAAAACAGGGACAGGAGAATTCTTTCTGAATGGGAGTATTGATAAAAATGCCGACCTGAACGGTGGCAAGATCCATTTAAATGGCAAAATTGGCGGAGATGCGGTCATCGCTTGTCAAAACCTGAAAATTGAGCCGGGTGCTTCCCTGAGTGGTAGTGTTCGTTATTGGACAGAACAGGGCGAAGTTGATTTCGGCAATGCCGTGAAAAATGGTACCGCCAGTTTTGATACCACACTTAAAGATCGTTTTGAAAGTCCAAAGCCCCAATATTTGGGTTTTGTAACGTTCTTCGGTGTGTTGGGCTATTTGATTGCCATGTTCATATTGTTGGCACTCGGTCAAAGGCTGTTTGGCCCATTCTTCAATCGAACGGTTGGCACTTTACAGGCTGCGCCCATGCAGGCCTTTGGCTATGGGTTTTTGTATTTTGTGGTAGTTCCAGTGGTCATTGTGTTGCTGTTCATTACCCTTGTCGGTATTCCGGTGGGATTAATCGCACTGACCCTTTACATTCTTTTTCTTACCTTGGCGCATTCGATCACCGCGCTCGCGGCTGCACATTGGCTGAATGCGCGACAAGCCTACCACTGGAGTTTTTGGAAAACCGTGCTGGCTGCGTTGGGTATTCTGGTATTGCTGAAAATAGTTTCTATGATACCCTTCGTTGGCTGGCTGGCGGTATTTATTGCAGTTTGTATTGTATTTGGAGCAATTTTGTTAAATTCGGGGCTATTCAGGTCTGGAAAAACCACACCTACTACATATTGAAAAAGGAGGTTTTTTACCCCGTGCCACTCCACCATTGACCGGAGCTCATTCCGATTTACAAGGTAAATACCCTGAATGAGCTGCAGGGAGCGATTTCGCGTAAACTTTTAAAAAAGAATTTATGTGTTTCTCTACTGTAGCAAGCTTTGGCGCGGGTGCGCTCTTAACCGGTGCAACCATTCTGGCCGCACGCAAAAGTCAAAAACCTGCCCAATGGGCGCTTGTAGCCATACCTGGCATTTTTGCAATTCAGCAATTTACTGAAGGATTCGTTTGGCTTTCCTTGACCAACGAATCTTATGCCGGATGGAGCCAAAGTGCTACTTTTTGGTTTCTCTTCTTTGCGCAGGTTTTTTGGCCTGCCTGGATTCCTTTAGCCATGGTTTTAGTTGAAAAGGATCGTTGGCGGAGGCAAATTTTATTCAGTTTGCTGGGCTTAGGTTTGGTACTGTCTTCCTATTCCATTTACAGCCTCTTGGCTTATCCTATTCATGCACGAGTATGGGAAAATCACATTCAATATTGGATAGATACTCCTCCGTACTGGACAACATTCGTATTGGTTGTATATGGCTTGGTAACCGTGGTTCCTACGTTTTTCTCTAGTGTTCCCAGGATGTGGTGGTTGGGGATAACTATAGCTGGTTCATACTTTATCTCCTTGGCACTTTTCCCACACCATATCGTATCTGTTTGGTGTTATTTCGCAGCCATTATAAGTGTATTGGTTATTTTTGTACTTTCTGGGATGAGCAATAAAACAAAGGTGAGGCCGGAGCAGGATTCTTTGTGATTCCAAAATGGTGACACCGAAACTTGATATTTTGAAAGTAAAACCATGAAAGGTCTATTTCAGGCACTCTTTTTTTTCCTTCCGCTTTTTGTAACCGCGCAAGATGCCCGTGAAATTGTTAGAAAAGCCGATGAGCATGCACGGGGCAAAACCTCACTGGCAGAAATGAGCATTGTTACCACCCGACCCAAGTGGACGCGCACCTTGGAACTAAAAGCCTGGACGAAGGGGAATGACCTTGCGCTCATACTCGTACAAAAGCCAGCCAAAGACAAGGGTACCGTCTTTCTGAAACGCAAAAAAGAAGTCTGGAACTGGCTGCCAAGCCTTGAACGGAACATCAAATTGCCGCCCTCCATGATGTCGCAATCCTGGATGGGCACTGATTTTAGCAATGACGATTTGGTCAAAGAATCCTCCGTGGTGAATGATTACGACCACTCGTTAATCGGTTCAGAACAAGTGGAAGGGCGTGAATGCTACAAAATTCAGATGATTCCCAAGCCGGAAGCTGCCATTGTTTGGGGCAAGGTGCTGATTTGGATTGACAAAAAGGATTTCCTGCAACTTCGGGTCGAGTTCTACGACGAAGATGGAAAACAGAACAGCGTCATGGTTGGCAGCGATGTAAAAATGCTCGGCGGTCGGCTTTTGCCTTCCAAACTTACCATGATTCCTGCCGATAAACCAGGGCAAAAAACCGAGATCATCTATAAGTCGCTCAATTTTAGCAAGCCCATAGATGACGGGTTTTTTACGCCAGAGAATATGACCAAAGTTAATTGATTTATGCTCCTCACGCTCGCTTGGCGAAACATCTGGCGCAATCGCAGCCGCTCCCTCATCACCATGGCATCGGTGGGGAGTGCGGTCGTATTGGCCACCCTGACCGTTAGCCTGCAAAAGGGCGTATTCGACAACCTGATTGCCAATGTCGTGAGTTTTTACACAGGTTACGTTCAGGTGCATCGGGTGGGTTATTGGAAGGAGCAAACCCTGGAAAACAGCTTCCAGCTCAGCGATTCAATATCGAAGAAAGTGTTGGAAACACATGATGTTCAATATTGGACGCCCCGGCTCGAATCTTTCGCGCTATTATCGTCTGGCGAAAAAACAAAAGGCTGCATGGTTGCAGGCATCGCCCCGGAAAGTGAAGACATGGTCACTCGGCTGAAAAGCAAATTGGTCGCCGGTGATTATTTGACGGATAGTAGCCGACAAGTTTTGGTTGGGGAAGGTTTGGCAAAACGCCTTGGGGCGGGTGTGGGCGACACACTGGTTTTACTTGGCCAAGGTTATTTTGGAAGTACCGCTGCGGGTAAATTTGCTGTGGGTGGGCTGCTGCATTTTGGTTCCCCGGAATTGAACGAGCGGCTTGTTTTTATGCCGCTTGCCCGGGCACAGGAATGGCTGGATGCACCAGGAATGGTCACCACGATGGTTATTTCCCCAGTTAATCCTTCAGAAAGTGGCGCCGCCGCTGCCGGTTTACACCTTGCGCTTTCACAAAACGAATTCGAGGTCATGCGCTGGGAAGAAATGATGCCCGACATCGAAGAGCACATCAGGACCGACACGGCGAGCAGCAAAATTATTCTCGGCGTGTTGTACCTGCTGATTTCGTTTGGCATATTTGCCACCTTGCTGATGATGCTTATTGAGCGGCGGCGGGAGTTCGGGATGCTCGTGGCGCTCGGCATGAAAAAAGCGCAACTGGCAAGGGTCGTGCTTGCAGAATCGGTGCTCCTGACCTTGACAGGCTGCCTCGCCGGACTGCTTATAAGTCTCCCTATCGTGTGGTGGTTGCGTGAACGCCCCATCCGCATAGGTGGCGAAACAGCAAAAACTTTTGAAAAATTTGGCTTCGAGGCGGTGTTTCCTGCGGCTTTTGAGCCTAATGTGTTTCTTGAGCAAGCCTCCATCGTTTTGGCAGTTGGGCTGATATTGGCTATCTATCCGGTTGTCAATGTTTTAAGGTTGAAACCGGTGGAGGCGATGAGATAAAATCGTAAATCCAAAATCGCAATGCTCTCCTGGAGAAATCTCTGGCGTCACCGAACCCGCAGTCTGGCCATCATGGCATCCGTTGTGCTGGGCACATGGGCGGGCGCTTTTATCCTGTCTATCTACTATGGCATGGCCGAAGGCCGGGTGAAAATTGCCATTGAGCAGGAGGTCTCGCATTTGCAGGCGCACCACCCAAATTTTCGGGATGAGTTTGAAGCGAAATGGCATTTTACTCAAGGCCGGATGGACTCATTGTTGCCAAAAATGCCGGGATTGAAGGCCTATTCGTTGCGTTCACAGGCCCAGGGAATGTTGGCGAATGCCTCGGGTAGCAACGGCGTACAAATCAACGGCGTTGATCCGGAGCGCGAAGATGCAATACGGGGGTTTCGAAAAATGGTAAAATCAGGCCTCTATTTTGACTCGACCGGAAAACGCAATCAAATCCTGGTTGGGAAAAAACTGGCCGATAAAATGAAACTCGTGCCTGGCAGCAAGGTCGTTTTGACTTTTCAAGATACTGGTCAGGAAATTGTGTCCGGCGCATTTCGGTTGGCAGGCATTTTTGAATCGCCCAATGCACCGCTCGACGAGGGAAATGTATATGTCCGTCGCTCCGATTTGAACGCGCTGCTAGGCACACCTGACGCGGTGATGGAAGCAGCAGTATTGCTTTCCAGGGAAGAAATACTACAGGAATCACTTGACTGGTGGCGGACAAATTGCCCCGATTTGCTGATTGAGGATTGGCGCAGCATTAGCCCGGAAGTAGCGTTGGTGATGTCATCCATAGATGTTTCTTCGATGATTTTCCTAGTAATCATCCTGATTGCCTTGGCCTTTGGCATCGTCAATACTATGCTTATGGCAGTTTTAGAGCGTACCCGCGAAATCGGGATGCTCCTCGCCATTGGTATGAACCGCCTCCGGGTTTTTTGGCTGATTGTAATGGAAACCATATTGTTAGCGCTCATCGGTTGCCCAGTTGGTTTGGTTGCCGCTTGGCTGACCGTCGAATTGTTGAGCAAAAAAGGCCTAGACCTTTCCGGTTTCGCAGGCAACATGATGAAAGATTTTGGCTTCTCTGCGGTGATTTATCCCGTTTTGCCATTTGAAAAATTGGGGCTGATTATTTTGATGACAGCAGGAACTGCCTTGCTATCATCAGTATTTCCCGCTTGGAAGGCATTGCGGCTTCGGCCTGCAGAAGCAATCAGATAAATCGTAAATCAATGGATACCGTAATAGACATCCACAACGTCAGCAAAATTTACAACCCCGACACGCTGCCGGTGGCCGCAGTAAACAACGTGCATTTGCACCTCGAACGGGGTGAATTTGCCGCGCTTGTCGGCCCATCGGGTTCGGGGAAAACAACGCTGCTCAATATCATTGGGGGACTGGATGATCCGACCGAAGGGGAAGTGATCATCAACGGCACTTCAATCACAAAACTATCCCCTAATCGCCTCATCGATTTTCGGCTTCACAATATCGGCTTCGTTTTTCAGGCGTACAACCTGATCCCTGTGCTCACGGCCCGCGAAAACGTGGAATTTATCATGCTTTTGCAGCACAAGCCAAAATCTGAGCGCGACAGCCGGGTGCGTGCCCTGCTCGAATCAGTAGGGCTTTCTGATAAAATGGATGTCCGCCCAGCCCAACTTTCCGGCGGACAACAGCAACGGGTGGCCGTGGCGCGAGCCCTGGCGAGCAAACCTCAATTCATCCTTGCCGACGAACCAACGGCCAACCTCGATAGTAAAAGCGCTTCCACTTTGCTCGACATCATGGAGAAACTCAATCGGGAAGAACACATGACTTTTCTTTTCTCGACACACGACCAGCGGGTTATTGACCGTGCCAGACGTGTGATCACACTGGTGGACGGGCGTGTGGCAAAAGATACTGGTTTGGCAACAAACCTTGACCACTAATTTTCCTGAAAATGAAAAACAATGCTTCTTTAGTTAGTTGGTTGGTTTTTCTGTTTTTCATCCAAAATCTAACCGGGCAAAACGAAAAACTCCAGTTTTCAGGCTACCTGAAAAACATGCAAACCTGGTCGTGGTTAGAAGACGCAGACCTCTTTCTCAACGATGGTTTTTTCCACAACCGACTGATTCTCAAATGGTCGCCCGATTCCTTGCTGAGCTTTGATGCCGAAATCCGCAACCGTTTGTTTTACGGCGAAACGGTCAAGTACTTCCCTGGTTATGCCGATCTGCTTGATCAGGACAATGGCCTTTGGGATGGATCCTTTATCACTGCAAAAAGTAAAAACCTCCTTTTGAGCACGCAAATTGACCGGCTCTGGCTCAACTGGCAGCATGGCCGTTGGGACCTCCGCCTGGGTCGGCAGCGCATCAATTGGGGCATCGCCACCACCTGGAACCCCAACGACCTTTTCAATGCGTATAATTTTCTCGACTTTGATTACGAGGAACGCCCCGGCTCCGATGCGCTTCGCGTACGATTTAAAACCGACACGCTCGGCAGCCTCGAACTGGCTTACAGTCCCGGGAAAAATCGTGAAAGCCATATCGGCGCCATGCGTTATCGGACCAATTTGCGCGGCTATGACTTGCAAATACTGGCCGGCCGATATCATGACCAGTGGACACTCGGATTGGGCTGGGCGGGTAACCTGAAAGAAGCTGGTTTCAAAGGAGAATTAGCTGTTTTCAAACCGGAGTCAATTGATTCTTCCGCCACCATAAGTCTTACAGCCCAAGTAGACCACATGTTTTCCGGAGAGTGGTATGTGAGCGGTGGTTTTCTATATGCCGGGGCTGCGTCAAGCGACGATTTTCGCCCTGAAAATTTGGCCGCCGGAGGGGTAGGTAGCCCACAAGGGACTTCCCTGCAGCCGTACCGGCTGATGCCCGTTCGTTGGTCGGCAGTGGCAACAGTCGCCAAGCCCATAACGCCCATTTTAACCGGATCAATGACCACAGTTTGGTCGCCAAAACGCAACTTGCTGTTGCTCATGCCCACGTTGGCATACAATGTCCGTGAAAATTGGGATTTGGATTTGACTGGTCAATTGTTTTTCTGGGAGTTGACGGACAAGCCCTTATCGAACCATTACGATGCCGTGTTTTTGCGTTTACGCTGGAGTTTTTAAAAATTGAATACTGCTGGACTATAATCATAGTATGGGTTGATGCGGGTCATTGTTGTTTAGCACACAAAGTGGCGAATTTGCAGGAGATTTAAAAAGGCTTCTATTATGAAAAAGTTACTTTCTATCCTAGCAGTTGTTCTTTTGTTCGGTATGGTTCATGCTCAAGAAGATGAAAGCACACTGGCCGGAAAGGTTCGCGTCAGTGGTGGTTTTGGTGGTCCTTTCTTTGGCTACAGCCAAATAGAAAACCACACTGGCTTCGGCGGTGGTGGTGGCGGCGCAGTCATCATCAACGATTTTTTCTTTGGCGGTTTTGGGCAGGGGGATACATATGGTCAACATAAAGTAGCAGGCTTGAACTACGATTTGAGTCTCGGTCAGGGCGGGTTTTGGCTCGGATATGTTTGGCCTTCAAAGCGCTTGGTTCATGGTTTTGGCTCGTTCAAATTGGGCTTCGGAGAGGCACAATTAGATCGAAATCAACTGGAGGGCGAACCTGTCGGCGGCAGTGATTATGAGGACAAAGTATTGAGTATGACCCCGGAACTCGGCGTAGAAATAAACATTGCGCATTGGGTACGGCTCGCTGTGACAGGCGGCTATCGCTGGGTGAATGGCATTGATAAACTGCCATATTACATCGATTCGGATTTTCGAAGCCCGGTGCTGGGGATGACCCTGCGGTTTGGCAATTTTGGATATAAGAAAAAGGAATAAGACAGCTTGCTTTCAACAAAAATCCTACTCATGGAATACCAAGTTCAAAAGCAAGTGTTCATACCCATCGACGGCATAGCGGTCGAAGGGGATCTTGTCATTCCTGCTAATGCCAAGTCTGTTGTCATCTTTTCGCACGGAAGCGGCAGCAGTCGTTTTAGCCCGCGAAACCGCCAGGTAGCCGAATACCTGCATGGACTCGGATTCGGCACCTTGCTTTTCGATCTCTTGACTCCTCAGGAGGATGCTATTTACAGAAACCGATTTGATATCGGGTTGCTGACAGAGCGCCTCGTAGGCGCAACCCAATGGCTTGAAAAGCAAGCGGAAACGAAAGGGGGTCGTTTTGGGTATTTCGGCGCCAGCACTGGTGCGGCATCAGCTTTGGCGGCGGCAGCGCGGCTTCCTCAGATCGCTGCAGTGGTCAGCAGGGGAGGGCGACCAGATTTGGCAGGCGATGCGCTGTCGCTGGTGAAAGCCCCGACTTTGCTCATCGTTGGGAGTCTGGATGATGATATTTTAATATTAAACCAGCAAGCCCTCGAACGACTCGGTGGGGTAGGGGCTTTGGGAATGGTATTGGGCGCTACCCACCTCTTTGAAGAACCCGGGAAAATGCGGGAAGTAGAGCAGTTGGCGGGAGCTTGGTTTCAAAAATATCTTTAAATTACCATTCGCCATGTTTAAAGACCGCATTGAAGCGGGCAGTTTGCTCGCAAAAAAATTGGAAAAATACAAAGGCCAACACGGTGTTGTACTGGCAGTTCCGCGTGGTGGGGTTCCATTGGGTTATGTGGTGGCACGGGATCTAAATCTTCCGTTGGAGCTTTTGCTCACCAAAAAAATCGGGCACCCGGAAAACGAAGAATACGCCATTGGCGCTGCGAGCCTGACGGATCGGTATGTCTCGCCCCGCGAAAATTTTTCTGCGGATTACATTGAAAAGGAGACCGAGCGTGTCCGGGTTCGGCTGCGCGAGATGAAAGAGAAGTTCATTGGCGACCATCATCCCGAAAGCATCGAGGGAAAAACCGTTATCGTGATAGACGATGGTATTGCTACCGGACTGACGCTGTTGAGTTCCATCAATATGCTGCGTCGCCAAAAACCGGAAAAAATTGTGATTGCCGTCCCGGTAGCTCCAAGAAAGACGCTGGACAAAGTATCCGAACAAGCCGATGAAGTGGTATGCCTGCTCGTCCCGGAGGATTTTTACGGGGTCGGGGCGTTTTACGAGGATTTTGATCAGGTGAGCGATGAGGAGGTGCAGTATTATTTAAAAAAGCACCGGGAGGAATATGCGCCACTGCGAAAAGTGGCATAACCATGCGTACATCTTTAATGATCCGCTGTCGTAGAGCCTGCAAGCATTTTCTTTAGCAACTATTCCGCCAAATACTTTTAGGGAGTTTTTGACCGAACATACCCCATCAAACGCTCCAGCGTCGCCGTTTTCCCATAATCCGCCTCCGGAATATCTATCCCCAGTTTTTCATCCAGCGCGACCAGGAATTGCAGGGCATCAAAGGAATCAATACCTAGCACGTCTCGGATGTTGTCGCCCGGCTGTAACGTCGAAGGCTCGGTATCCGGGGCGATCTGTTTCAGTAATTGGAATATGATCGTTTTGATCTCAGACTCGTTCATAATGTTTCAGGTTGTTGCAATTTGTTTTTCAAAGCGGTTAAAAAGCGGCCTCCCGTTAGCCCGTCGGTGGCGCGATGGTCGCCAGCCAAGGTGGCACGCAGCACTGGGCGAACATCCAACATGCCATTAATGGCAACGGGTTGTTCCATTATTCCACCAAATCCGACAATAGCTACTTGTGGCGGGTAAATCACCCCAAACACCACATCAGCCCCGCCATCGCCGAGATTGGTCAGCGTGATGGTAGACTCGCTCAATTCAGAACTGCGCAATTTCAAAGCCCGCGCCCGGGGAATCAGGTCGTTGAGTACCTCCATGATCTCGTCGAGGCTTTTTTCATTAGCCCGATGAATGGCAGGTACTACCAATCCGCCTGTGCGCAGGGAGACGACAAAGCCAATGTTGATCTCGTTTTTTCGCTGCAAGCCATTGTCCCAGATGGCATTCAAATCAGGAAATTCGAGCAGTGCATTGGCCACTGCTTTGATGAGCAACACCACGGGCAACAAGCGTTTTTGCACAGGCCGCTGCCGGTTCGCTTCGGCCAGCCAGGCGACTGCCTTGCTCATGTCAATGCTGGTTTCCAGATAATAATGTGGGATCTCGCGGTTTGATTTGCTCATCGCGGCCGCTACGGCCATGCGGATCGTTTCGGTGGAAACAGCGGATGCTGCTGCTGTTTCTGGCGTACTTGATTTCAGCCGGATGTCCCGTTCGGCCAGTGCTTTCTCCACATCCTCGCGGGTGATGGCGCCGCCATCGCCCGTGCCATGTACGCTGGAAAGATCAAGATGGTTTTCGGCGGCGATTCTTTTGGCAAGTGGGGAGGCACGCACACCCTCATGTTTATGTTCAGGGGCCGGGGTGGGTCTTTCTTCGATGGGATGGAGCTCCGCCGGTTTCTCTGTGGGGATGGTTTTGGGAGGAATGTCGGCTGTGCCCGCCTTCGGAGCGATCAGCGCCATCACCTTCCCGACCGGCACTTTTTCGTCTTCTTTCACCAATAACTGTTCGATCGTGCCCTCCTCGAACACTTCGATTTCGATGATGCCTTTCATGGTTTCCACGTCGGCGATGATGTCGCCGCGTTTTACCGTGTCGCCCGGCTTTACCTTCCATTCGCGGAGGGTGCCGTCTTCCATGTCAGCGCCCAGGCTGGGCATTCGGAATTCGATCATGGGTGTGGTGATTTGTTGAATGGGTTATTTGGGGATATGGGAATCCTAAGCTGACATCTCCAATCCCGAGCATCGGGAGAGGAGGTGTCAGCTCAGGATTCTCCTTAATTTTCCCTACTTACTTTTCTGTTTTTGAACGCTTATCATAGCTGCTTCTTCGCTGATCGTACAGGACACACCGAGGTTTCCTTTTTCGCCGGACGTTTGCCCACCTTTCGGGGTTTTTATCTTCATCGTTTTGAAACCTGCTGCTTTGAGCGCAGCATCGTAACGATCCAATCTGTCCACAGAAGTGCCTTCGTAAATGATACTCCAGGCTTCCATTTCATCGTTGTCGGTGCGCATCACTTTTTTGATTTTGAGGTTTTCCAACTTTGGAACCTCTGCCGGAATTTCCGAAGGCCAAGTGTTTCCGCCTTCATTTACGGTTATTTTTTCGCCGTCCATTTCCAGGGTGACGTTCTGGCCCTCTTGTTTAATGTCAACATCTTTTCCGGTCTCTTCTTTAATTTTTTGTTCAGCCGCTTCTACTTGACTTTCTTTGGTTGATTGTTTGCATGCGAAGATTCCAAGCATCATAATGAGGCAGGAAAACAGCACCCAATTGTTTAATTGCTTTTTCATAGTAAAAAATATTGTTGATGAAAAATTAGAGCCTTACTTGCACATTGTCTTGACCGTCTGCACGATGTCGCTTACCTGCGGTACGGACGCTTCTTCAAGGTGTTTCGGATAAGGAATGGGAACCTCTACGCCGCACAAACGCTGCACGGGTGCATCCAATTCGTAAAACGCTTTTTCCATGATTCTGGAAGATATTTCCGCCGAAATACTGACGGAGCGCCAGGCTTCTTCCACAATAAGGGCGCGGTGGGTTTTGGCAACGGAGGCGAGAAAAGTGGCCTCATCCAATGGACGCAACACACGCAAGTCAACGACTTCAGCATCAATGCCTTGCGTGGCTAATTCTGCCGCTGCCTCCAGCGATTTATACACGCCCGCTCCATAGGTGATGATGGAAATATCTTTCCCTTCCCGCCGGACTTTTGCCTTCGTAATGTCCACAGCGCCCGCGTCGGAAGGGATTTCAGCTTCCATATTGAGCATGAAAGTGTATTCAAAAATGATCACCGGATCGGGGCTTTTTAAGGCAGAAAGCAACATGCCCCGCGCATCTTCATGGGTGCCGACCGACAAGACGATCAGCCCCGGCACATGTGCATATAACGGCTCCCAACTGTGTGAATGTTGTGCCGCCAACTGCCGTCCGATGCCACAACCCATGCGGATCACCACGGGCACATTCAATTGTCCGCCCGACATGTGCAACAGCGTGGCGGCGTTGTTGACGATCTGATCCATGGCAAGCAGGCTGAAATTGACCGTCATGACTTCCACGATGGGGCGCATCCCGGCCAAGGCGGCTCCGATGCCTGCGCCCACAAAACCTGATTCAGAAAGCGGCACGTCCATGATGCGATCCGGGCCAAACTCCTGCAATAAGCCCTTGCTCACGGCAAAAGCCCCGCCGTAGCGACCCACGTCTTCGCCCATCAGGAAAACGCGCTCGTCTTCCTCAAGTGCCTGGCGAAGCGCCTGCTTCAAGGCTTCGCGGTAAGTGATTTTTATTTCATTTTTCACTGTAAACAAATTTAGTAAGTTGCTCCACCGGCTCCCAGGTGCCGGCTTCTGCAAAGTCCACGGCTTTTTGTACTTCCGCTTCCACTTTTTTATCCAGATCCAGCACGTCCTGTTCGGTGATCATTTTTTCGTCTATTAATATATTGCTGAGCGTGACAATCGGGTCGCGTTTTTTCCATTCCTCCACTTCGTTTTTGTCGCGGTACAGTTCCGCATCGAACATGGAATGCGCCCGAAAACGATAGGTGTTGCAGACGAGGAATAGAGGTTTGCTGTTGGTTCTGATTTTTTCCACGGCTTTTTGGGCGGCCTGCTCGACGGCGAGCACATCCATGCCATCCACTACGACTGTTTCAATACCATAAGCAGCGCCCTGCCTTTCCAGGTGTGTTTCGGCATGGGTATATTGCAATGCAGTGCCCATGGCATATTGGTTGTTTTCGCAGACAAACAAAACCGGCACTTGCCACAAGGCAGCGAGGTTCATGGACTCGTGGAATTCACCCTCTGCCATAGCGCCTTCACCAAAAAAACAACAGGCAATGGAGTCCTTTTTCTGCTTTTTAGAAGCGAGTGCCATGCCAACCGCCATCGAGAGATGCCCAGCCACAATAGCGTTGCCACCGTAGATTTTCTTTCCATCAAACAGGTGCATCGAACCGCCCCGGCCCCGGCTGCAGCCTTCCTGCTTGCCGTACATTTCAGCCATGATGGCGCCGGCATCCACGCCCCGCGCCAGGGCATGCCCGTGTTCGCGATAAGTGGCCAGAACATAATCCTCTTCTTTAAGTGCCTGCATGACACCGACCGCTACGGCTTCTTCCCCATTGTACAAATGGAGAAAACCGCGGATGTTCGTTTTGGTGTACATCTCGGCAGACTTCTCCTCGAAGCGGCGAATGAGCAGCATTTGGTGAAGCAAATGCAATGCTTTGCTGCGGTCAATGGTAGTGGATGATGGTGCTTTCATATTCAGGTAATTTTAAATCGTCCCTCCTTCGGCGGGTAAAAAATCCAAAATCGTAAATCTCCTCATCCTTGTTCCAACGTCGACAAATCTCCTTCCGGCAATCCCAGTTCCCTTGCCTTCAACAGCCGCCGCAGGATTTTGCCACTCCGGGTTTTCGGGAGGCTGTCCACAAAAGCCAATTCCTTGGGCGCCACGGCGGGCCCCATTTTTTTGCGGGCAAATGCGATAATGTCGAGCCTTTGGCCTTCGCTGGTTTCAAAACCTGTTTTCAGGACGACAAATGCTTTGACCAATTCACCGATGGTCGGGTCGGGTTTGCCAATGACGGCTGCTTCGGCTACTGCAGGGTGTTCCATTAGCGTGCTTTCCACTTCAAAAGGACCGACCATGTGCCCGGATGTTTTGATGATGTCGTCAGCACGGCCCACAAACCAGAAGTAACCGTCGGCATCTTTTCGTGCCAAATCGCCGCTCATGTACCAGTCTCCCTGAAAACACTTTTGGTACCGTTCCTCATCGTTTAAATAGGTCCTGAACATAGAGGGAAATCCTTTTTTCAAGACCAAAAGTCCCTGCTTATCAGGCTCGTTGATGATTCTGATACCCGTTTCTGTTACTTCTGCAATAGCTGCTTCCACACCCGGCAAGGGTTTGCCCATCGAACCGGGTTTTACGGGCATAGCAAAGTAGTTGGCGATCATGATGCCACCGGTTTCCGTTTGCCACCAGTTGTCGAGCACAGGGACTCCGAAGGTTTTCTGGCACCACAAGACACCTTCCGGGTGGAGCGGTTCTCCCACACTGAGCATCAGGCGGAGGTTTTCAAGATGGTATTGCTCCCTTGGACGAATATCCATGCGCATCAAGCGCCGAATGGCAGTGGGGGCCGTGTACCAGACGTTGACTTTTTGGGCTTCGAGGATGGAATACCAGCGGGCAGCGTCAAATTCTGCCTCATCCACAATATTGGTCACGCCATTTACGAGTGGCGCAATGATGCCATAGGAAGTTCCCGTCACCCAACCCGGATCGGCGGTACACCAAAACACATCACCTTCATGGAAATCGAGTACATATCTGCCCGTCGCGGAATGTGTGAGCACGGCTTGATGTACGTGCAAGGCCCCTTTGGGCATTCCCGTGGTGCCGCTGGTAAAATGTAGCAAAGCGGGGCATTCTGGCTCAGTTGCTGGAATTTCGAATTGGTCGGAGGCATCCTTCATCAAAACAGGCAGGGACAATACCTGCTCTGAAATATGCGCTTGTGAATCTGTAAGCAAAACATACTGGAGCGCGGGCAATCTGTCCAGGATTTGCAGCACGGTTTTGTTGAAAAGAGGCAAGGTGGTCACCAAAACTCTGGCATTTCCCCGGCTTAACCGCTGCCAAACGGGTTCAGGCCCGAACACCGAAAACAAGGGACAAAAAATGGCCGTCTTTTTCAGCGTCCCCAGTGCCGCGATGTACAATTCTGGTATTCTTCCGGCAAAGGAAAAGACAGTGTCGCCTTTTTTTACCCCGAGGTTTTCGAGCACGTTTGCAAACTGGGCCGTTCGTTTTTTTAGTGCAGCATAGGTGGCTTCTTCCACGCTGTTGTCTTTTCGCAGCCAACGCATAGCGACCACGTCTTTCATGCCACCAAGGGCATGGCGATCCACGGCCTCATAGGCAATATTTAGCCCCTTTCCCTCCGGAAGGCCAGTCAGCAGATTTTGTTCGTTTTGCCAACCAAATGCCGGATAAATGGCATTGTAATTTTGCAAATTAGGCGCCATAAATAGAATGACTTTGGTAATAAGTACCTTGCAAAACTATAGTTGACAGGTGATTTTTACGAAGACCTACGTTGGTCTCTGAGGTGATTTTCGTCATGGGAAGCTTGAAGGCGAAATCTGTCGGTTATCTTTGTCAACAAAACACGCCATGACAAGGTGACTTTCATTTTTTCCCCAGCAGAAAAAACCACCCGCTATGCTAAAAAAGGGACGGCAGAAAAAACGTTTTAAGGCCATAGGAAAAGCTATGCTTCGCCATCTAAGGGCCTTTTTCGAGCTTCAAAACCCCGAAGCGCTGCACCATTTTCGTATAAAGGTCAAAAAGATGAGGGCCTTGCTCCTTTTCTTACAAGATGGTGTACAGGATAAATATGAGGCAGGACTCCTTAAGTCGCTTCAATCTATTTTCAAACACGCTGGTCGAATTCGCAGCGCGCATATCAATATCGGGTTGCTCATACAGTATCCTGTGACCGACCCAACCTTTAAAATTGAACAAGAAAATATTGAAAAGAACGAAATCGAACACT
>Ga0247843_1003036_pt1 | contig 28572 bp, 56 predicted proteins | sample LaCruzMarch2017__FD_192420 | JGI IMG/M metagenome (GOLD analysis project Ga0247843, IMG submission 192420) | Freshwater microbial communities from meromictic Lake La Cruz, Castile-La Mancha, Spain - LaCruzMarch2017_8m | ecosystem: Environmental > Aquatic > Freshwater > Lake | place: Spain... | reverse complement strand
GCACAAAGTATTTTCACAGTTGCTCAGGTTGTAACATATAATCAGCTTCAATCACTTATTTCCTTTGACCATTCAAGTCAAGGGTTTGGCCCTTGGATTCGTTCTATTTCTCCTAACTATTGGAGAACACCAAGTACATCAACAACAGATGCCTATGATTTTACAAATGGAAGCAATATGTACTTTAATAGTGTCTTACATACTTCAGCAAATAACATTTTAAACCCGCACATTTTATCTTCTTTTGCAGCATCGGCTCTTACTAAAAAGTTTGGCATAAGTGATGCAACTTTTATTGGAAGATGGTTTTTAGGTAAAATGTCTGAATGTATTGTATACCCAACAAGTCAACAAAGCGGTTTTAAAGCGTCAATTGAAACAAATATGAGTTCACATTATTCAATAACAATATGACAATTTTAGGATATAAATATTTAACCGAAGCAGATGCTCAAAAGGCAAGAAAAGATTGCTCTGACTATTATGGCATTCCTGTTTCTCCTGAAGACACTACTCAATATTGGGTTAATTATCAATATGCAATATTGAATGAACCTCCATTTTGGTATATTGGGTATGATGAAACAATACTAAATATACTAGGTCAACCAATTGAATTCAACCTAGTAGAACCAGTAGTGTGAGATTATGAGCCAAAACCAACTTCTGATCCGTTTTCTTTGGCTTCCTAAAAAACTATAGTTATATTTATATATATGAGTAATTCAATTAATGTTTAACAATTAAAACAAAGTAGTATGAAACAGATGATGTTTGTATTTGCTGCAGTTGCCTTGATGGCTTCATGTGGTACTGGTGCAACTTCTGAGGCGACTCAATCTGATTCTACTGTACAAGTGGTTGACACAGTTTCTGTGGTTGACACCTTGGCTGTAGAGGAAGTGGTAGTTGACTAATCAGTAGTTTAGTAACTTGGGATGAGGGGGAGGCTTGGAGTCTCCCCCTTTTCATTTAATAACTTATTATATGCATAAATTGATTAGAGGAATAAAAAACTTAATAAAATGGTTTAAAACCATTTACAATGATAGGGATGATGATAATGTATTTCTAGAGCACATCTTGTATAAGAAACTGTGTGGAATACATAAACATCAAAAACAACACAGTCAACACGCTGATAGTGCCAAATCATTACAAGCATTAGAAATTTGTATTGCTATACTTGAACGTAGACTAAATGACTGGTACTTTGATGAGATTTATCTTAACTCAAAACACAAACATATTACTGATGAATCCCGTAAAATATCATTCATTCTTACCTTACATGATACTGAAAAACGAGACTGGAAGATATTATGGAGGCTTATGGAACGATGGGGTCAATATTGGTGGACATAATTTGGTTTTCTGAGATATTATTCGTATATTTATGAAGTAAAAGTTATATTATGAGTAAAACAGTTATAATTGGAGACATCCACGGCCGCGATTCGTGGAAACAAATAATCAAAGATCAAAACCCAGACAGGGTAGTGTTTGTTGGAGATTACTTTGATAGCTATGATAATAAGTTAACAGCAGCTATCCAACTACATAATTTCCAGGAAATCATTGCCTACAAGCAATCAACGGAGGCAAATGTTATTATGTTGATTGGTAACCACGATTACCATTACTATCCAGGCGGAGAACAGTACTCAGGTTATCAATATGGAGCTGCTCCTTTAATCAGACAAACACTCAATGAAAATAAGCACCACTTACAAATGTGTTATCAACTTGATGATATATTGTTTTCTCATGCTGGTATTGGATACAATTGGCTGGTTGAGCAGAATAAATACACTACAGGAAACATTCCTGATTTTGTAAATGATTTATGGACATATAAACCTGGTGTATTTAGGTTTACTGGACTAGATCAATCAGGAAATTCAAAAACACAAACACCAATTTGGATTAGACCTCAATCATTGCTAGCAGGTAATCGAGATACATTCCTGAAAAAAGATTACATCCAAATTGCAGGTCATACCCAAGTCAGATACATTGATATTAAAGGTAAAGCAACTGGTGGTAGGTACTATTTTATTGATGCATTAGAGGAAGGTATGTACTTGATTTATGAAGATGGAAAATTTAATATAGGTAATTTGCCTTCCTAAGATATTATTGTTATATTATAAATAAAACCCAAAGTTATGAACGAAGACAGAATACAAATTAACGGAAAATGGTATGTTGCTGAACAACCAGAAGAAGATGTAAAATTTGATCCAGGCGATCTGACCTATTTTAGAGGAGCTGTTTATGAAACAGACTCTAGCTGTTTTGAATTTACTAATTTAACAAATGAGGAGGGCAAACCATATGGGGGTGATATTTCATTTTCTGTTGAGTACACTGATAAAAGATTTAAAGACAGAAAAGATTGGAAGGTAGATTGTTGGGATAATGTAAACTGGTTTAATGGGTTAATTAAAGGTAATCCTGATTCACTACCTGAACTAGAAGCTACAGTTGATAAAGAAGATGCTAAATTGTTTATTGAAGCATTACAATATCTAAAAGAATTGGGGTGGTTTTGAAAGAAAGATTATTGACATATTCTGAAAGGTACAAACTCTGGTTTGCAAATAATTATGAAACTGGAATGGAATACAATGAAGATATTGTTCCTGATTTTGATGATGATTATTATAAACCAACACCAACCAAACTAACCACAATAACATATAAAAACGAAAAAACAAAAATTATGAATAACGAAACAACAATCAAACTACAACAGGAACTAATTGACCTGTATGAAACTCAAATTACTGATCTAACAATGATGTCCAAGATTGAATTGGGTGATGATGTGATTGAAGAAATTAAACGATTAAAAGGATTGTTAAATTAAAAAATATAAATTATGGGAAGTGTAATAACGTATGATATAGAGTGTCCTAAATGCAAACAAGAAAAGGGATTTAGTGATTTTTATTATAAGAATGGCGAAGAATATTTCTCATGCCAAAATAAAGAATGCGGGTTTGGTTACAAATATGAATGGAAAAGAGATAAAGGCCATAAACTAGTAACCAGAGATGGGAGCAATGATTATAAATTTGATAATCTAATCATGGTTGAAACTGTTTATGAAAATGGTAAAGAAACTGTTACTGAATTAAACCAAAACGAAAATGAGTAAAAACATAGAACATCAATACCTAAAACTACTCAAGGACATTCTAGATAATGGAGTGAAAAAACAGGACCGCACTGGAACAGGAACACTATCCGTATTTGGAAGACAAATCAGACATAAAATGTCAGATGGATTCCCTCTTTTAACTGGGAAAAAGATGTTTTTTAAAGGAATAGTAACTGAATTACTTTGGTTTTTAGGAGGGGATACCAACATTAAGTTTCTTTTAGATAATGATTGTCATATTTGGGATGGTGATGCTTATAAGAACTATGTAAATAAAATTAAATTACAAAATAATTGGGAAGTTACATTAAGAGTTATGAATGTTGACACTATTGGTCAACAAGAATTATTATCAAAAGAAGAATTCATCAACAAAATCAAAACAGATGAAACATTTGCTAAGAAGTGGGGTGATTTAGGGAAAATTTATGGCCGACAATGGCGAAGTTGGACTAAAAAAAAATGTACCTATCAACAGATGGTAGTTATGAAAATATTTATGATGAAGCTGACCAAACAGTTATTGACCAAATCGCAAACCTAATCAATGAACTTAAAACAAACCCAGACTCAAGACGATTAATGGTTAATGCTTGGAATGTAGGTGAGTTAGACCAAATGGTTCTTCCACCTTGCCATTATGGATTTCAAGTTTATACGAGAGAGTTGAGTGATGAGGAAAGAATTAAGTTATTTGTTAAACTGCATAATCCAAAAGGATATGAAGATGCGAAAATAACTAATACAGTTCAAGAGATATTAACTATGAACAATATTCCTAAACGAGCAATCTCTTTAATGTGGAATCAACGTTCAGTAGATACATTCTTAGGTTTACCATTCAACATTGCTAGTTACGGATTACTACTTGAAATCATCGCCAAAGAAGTAAATATGGTACCTGATGAATTGATTGGAAACTTAGGTGATGTACACCTTTATAGTAACCATGTTGAACAGGCTAAGGAGCAGATTGGTAGAGAGCCATTTGAGTTGCCTATAGTTAAACTAAGTTCAGGTCACAATCTTAGAGCTGCTCTTAAAGGTAACTTTGATCAGATTGATCCTAATGATATTATGTTGATTGGATATCAATCACACCCAACAATTAAAGCACCTTTATCGAATTAGTCATATTTATTAATATGATACTATTAACCGACTTACTAAAAGAAGCATTTTGGTCAAAGAAACCAAAAACTGGATATAGCGAAAACTTTAAATTAAAATCAGGTGAAACTATAACAATTGAAATCAAAAATTTAGATACTTATCCTGATTTCACTGCTCTAACTATAGTAGCTATTTACAATGGAAAACAAATAGGCGGCGCTCATTTTAATTCCGATGAAATTAATGGTCCTAAAAAACTAACATCGACGGATACGTATGTAAATGATGCATTCCAACGTAAAGGTGTTGCATCAAAAATATACAATTTTGCGCAATCGCTGGGATATCAAATACTACCAAGCAGTGATCAAACTCCCAAAGGTAAGGAGTTTTTTAAAGCATGGAAATTAGGCAATTAAAGCACCTTTATCAAATTAAGTTATGGAAAATTACAAAGCGGATTACTACAATCCAGAAACATTTGAAAAATCAGAAATTGAAACTAAAATACCTGTTGATTTAGTTCAGAAAATACATCAAGACTTAAATTGTCTAAGAGGTTATTTAGTGACACCTAGTTTGATTAACCCAGATGATAAGGATTCTGTTGTATTTGGTATTATGGATATGAGCGATAAAACAATGAAGTATAAGGTAACAATTTCACCCAACAATTAAAGCACCTTTATCAAATTAAAAAATATAAATTATGAATAGAATACACGTAAAATTAATTAAATGGATATCTAACAAGTTTGGATACAAAATTGCTATGCTAAAAACATCAAATGGAACAACAACAATTGAAGGTGATAAAGATTTACTTAAGTATGTAGATATAACTGGGTATTTCTTTAAGAAAGAACCACTTAAGAGAACTTATCCAAAGTTTGTAGAACCCGAACCTATTAAACCACTAACACCTGAACAATTAAAAGAGTTAGGATTAACAATCAATGTAGATGTAACAGATTGTAAAAACTTTAAAGAAGCATCTAAGGTGCAAGATCAAATCATTAACGGAGATGTTAAAATTAACATTATAAAAAAATAAATCATGAAATCAAAACAAGTAGAACGAATCGCAACAAAGATTCAAGAAACATTCCAAATGTGGGAAACCATTGGAGGAACACCGGAAACAAAACAGGAATATGAAATTAAACAATTTCCTAAAATGTATCACCCAACAGATGATTCAATTAGTATTCCTTTGTTTGTTGATGGTAAAAAAATAGTAGTTGAAATTAAAACCGTTTAAGTTATGAAAATTCAAATTAACCAAACATTATATCAATTTTATATCATTCCTTATTTTAAAATAACATATTCTAGATTATTAAACGGAGATTATGAAATTATATTCGGCTGGCTAAACAGAGAACTGTGTATTTGTTTTTAACAATAAAATAATCCATGTCAACATTAGAAACCCACTATCAAAACTACCTAAAAGAAAACCCACATTCAACATTAACTTACGAGGAATGGTTGAATCAATGGAAAAGGATCGCAACAGAACTAATAGAACACGATGATATCTCAGATTGGGATGTTACTTTAACTGATGGTCTTGAGGATGAAGATGATTTTGAATATGTGAGGGCTAAAATGGAAAATGAAGGATTTCACTACTGTTTCGAACACTACAGTAGGTTTGAAGAGATCAAAGATGAAAAATTTCATGAGTTGAGATTGGCTTATTTAGAGGCGGCCGATGCTTTAAAAAAATATATTTACAGTCGCTTGGATTATTAAGATATTTTTCTTATCTTTAGCCATATATATAATAAAACGATAACTGTGAAAAAATCAGAACTAAGACAAATCATTAGAGAAGAGATTAGTAAAGTATTGAAAGAAGCGGTTAATGTGCCACCAATACTATATCACGCTACATATAAACCACTTTTGAATAAAATAAAACAAGATGGTTTAGATACTACCAAAAGCAAAAAAGCCTGGGAAGATTCTAAACCTGGTTTAGTATATCTAGCAACGGATCCGGATGTAGCTGCTTCGTATGCAGAATCATCTGATATGGTACCGGATAGCTATCTAGATAATATTATTGTGTTACATATTGACACCACAAAGTTGGATTTAACTAAATTATCGATTGATAAAAATGTACAGGATAATGAAGGCGATACATTAGAGTACAATGGCGTTATACCATTTAGTGCTATTAGTAAAATCACAAAGTATAGTTAAAGCATCTTTATCAAATTAAAAAACATAAGTTATGCCTAAATTAAAACTTAAATTCAAATTACCCAAAGAAGAAGCGGAGGCTAACTTTGCTCTTAAAGGTAGTGATTACTTTGTTGTTATTCATAATTTAGACCAACAGCTAAGGAATATTATCAAATTTGAGAACAATCCATTTAACGGAGGCAAGGCAACTGAAGAACAAATTCAACTTGCTGAGCAGATACGGGAGTACCTTCGAGATCAAAACATTAATGAAATATTCAACTAATCATGACACTAGAAACATTTACTAAACTACTTGACAATTACACTGAGGCTTACCGTAAGTCAATGGCAGTCTCTCAATTAGGTATCAATCTAGATGAATACAGTGATGTATTTCAGAAAAATACAGAGTTACTGCTTGGTGAAGTATTCACTGAGGAAGGTATTGAATGGATATTTTGGTTTTTGTATGAAAAAGATTATGTTGAAGGTACACTGAAAGACAATATGAAGGCCTGGGATGAACATGATCAGGAAATTTGCCAGGATGTACCTCGACTATACAGATATTTAGTACAAAATAAGCATATTAAAAATTTGGCTTCCTAAAATATCCTTATTATATTTAGCATAAATTTAATAGGTTATGCTTTATAAAGTTACTCGTTATAATAAATACGGCACATTAGTTGAGCGTATTATTCATCTAGATACCCCATTAAACCCGCGGGTAACAATGGGTATATTGCGTATCACCCCATTTAAATATAAGCATACGCATCCTGTATTCCCTCCGCTTTTATTCGTTGATTCTAAAGGAGATAAATATCTAACACCAGCTTGGAAAAAAGTATTACCTGAAACTACATTAGATGATATTGAATGGGAACCTAAAGTAGTAAAACAAGTTAATACTTGGCAATTTAAATCAAGTAGCTCTCCAGATGTGGTCTACACTGTTAGGATGAAAGAAAATAAGTTAATATGTAATTGTAGTGGATATTGGAGGAGTAAAGGAAATTGCAAACATGTAAAGGAAGTCAAAGCAAGTTTGGCTACCTAAAATATCATTCGTATATTTATATAAGAAATTAAAAACAAAACAGTTATGTCAGAAAAAACAGAACGTAGAGGTCGTCCCACTGAGCAAGTATTTGAGCAACCTGAAAAATGGATTCGTGAGTTTTATGAGGTTCCAAGTAAACCTGAATTGGGTTACAAAACCACTTTTTATTATGATATTAATAAAAGTGTTAACGGCCCTTATAAAACTGAAATTATATATCCTAAAAATTATAAACCGGGTAAGCTAAAATCTGAGGAAAGGAAAACATATGGTAAACAACCAGTTGTAGTAGTATTCAAAACCTCAGAACGGTCTAATGCTAAAACTAAAATGAAAATATTCAAAAATAAGAATATTGATGAAGTTTTAGATGAAAATAATGATTTACCTGGTATCCCAAATAATGCTATTTTTATGGATATTGGAGTTGGAGAACATTTTATTAACCAATATAAGAGAAAATATGAGCTTTAAATCAATATTAGCAACTACCTTAATTGGTGTAGCATTCTTTGCACCCACAAAACCAATCAATACAGTAAAACAGACCTCAATTAAAAATGATACACTGTGTGATGACTATTGGGTATATAAAAATACTGCAGATACTGTCCTAAAACAGTACAAGAGCACTATAACTGGTGAAATGATGGCTGATGCCTGGTATGCTATGAAACAGGAATATGGTGTTGAGGTACCACTCAAGTTAGCATTGGCTCAAGCTCAAATGGAGTCAATGTTTGGTACTTCCAGTTTAACTCGCAAAACAAAGAATCCATACAACATTGTTGGTAAAAATGGATACGTCAAATACAGTAGCGTCAAAAGTGGAGTAACAGCATACTACCGCATTATGGCTACAAAATATTTGAAATGTAAGACAACCGAGGATCTGCTTGAGGACTTTACAAATTGCAGAGGACATAGATACGCTGAGTATGAGGGATATGAGAAACTAATTAGTACTCAGATGAATTACTATGAAAGAAGGTTTGGCTGTTGAGTAAATTATTATTATCTTTAGATATAAAGAAAAACAGTTATGAAAAACATACACTTAATACCAACAGATAAACCAAGTAGATTAGTACTTGATGATACAACACAACATTTAATGTTAATCAATAAAGGTGAAGCTTTATGGGGTAACCAACACATCTACATCACTAATGATGAAGAAATTAAAGAAGGAGATTGGTTTTATGTTAAAACCCCTAATATTTACGGGGGAAATGTAGTTGCGAGATGCTTAAGTTTTGGTAAACATTGCTGGTCAGAAAATATTTTAACTGCTACAACAGATGAAAAAGGTTATCACGCATCACATTGTGTTAAAATTATTATAACAACAGACCAAGACTTAATCAAAGATGGTGTACAAGCTATTGATGATGAGTTTTTAGAATGGTTTGTAAATAATCCAAGTTGTGAAGAAGTGAAAATTAAGAAAGTATTTGACGAAGATTGGTCGGAAATAAGTGGTGCTTTTGAAATTTCATATTACAAAATAATCATTCCAAAAGAAGAACCTACCGAAGAAGCCAAGCAAAGAGCTAAAAACTATATGAGTTTAAAGGGGGCGTTAGAACCTAAACAAGAAACACTTGAAGAAGCTGCTGAAATAATGTATGGAACAGATATGGATAGTATTAGAGGAGGTAGTGTTTATGACTTAAATACTGATTTAAAAAGAGGATTTATTGAAGGTGTTAAATCAGATGCGGCAAGACATTATTGGTTTGAACAATTTAAAAAGAAGTAATATGAACAATTTAGAAAAAGAATTTATCCCTTACGAACAAGCATTAGCTTTAAAAGAATTAGGATTTGATGAACCTTGTCTATGTTCTTGGAATTTTTTTACCAATGAATTAAACTTTAATGGACAACCTTCAACATTCAGTAGTGAAGATGTAATTCAATTACCAACCTTCTCACAAGCATTCAGATGGTTTAGAGAAAAGTATAAAATAAGATTTATTATCCAATCAAGTATGTCAGATTTAGGTGAGTATTTTAAAGTAATATTTCCTAATGGCGAACAAAGAGGTGTAAGTTATAATACATACGAAGAAGCAGAACTTGCTGTAATTGTCAAGTTGATAGAAATTGTTAAAAAGAAATAATATGAAAAACAATAAATCAGTTACAGCAGTAGAATGGTTAATTAGTGAGCTTAGAGAATCTAAAGATTTTCATAGGGTTATAAATGAATTAAACCAAAGAAGTAGTGCAGTTAGACATATACTTAATGAAGCCCTACAAATGGAAAAGCAGCAGATAATTGAAGCAGTTGATGTTGGATTCGAAGAAGGTTCTAAATTTATTGAAGATATTAAGTTAAAAAATGCAGAACAATACTACAATCAAACCTATAAACAACAAACACCATGACACCAGAAGAAATAAAAAATGATATATCTGTAAAAAGCAGATTAGTTGGTATGACAGATGATCAACTTAAGATTATTTATTTTATAATTGATTATAGTTTTAAAGATAAAAAAGAAGTCTATACCAATGGTACTGTATTAGTTCCATTATTTAGAGTATTAGATGCTATTGCACAAAACGGAGAACAATATCAATCAAGTTGTTAACCTTTAATACCAAAACCCATGACACCAAAAGAAAAGGCAAAGGAGTTAGTTGACAAGTTTGTATCGTTAGACCACGATGTGTTTTGCAGCGTAAATTATCCGTATTCCAAACAATGTGCCCTAATTGCCGTTAAAGAAATCAAGGAAGCTATTGACTGGCACGAATACAAATTTCCCGACGAAGAGTACAACTATTGGTCGCAAGTTGAGAAAGAAATCCAAAACCTTTAATACCAAACAAAAATGAGTAAATTAAGAGAAAATAGTATATTCTATAAACCACCTACACAAGAAGAGCGCTTACAAGATTTGAAGTATTTCTTTTTATTTTGGAAAGGTAGAAAAAAAGGTATAATTCACACTCGTGATATTACCTTAGATGATTTTAGGTATATTTTCTTTCCTAAAGGATTTCATGAAAAGTATGGCTATCTAGGTTCTGTACCTTATGAAAATGATGGAGATGTTTTTAAAGCACTCTATCCTTTGATCTTAGCCATGGACTACAAAGCCAAGCCTAAGTGGTGTCCTAGATGGTTTTTAAGGTTCTTGCATGTATTTGGTAGCGACAAATCTATTGTTAGAGTTAGAAACCGCAGATTGCATGATCTACTTAGGAAACTTACAAAAGGTATTACAATTTATGATTACAAAACTAAGTGGCATGATTATGATTTAAGAGCATCAATAGCTGCCCCACAAGATATTTGTGATCTAGAAGATGCTATTACCACTCATTTTTATAATCAAGGACATAGAAAAGAATTACTTGATGAGATTATAGCTATGAAACCTGAATTTAAGTATGATTGGTGGCCAATTACTAGACTTGTAGAATATCTTGATAACCTAGAAGAAACAAAAGATAAATGAAAAAAGTAAATATAATTGGTATATCAGGATTAGCTGGATCCGGTAAAGATACTATAGGTGAGGCTATAGTAGCATTTGGTAAGCTTCAAAGAGAGAGGTGGGAGATTAAAAAGTTTGCCACAGAACTCAAACGCATAGCCTCCATAATAACTGGATATAAAATTCAGGATTTTGAATCCCAGGAATTTAAAAATGCAAAGTTAGGCTCTGAATGGAGTGATATGACTGTCCGAGATATGCTACAGAAAATTGGTACTGATGCTATGAGAGATAATCTGCATCCTGATGTATGGGTTAATGCTCTATTCTCAAATTATGGGTACAATAGTAAGTGGATTATTACTGATGTACGGTTTCCAAATGAGGTTGAACGCATCAAACAACACAATGGTATTTTGATTAAAGTTGTTAGGCCGGGAGTAGTAGCATTAGATCATTACTCAGAAAAAGCATTAGATGACTTTGATGGGTGGGATCATGTTATTATTAATGATGGTAATAGGTATGATTTAGTTAAAACAGTAAAAGCGGTTTTGTATGAAAACTAGAATTTATTCATTTTTAATGGCATTATTACAAGTAATGTTAGTATCAATGAATATTGTATTTATAACCTATCATCAGTTAATAGCAATGACTATCACAGGGTTTGCAATATCTATTATATGGACATTCAATGTTAAAAAAGTAGCATTTGGTTCTTTAATAGATAGGGTGGTATATGCATCAGGGGCTGCGGCTGGTACTTTAATTGGGTATTATATATCAAAGCCATTAATGTTACTTTAAATTTGGCTCCCCAAAATATTATTCGTATATTTATATAAGAAATTAAATAAAAAAACAGTTATGCATCACATTAGACAAGTTGTTCAAAAATCAGGAGGTTGGGTTGAGTTATGGGTTATGGATGTAGATGAGGGTCTCCATTATATGGATGTCCATGAGATGGATTTACTTAACTACATTGAAAATGATGTTCCAATTCAAGATGCATTCTCATATTTAGACCCTGAACAACGGGAATTAATTATGACAGGAATGACTCAAGAAATGTGGGATGAAGCAACATATAATGAAGAGGAAGAATAGAAAATACATCCCACCAGAACATTTTGTTGTGGTAGATGAATATGGAGCTGTTTTTGCTGGATTAAATGGAGGATATCCTATCTGGAGTTTTGATTATAAAGAAGCCAAAACATTAAAAAAAGGAAACACAGATATGCTTTTAAGGGATAAGAATAAAATCTTATTTAGGGCTGAGGATATTTAACCATACATATAATAAAAAAATAATGGTTAAATTGTTAGAACTATACCAGCAAATAAGAGAAGGTATGTATGATTCATTAGTGACAAGTATATCTAGAGATATTGTAAATGAATTTAAAAAACATCTTGATTCAAATAATAAATCTAAGACAATCAAAATCCCTTCTGAATGGCCCTTATATGATGGTTCAAAAGAAATCATTAATATTGTTGTAACCTTTAAAAAGGACAAGAATATGAGTGATGATTTTGATATTGGAGGATTTGCAGCTTGGGATGAAAAACAAATTGATATAGATATATTTTATAATCCTGAGGATTTTCCATATTCATTATCTAAATTAATAGGTGGTATTAAAGAAACTTTAACCCATGAGGTAGAACATTGGGCCCAATATTTTTATAATAGACCTGAGGATATAAAAACTTCAATCCAAAAAACATCCAATATTGAAGATTTATCATTTTTTGATTATTTAACTTTTCCAGATGAGATACCCGCCTTTGTTAGAGGATTATATCGTAAAGCAAAATACAATAAACAACCTTTAGATGTTGAAATTGATGACTTTTTTGAAGATTGGTTTTCAAAATATGATAACCCAAATAAAGAAATGAAAAAAAATAAGATCCCCCAGATTAAAAAAATATGGATTGAATGGGCCAAGAAAAATCTACCAGCAGCCCAATATAATAAATAAAGTTTGGCTACCGCAAATATCTTACGTATATTTATATAAGAAATTAATTAAATAAAAAACAGTTATGAGCAACTTTAAATCAACAAACAACAAAGGATTCCAAATGACATTTGAGAATGGTTGGACCATTTCAGTTCAATTTGGTTATGGTAACTATTGTGATAACCACCACCACCCAGAAGGATGGAATTTTAGCAAAAAACAAGAAGTAACTGAATCTTCTGATGCTGAGATTGCCATTTGGGGTGCTGATGGAAAATGGTATAACTTTGGTTCAGACACAGTTAAAGGATATTGTTCAGCAGATGAAGTAGCTACTTGGATTAAATTCACCGCTGATCAGGGTAAATAAATTTGGCTTCTTAAATAATTCTACTTATCTTTAGATATAAATAAAAACAGTTATGAAAGACATTATCGCAATCATTTTATTTGTTATGGTTTGGAATTCACCAGTACATGAAAACCATCCAACCGCAATTCCGGTTCTACTTACATTGTATATTGTAGGAATGGTGCTTGAACTTATTATTAAACTCATTAGACATTATAACGGAGATGAATAATCAAGAATACATTTCAAACTTAAAACTTGATATATATGACACAAAAAGAAATACTAGAGTACAATAAAAGATGTGCTGAGTTTTTAAATCTTCATAGAGATGAAGAGGTTGCAATATATAAATTTAATGCATACCCTTATGAGTATCTAAGATTCAATTCAGATTGGAATTGGATAATGGAAGTGGTTGAAGCAATTGAAAAATTAGGATATGAAATAGATATATTTTCTAATTGCGTACAGATATGTGACACACCTGACGAAAACTATATTACAGAAGCAGCAGGTAAAACTAAAAAAGAAGCAGTAGTACAAGCAATTAATCAATTTTTAATCTGGTATAATGAAAACAATTGAAGAATTTGACAGAAAATATAAAGATTATCTAGAAGAAGGTCATTATGGATTAGCTGTTGATGATGAAGAATTTATATCTTGGTTAGACGATAAGTTTCAAGAGTTTATCAAACAACCAGGGTTTACCTATTCTCAGATTAAATCTAAGTTTGGTAGGGGTACCTTCTATTGTGAGGGTTTATCTAATGAACAAATAAATGAAGTAGAAAATAAAATAACAGAGTTATGCAAAAACTAATTAAACTTGATAAAAATGCTATTTAATATGAAACAGTTATTGGAATTTGCAAAACAAACAATGGAAAGATATCCGGCCATAAAATCGGATGTTGAGGAGTTAATTGAATTATGTGTTATGGAAATAGAGGAAGGAGGATCTGAAAGCCATGAAATTGAATTATGCTGGATAAATATCCAGGACCTGATAATAGAGTATAATGAAAACTAATAATGGGAGGTACAAACACAGTGAGGGTAAAAGTATATACGTATATACAAATATCGGGTTTGAGTATGTGAGGGAAACAGGATGGTAATAGCGTGGGGAGAGGTAAGATAGTATGAGGGTAGTGGAGGGTCCAGGGATCTAACCCCTTTCTTGCGCCCCTCCAAACCCTCCTGTCGATTACCTTATATATCTGTCGACTTTGATATTGTTCCATCATACGTATGATAGAACCACGTTCTTTTACAAAGGAAATTAAGATTTTCAGCCTTGGTACGAAGTAGTTATTCCTATAGGAAGCGAATGTACACTTAAATCCACTAAATTAACGTGATAAACAATGGTATAAACGCATGTCTATCCATTATCGATGCCTTCTGTGTGAAGGTTCTTTGAATTGATTATACGCTTGTTTTTCTAGAGTAAGCAACCGCTTAGAGTCCTCAGCTGTCTCAACATAAAAGCACATGCCAGAAAAAGAAAAAACATAAGCCAAATAATTAATTCAACGCGTTCTTTAATATAGATCATTAGTAATCAAACATTTACATGTTTGTTAATGATATTTTTTTGGGCTCATTTGTAAAAAAATGTTAGCCCTATTTGTGGCTCAGGTTTGGCTACCGTAAAGATCATTCATATATTTATAAAGTAAGAAATTTAAAACAAACAGTTATGACAATCGCACAACAACTCAAAATTAAAGAGTTCCCATTTAAAATTAAAGATTCCAAGGGTAATCTAATTTATTTTGAAATATCAAACGGATATTGGTCAAAGAGGGAATATGATTCTGATAATAAAGAAATTTACTTTGAAAATTCAGAAGGATGTTGGGAAAAGTATGAATATGATTCTAAGGGTAATCTAATTTACTATGAAAATTCAAATGGTAAAATCATAGGCAAACGTCCCAAAACAGAACTAACACTAGACGAAATTGCTGAAAAATTTGATATTCCAGCTGATCAACTTAAAATCAAAAAATAATTTACAAATTGTTTGGCTACCATAAATATTATTCATATATTTATAAGGTAGAAATTGAAATAAAAACGTTCTTTAACATATTATAGTCAGGTGGCGGAATGGTTAGCGCAGCCATGCAATATAGGTGCAAAGCAGGTTCGAGTCCTGTCCTGACTACTAAAAATAATAATATATGTGTTGCGATAATACAGAATACAAAAAAGAGGACATTAACGGGGCTTGCCCCGATTGCGGAGAACCTACTGTGGACGGAGAAGCTTACGATAACTGTAGCTATTCACCCACAGAGTGCAAAACTTGCGGGTGGTCTCCTTGCGATGGAAGTTGTTAAATAAAATAATATAGTCAGGTGGCGGAATTGGTAGACGCACCAATGAACAAGGGTAGTAACTCGCAGCCGGAAGCGATGTTCACAGTTCGTTACTACAAATGCAGGTTCGAGTCCTGCCCTGACTACTGCTCATAATGAACCATCTATGACTTTTCCGAAGAGTAATATTGGAGGAACTATCAAAGTGGTGACAGCTTGGAGAGACAAGCAAATATAGTCAGGTGGCGCAATTGGTGAGCGCAGGATTCTTATACAATCAAGGTTACGGGTTCGAATCCCGTCCTGACTACAAATGCCCATATAGCTCAAAGGTAGAGCAACTGACTGTAGGTTATAGGTTCGAATCCTATTATGGGCACCAAATGGTCTTGGTTACAATGTCGTTCTGTCATGGGTTCGAGCCCCAACAAAAAACTCTCATAACTAGAAATTAACAGAAATTATGGCTAGAAATTATGTATCAGTATATGTGGATATGAGTCCTGAGGTTGATGTTGATATCAATGAATTTATGGAACAAATAGATAAGGACCAGGTTGATTTAGTTCTCGACCATATAGATGAAGAGGATATTAGAGATTATTTAAACAGAAAGATTAATATTACTACCCCACCAAAATTCTATGGTGATATATTGTTTGAAGAGATGTTAGAGAAAATTAAAAACAACAGATATCTATTGACTGAAGAGGAAGAAACTTTATTACTCCAAATATCCTCAAGATTCTAATACATATGTAATAAAAATTCTTCCAAATACAAGTTTGGCTACCATAAATATTATTCGTATATTTATATAAGAAATTAAATAAAAAAAACAGTTATGAACGCATTACAAGACATCCAAAACGCAGCTCAAACAATTGTTGAACAACTAGCTGAGCGTCAAGTTAATCAACTCAAACAACTACACTCTAAATTCAGTGAATGGAATGGTGGGCCCAATATTTTAAATTCAGATAAAGTATATGAGTTTATTTATCTAAATACAATTTATAACTATAATATTGAAACAAAACAATTTGAACCCGCCACTAAAGTACCTGAGGATAAATGGCATGTGTATAAAGTAATCCGCCAAGACAAAAACCGAATCCAAATGTATAATGACATTATGATGCAATATGGAGAATGGGAGGCTAGATTCACATCACTATTTATAGCTCAAAACATGGCCAAACTAAATAGAGCACTAGCCAAACATATAAATGAGGAAAGGACAGCCACTAACATCTCAGTTAATGTAGGTCAGGATGGTGCTGAGGTTAGAGCTGATGTTGATGGTAAACAATTTGTAACGTTTGGAGTATTGTGTGGTGGTGATAAACAGAGATTACATTATCGGTATCGGAGTTCTTTGAAATAAAACACAACCAAATTTTAGGCACCGACTTGTATGAAACATAGGAGGTAGTGCTGTATACGGTTGTTTATGCGTATATATATGTACGTATGTATTTGGTATGTTATACCCACGTATCGCTGATATACATCGATGGGTGTGGGTGTGGGGGAGGGGATTAGATGTATAATCAGCACCTGTACACCCTTTAACCCCGAACTTGTATATACGTATATACTTTATGTGCGCAAAATATGGTTCATGCCCGCAGCTTAAAAACCCGCAAATCCCAAACCCTCTCTTTTTAAAACTTTTTTTGCTCGACAACCTTTTATATACATATAACATGGTTTTGTTTGGCTTTTTCATCTAATTTTATTACATTATATTATAACACACTTTAAATATATGAACAAAAAAATTGTTATCATAGGGGCAGGCGTTGCCGGCATAAATGCTGCCACTACATTAATAGACAATGGTTACCCAGGTGGTTTAATCACCATCATAGATAAAGGAAATTGTCCTAACACTCGTAAACCTGAGGAAGTTATGACAGGTATGTTGGGTGCTGGAGGTTGGTCTGACGGTAAACTTACTTATCATACCGCCATTGGTGGTCAACTATCAAAATACTGTGGTGAAGAGAAAGCCATGGAATTGATGAATCAAGTTATTTCTAATTTCCGTCGTTTCCATCCTAAACCTGAGGAAATATTCTGTTCTGATCCTCAAGAAGAACCTGATTTTATTAAACCATATTTTGGGCTGAGGATGTTTCCTGTATGGCATATTGGTTCAAATTACCTGCATGAAATTGCTAAGAATTGGTATCAACATCTAATTAATCATGGCGTTCGGTTTAAATGGAACACTGAGGTGCTTGATATAAATTTTAAAACTTGTTCTATATGGTTTGAGGGCGGACAAATGTTTTATGATGTTCTCATATTTGGTGTGGGTAAATCAGGTATTGATTTTACTCAACAACTATCAAATAAGTATAAACTACCTACTGAACCTAAGTCTGTTCAAATTGGAGTGCGTTTTGAAGCACCACAAAAGTATTTCCAACGTTTAATTGATGTATCATACGATTTTAAATTATATCAGAAGTTTGACAACGTTAGTTTGCGTTCATTCTGTACTAATAATAATGCTGCTTATGTGGCGGTTGAGGAAACTTATGGTGATATTTCATATAATGGTCACGCTAAAAAAGGTGAACAATACCGTAATGATATGACCAATTTTGGTATATTGATGGAAATTAAAGGTATTGATGATCCATTTGCATGGTCAAGAGATGTAGTACAAAAATTACAATCAAATGGTACTGGTTTATATTATTCACCTAGTAACACTCGCAAACCTGGATTAACATCTGAAGGAAATACTGTATCTGCTACTCAAATTAGTTGGATTGGAATAATTAAAGTTACTGAGGTAATGAATCCATATTTTGAATACATTATTAACTTTATTGAAGAAATGAATGAAGTATTTGAATTTGGGGATGATTGGGGTATTTATATTCCTGAAGTAAAGTATTTGTCTCCTGAACCACTCGTTAATTATTCTAACTTAGCTTTAATTGATTATCCAAATGTATATTTTGTAGGAGATGCTTTAAGCGCTCGTGGTATTACTGTGAGTGGAGCACAAGGTATTTATGTTGCCAAAAGCTTACTATAACATACATATAATAAAATGTCAAGAATAGTCCTTTTAAGCTGTACTAAATCCAAACTAGACAAGAAAGCTCCTGCATACCAACTGTACTCACCTTCTCCGATGTTCCAAAAAACATTAGAGTATGGTAAGTCTTTAAAACCAGATAAAATGTTTATTTTATCTGCCAAGTACCACCTTGTACCTATGAATAAGGAGTTGGAACCATATGATCTAACTCTTAAAACTATGAAGGGTGATGAGAAAAAATCATGGGGTCAAGAGGTGTTAAAACAAATGAAATCATCTGGTCTAAATCCAACCCAAGATAAATTCATATTTTTAACTGGTTTAGAATACATGAAGCCATTAACTGATTATATTCCTGATGGAAATATTGAGGCTCCAATGACCGGAAAAAGAATGGGGGAAAGATTAAGTTGGTTGAACGGTCAAATTAAAAAATTAAACGAAATTGTTAAATATATTAAATCACTGATTTATGAACATATCAAGAGATAAATTAAACGAGTATATCACCTTATATCTAAACGACATGGAAGATTATGGGGATGATCCTGAATTCGGTATACTGGCTGAATCTACGCTAACTCCATTAAAGACCTTACTTACCGAAACTAAAATCAAACAGGTCAACCTACATGAAATAGCCAGTATTATCAAAAATAAAGAAGTGGCACAAGATTTTGTATCTTATCTTCAAGTATGTTTGGCTACCTAAAATATTATTCATATATTTAGGTATAATTTTAAAACACATAAAAACAAACAGTTATGAAAACCAAAATGACAAAAGAACAAATTCAAGAAAACGCTCCAAGTGTATTCACTAAAGGACCAAGCGAACAATTGTCTGACAAGTACACCTTCATTCCAACCACACGTGTGATTGAGGATATGGAAACTTTAGGATGGGATGTGGTTGGTGCCTCTGAAATCAAGTCACGTAAAGGTAAGGGTTATCAGAAACATATGTTGACATTTCAACATCCAAATTTAGCTATTAGCGGTGAAAATGGAGATGATGTTTTTCCTCAAATTTTGATGACTAATTCTCACAACGGTTCCTCATCATTCCAATTCCGAGTTGGTTTGTATCGTCTAGTATGTTCAAATGGATTAGTGATTGCCACTCAGGAGTTTGAAAATGTTAAAGTTCGCCATATGGGTTATAGCTTTGATGAACTTCAACAAACTATCAAAACTATCACTGAGCGTTTGCCTTTGACTGTTGAGTCAATGAACAAAATGAAGGAAATTGAATTGGAACAAGACCAAATGGTAGCATTGGCAAACCAGATGTTAGAGGTTCGATTTGGTGATTCAACCAAAGATATGGGTTTTGATATTGACCAAATTTTGGAACCGGTTCGTGTTGAGGATCAAACCAATGATTTATGGACTGTTTTTAACCGGATTCAAGAACGTATTATTGGTGGTGATTTTAATTACTCAACTAATAATAGGGTTCGTAAAGCTCGCCGGATTAAAAACTTTAACCAAGACATTGATTTGAATCAAGGTATGTTTAAAACTGCACTTGAATTAGTTGAAATGTGATGAAAAGAATTAAACAAGAGGAGGCCAGACAATATGTCCTGGCCTCCGACATCTATGAGGCTAAATACTTTTTTATTGCCCCATCAACTGACCCAGAATATCCGGCCAAAGAGGGATGGGAGGATGTAAAGTATTTCTCTAGGAAAAATACAGTCATTACTCAATCAGGTGAAGGTGATACATATGTTTATATTTTGTCTAATACATCCATACCGGGCCAATTCAAGATAGGATACACAACTAAAACGCCTGAACAGCGAGCTAAACAACTATCCTCAGGTACTAACACACCTACGTCATTCCAAGTAGAATGGTATTTTAAGTGTTTTAGAGGCGATTTACTCGAACAAGAAGTACACCAACACCTCCATGAGTATAGAACCAGTGATAATAGGGAATTTTTCCGAGTATCGTTTGATTACGCTAAACAAGTTATAGAAAACCTAGGATCAAGATATTTAAGTAATCTATAATATATATAACATATGGGCCTGACTGGTATTGATCCGCAGGTATGTTCTTTGATATGATGCAGGCAGTCTTAGATTGGAAAGACTTAAATCACCTATTAACCATCGTAAATGACAAAACTTCTACTTTTACTTACGAGGACGCGTTAGCTTTCGTAGGTGCGGATTTGGCACTAGCTGCTTAATTGCTCCCGTATCACTCATGGGGATTAAAAAGAAGTGAATGTAGGTAGAAAATTGATTGAACCTTAAATCGAATCATCCATTGGTCTTCAGTTAACGATGGCAAAGAACAAACTGAATATTTTGTCTGTTTAGAATAAACTGACTAAGCCTGTGAATGAATACTTAGCGCAAACTGAGGGAGACGTGGGTTCGAGTCCCACCAGGTCCACAACTTTTACTTTTCTTATACATACATATAATAAAACACTATTATGGCACAAGATAAACTAAGAAAACATATTAGACAGATTATTAAGGAGGAACTTAATACTCAAAATGAGATCTTTGGTTTGGGTAAAGTAACCATGGATGATGTCAAGAAAAAACTTGAGAATATGATAAATGGTATGGATGCTAATGGTAAAAGTAAAATCCAAACTCCCATGAGCCCTGCCTCTAAAGATTCTCTTAGAGATTTATTAGACAGTGGAAAATTAGATAATCTTGAACCAAAAGAAATCAATAATAACATCATAGGCTATGATGGTAGAAGAACCGCTTCTGCTGTCCTCGGAATAGTAAGAGGAGGTGAAAAAAGTGGTACAGCTACCGGAGCCATTTTTAGAGAAGAAAAGGAAAATATTGATGAGACATGGTATAGAATGAAAGTTTTAGCCGGTGTAATCAAGTAACTATATTTATATATTTTACAAGAAAGCCGGTCAATTTGATCGGCTTTTTTTGGCTCCCCAAGATATTATTCGTATATTTATATAAGAAATAAAAATAAGTTATGTTCAACCAAAAAGCCGTTAAGTATACATTTTATCTTAAGCCAGAGGATTTATCAAACCATTTGGTGGAATATTTAGATGAGGATGAGTTAGAGTTTCTATTTAATATCCATACCTCAAATTACCCACATATGGAAAGTACTGAAGGAAATTTAACCATAAACTATATATACACTAATGAAGAACATATTAACCAAATAAATTATATTTTAAGCAAAAACAATGTTGAGTACAAAGTGGAGGATGTTACAGATTTAGTATTTACTGAGTCACCTTTAATTCCTTTAACGTTTCGTATTTTGATGATGATCTATATGAGGAAATATTTTACCATAGATGATATGTTAGATAAAATTTCCAAGTACGGTCTCACCGATACAGACAAAACTATTATGGAACAATTAACCCAATAATACAGTTATGAGCAAACTAAAACAACACTACAGTCAACAGTTAATTGACATCCGGTATCAGTCATCTTGGGAAGACTATGATTACCAGTACAGCCAGTGGATGGCTAGAAAAAACCCACCCACAGGCATTATGGCTAAAGTGCGCGATTTTTTAATCGGAAAGCCAGTTGATGGAGAGGATATCATCAACATAGTACCAAAAGTACGCACTGTATATCCTGACCGAGAGTATTCATTTAATGAAATCTCTCAAAACATTCAGGAAAGTTTGACTAAGTAAGTTTGGCTTTCTAGAATATTATTCGTATATTTATATGTTCATTTAGTTCATTGAAAATAATTGCACCTATAGCTCAGCTGGATAGAGCAACTGCCTTCTAAGCAGTAGGTCTCAGGTTCGAATCCTGATAGGTGTACAAAAAGTTTGGCTATCTAAAGATTTATTCGTATATTTAGCTAAGAGTTCTTTAACATATTATAGTCAGGTGGCGGAATTGGTAGACGCTAGTCTTGGTCATACTAGACCAATGGGGATTTACAGGTTCGAATCCTGTCCTGACTACAAATATTGCGGGGTGGAGCAGTAGGTAGCTCGTCAGCCTCATAAGCTGAAGGCCGTCGGTTCGAGTCCGACCCCCGCAACGATGCTCCCCTTTGGAGTATACGATCTTTGACATATTGAAATTGCCAAATGGCCCGTTCGTCTAGGGGTGAGGACGCTAGATTTTCATTCTAGAAACACGAGTTCGATTCTCGTACGGGCTACAATTTGCCGAGGTGGTGGAACTGGTAGACACGCAGGACTTAAAATCCTGTGGGCAGTGATGTTCGTACGGGTTCGATTCCCGTCCTCGGTACAAAACAGTAGAAACTTTATCTCCTGCGTTTCTTGTCTTATGCATAGGAAGGATTTATAAGGAGGATGAGAATGGATGACGTTTGTCTTTTGTAATCCATCAATAAACAGAAAAAGACGTTAGTCAGGTATTGCGTAATGTCAAAGTGGACGATGACATCCTGAAAAACACCACGGTCCATAACCATTTGGATGCGAGAAGTTATAAAGGTTGCAAATGTCGCAGGTTCGAATCCTGTCCTGACTACAAAAAATAAATTATATGAGAAGTAAGGTTTTTCAAAGGGTATTAGATAACATGAAAAAAGACCCTTGGTACATAAAACTCCATAGATGGGTTGTGGTTGAACTCCATGACATAAAATGTATGGGCATAGTAAAATACATCAAACATAAAAAATAGTCAGGTGGCGGAATTGGAATAAGGTTGCCTCCCGCTGATGACGGGATAGAGTATGTACAGGTTCGAATCCTGTCCTGACTACTTAAAAATAAAATTATGGAAGACGATACGATAATTAAAATCTATAAGAAAAGACTAAATAAATATTGGGAATGTTCGTATGGTGCATTTCTAAGAAACTGGTCTAATTGGGGTTGGGTTATTATAAAATAAAATATAGTCAGGTGGCGGAATGGTAGACGCTAGTCTTGGTCATACTAGACCAATGGGGATTTACAGGTTCGAATCCTGTCCTGACTACAAATTTGGTTCGGTAGTTCAGTTGGTTAGAATACATGCCTGTCACGCATGGGGTCGCGGGTTCGAGTCCCGTCCGAACCGCTTTTAAGATTCTGTAGCTCAGTTGGTAGAGCAGTACACTTTTAATGTACGGGTCGCGAGTTCGAGCCTCGCCAGAATCACATTTGCCTCCTTGGTGGAATTGGTAGACACGCATGCCTTAGGAGCATGTCTTCGGGTATAGGTTCGAGTCCTATAGGAGGTACAACATTGGGGTGTTGAGCAACTGGTTGGCTCGCTTGACTGTAAATCAAGTCCTTTTAGGCTTGGGGGTTCGAGTCCCTCCACCCCAACATTATACTCTGTTAGTTCAACGGATAGAACACTTGACTACGGATCAAGAAATAGGAGTTCGAATCTCTTACGGAGTACTAAAAGGTACCATAGCTCAGTCGGTAGAGCAAAGGACTGAAAATCCTTGTGTCGTTGGTTCGATTCCAACTGGTACTACAAAATGCTTCCTTAGCTCAGTAGGTAGAGCAACTGACTGTTAATCAATAGGTCCCTGGTTCGAATCCAGGAGGAAGCGCTATAAGGGCCTTTAGCTCAGTTGGTTAGAGCATCTGACTCATAATCAGGGGGTCGCTGGTTCAAGCCCAGCAAGGCCCACTTTTTGGTCCTGTGGCTGAGTGGTTAGGTGGTGGTTTGCAAAACCATTGACACTGGTTCAAATCCAGTCAGGACCTCTTTTTTATATATGCCTGTAGCTTAGTTGGTAGAGCGTTGGTCTCCAAAACCAAAGGTCGGTGGTTCGAATCCATCCAGGCGTGCTAAATGCCCCCTTAGCTCAGCTGGCTTAGAGCAACTGATTTGTACTCAGTAGGTCGTGGGTTCGATTCCTACAGGGGGCTCCACATAGTGGTATAGCTCAATTGGTTAGAGCACTTGCCTGATACGCAAGAGGTTATAAGTTCGAGTCTTATTACCGCTACTACGAGGTGTAGCGCAGTTGGTAGCGCGCCTGGTTTGGGACCAGGAGGTCGTCAGTTCGAGCCTGGCCACCTCGACAAAATGGGCTGTTAGCTCAGCTGGCTAGAGCGCCTGCCTTGCACGCAGGAGGTCATCGGTTCAACTCCGATACGGTCCACATAAGCAGTAATAGCTCAATTGGTAGAGCGTCGTCCTTCCAAGTCGAGGGTTGCAGGTTCGAGTCCTGTTTACTGCTCTAATATATCAGTGTTTTGGCAATTTAACACATTAAAATTATGGAAACACTTTATTTTACATTAGGAATGCTATCAGTGGTTGCTGTAGTATTAACTGCATCAGTCGTATATGGTATTGTTAGATTATCAAAACTAAACAAATGGTGTCATGACACCGATGTTCGTATTGAATCTACTCAAAGAGAAATGTATAGAATTGATGATAATACCTCATCGCATACAAATCATAGATTTGATGATCTCTACTCTAATCTATGGAAAGAAAAAGAAGAAGTTTCTAGGCGACTAGATGATCTTCAATCCTACATTGATTCAAGAGTTGATAAACTAGACTCAAAATTTAGCCCAAAAGGCACAAAACAACAAATTAACGGATAAATTATAAACCCGTCAAAACACTGATATATTTTTGTCCCCTCGTCTAACGGCAGGACAGATGGTTTTGGTCCATCTAATCGAGGTTCGAATCCTTGGGGGACAACTTTTTTGGAGAGTTGGCAGAGTGGTCGATTGCGGTAGTCTTGAAAACTATTGAGGGTTAAACCTCCGGGAGTTCGAATCTCTCACTCTCCGCGGTGTCTATAGTGTTAATGGTTTAGCACGCTAGATTGTGATTCTTGAAGTTTGGGTTCGAATCCCAATAGACACACTTTTATGGAAGATAATCCTCAACGGTGAGAGGGCTTGCCTGCTAAGCAATGTGTACCTACGGGTATCTGGTTCGATCCCAGTGTCTTCCGCTTGGCTATTTCAATATGTTTTTATATATTTACATCATGAAATTATTTAGAAAATGTGATGGAGATAGGGTTGATGTAGTTAATCATACTATCAAAATACTTGAGGATACTCCTCATGTTGAAATCCATATTGGTACTGATTCTCAAAATAAAGGAGAATTCACCTATTATGCTATTGCCATTGCTTATCGTTTTGGCACTAGAGGTGTTCATTATATTTATCATAGAGAAAAAGTACCTCGCATCAAAGACCGCTTTACTAAATTATTCAGGGAAGCTGAGCTTACTATTGAAACGGCAGAATGGCTAACTACTAAAATTCCAAGCTTAAAAGTTGAGCTTGATTTTGACTATAATGATGATAAGAAATACTTTAGCCAAAAACTAGTTTCTGGTGTAAAAGGTTGGGCTGAGTCTTTAGGGTATAAAGCAAATATTAAACCACATAACCAAATAGCCACTAAGGCAGCTGACTATCAATGCCGTTGAATTTTACCGATAAACAGTGGTAATAACCACCTACTATATAAAAACGCATACTGCGCCATACATATAATAGATCGTTAATTTACGCGTTTAATTTTATGTTATATAAAGAAAGTCATAAAGGGTCTTAAAATATTTGGCCTCCTGAAATTTTTTATGTATCATATAACTACGGGTGTTAATAAGTAACTAATTAAAACTAAAATATATGAGAAACAGAGAACTGATGTTAAGACAACTAGAACGAATCGATAGCTCGATGAACAAAATGAAATTCTATCTGAACCGAGGAGAATCAACAGATAACTATAAAATAGAAATCAGTAACGTTGAAAACCTAGTATCTGATATTAAATCCATGATTGAACGAGAAGAAATGGGCTCTAATGAAATTAATCCAACCCGATAAATATGGAATTGACTGCTGAACAAATTAAAGACAACTGGGATATTTTTATCAAGAATATTAATACCTGGATTGGAGATGGAGATAGGAAACAAGCACTATTTGATTTCTATGATCAATACCAGGAGCGTTTAATCTTAATGCCTGCGGCCCATAAAAAAGAATACCATAATGCATTTCCAGGAGGTTATATTGAACACGTTAATCGAGTAGTTGAATGTAGCTTAAAGTTATATGATTTATGGAAAGAAATGGGTGCTGATGTTACTACATTTACTTTAGAGGAACTTATATTCTCAGCTATTAATCATGATTTAGGAAAAATGGGGGATGAAGAAAATGAGTCTTATATCCCTCAAACTGATAATTGGAGGAAAGAAAAATTAGGAGAAGATTATACATTTAACTCTAAAGTTCCATTTGCCTCCGTTCCAGATCGTGGTTTATATTTACTACAATCTCATGGTATTAGATATTCTTTTAACGAGATGTTAGCTATTCAAACTCATGATGGTTTATATGATGAGGCAAATAAAAAGTATCTACATACTTTTATGCCAGAGCAAAAACCACGTACTGCACTTCCATTTATTCTTCATCAAGCTGATTTAATGGCTGCTCGAATTGAGTTTGAACATGAATGGTTACCTAAATTAAAAAACCAGACTAAAGAAGAATCTAAAAAGACAAACTTTAAAATGACAACCACTCCTAAACAAACCTCACAGTCAAAACAAACTAAGGCTTTAGGTTCTATTAAGAGTAATAGTTTGAAGAATATGTTAGATGACCTATGATAACACTATTTACTACATTAACTATTTTCTTTGGATTACTATCTATTATACTGGGGTTCACCACATATAATTTATTACGTAAAAATGAACGGCAAGAAGATATAATGGTTGGATATTTAAATTATCTAGACCAGTTATCTCGAGCCATTGAAATTTCAAATACTAAACTAAAAAAACTGGATGAAAGAGGAGTATTTAAATCAGATGATGAAGTTGGATTCTTCTTCACTAATCTACAGAAGATTCAAAATATTCTAAATGAATTCCAGTTAAAAAAATTCTAAAAATATGGGTAAAAGATATTTTACTGAAGAAACAGAAAATGCTATTATCCTATATAATGTATTAACCAACTCAGAAGAAAAAAGTAAACTATATAGTAAAAAAATACATTATGCTTTTTTTAAACTTACCCAAAATCTAATTCATACTTATAGAATTAGAAATACAGATGTAGATGATTTAGAACACCTCCAACATGAGGTGATTATATTTTTACTAAGTAAAATTCATAGGTTTAATCCTACATTAGGTAAGAAAGCTTATTCTTTTTTTGGGACTATAGCTTTACGGTGGTTAATTGTTTATAATAGGAAAAATTACAAAAAGAAAATTACCTCAACTTCCATAGGAGAGGTAATGGGGTATGAAAAAGATTATAAAACCTCCACAAATCGAGATAATCTAGAAAAATTAAGTGAAGATGATGTATTTGAATTCTCAGAAGAGGAAGATAATCTGTCATTTTTTATAGATGTATTCACTCAATACTACACAGACAATATCTATAGTTTCCATCCAATCAAAGATGATGCTAAGATAGCTGATGCTGTTTTAGAACTATTTCGTAAAAGAGAAAATATAGACATATTTCATAAAAAAGCTCTATATATTTACATAAGGGAAATGGTGGATGCTAAAACACCTAAAATAACTCAAGTTGTAAATAAAATATATGAGTGTTTTAAACCAGAATATCAATTTTATATAGACAACGGATATATTAGGTTTATAGAATAACCATACATATAATAAAATATTATGGGATCTTTAGAAAAAAATATATTTGGTAATAAAAAATTCTCTGATCTTTTAGCTGAGATATACGAGAATCAAAAGAAAAAAGAAAAAACAATTTCAGGTCTAGTTCGTGAACTAAAAGATTTAGTTAATGATGTTAGTGATGCCACTGTTATTGTTCCTCTTATAGCCAATTACCTTGAAATTGGTGTTAAGAATGATGAACATTTACTTAAAATGGC
>Ga0247843_1003035_pt1 | contig 28573 bp, 16 predicted proteins | sample LaCruzMarch2017__FD_192420 | JGI IMG/M metagenome (GOLD analysis project Ga0247843, IMG submission 192420) | Freshwater microbial communities from meromictic Lake La Cruz, Castile-La Mancha, Spain - LaCruzMarch2017_8m | ecosystem: Environmental > Aquatic > Freshwater > Lake | place: Spain... | reverse complement strand
TAATCTTGAATTCAAAATCAAACAGAAGAATTTTTAAATCTATATTAGCTTTAAATAAGCTAAAGAAATAAAATCCCTAGCTGCTAGAATCTCTATATTATAGAGAATTCATATCTAGTAACTATCCTGTTTTTATTTATAATTTTATTATGTACAACATAGTTATTGTCGATAGACCTAAATTATAGGTTTTATTATATATAAAAAATTCTTAGTTTTATTTAGTAAAAATAGATAATTACGAAATTAAAAAAAGAGATACTTTAATTTTATCACCAATATTGAATTAATACCATTATTTACGGGCAAAATTTTCATTAATATTTTCTGTTTTATTAGCGACATAAGAATATTATATATATTTTTTTTATTGAACAAAATATCAAAATAGATATAGTATATTTCTGTGCATCACTGATCCCAGAATTTATCATTATAAGGCCTAAATGTTCAATCTTAAAATTTTATTTTAAGAACCCATTTAAGACTGATGATGCAACAATTAATCGCTCTGGTCTTGTCAGAATATCTGATCAGGTACAAACAGACAGACACAGACCAGTCATAAACCTTTCCATATATATTTATTTATAAATAATAAAAACTAAAATAACTAAAAATGAACCCGGAAAAAGTTAAGAACTTAAAAAATATCTCTAATATATTACTTTTATTTTTGAATAAGTATATCCATGAGACATATCAAACACGATCATTATTTTACATCAATAAAACTTCTATAGTTATAAACCAAGTAAAAATGGTAAAAAAATGGCAGATAATTATTATAAATAATATCATTTACTGGTTTATTCCGGGATGGGTTATTTATACCATATTTAAAATTATTTTTTCAAAAGAATTATTTCAAATAACAAATACTGCAGTTCAATTAAAAATTACTGAACATAAATTATCAATTCGAACAAGAATTGTTTCTAGTCCTTTAAATTTTAGTACTTTTATAAGTTTAGTGCCCCTTTTATTTGGTTTTTATCAGTTTTTAGAAACTAAATATCAATCTCAATTTAGTCAATTTATGTTCCAAAAAAACCTACCCGGACTAAGCTTACCAGTAGAAAAACTGGAATGGGAAACTTTTCAATATATCTTAAATAATAGATCAGAGAACCTTTTTTCTAACTACAACGTTCAATGGTTTGAAAATTTTATTTTTTTAGAACCTCAATCCAAAGCTTTTACCCGAAAAAATATATCAACTCTACCAGGCTTGACAACAACAATTCAATCTCCAAAACGAGATTCAAAACAAAATGAAATTAATCCAGAGTTTTATTGTGCAAAGGAAATACCCATTAATTTTGAAAATCAAGTATTAGCGATCCAAAATAGTTTTCCCAATAAAATTCATTTAACTTCGTTTCATCCTGCTCAAAATCCAATTAAGGCAAAATACAATTTAATACCAACTCAAAATAATCCAAAATGGAATTCCGCACCAGACTATCCATACCAACAGGATGATTCACAATTATCACAAATTAAACAAGAAACAAATAAAAAATCAAAATGGGAATTAACATCTCTAAACAATTTTTTTAGTAAATCTGATGAAATTCCACATAAGTTAGGAACGTTTATCGAACCTATATCTTTAATAGAAGATGATTTATTTTCTTCTAAAAATCAAAAATTTTTGAAGTTAAAACAGTCAACTCAATATATAGAATCGAGTACTTCTTTATTAGAAGTTGATCCCCATAGAAATGAAAATTCTGATTTAAATCTACTTGACACAAAATTAAAACTTTTGGGACAAATAGAACGAAAAAACTTTTTATATGATAATAGCCCCGTTAATACTAAAAAATTACATAATTTATCCAATAAAAAAATAAAAAGTAATTCTTTTCAAAATAAAGATGATCTAGTAAATAAAATAGTTTCATTACAACCATTTTACGATACTGATCAAGTTTATTTTCGAATTCAAACTCATTCCGACAAAGTAGGTTTGATCGAAACCATCAATTTAAATAAAAAAAATTTAACTGAAATAATAGCTGCCAATCCTTTTTATAATTTTCAATTTCAATATTTAAATAATTCAAATATCATTGAAACAGAAATTAAAGAGTTATTTGTGGCTACCGGAATGATTTCTGATTTAAATTCTTTTTTTTCTACTTTAACTAATGAAATAATAGAAAAATTAAATTCAGATTTTTCTATTATTCAATTATTAAATTCTAATGATCATAAACTCTCTTTTTGGGATCAAATTTCAAAGCTATTATCTGATACTGAAGACTCTATTAATTTAAAATTACAAAAAGGTCTTACTGATGAAATTAGTTCAGAATTCCATTTCAGTGCAAATACAATTAATCTAAAATCACACAAAATTAAAAATTTTGAGACAAATTCAATTCCAAATGAAATTAATTCAGAATGGAATTTAAGGCCAGATCAACCAGACCAAACGGACAAACTAGAAAATATAGATAACCAGATACATAAAGAAAATTTAGAAGAAATTTTCTTTTTACAAGAATTATTAACAATTCTTAATAATACAACGCGCCCAATAGAATCTTTTTCAACTCGTTTAATGTCAGGGTATAGGTACCCCGATATGAGTAGTAATGAATTATTTTGGTTTCAAATTAGAAATATAATTTCCGGTAAACTTCAAAAGAATGCTCTAATCATTAAATTGCCACCTAATTATCTCTCAACAAAAAAATATAATTTTCTACATTTTATAGCACCTGATTTTTCTATTGAAACAAAAACTGTTACATTAAAAAATTTAGATGTAGATAAGAATAAAAATTCTTTATATGAAGGACCCAGCATATCTTTAGATTCAAAAACAGGTTTCGATTGGAATATTGGAACAACATTTAATTTTTTACAGAGTAATTCCGATTCGATAAATAAAAGTAATACTGTTCTAAATTTTCAATCATCAAAAAATGTCACATTACCAATAACTAAATCACTTGCTTCACAAGTTGTTCCAAATGAAATTAATCTGAAATTTGATTTTAAAGAAGAAAATCAAAAGCCAAATTTAGAAATTCCACAATTAATTAATTTAGCTGAACAAAAGTTACAAAATGAATTAGTGTCTCCCAGAATGGAAAATACTGTAGGGGATAACATAACTACGTCGATTTTTAAACCACTTGGCATCGATAATCTGAATTTAAAATCTTGGTTACGTTTTTATTTATCACCATCTAACCCATTAGGTACGTTTATTAAAAATTTTTATAACTTTGATGCAGATGATAACTTATCAAAAGTGGAGCCCATTAAAGATTGGTTACAAACATTACCAATATATACAAAAGGGTTTTGGGTGAACCCAAAAGTCGCTTTAGTAAATACCGAAACAAAATTGTTTTTAACACAACCTTCTATTAATATTCCTTTTATTTCTGAAGAGCAATGGAAACACTTTCTTTCAATGATTGAAAAATTACAAAATCAATTAATGTTAGATAATAAAGCAAACTCCACTATTTCTAGTATAAATAATACTGTAGTTTCTGATTCAGCAGATAGAAAGGATAATTCAATTGCAATTCCAGTAATATCTACAACTATACCTAAAATAGAAAAACCAACACTCGAATTTGCTGTTAAAAATAAATTAGATTATAATTTTAATTTTCAACTTTTTGAAACAAGGACTGATTCTCTACTTAATAATTCTTTGGATTCCATTAAAAACTTGAATAACATATCTCCATCTCTGGATATTGTCCCAAATGAAATTTCGGAAAACCAAGTACCTATTCAAATTATTACAGAAAACCAAAAAAATAAATTAAGAAAAGAAACGCAATCGACTTCTAGCGACACTTCAATGTTTTGTGGAACACAAAATCTTCAAACACTTAAATTTCGTAATAATGTACAATTAAATTTTATTCCTTATACCGAAACATATCTTCAAACACATAAATTTAATACTCAATTAACTTCGGGGACTTATAAAAAATCTAATTCAGTTTTTACTAAGAATAAAAATTTACCTTTTCAAGATACATGGGAACCCTTAACAGTTCAATCTTGGTTAATAGTTTCGCAAATTGGTTTCTCTTTTTTAATCTTTAAAATTTTAAAAGGGTTAGCTGATAATTATGGCCGTGAACTTTTAGTTTATTTACTTGATTTAGTAGCCTTGCTTGGTTTCTTAGATGACGATTTGAAACAAGAAATTGAAATTTTAATGGGACAGCGAGAAAAAGGATTTCGTTTAATTTATAAAAACCAAAAATCTTTTAAAGATATTGCAGGAATGAAATCATTACTTCCTGAAATTGTAGAAATTGTTTGGTTTTTACGAAATTCAGCTCGAGAATTCGCGCTGAGTCAAACTTTACCAAAAGGTATATTATTGACTGGTCCTCCCGGTACTGGAAAAACTCTTTTAGTTCAAGCATTAGCCGGCGAAGCACAAGTACCTGTTTTAGCGCTTTCGGGTAGTTCGTTACTGGAGCCTGGTGAGTCGGGTGCTTTAAAATTAGAAATTCTTTTTCAGGAAGCTCGACGTGTAGCTCCTTGTATTGTTTTTATTGATGAAATTGATACTTTAGCTCAAAAAAGAGAACAAGTATTACAAAATTCTATGGGTACTGATGAACTATTAGAGTCAATACTTAATTCTCCTATCTTATCACAAAGTAAAGCAACATCAGTTTTTAAAGATATCAATAATACTTTAAATGGTTCTGATTCTCATCAGAATTATTTTACTAACAATGTAACTGAAGAAATTCAAGCAAAACAAGATTTAAGAAGAGAGAAATTACGAATTTTAATGCAATTTCTTGTTGAATTAGATGGTATTCAAGCTCGAAATGGTGTAATTGTAATAGGCGCAACAAACCGACCAGAAATGTTAGACTTAGCGATTCTTCGACCAGGTCGTTTTGATCGGATTTTAGAGTTAGGGCTTCCAGGACCAGAAAAACGGGTAGATATTTTAAAATTATATGCTCAACGACTAGGATATGATCCTAATTTATCATGGAATTATCTTTCTCAGTTGACAGAAGGTTTTAGTGCTGCGGATTTAGCTGGGGTCATGAATCAATCCTGCCTGAAAGCTATTCTTTTAGAAAGTCATCATACTTTAGAAAGTATTGAACATGGAATTGATCGAATTACAATCTCAGAAACTCGAGCATTATATTCTCAAACTGATAGTGTTAATAACTCAGCAGAGGGTTCAAATTTATTCCCATCACTTGCAGTAATGCAAGGGCCATCACTGGACCACAAAATCAAAAATTCTGAGACAATAATGCAAAGTCCAAATGAAATTACTATAAAATCGAATTCTGGACTAGACCAACTAGATAGACCAAAAAAACAATATTCAACATCTGTATTAAGATTAGCTTATTTTCAAGCAGGAAAAATTGTTTTAAGTACACTATTACCACATCAACCACCAGTACTGTTAGCCCATTTATGGCCAAGACAATCTAATTTACGATCAGTACAGATTGCCAGAAATACTCAAAAGTATTCTTTTCGGTTTGCTCGCAAATGTGAATTGGAACATAGAATTATTGGCTGTTATGGCGGAAAAGCAGCTGAAATTTTATTTTTACAAAAATTTAATTCTTCTGACTCCTATATAAATTTATCTGATATAGGTATTGAAGATTTATCTTTTGCTCAACTTTTAATTCGGTTAATGATTGATAAATGGGCCTTCTATTCTTCATCGCTAGGATCAAAAACCCTAACTGAAATAGCTGATAATAAAAATTTCCAAGAATATAAAAATCTTGTCGATAAAATTAATTTTCTTGATCAAACAGGAAAAGATGTTGAATCGATTAACTCTGAACAGATGTTTGAAGTAAATAATTTCGAAAAAAATACATCAGAATTTATTACGTTAAATGATGACTATGCAGAAAAATATTCTTTAATACCATGGTGGCAATATCAAATATCGAATGAATTAGAATTTTCAACACGAACATTTTCAAGTTGGTATCGATTATATCTGCCTGATCCACAAGAAAAAGAACGTAATTTAGAATGGTCCGCACCAGACGAGTTTTTTCATAAAAATGATAAATTAAATTCACTTACTAATTCCTTTGCAGGCTCCACGGGCCCAAATTGGAATGATTTAATATCAATAAAACGAGATTATCAAATTCATTGTTTTGTGTTACAAAGTTTTAATAAAGCAATTAAATTATTAGATAAAAATCGAGAATTTTTAGATGAAATTGCATATGAATTAATTCAAAAAGAAATTTTACGTAAACACGAAATTGAAAATATTAAAAATCGATTTACTAATTAACATTCAGTCTTTATAAAATTGTGAGTAACATAAAAAATATCTTTTGCCGCTGATCGGATTTGAACCGATACAGAATTTTCCGTAACTTTTTGAAAGTTATGTGTCTACCATTTCACCACAGCGGCAACTTTAAAAAAAGTAAAACTTTTTAGCACAATTCAAGGCCCTTAACTTACGTTAAGTGAGGACTATATTTTGTATTATATAAAATATATAGCAAACAACTTCATAATTTGGATTTAAAAACTGAAAGTTCAATCAACCTTAAAATTTTATTTTAAGAAAGTCCAACATTTAATTTTGGATTAATAAAATTAATCCAGAATTAAATTCTGTACCAGACAGGAAAGGTTAATCTTTTTTATACCAAATTATGAAGTTGTAAAAAAATAAGAAAAAATACAATTTATTATTAAATAATCGAAATAATTCTTATTTTTCGGCTTGACTTTTTTATAAAGATGAACCTAAGCCTACATAAGAACCATAGAAAAAAATACCAACTATAGAAAGAGCCGCTGTTCCTACAACAACTCCAATAAGCCATAAAGGAATACGACCACTTGTGCCAGTATTGGACATAAATCAATCTCCTTTTTATTATTTGTGATATGTCTTAAATTAAAAATTTAAGATAAGCTATGATCAAGTCTCATAATTAAGAGATTCGATCGGCTCGACAGAGCTATTAAACCAAATTATAATTTTTTTATAAAAATAATGGATTAATATTGATAGAGCCTGGAAAAAGTATTAAAATTTAAGAAAAAAATAATACTTCTCATTTTGTTAACAATTTATTTATTTCAAATTTTACTATATTAAATTTCTTCTATTTCAAATACCATCTCAAGTATTTTTATACTTTAATTTTCTCTATTTAAACCAAAAAACTATTAGGTTTTAAACAAAAGAAATTTTAAGATTGATTACACAAAATTAAAAATTTTGGGATAAGTTGATAATTTTGTAAAAGGAAAAAAATATAGAAATAAATAAAATCTGGAATAAATTATCCAGACTTTTGTACAAATTGTGAATGTTTTTATCTCTTTTATACACCCAAATTTTTTGATAAAATTTTTGAAAAAAATTGTTGTTCGTTTTTCACATCTAATTTAATCTTTTGTAAATAAAAGCCTAACTTTTTCTGTTCCAAATTTTATTGAATCTGGTCCAAAATCTAAGTTTGGATTAATAAAATTTGGGACAGATTGAATCGACAATTTTGTGGTGAATAATCTATTAATATGAAAACTTACAGACAATATTATGTACCTAATTGAAAATATAACTTGAGAATAAAACTGCCAACACAAAAATCAATAGAAGACCCCAGTATAAACTGGTACGATTTAATTCTACACTTTGTTTATTGGGATTTGGTTTTGCCATAATAGTTTAATCTTGCTTTTAACGTTGAATAAATTGCATAGCTGTAATTGCGCCTAAAAAGAAAACTGTTGGCACAGCTAGTGCATGTACAGCCAGCCAACGTACAGTAAAAATTGGATAAGTATACGATTTTCTTGCAGTCATGTGGCAATCTCGTTTAATTTACTTCAGATAATTTTTTCACTTGGTCCAATGCGTTAAAACGATCGGTAATAAGCGGAGTTTCTTGACGATCCTCTGTAAAATATTCATTTGGTCTTGGACTTCCGAAGACGTCATACGCAAGACCTGTACTTACAAACAACCAACCCGCAATAAATAATGACGGAATTGTAATGCTGTGAATTACCCAGTAACGAATACTGGTTAAAATATCAGAAAAAGGACGTTCCCCTGTAGCACCAGCCATGCTTCACACTCCTTATATAGTATTGTTAGCAAAGAATTTTTTTATAAAATAAACTAGTTTGTAATTGCTCCTCTTTACCAAATCACATTTAATCAGTCTTAAATTAAAAATTTAAGATTAAATGAAATTTAATCTTATTATCCATCTTCGATTAAAAATTTAAGATGAATAATGATCTTAAATTATCATTTTAAGAGTGACCAGATAGAATGATTTAAAAATTGGGGATTATTTTAACTAGATTTTACATTAATAAATTTAAAATTCTAATAGATAATTAAAGCACTTTTATAATTGAATTTAATCTTTAAATATATTTTCTAAAATCAAAATACTTTTTATTTAAGAGTTTTGTATCAATTTTATTGAAAAGCGATATCTATCTTCTATTGGAATTAAAATTATTTATCTTATAAAAAAGTTTTGATTTTGTTTCTTTTCTTAGTATAACTAGTTCGTATTAGAGCATCAAGTTTTCTAAGTTATTTTTCATTAATCTTTTTCTAAAAAATCATGCACTTACTCACGTTCAGTAGAGTGTTTTTTAAAATAGTTGAATTTTCGTCCTTTTTTCTAAAATAAAATGTTAACTCAAAAATACTATCTTTGTTATAAAGTTGGAATTCTTTTATAATTGACGATTGACTGATGTTTAACATTATATTTTTTAAGTGCTAACGTTGTACGTTGTCTAATCTGTCTGGCCGGTCTTAAATTTTCTTTCATTAATCTAGTCTTATTATCTTTGATAATAAGATTTTTTTAATGAAAGAAAATTTAAAGCAATCTTTCAATCTGAAAAATTTTTTTTAAAACCAATTTATTTTATTTACGACAATAGTAATTATCAGGTTGATGTACAAATATTTAAGTTAATTGGGTTGCCCGGGACTCGAACCCGGAACAAATCGGTTAAAAGCCGAGTACTCTACCATTGAGTTAGCAACCCAGTGAAGATTATAGAAAAAACTTATCAAATTTTTTGTTTACAGTTGAGCAAAAAGAGTTTACTACGATTTTCTCAATTTTGCAATGTGGCCTATTTTAAAAGTTCATTTTTTAATTATTTTTACAACTTGTTGCTATCCTTCTAATTGTTCTAGCGACAAGTTGTAAAAATTTTTTGTTTCTTATACTACAAAAGAATTGAGAATACCTACTGCAAAAACAAGAAGGAACCATAACCCAATTCCTGAGAATACACTGCGTTTATTTTCACCCCAGCCATCAGGTGTTGCTAAAACGACAGGTACTCCAATAACTAAAAGAAAAGATACAGCCGTTAACGCGAATAAAGCTAATTGAAAAACTAAAAGCATAGCTTGGATATCCTTAAGGTTACTTATTTTTTTGTATACTAGTTTACTATTTTTAGTATAACTTATGATAAAACGAATGCGCTACTCTTTTCAAATACTTTAAAAAAACCTAATTAATTATAGAAGTTAAATTGATATGGTTTATATAACCTGTCCTGAATTTCATTTAATCAATCTTAAATTTATAATTTAAGAACAATGACGCGATTAAATAAAATGTAGAACTAACCAAACAGACCAGAAAGGAAAAACACGGACCTTTATCGTATAAAGTCATTTGTCTACCATTTCCGTTACAAAATACTTTTTTTGAGATACTGCTTAAATTTTAATGTAGTTCATTTGATAAATACTAGGAATCAAGATTTTATTAAACTGATAATGACAGTATCATTTCAAAATTTTTCTAATAAAAATATAAGTTAAACAAGATGAATTCAAAATTTTATTTCTTAATTGCCCATAAACGAATAAGTTCGGTTTGAATATAATTTAGTTGAGTTCTTTTATAAATAAAAAATAGTTTTTTAATACAACGTCGTTGAATATGACTGGGCCAATTATTTACTATATTACAGTATGGCGTGGATAATAACCAATTTGATAACATTTTATCTGTTAAATACTCAAGATACTCATTCTCAAAGGTAGAAATAATAATAAAATTAAAAAAAAGTCGATCAAATTTCTGATTAAAACTATAACGAATGAATGGTAATAATTGATATCGAATTCGATTCCTTGAGAATCCAACATGGAAATTGGTTATATCTGTGAGAACTGGAAGTTTTAAGAATCGAATTCGATTTGTGATATAATTTCTATCAATAGTAGAGAGCGGGCGCAAAAGCGATATTGTAGAAATTTGAGGTGTACAAGTAGAGTCTAAAACATAATTATATAAAAAAAACATATTGTGATTTCTAAATTTATATTTTCCTCTATTATCGTTAAAGATAAAACCTATTTTATTTACACCTTTAATACTTAGTCTAGCTTCAATTTTCAATTGAAGGTCATTTATACGTTTATTCTGTTTGAGTACAAGGTTTTTTTTTGCGAAAGTTAAAGCCCTCTGTTTCATAGTAAGTGACACTCCTAAATGCCATTTATTTGGTCCACAATATAATTGTGGATTAATACAATTTTTGACAGTATATAATGAAGTATTTTTAATCTTAAAAATATTTAGTTTCGTATAAATACATTCATATATTTTTTGCCCATATACAGAAAATACACAATCAAATGATTGTGTTATTTTTATATTTCGAACAAATTGTCTATTAGAAAGGGTAATAAAGAAGTCTTTTTTTGTTTCTAAACTAACTAGACCACTCGTGCTTGTACCTCGAATAAGATGCCAAAGTGATGTTTCTAACCGATCTGTTGCGGTATGTGCAGTAAGCACCTTAAGTGTAATTTTTTTTTTATTATCGTTTGATAAATCAAAACAATCTTGAAATAACGCTATTCGCTGAAAAGCATGTAAACGCCATAAACGAGCACAATTTTCGGTATATACTGATTTTTGGGAGATAAAAAAATATATAGGCGTTTTAAATATCCACGCTACTTGTAAAATATGATGAAAAGAAAGAAAATTAATGTTTTGCCAAAAATGATGACAATAAACGAGCTGAATATTAATATTCCATTGTTGTTTCAGGTGAAGGAGACTAAAAAAAAGTGCAAGAGAGTCTTGACCTGCTGATATTCCCACAATTAATTTCTCCGAATTTTTGAAAAGTTTTTTTCGGTGTATATTATTATTTATTGCTAGAACTAATTTTTTCATTATTATAGAGTGTTAAAATTCATTGTTTGTTTATTTTAATATCCCACAATTTATCGTATTTGACTGCTTTATCTGGGATTCAATCGAATTAGAAAAAGTAAGAAAATTGTGGCGAATAGATTTTCCCCTGTTTTTCTATATATATAGAAAATATATAATAAGAGCAAGTACAATTTATTATCATTTAAAATTACAAAATTTATTATTGAAACAATAAAAAAATCTACATATACTATTGCCAGGAACCAGACTTGAACTGGTGACACGAGGATTTTCAGTCCTCTGCTCTACCAACTGAGCTATCCCGGCAGAAACCTTTTAGTTATATAACATACTTTAGCAGATAGGAGTAGCTTTTGATAAGCTAGTGGTTCAATAGATTGTAAATTATTTTTTATATTCTTTTGCTTTTTTAAATTCTAACTGAAAATCCTACAAATAAAAAAAATAACAACTTTCCACGCTTTAATAATTTACTATTATAGAAATAAAATTTATAGAATATATGTTACAAATTATCCAAACAATTATCGGGCTGTTAATCATACTACTAGTGGTTCCACAAACACCAACAGAAAATGTTGTTTTACGCAAATTTTTAGAAACTGGTCTCTTTACAAATTATAGCGAAGCAAAATATTTTTTAACAATATCGACATGGATTTTAATTTGTTCTTTTCTAGCACTAACATTCGTATTAAATATCATTTAATCTTAAATTTTTAATTTAAGACTGATTATGTATTGTATAAATTCTTTATTAATTAATAATTTCATTCGAATAAAATTAGGAATTTTCCACAATTATTTTATTTCAAATCAATTGATGAAATTTGTCGGTATGCTGGATAGAATAACCTATATATATGTATATTACGAATTATAAAAAAATCATCTAATTAAATCATCTGGGGTGGAAGGATTCGAACCTCCGAATGGCGGGATCAAAACCCGCTGCCTTACCACTTGGCGACACCCCATTAAAATCATTTTTAGTATGGCACATTTATTTTATTTTTGTCAATAAGAATTATAATTTTATCTTGTTGGTCTAGTCTATTTGGTCGCTCTGGTTGGTCTCTCACTTCACTCACGCTAAGTGAGCTAAGGGCCAAATAACATTTGGAATTGAATTTCATTCAATCTTAAATTAAGAATTTAAGAGTGATTAATTATATTTAATCTTGTCCTTCAATCTGAAATTTTTAATATAAGACCAATGACTGTCGTAATATGAAAATTTAGAACATATTGAATTTTGTTATTTAATTTTTTAACATATTCAAACTGGTTCATACTGTCTTAAAATGAAATTTTAAGATTGAATTGAATTATTATATTCTCAATTAAATTTGGGAATATCTACAGTGTTTATAATAATAAGCTCGCTCCCGTTCTATATCGAGAGCGAGAATTTAAAGGGTTAAAAATCTTTATAGACCCAGATGGTTGTAAAAAAATAGTCTTTTTCTACTTGTATAAAGCGACTCCAAGACGTACAGCAAATACACCAGTGGCCAATGCTAAAAATAATGCAATAAAAACTTGATAATCAGCTATAGGCATAAAATTTCAATTTTTTTTTTAATTAAAGATTTCCTCCACGACTAGCTAGTAATACAATTACCAGTGGACCAGCCGCAACAATGGAAATTAACGCAACTAATTGGATAATAATTTCTAAATTCATATGTTCCTATAGGGTGTCATAACGATTTTTTAGATAGTCTGGTCCCAACTTTGGAGTTTTGTGTTTATGATTTAAGTTATTACAAACTTTAAAAGATAATTGTCTTAATTTTTTCAGTTAAGAGAAGCTATCAATTCGTAATTATCTGTTTTCACTCTTAAAATGAAATTTTAAGACAATAATTGAAAACAATATTCGCTACTTTCGAAGTTAGGGACCAATTTGATTTTAGAATCATTTTTACTTTTTTCTAGAATCAACATCAGTTCTAAAAAATATATATCAGTCTTCTTTTTCATGTTTTAATGAATCGTTAGACGCTATGAAAATATAACCTTGTCTGCCCAAAATTTTTTTCTGAATTAATAATCTTAAAATTTCAGTTAATCTTATTATTGGTCTTAAATTTTTAATTTACGACTAATAATAAGGCTCAACAGTCCACAATAAAATTGTGGATTAATAATATTATTTTAAGAGTGATTCGAGACAAAACAAGATGTACTACGATATTTTTAGGACTGAAATAATCTATATGTAAAGGATATTAGCGAAAACTTATCGATGCTTGCCAAACAAAAGCGAGCAATAAGAATAAAACTGGGATAACCGGTAATACATTCACAATAGGGTCAAACGGAGCATAAGCTTCCGGTAATTTAGCTAATAATAGCACTGGAATCCTCCAAAACAATAATTTTTATCAAGAATTAAATGTTTTTCACCACTTCCCGATCAGTTGGCCACAGAATTAAAAATTATGTGACTATCCCAAATTACATTTGGGACGATGCAAAGGCCAAAATTATATTTTGAAGTGTGATGAATAGTTGTAATTTATTTCTACTCTCTAATAATCATCAACGTTAAAATGAAATTGTAAAATAGTTCATAATAAAATTATATAATAACGATATTATGTATCATTAGATAGTACGGATTTTTTACCTTTTTTAATCCGATAATTTTTTTGAAATAAAATTGAAACTAAATGACATTTTTGACTTGTTTCATCTTAATACTATTATGCTAGGAAAAAAAAGTTTTGGCTAGTATTTTAAATACTTTCCTTTTTGGAAATAATAATTTCAACCTTTTTTTTGTCTAGTATTTTTATCATTGATTACTGTCTTAAAATTTGATTTTTATCTGGTCATTTGTAATTATAGTCTTAAAATTATATAATAATCTTATTATCTATCATAAATTTTTAATTTAAGAACAATAATGATCTTAAAATAATATTTTAAGATTAACTAGATGGATTATATGGAATTTTGTAGTAAACAAATAATACGTACAATATATTTATGGGGATGACGTAGTTAATCCCGCGAATCTTAAATTAACAATTTAAGAGTGAATAGAATTCAATTTCTTCACTTGTTTTCAATTATAGGAGGCACGGAATCAAAAATTCTGGGACTATCCCTCACTTAACTCACTTTAAGTTAGCGTCAAATCTTATGTGGGACCAATCAGAGCAACCAAACCGACTAGAAAAATCAACCCTATTGTATGATAAAAAAATATATTGACAGTCTTACTAGTTTAAATTACACTCACAATTGTACTAATATGCGGATATTGCATAGTGGTAGTGCCCTTGCCTTCCAAGCAAGAGGTGCGGGTTCGATTCCCGCTATCCGCTCCATCGAGTAATAAAAAACTAGAAAGTAGTATTGAATACGCATAACTAATAAGCTTTAGACACTATAAAACACTATCCATACTTAATCCTCAATAGAATTAATCGGCCTTAAATTGTTTATTTAATCACTCTTCAAATTAAATTTTAAGATCATAATTAATCTTAAACTCTAAATTTAAGATTGAGTGACAGTTTTAAAATTTCATTTAATCTTATTAGCAAAGATAATAAGAACAGATGGATTAAACGATATTTCAGACTAACCAGATAAACAATATCAACGATAATTTTTTATTTGTTATCATTTGCTTACTTACTAGTTAAAGGCCTGGCGGGCGTAGCCAAGTGGTAAGGCAGTGGATTGTGACTCCACCATTCGCGGGTTCAAACCCCGTCGTTCGCCTATTTGTTTTAAAGTTCTTTTGAAAGACTAAAATATTATTTTTTCTTTTTTTTAGTAAAATTTGTTTGAACACATGGAAGATGATATTGAATTTATTTTTAAAACTAATAATTTCAAATATCTAGCAAGTACTACCAAAAATCCAAATAGCTTAATAGCCAAGGTTTCTGGGATTCGCGCCTTTAATACCGCTTTAAAAATGTTAATTGAAGAATTAGGAATAGGACTAAATTTACAATCTCATTCTTTAAGAATCGGCTATATTACGCGAACATTAAATATTAGAGATGTTTATAATACTACCATGATGGTTAGACATAAATCGCTTTCAACAACCCAAAGATATATTAGATACACATTAAAAATTGCAAAATTTAAAGAAATAAGAGATAAAGCTGCTCAAATAGGTTCTGAAATAAATATTATTTCATATTGATTAAGTATTAAATTACTAAATAATTTAATAATAAATTATTATTTCAATTTTAACTATAAAGATTTAAGATAACTGCCTTTCTTTATAAGAAAGGCAGGACGATAAATTAAAGTAAATTCACTATTCTAATACCGATAATATGACAAAATCCGAAAATTAGCGATAATTAATACTACCAAATTTAAGTTTGTATTTACTTATTTTTTCATATAGTACTAATTTCAAAACAGACAAAAGCCGGTAAAAATTACAAAATAAGGGTCATGAAAATGTCTATGTCACATAATTAAAAACAAAAATTTCATATTTAATTTTAAAAACTAGCCATACTAATTAAATTTTTTTTTATATACTAGTAAGTAGACAATAGTATTGTCTAGTCCTAAATTTTCTCACTTAATATAAGGTAAAAGCGGCACAATCTTAATTATAATTAATTGGTCTTTCTTTGAATTAAAAATTTAAGACAATTATCTATCTTGGCTTATTATCAATGATAATAATATGAAATTTTTAATTTACGAGTTATTAATTAAATTTGGAACCATCCAAACTAACTAAATATACTAAGTTAAAAACATCAATTAATAATTAAGTAGAGAAGGACAAAATCATTTTTTTTAACAAATAAAAGGAAAAAATTATATGAAACTTGCGTATTGGATGTATGCGGGTCCTGCGCATATTGGAACATTACGGGTAGCTAGTTCTTTTAAAAATGTTCATGCCATTATGCATGCTCCTTTGGGCGACGATTATTTTAATGTAATGAGATCAATGCTTGAACGAGAACGGGATTTTACACCAGTAACAGCAAGTATTGTTGATCGCCATGTTTTAGCACGAGGGTCCCAAGAAAAAGTTGTAGAAAATATTACTCGAAAAGATAAAGAGGAAAATCCAGATTTAATAATTTTAACTCCGACATGTACTTCAAGTATTTTACAAGAAGATTTACAAAATTTTGTTAATCGAGCTTCATTAAAATCTAACTCAGATGTTATACTTGCCGATGTAAATCATTATCGCGTTAATGAATTACAAGCAGCTGATCGAACTCTCGAACAAATAAGTAGGTTTTATATTGAAAAAGCTAAAAAAAATAATGAACTAGATGTTGTAAAAACACCAACACCGTCAGCAAACATCATAGGCTTTTTCACACTTGGTTTCCATCATCAACATGATTGTCGGGAATTAAAAAGATTATTAAATGATTTAGGTATCATTATTAATGAAATTATTCCCGAAGGAGCATACGTTCAAAATTTAAAAAATTTAACAAAAGCTTGGTTTAATATTGTTCCATATCGTGAAGTGGGATTAATGACAGCAGAATACTTAAAAAAAGAATTTCAAATTCCATATGTATCCACTATACCAATAGGTATAGTTGATACAGCCTCTTTTATACGCGAAATTCAAACAATAATAAATTCTGAAATAAAAAAAATAGATACTATAGATACTGACCATAAAATGAAATTTCAATCTAAATTTTATTTGGACTCAGATAGTCCACAATCTAATTGTGGATTAAATCAAAAAGCTTTTACTTTTGATAATTATATTAACGAACAAACATGTTTTGTTTCACAAGCCGCTTGGTTTTCACGATCAATTGATTGTCAAAATTTAACTGGAAAAAAAGCAGTGGTTTTTGGTGATAGTACTCATGCTGCTAGTATGACAAAAATACTATCGAGAGAAATGGGTATTCGGGTTTCCTGTGCTGGCACATATTGTAAACATGATTCTGATTGGTTTAGAGAACAGGTTCATGGTTTTTGTGATGAAGTTTTAATTACAGACGATCATACACACGTTGCTGATATGATTGCACGTTTAGAACCAACAGCTATTTTTGGAACTCAAATGGAACGTCATGTAGGGAAACGCCTTGATATTCCTTGTGGTGTTATTTCAGCACCTGTTCATATCCAAAATTTTCCGCTTGGATATCGTCCATTTTTAGGTTATGAAGGTACCAATCAGATTGCTGATTTAGTATATAATTCATTTACTTTAGGTATGGAAGATCATTTACTAGAAATTTTTGGTGGACACGATACCAAAGAAGTAATCACAAAATCATTATCAACTGAAGTGGGCCTTAGCTGGTCGAGTGCAGGTTTAATAGAATTAAATAAAATTCCGGGATTTGTTCGCGGAAAAGTCAAAAGAAATACAGAAAAATTTGCTCGTGAAAATGATATTAAAGAAATTACTTTAGAAGTTATGTATGCGGCTAAGGAAGCAGCTAGTGCATAGTAGTTAACCCATTACGCACTTTAAAAGTATGGAATTATTAAAAATAAAATCTCATATCAAAACACATCTCTAATTCGTTAATAAGTATTTATTCATCCCAAAATTTTTAATTTTGTGTCGTCAATATTCATAAAATTTTATTAATTAATCTGTCTGTTCTCAAGTGATATTTGGGATTAAATTATTCAATTTTGTGTGAGCAACCTTCATCTTAAATTTTTAATTTAAGACCAATTTCATTTTAAAATAATCATTCAATAGTCAATTAAGAATTTAATATTGAATAAAACTATGGATTATATTTGAAAATGAATTTTAATAAGACCAGATTAATAACTAATTGAATAATTTCTACAAAATAAGTTAACGCTTTATTTGGATTAGTGTATAAAATCAGTCAAAATAGAATTTAATAATCTATAAAAATGTTTTCGGCTATTTTGTATTTGTTGCTTATTCATCCGCAATTTGGGTCACTTGCTATCTGCTCTTATTATTGTTCTTAAATTAAAAATTTAAGATAACCGATAATAAGATTAAATAAAATTTTATCCCAAAATTTTTAATTTTGTGTCAGATTGAATAGATAGTGTAAAAAGCAAATTATGAATAATCTCAATTCAATTCAAAATAGTCCATAATAGAAATATTCGCAGAGAATTCTATTATGTCCAAACAGTAGATCTATTACTGCATAATTATATTCATACTGTCTGATCTGTCAGGTCGGCCATCCCAAAATTTTTAATTTTGTGTAGTCACTCTTCATCTTAAATTTTTAATTTGTCCCAAAATTAAAAATTTTGTGTAAGACCAATGATATTTTAAGACCATTATTGTTCTTAAATTAAAAATTTAAGATGACCAATAATAAGATTAAATTTAGGACCAACCAACACGACCAACCAGAGTAGTAAGATAATAAAATTATGGAACTGTTTTACGTTAAGTTATAAAAGGAGAATTTTTCGCCATGACAATCAGTCCTCCAGAACGTGAAGCGAAAAAAGTAAAAATTGTAGTTGACCGAAATCCGGTTGCAACCAATTTTGAAAAATGGGCAAAGCCTGGACATTTTTCAAGAACGCTATCAAAAGGTCCAACCACAACAACTTGGATTTGGAATTTACACGCTGATGCGCATGATTTTGATACACAAACAAGTGATTTAGAAGAAATTTCACGAAAAGTATTTAGTGCACATTTCGGGCAATTAGGAATTATTTTCATTTGGTTAAGTGGCATGTATTTTCACGGTGCACGCTTTTCAAATTACGAAGCTTGGTTAACAGATCCAACTCATATTAAACCAAGTGCACAAGTAGTATGGCCAATTGTCGGTCAAGAAATCTTAAATGCTGATGTTGGAGGCGGGTTCCAAGGTATTCAAATTACTTCGGGTTTTTTCCAACTTTGGCGAGCATCAGGTATTACTAGTGAATTACAATTATATAGTACTGCTATTGGTGGTTTAGTAATGGCAGCAGCTATGTTTTTTGCTGGTTGGTTTCATTATCATAAAGCAGCGCCAAAATTAGAATGGTTCCAAAATGTGGAATCAATGCTAAATCATCATTTAGCAGGTTTACTTGGTCTTGGAAGTTTAGGCTGGGCTGGTCACCAGATTCATATTTCTCTTCCAATCAATAAATTATTAGATGCTGGTGTTGATCCAAAAGAAATTCCATTACCACATGAATTTCTTCTGAATTCACAATTGATGGCACAATTATATCCAAGTTTTGAAAAAGGATTAACACCTTTTTTCACATTAGATTGGAGTCAATATAGTGACTTTTTAACTTTTCAAGGTGGCTTAAATCCAACAACAGGTGGGTTATGGTTAAGTGACACAGCTCATCATCATTTAGCAATTGCTGTTTTATTCTTAATTGCTGGACACATGTATCGAACTAACTGGGGTATTGGCCATAGTATTAAAGAAATTTTAGAAGCCCATAAAGGTCCATTCACTGGTGAAGGTCATAAAGGGATCTATGAAATTTTAACTAGTTCATGGCATGCACAATTAGCTATTAATTTAGCTTTACTAGGTTCTTTATCGATTATTGTATCTCATCATATGTATTCAATGCCACCATATCCTTATTTAGCAACAGATTATGGTTCACAACTTTCATTATTTACACATCATATGTGGATTGGTGGCTTTTGTATTGTAGGCGCTGGAGCTCATGCTGCTATTTTTATGGTTCGTGATTACGATCCAACTAATAATTATAATAATCTATTAGATCGGGTTTTACGTCATAGAGATGCTATTATTTCTCATTTAAATTGGGTATGTATCTTCTTAGGATTCCATAGTTTTGGCTTATATATTCATAATGATACTATGAGTGCATTAGGTCGTCCACAAGATATGTTTTCAGATACTGCTATTCAGTTACAACCAATTTTTGCACAATGGGTTCAAAATACTCACTATTTAGCTCCCGGATTTACCGCACCCAATGCTTTAGCAAGCACAAGTCCAAGCTGGGGTGGCGACATAATAGCTGTTGGTGGAAAAGTAGCAATGATGCCTATTTCCCTAGGTACAGCTGATTTTATGGTTCACCACATTCATGCTTTTACTATTCATGTAACAGTATTAATTCTTTTAAAAGGTGTACTATATGCACGAAGTTCGCGTTTAATTCCAGATAAAGCAAATTTAGGATTCCGTTTTCCTTGTGATGGTCCAGGTCGTGGTGGTACTTGTCAAGTTTCAGCATGGGATCATGTTTTCTTAGGTTTATTCTGGATGTATAATGCTCTATCAATTGTAATTTTCCATTTTAGTTGGAAAATGCAATCAGATGTTTGGGGAACTGTAAGCGCTAATGGAGTTTCACACATTACGGGTGGAAACTTTGCACAAAGTGCTAATACGATTAATGGTTGGTTACGTGATTTCTTATGGGCGCAAGCTTCACAGGTAATTCAGTCATACGGTTCTGCACTTTCTGCTTACGGATTAATTTTCTTAGGTGCGCATTTTGTTTGGGCATTTAGTCTTATGTTCTTATTTAGTGGCCGTGGATATTGGCAAGAACTTATTGAATCTATTGTATGGGCTCATAATAAATTAAAAGTAGCTCCAGCTATTCAACCACGCGCTTTAAGTATTACTCAAGGTCGAGCAGTTGGAGTAGCACATTACCTATTAGGTGGTATTGCAACAACCTGGTCTTTCTTCTTAGCTCGTATTTTAGCAGTTGGTTAAAATGTTTTTTATCACTCTTAAATTTACAATTTAAGAGCGATAAAATAACATTTTAAGATAGATTAAATTCATTTCATCACTCTTAAATTGTAAATTTAAGACCATTATTAGTTTTAAAGCAAAAATTGAAAATAGATAATAAGATGAAATATAATTTAAAAAAGGAACAAACGATAAATTATAAGAGAAACAGAAAATTATGTGATAATTGTCTTAACATAAACTTTTAAGGCAGCCATCATATAAATATAATTACAATATCAGGCCAATTCTATTCTGAACCAAAAAATATAATTTTTATTCACAATTTACTCACTTTCCCTCACTTAACTCACGTTAAGTGAGTTAAGGGCCAAAATTAAAAATTTTGTGTGAACGTGAGTTAAGAAAACTGAGAATAAACATTGCTTTCCATATTCTATATATAATGAGATTTAAAATCTCAAAAAAAATTTTTCGTATTTAACTGTAAATTTTGTTTATTTAGATCAAGTGTCAAAGTTTATTAATATACAAATATTAATTATTTATGCTCTGTTCTATTTCAAATTTTATTTAGTCGCAATTTCTTAACTTAAGATAAGTTAAGGTAATTTGCTAGTAAATGATATTTCAAAAAAAAATTTTTAACTAAAACGAAAATATTTTATTTCATAAAATTCAATCTGCTATATCTTACCCATATTATATGGTTCAGATACATTCGGTTTCATGATTGAAAGTGCCAAGTAGAATATTAAAAAAAAGTTTTTAATTATTTATTTGGATATCCTCAATAATCTTAAATTTTTAATTTAAGACCAATTGTGGATTAATAATCTTCAATGAAACTTAAAATGACATTTTAAGTTTAACTATATTGAAGATTGGTACATACTATTTTTTACTTTTACAAAGTAAAAGGAGATTTAAAAATGGCAACAAAATTTCCAAAATTTAGCCAAGCCTTAGCACAAGATCCAACAACACGTCGGATTTGGTATGGTATTGCGACTGCTCATGATTTTGAAAGTCATGACGGGATGACGGAAGAACGACTTTATCAAAAAATTTTTGCTTCTCATTTTGGACAATTGGCTGTTATCTTTCTTTGGACATCTGGAAATTTATTCCATGTAGCCTGGCAAGGTAACTTTGAACAATGGGTTCAAGATCCACTTCATATCCGTCCAATTGCTCATGCTATTTGGGATCCACATTTCGGACAACCAGCTGTTGAAGCGTTTACGCGTGGAGGTGCATCTGGGCCAGTAAATATTGCGACATCGGGTGTTTATCAATGGTGGTATACTGTTGGAATGCGTACTAATCAAGATTTATATGTTGGTTCAGTTTTTTTACTGATTTTAGCTACCATTTTTCTTTTTGCAGGATGGTTACATCTTCAACCAGCATTTCAACCAGCACTTTCCTGGTTTAAAAATGCTGAGTCGCGATTAAATCATCACTTAGCAGGATTATTTGGTGTAAGTTCATTAGCTTGGACGGGCCATTTAGTGCATGTAGCAATCCCAGAATCTCGTGGTCAACATGTAGGTTGGGATAATTTTTTAACTGTATTACCGCATCCCGCGGGCCTTGCACCTTTTTTTAGTGGAAATTGGGCTGTTTATGCAGAAAATCCAGATAACACATCACATATATTTGGAACCTCGGAAGGTGCTGGAACAGCAATTTTAACTTTTTTAGGCGGTTTTCATCCACAAACTCAAAGTTTATGGTTAAGTGATATGGCACATCATCACTTAGCAATTGCAGTTCTTTTTATCTTAGCTGGACATATGTATCGAACAATATTCGGTATTGGCCATAGTATGCGTGAAATTCTTGAAGCACATACACCACCAGCAGGGGGTCTTGGCGCAGGCCATAAAAGCATTTATGATACTGTAAATAATTCATTACATTTTCAATTAGGTTTAGCATTAGCGAGTGTTGGTACAATTTGCTCATTAGTGGCACAACATATTTATTCATTACCACCTTATGCTTTTTTAGCTCAAGATTTTACAACTCAAGCAGCTTTATATACACATCATCAATATATTGCCGGCTTTATTATGTGTGGTGCATTTGCACATGGAGCTATCTTCTTCGTTCGTGATTATGATCCAGAAACAAATCGCGGTAATGTTTTAGCGCGTATGTTAGATCATAAAGAAGCTTTAATCTCACATTTAAGTTGGGTAAGTTTATTCTTAGGTTTCCATACACTTGGTCTTTATGTCCATAATGATGTTATGCAAGCATTCGGAACACCAGAAAAACAAATTTTAATTGAACCAGTTTTTGCTCAATGGATTCAAGCTGCACAAGGTAAAACGTCTTATGGCTTTGATTTCTTACTTTCAACATCAGCAAGTTCTGCAAGCCTTGCTAGTCAAACGATTTGGTTACCAGGTTGGTTACAAGCAATTAATAATGAAACTAATTCGCTATTTTTAACAATTGGTCCGGGTGATTTTTTAGTTCACCATGCTATTGCTTTAGGATTACATACAACAACTTTAATCTTAGTGAAAGGCGCTTTAGATGCACGTGGCTCAAAACTAATGCCAGATAAGAAAGATTTTGGGTATAGTTTTCCTTGCGACGGCCCAGGTCGTGGGGGTACTTGTGATATTTCTGCTTGGGATGCATTTTATCTAGCAGTATTCTGGATGTTAAATACTATTGGTTGGGTAACTTTTTACTTCCATTGGAAACATTTAGGTATTTGGCAAGGCAATGTTAATCAATTTAATGAGTCATCAACATATCTGATGGGTTGGTTACGTGATTATTTATGGCTAAATTCATCACAACTAATTAATGGATATAATCCATTTGGTATGAATAGCTTATCTGTTTGGGCTTGGATGTTCTTATTTGGTCATTTAATTTATGCTACGGGTTTCATGTTCTTAATTTCATGGCGCGGGTATTGGCAAGAACTTATTGAAACTCTTGCATGGGCACATGAACGTACTCCATTAGCAAATTTAGTTCGTTGGCGTGATAAACCAGTTGCATTAAGTATTGTTCAAGCTCGATTAGTAGGTCTAGCACATTTTTCTGTCGGTTATATTTTAACTTACGCTGCTTTCTTAATTGCTTCAACATCTGGAAAATTTGGTTAAACTTTTTATTCCATATCTTAAAATAAAATTTTAAGATAATCTCTTGCTTTTCCCCTTTAATTTTGAATTCATCCCTCACTTCACTCACGCTAAGTGAGTTAAGGGCCAAATTTTGGCCTTTGCATTACTGTCCCAGAATTTTTAATTCTGTGATCAAATGATGGGATTTAACTTTAAAATTTAATTATAAAGCAGTCCACAATAAAATAGTGGATTAATTCTATTGTGAATTATCTGGTCTGTCTGATTACTCTCGTCAATCTGGTCTTAATATCCATCTTAAATTAAAAATCTAAGATGGATATTAAGATTAAATGAAAATTTAAAACTATTATTGGCCTTTAATTAAAAATTTAAGTTTGATCAGACAGATGAATTAGTAACTTTTCTTTACAATATTTCTTTTTTTTGTTATCATAATTTTGAATAAACAAAACTTTCATTTACTAGATTTTAAATCCTCAGTAGCTCAGTGGTAGAGCGATCGGCTGTTAACCGATTGGTCGTAGGTTCAAGTCCTACCTGGGGAGAAAATAAGTTGCTTTATTATATTTTTTGAGGTATATTATATTAATAATAGTCATCAATCTTACTTCGAAATTTATCATAGACGAAGGTACCAAATAAATTATTTTATTAATCTTTGACTCCATATATTAGGGATTTAAATAATCGGCTCAATACCAAATTATTTTAACTTGGTCATTCTTAAAATTTAATTTTAATATAGTCAGTCTTAAATTAAAAATTTAAGAGTAATTAATTCTAAATTTGATATGAGATAGTAAAATCTATAATAAAATTATAACTTTCATAATATAAAAGTTAATAACCGACTAAAAGAATAATTTAATTTATAACATTATTTTGATAATATTCCAAAGGAGTTTTTTAGATGTCACATACGGTAAAAATTTACGATACTTGCATTGGATGTACGCAATGTGTCCGAGCTTGCCCAACAGATGTACTTGAGATGGTTCCATGGGATGGATGTAAAGCAAGTCAAATTGCATCCGCACCGCGTACTGAAGATTGTGTAGGCTGTAAACGTTGCGAATCAGCATGTCCTACTGATTTTTTAAGCGTTCGTGTATATCTTGGAGCAGAAACAACACGTAGTATGGGTTTAGCTTATTAACAGGCATTTTTTTAAACGGATTTTATATCAAAATTACTTTTTAATTATTAATTTAAATTAAGTTGATATTTAAGAAGTAATTTTGATTTTTATTTTATATTACCACAATAATTTATGTAATTTTAAATGGGTTTTAACTTCCTAGTTTTTTAATTATAAGATAAGTGATTCCTTTAACTCACGTTAAGTGAGGCGATTAACTGAAATTTTGTGGTGAAAAAAAATAGAAATTTAGCCCTCTTGGCGGAATGGTAGACGCACTGGTTTTAGGAACCAGCGCCTTTGGCATGTCAGTTCGAGTCTGACAGAGGGCAAACCCTAATATTATTTTTATCATTAAACTCCAATTTTTCTATACTCAAAGCTAAAACTTATTAATTAGTTAATTATAAACTTTTTAGTTTTTATGGCATAACCTGAACTCGAACAGTATAATAGTAATAAATAATAAATACTTTTACTTCATAAAAAAAATAGAAGGTGCGGATCGTTTCCAGAAATAATTAGACTAATAAAGTCAAAATTTTTTTTAATTGACTTAAATAAAAAAAAAGAAAAACTCTTAAATTAGAAGGACTTTTGTATTTTGAATCCAAATATTACGATTCATACACTATCTGAGATATTATTCTAAAATTAAAAAATATATTTTTTTAATTCTAAGTGTTAATAATTAATTTAATATATTCTCCAATAAAAGTCAGCTTGCTTTTTTTTCATAATTGGATTACTTAAAAACTTGAGTGTAGCAAAAATAAAGTTTGATATGGATTTCAATTAATGAATAAGTAATTTATAGGCTAGAAAGTAAATCTATTAGTAATCTTATATTTAAACTTGAAGGTAGAAATCACTATTTTCAAAAGATTGAAAGAAAGAAATAAAATGTAAAATTGAATAAAATTCAATTGGCTCACTTAATATGAGTTAAAGAGATCCCAAAATTTTCAATTCTGTGGCCTATTTGATCGGCCCCAAACATCAGTTAATTAATCTTGTCAGATTATTGGCCTTAAATTAAAAATTTGTCCCAAAATTTTTAATTTTGTGTAAGATTGACTACACCAAATTGAACATTTTAGGATAGATTGAATAAAATTGAATCTTAAATTTTTAATTTAAGAGCGATTAATATTATTTGGGACGATTAAAGGCCTTGCCTTACCTCAAGTGATCCCCTTAACTCACGTGAAGTAATGGAGATGCCAATAAAAGTTTTACTTTTACGACAATTTGTACAAAAAAATTATGGAAACTAATTTGAATTTCAATATAAAAAGCGATTTACCAGAAAATAAAATTTTGGAAAAAAAATCAAATCAATTAGAAAATGAAACTCGTATTGTAGTAATAACATCAGGTAAAGGCGGAGTAGGTAAAACAACTACAACTGCTAATTTAGGAATGTCGATAGCACGTTTAGGTTATCGAGTTGCTTTAATTGATGCTGATATTGGATTACGTAATTTAGATCTATTATTAGGATTAGAAAATCGAGTTTTATATACAGCAATGGATATTATAGAAGGACAATGTCGATTAGATCAAGCATTAATTCGTGATAAAAGATGGAAAAATTTAGCTTTATTGGCTATTTCAAAAAATAGACAAAAGTATAATGTAACTCGAAAAAATATGCAAAATTTAATTAACTCTATAAAGGAGTTAGGATTTCATTTTATTCTTATTGATTGTCCTGCAGGAATTGATGTTGGTTTTATAAATGCTATAGCTGCCGCACAAGAAGCTGTTTTAGTTACTACCCCCGAAATTACTGCTATACGCGATGCAGATCGAGTAGCAGGTTTATTAGAAGCAAATGGAATTTATAATGTTAAATTATTAGTAAATCGTGTTCGACCTGATATGATTCAACGAAATGACATGATGTCCGTAAAAGATGTTCAAGAAATGTTAGGTATACCTTTATTAGGTGCAATTCCCGAAGATACTCATGTTATTATATCAACGAATCGTGGTGAACCTTTAGTTCTGAATAAAAAACTAACACTTTCAGGTATAGCTTTTGAAAATGCTGGGAGACGATTAATTGGGAAACAAGATTATTTCATTGATTTAAATACGCCATATAAAAGTGTATTTGAAAAATTTCAAGAATTTTTTCTTGGTAAAGAATAATTATTATATTATTAAATCAACGAAATTTCTTAATCTAAGATTATTTTAGAGTTTCCTTGATTTCTGATATTTTGGATTGCCATTCATTATTTTTACCTGTTTATAATTTTCAATTATGTAAAAAATCAAAATTATATTATCTGGGTGGTTTAGTTGATCCTAAATATAATTTGGCCTTTGCATTACTGTAAGTGCTGGGATTGAATTTGTTCCATAATTTTTAATTTTGTGGAAATCACTCTTAAATTAGTAATTTAAAAGTGATTAATAAAATTAATCCTAAATTAAATGTAGGATCAGATTGAATTTCCTTATAAATAATGAAATTCTGAATAAATAATTTTCTTATAAGTTCACCATCATTAATTTAAAAGGAAATTTTATCTACAATATAGCAAGATAGGAGCTAACAATTGTACATTGTTTTAATATAAATTTTTTTAATTAAAACGGTAATAAAATTATGTACTCTTAAATTTAATTTTAAATTTTTTTTAATCAAAATGTTCTAAAAGTTTCAATTTTGTAGTGTTTTTGTCATTTGTAATATTTGTCTTAAAATGGAATTTTAATAGTAATTATAATCAATTTATGGTTATGAGAAAAAATTTTATATTAATTAAAAACTGTTTATAAAGATTATATTTAATATTAAATACGAAAAGAATTTATTTTATTTCGAGCAAGGAGGGATTCGAACCCCCGACACCGTGGTTCGTAGCCACGTGCTCTAGTCCACTGAGCTACAAGCCCTTTTAATATTTATAATATATTTATTATATTATTCGTTTTAATTTATTATTGCAACTGCTTCTAGTTAAATTTATTTTTTCAAAAATTTTGGTTGATATTTTCACGAAAAAACTCAAATTAAATAAAGTCACTAATTCATGTATCCCAAAATTTTCAATTTTTTATGTCTATCTATTCTAAATTTGAATTGGCCCTTACATTAAGGTCCGCAGAATTAAAAATTCTGGGACAAGTAAAGGCCTTTAACTCAGATTAAATGAGGATATTAAATTGTATTTAATAGTAAATTTTTTGATTTTATCCACTTAATCACTCTTAAATTACTAATTTAAGAGTGAATTCCACAAAATTAAAGATTTTGGGACAAATTCAATCCCATCACTTGACCACAGAATTAAAAATTCTGGGACAATAATGCAAGATCCTTAAAGTAAGGGTTATATTTGAGACCAACTAGACCGATTAGATAACTCAGAATTAATTAATATAAACGCAAATATCAAAACGAATTTG
>Ga0247843_1003026_pt1 | contig 28650 bp, 20 predicted proteins | sample LaCruzMarch2017__FD_192420 | JGI IMG/M metagenome (GOLD analysis project Ga0247843, IMG submission 192420) | Freshwater microbial communities from meromictic Lake La Cruz, Castile-La Mancha, Spain - LaCruzMarch2017_8m | ecosystem: Environmental > Aquatic > Freshwater > Lake | place: Spain... | reverse complement strand
AAATGAATGCATGAAATTTGCCAATCGTTCTGGTTCGCTTATTTCTACTTTCTTTTTCATTTCGCAAAATTGCAATTATTTTAGTTTTGATTCCAAGAAGTTCTGTCGTTCTCTATATTTAACAAATAAAGGGCCTGTTTTTTCCAAACAAATAACCCCATTGTTATTAAAAGGCAGCCACAACCGCCTAAAATCCATAAATAAGTCATTAGCTTTTAATGTTATCTGCCCAATTAAAACGGTCTCCCGGCGAAAACTTCCACGGAGCCTGATTGGTTTCAAGGTTGTTGAACATCGCGTTCCAGGAAGCCGGTGCTTGGGCTTCGTCCATGATTTTGTAACGACGCAGTTGAAGAATAATATCGAGTGGACTAATCAATACTGGGCATTCCTGCACACAGGCATTGCAGGTAGTACAGGCCAAAATCTCTTCTTCCAAAATATAATCGCCGAGCAGGCTTTTACCATCGTCTTTGAATTCGCCGCCGTTGGCCAACATATTTTTACCAACATCTTCCAGACGATCGCGGGTATCCATCATGATTTTACGAGGAGAGAGTTTTTTGCCCGTTAAGTTGGCAGGACAAGCCGATGTACAACGTCCGCACTCGGTACAGGAGTAGGCATCCATGAGATTTTTCCAACTTAAATCGCCTACGTCTTTGGCTCCGAATCGCCCGATTTCTGCGGGAGCTTCCGTAGCATCCGGTTGTTCTAAACCCAGCATGATTTTTACTTCTTTGGTAATATCAGGCATATTGGGCATTTCGCCTTTAGGCGTGAGATTGGCGAAATAAGTATTGGGGAACGCCAGAAAAATATGTAAATGCTTGGAATAAGTAACGTACAAAGCAAAACCGAAAATGCCCAAAATATGAGCCCACCACGCAACTCGCTCTAAGATGACCAATGCTCCGTCAGACAGCCCTGCAAAAATAGGTTGGAGAAATCCGCTAAAAAAGAAATTGCCTACTTGGTGATAATGCTCCGCACCGCGTTGCTGCAAAATGCTGTCGGCAGCGTTCATGCTTAAAATCGCAATCATCAGCACAATCTCAATCATTAAAATGGTATTGGCATCCAATACAGGCCATCCATTTAGTTCACGGTTACGGGAAGGTTGAAGGCGTTCTACTTTAAGGATATTGCGTCGAATCAGGAAAATGACGCATACGGTAAGTACGCCAACCGCCAAAAATTCAAAAAAATTGATAAGACCAAGATAAAAGTCTCCCAATAAGGGAGCAAAGAGGCGGTGCGTACCGAAAAGTCCGTCCAATACGATTTCGAGTACTTCAACGTTTATTAATAGAAAACCGGCATAAATCACAAAGTGCATTATGCCAACTATGGGACGGTCAAACATCTTCTTTTGCCCAAATGCTATACGAAGCATGGTACTTAGGCGTTCATTAGGACGGTCGGTACGATTTTCTGATTTACCGAGTTGGATAGTCTTTTTGATGATTCCCACACGCTTCGCTATCAGCCAAGCCGTAATGCCCAGTGCAACCGCAAAAAGGAGTTGTTGTACAATCTGCATATTGGTTTTTAGAGTTTGTTTAGTCTGTCGCATCGACGGTCCGACGCATCGGCGCGGGGGCGGTTCGCCGCTGCGAAGCCCGTGCGGTCCGAAAGCATACTGTTAGCAAATATCGGGAAAGTTAAACTAACTCAAACAAAGAGTCTTATATTTGTTAAGCGTCTCAACAAACATAGTTAAAGAATACTTGTTGGAGACGACTGACATTTTACCCCGCTTCGGCGGTCCGAACTTTTACCTCGCTCTATCCGGACGCTAATGACCACTGACATTCTAAAAGCATACCTTCGTCGGCTTACCAATTTAAGTACCCGCAATCGTTCTCTGTTGCTGACGAATCTCCCTGCTGAACAGTTTTTAGATTGGCGGGAATTAGATTTTGTCGACAATCGCTCTGCCTTTGATTTACTTAAAGAGGTAATTTCGCAAAAAAAATCATTTAAGCTGTGTCCGATGCTTGACAGCCGTTCGGAAAAGGTGAATGAAATCAGTAAACGACTTCGCAAAATTTCCCGTACAGAACGATTTATCGAAGAGGAACGCGGCTCGGAAGACTTGTATGTGGCTTATCCTTTTGTACGGGGAAAACTGACCGATGGTACGGTTATTCATGCTCCATTGGCGTTTTTTCCAGTGACCTTAAACGCAAATGAAGCTTCGGATGCAAATCAGGGGAGCTATTGGCAACTCCAACGTCGCGACGAACCGGCCTCCCTCAATCGCAGTTTTTTAGTGGCGTACGGTCATTTTAATCAGGTGAAAATTTCTGAGGAATTATTGGAAAAAAGCTTGGATGAACTTAATCGAGACCCGCTTGCTTTTCGAACTGAATTGTACGAATTACTGAAGGAAAGCCCTTTAGAAATCAACTTTAACCAAGAACTCTTTCAGGAAAAACTCCAGTATTTTGATGCACAATCGAAGCCGGATTTAGAATTATTGGAACGCAACGGCGAGTTGAAATTATACCCGGAAGCCGTCTTGGGCATTTTTCCGCAGGCAGGAAGTTATTTGGGGCCGGATTATGAAAATTTAATCAATTTGGCTTCAGAATCCCTAATTCCCGATGAGGGTGTTTTTAATTTTCCGACTCCCGAAATCATTGGAAACGGTATCGTTCGCCGTAGCGGAGAGGTAAATACCTTTACGGCATTCCCACAGGATGCTTCCCAAGAAGAAGCCTTAATACGCGTAAAATTCGGAGAATCTTTGGTGGTTCAAGGCCCTCCGGGAACGGGAAAATCTCAATTGATAGCCAACCTGATGACTGACTTTGCCGCACGCGGAAAGCGGGTATTGTTGGTGTGTCAAAAACGGGTTGCGTTGGATGTAGTCTATGAACGTCTCAAACAAGTGGCTTTTACCCCTTTTGTTGCCTTGGTCCATGATTTCAAAAATGATCGGGCGTCCTTATACGGGCAGTTGGCTACCCAAATTGAAAATATCGAAGCCTATCAAAAGCAAAATTATAGCTTGGATGCCATTGTGTTGGAACGGCAATTTTTACAAACAAGCCGTACCATTGAACAGGTAATCAGTGAATTGGAAGAATTTAAATATGCTTTGTTTGATAGTAGCGACTGCGGCATTTCGCCCAAAGAATTGTATTTAACGAGTAATCCTTCCGCTGCCTCCGTGGCATTGCCGCAATTTCGGTCGTTTAAATTCGATGATAAATTGGAGGATTTTCTTTGGAAACTCAATCGCTACGAGCAATACCAAAATCACGTTTCCAGCAACCACCCTTGGTACGACCGCGTAAATTTTGTAACCATTGGTTTTCAGGAAATCGGTCATATCAAGGCATTGATTGAAGAGGCGTCTCAATGGGGGCAAACGACGGTAAATGAAATTGAAAAGTTGCTGACGCAACGCCTTGACTTAGAGAAAGTTTTAATTGTCAATGACCAAAATGCCGTTATTCAAAATTGGCTCCAACAGCTGGCGGAGGAACCAATATGGGGCCTGTTTAAAAAGCGAAAGGTTGGTTTTTTTACCAAGCAATTGAATAAATGGTTTCGGGATTGGTCGAAAAATAGAACTCGTTTGCAAGAGGGTAAAATGGTAGGTGATGAAGTAAACTCGTCGGAATTACTACCGTTTTCAAATCGCTTGGAGCAACTTATGACAGCTCGTAAATCTATAATTAAGTGGCTCTTTTACGGAGATAAAGCTTATTTTAGAAATATTGCCGGAAAATATGGATTTACCCTTGACATCAATGATTTATATCAACTGAAGCAACTCCTTCAAAATCGCTTGGATTGGGAGGCCGCTTTGCGGGAAATGGAAGAAAAATTGGAGGTAAAGCTCCTTAATGAAAAACTGAGTATCTCTGAAAACTGGCTTCAGGAATTTTTGAATCAGTATGCAGTTGCAGAAAAAGCGTATGCAGAGTTGGAGCGAAATTTTGAGTTTTTGACAAACGTTGCAGCGGAACAACGAACCTTTGCCGGTTTTCAAAAATCGGTAAAAGCATTGCTGAATTTAAGTAAACAAACGGCCCAAAAACAGCAAGGCTGGCAAAAATACTTGACAAAGAATCAGATTCGGGCTGCGGTGGAGAATCCCGAATTTGCGCTACAATTACAAACCTTTCTCGACCGTGATTATGATGTGTTGGTTGAAGCAGATAAACTGACCGATAGTTTCACAACTGTTGAAAGTGAAGTAATCGAACGCCTGAAAAAATCTTTGACGACTGCTACCGACGCTGAAAGGCTGTCGATAGGCGAGTTGTTTCAGAACTCTCTTCGTCTTGCTTGGTTGGCTCATTTGGAAGAAAAATATCCGATTCTGCGTTCAGTTTCTTCCTTAAAAATCAATCAGTTAGAGCAGGAATTGCAGGATGCCATTCTTAAAAAACAAGAATTGAGCAGAGAAATTATGTTGATTCACCTGCGGGAACAAACCTATAAAGACGTAGAATTTAATCGCCTTCAGAATCGTACCACGTATCGGGATTTGCAGCATCAGGTAACAAAAAAGCGGAAAATATGGCCGGTACGTAAATTGATGGAGCAGCATTCTGATGAAGTATTTCGTTTGGTACCCTGTTGGCTGGCTTCTCCCGAGACGGTTTCAGCCGTATTTCCACTTACCGCCGGACTCTTTGATTTGGTAATTTTTGATGAAGCTTCTCAGTGTTATGCCGAATATGGTATTCCCGCCATTTATCGTGCTCAACAAACCGTCATTGTAGGCGACAGCAAACAACTCACTCCTTATGATTTGTACCGTGCGCGGTATGAGGGTGAAAATGAAGAAGAAAGAGCCGCTTTGGAAGTAGAATCACTCTTGGATTTAGCTGCCCACTATTTGCCGGAAACGTTATTACAGGGACATTATCGGAGCCGTTCGTTGGATTTAATTGATTTCTCCAATCAACATTTTTATAAAAATAAGCTTCAGCTTTTGCCTGATTTTAAGGATATTAACTCGCCTAATCCTGCCATTACCTATGTGAAAGTAGAAGGTGTTTGGGAAAACAATCGAAATATAGTTGAAGCAGAAAAAGTAATAGAACTTATTCAGGAACTTCGAGAAACTCACCCGGATAGTTCTGTTGGAATTGTTACCTTTAATCAACCGCAACAACAGCTGATTGAGAGCCTCCTAAACAGCCCGCGTGGGCTGTTTATCAAAAACATAGAAAATGTCCAAGGAGATGAACGCGACATTATTATTTTTTCCGTTGGCTATGCGCCTGATATTCGCGGTAAGTTAAGGTCACAGTTTGGAAGTTTAAATGCTCAGGGTGGCGAAAACCGCTTGAACGTAGCCATCACGCGCGCTCGGCAAAAAGTGTATGTAGTGACGAGTATTTTGCCCGAACAATTACAGGTGGAATCCTCACTTCATTCCGGCCCCCAATTGTTGAAAAAATACCTCCAATACGCATTGGACGTCTCAGAAGGACGCTATACTCCTACACCTTTTGTTTCGGAGAAATACCAATCCCAATGGTTGTTGAAAAACCAACTACTGAAAAATGGAAGTAGCAAAGACAATATAAACTCTGAGGAGTTACAAACTGTAAACCCTGAACTGCAAACCGCAAATCAAAAACTATATAATGAACTTCCTTTTGCGGATTTGACCATTAAAAATGGGGAGCGCTATGAAAGTATTATTTTAACCGATGATGACTTGTATCAACAGTCGATTTCGGTAAAAGAATCGCACGCGTATCTGCCGCTTCAACTACGTGCCAAAGGTTGGAATTTTGAGCGAATATGGAGCAGGGCTTGGTGGAGAGGACGGTAATTTTTGTTATTTTTGAGAAAAACTTAGTCATATATGACTCTCTCTTTGCATTTTCCGCCAAAATTGCGATTCTCAGATGAGGAGTTGGTGGCTTTTTGTCTGGCTAATCCTGACTTAAACCTTGAACGCGACGAAAAAGGAGAAATACATCTTATGTCACCTGCCCACGGTCTTACAAGTGCGAACAATAGTGAAATTATTACGGAGGTTTCTATTTGGAATCGAAAAACTAAAGCGGGCAAAGTTTTTGATTCGAGCGGTGGGTTCTTTCTGGCCGATACTTCTATGCGTGCTCCTGATTTGGCATGGGTGCGAATCGAACGTTGGGCAGCATTGAGCAAAAAAGAAAAGCACTCATTTCCTTATTTAGCTCCTGATTTTATCATTGAGTTGGAATCAGATACCGATAGCCTTACTAAGTTGAAATCCAAAATGAAAAAATGGGTAGCCAACGGAGTATGCTTAGCTTGGTTGATTTCTATTTCTAAACAAAAAACCTACATCTATCGCAGTAATGGTGAAACGGCAAGTGTAGCTTTTACTCAACAATTATCAGGGGAAGATGTATTGGAAGGTTTCACCGTTGTTTTATCTGAAATTTTTGAACTTTAAATTCCAACTTTCTTTCAGGCAAGTGCGTCTTATGGGTAATAAATACTAAAACTCTAACGCTTGCCATGAAGAAAATACTTTTACTCTCTCTATTTTCGGTTAGCTTACTACAATGGTCCTGCACTGACCAATGCACCGAAACGCGTAAATACAAACGCTATACCTCCGTATCAGTCTCATTGGCCGACATCCGCCAAGGGGTGCGCACCGAGAGCGCCCGTGATTTAATTAATCCGGGTAAAATCTACACAAAGGGCAATTACTTGTTTATTAATGAGCTCAAAGAGGGACTGCATGTCGTGGATAATTCTAATCCTTCGGCCCCTAAAATTATTTCGTTCATTAAAATTCCGGGCAATGGCGATATGGCTGTTCGGGGTAATATACTGTACGCCGACAGCTATTCGGATCTTGTGGCTTTAGATATTTCTAATCCACTAACTATCAAAGAAGTAGGGCGTGAAAATGACGTTTTTACAACAGGGCAATTTGAAGGCGCTTGGTGGGGAGTTAATACGTTAACGGGGGTTATCAATGACCAAAAAATGGAAATTGTTACCGAAACTGTAAAAACCAATTGCGAAGGTGGCGGCAACGGCTCTTGGTGGGGAGGAGTGGCATTTAGTGCATTTGATAGCCGTGCGTTGCAGTCTTCTGCTCCCACCAGTGGGAGTACAGCCAACAGCCAAGGACAAGCAGGTTCGATGGCGCGTTTTGCCCTCTACTCCAACTACTTATACACGGTTGGACAAAATGAAATGCAACTTTTTGACATCCGTACGCCCGATAAACCGCGTCGCAGCACAAAAATTAATGTAGGCAGGGGCATCGAAACCATTTTCCCTTATAAAGATAAATTGTTTATCGGCTCTACCACGGGGATGTTTATTTACGACAACAGTAATCCTGAGAGGCCCGAACAGCTTTCAGTTTACCAGCACGCCATGTCGTGCGACCCCGTAGTGGTAACTGATAATCGTGCGTACGTAACGCTTCGCTCCGGTACTACCTGTAATCGCGGGCTTAATCAATTGGATGTGATAGATATTACTGATCTGCGCAGCCCTCGCTTGCTTAAATCATATCCCATGCAAAATCCGCATGGCTTGGGTGTAGACTTCCCCAATTTGTTTCTTTGCGAAGGCACGCATGGTCTCAAATCCTTGAATGTTGCCAATGATTTTGATGTAAAACAATTACAACATTTGACTGGCATGGATGCCTACGATGTGATTCCGCTTTCGAGCAAATCGTTATTGATGATTGGAAAAGATGGCTTCTATCAGTTTGATACATCCGATCCAAGCAATTTGCGCCAATTGAGCAAAATTCCTGTAAAACGCGTGGATATTTAAGTGCCTCTTCCCCAGCCCTTCTCCATTTGGAGAAGGGGGTAATTCCATTAGGATATGAAAAAATTATTTCTTGCTTTACTATTCACTCATGCGCTCATTTACTCATTCACCCTTTCAGCCCAGCATAAACCTCATTACGTCAATATGACTGAAGTTGGGGGGCTTTTTGGTCGGGTGGTGTATGATATTCCTTGGAGTGTACCTCTGAGTCAGCAGTTAGAGAATCGGTTGAGTTTAACGATACAAACATTTAATGGCGTACAACTCAAACCCCGTTTAGCGGTTGGGCTTACTACCGGCTTGGATTGGTACAATACTGCATTATTGACGCCCATTGCGGCAGGTGTGCGTTATGATTTGACGCGTTCAAAGAAAGATGTAGCTCTTATCGGCACCTTGGATGCCGGTTATGGATTTAATTGGCTTCACGTAAATAACACAGGTTACGATACCCAAGGAGGAATGATGCTCAGCCCCGGCATAGGCTTAAAATTTGGTTTCAAATCAGGGAGTGCTATGCTGTTATCCCTTAGCTACAAGCGGCAGGAGGCCAAAGTGACCAAACCTTTGGGTTGGGGAGAAATAGAAAAATGGGAAGACCGCGTCTATAACCGCATGGCACTGCGTTTTGGCTTTATGTTTTAAGAATTACTTCAATTCCAACTGTTCGCAAGCTTTCTCCGCGGCGGATTGTTCAGCCTTTTTCTTGGAATAGCCGTTGCCCGCGGCAAAAACTTCACCGTCTAAGGTAACTTGGGAGATAAATTCACGGAAATGACGGCTGCCGTTTTCCTGCACAATCACAAAACGTACTTCTTTGCCTTCGCGCTGTGCCCATTCGATAAGGCGGCTTTTGAAGTTGGCGTTGTTGTTGATGAGCGCGTCTAAGTCGTAGTGGGTGAGGAGTTCTTTGGTGATAAATTTTCGGGTAAAACGAAACCCTTTGTCTAAATAGACCGCCCCTACCAATGCTTCGAGGGCATCGCCGTACATAGAAGAATTATGAGGCATACCGCGGCGGTTGCCATCAAATTCAATCAAACGATCCAATCCGATTTTACGGGCAATTCCGTTGAGGGTTTCACGATTCACAATGCGTGAACGGATTTCGGTTAAGAAGCCTTCGTCTTTGTAGGGGAATTTTTTGAAGAGGTATTCGGCAATGACCATACCCAATACCGAGTCGCCAAGGTATTCAAGGCGTTCGTTTGATTCACGAAAGCCTTTGATGGTTGTTTCTTTAGAAGCGGAAGTATGGCGAAAAGCCAACTGATAAACCTCCATATTCGAAGGTTTAGCGCTGATGATGAGTTCTACAGCCTTTCTGAATTTCTTTTCGGGGGACATGTTCCCCGGCTTAAAGAAATTAATGAGGGGGTTTAATACCGTAGGCAATTGGGATGTTGTTTATCCTTCAAATTTACGAAAAATCACACAAGTATTATGTCCGCCAAACCCAAAAGTATTACTTAAAGCGATATTAACGGAACGAGACACCGCTTTATTAAAAGTCAAATTCAACCGAGGATTAAAATCGGGGTCATCGGTAAAGTGATTGATCGTAGGAGGAATCATCTCGTGTTGAATGGCTAAAATACAGGCTACTGCTTCTACGGCACCTGCTCCTCCTAATAAATGCCCAATCATTGACTTGGTTGAACTGATATTGAGGTTGTAGGCATGTTCGCCAAACAATCGTTCGATTGCCTTGATTTCCTGCGGATCTCCGATAGGCGTTGAAGTGCCGTGCGTATTGATATAATCCACATCTTCAGGAGAGATTTCAGCATCTTCGAGGGCATTTTTCATGCACAGATACGCACCGATTCCGTCGGGGTGAGGAGCGGTAATGTGATACGCATCCGACGACATACCGCCGCCAATGATTTCGGCGTAAATTTTAGCTCCGCGTGCTACTGCATGTTCGTATTCTTCCAATATCAAAGCAGCACCGCCTTCACCCAATACAAAACCATCACGGTCTTTGTCGTAGGGGCGAGATGCCGTTAGATAATCGTCATTGCGCTCCGAAAGAGCCTTTAATGAATTAAATCCACCTACTCCCGCTTGAGTAACGGCTGCTTCTGAGCCGCCTGTCAAGCAAAAGTCTATTTTACCAAGGCGAATGTAATTAAAGGAGTCAATAATAGCGTTGTTGGAAGAAGCACAGGCCGAAACCGTCACATACGTAGGTCCGCGAAAACCGTGACGCATGGAAAGAATCCCCGATGCGCTGTCGGCAATCATTTTTGGAATAAAGAAGGGGTTAAAGCGAGGAGTTCCGTCACCTTTTCCAAAGCTAAGAACTTCTTCCTCAAAGGTTTTTAGTCCACCGATACCCGAACCCCAAATGACTCCTGCGCGATCAAGGTTTACTTTTTCCAGGTCAAGTCCACTGTCTTTAACCGCTTCTTCGCCAACTACTACAGCAAATTGTGTAAATAGATCCATTTTACGCGCTTCCTGGCGTGGAATAAACTGAGCCATATCCAATCCTTTTACTTCGCAGGCGAAGCGAGTTTTGAATTTAGTCGCGTCAAATCGGGTAATTGGTCCAGCACCGCTGGTGCCGCTGAATAACCCTTCTTTATATTCCGATAGCGTGTTTCCGATGGGTGTCAAAGCGCCCATCCCAGTCACCACCACTCGTTTTAGAATCATAAAATGGATCTATAAATTACAAAAATATGCTTATTTGACGTTTTCTTCGAGGTATTTGATCGCTTGGCCTACCGTACCAATGTGCTCGGCTTGGTCATCAGGAATCGAAACGTTGAATTCTTTTTCGAATTCCATGATCAATTCTACCGTATCGAGCGAATCAGCACCAAGGTCGTTGGTGAAGCTGGCTTCTTCAGTCACTTCTGACTCATCTACGCCCAATTTGTCAACGATAATTTTCTTTACTTTTTCTGCAATCTCTGACATTTTTCTGAGAAGTTTGGTTCAAAATCGCTGCAAAGTAATGTATTTCAGAGGAGATTGTCAAATATAAAATTTCTTCCTTGCAATCATTTCTTCTACTGCATCCGAGACCATGTAACGAATAGAACGATTGTTTTTCAGACATTCACGAATATAGGTCGCTGATATATCCAATAACGGAGCGGTTATAAATTGTACTGCGGGGTGATTGGAGAATTCGTGCGGGGCAGAATTAGGGCGAGGATAGACATATAGACCATAATATTGCAAAATAGCTTCGTAATTTTTCCAATTTTTAAACTGCCCTAAATTGTCCTCCCCAATGATTAATTTGAAAGTATGCTGAGGGTGTTTTTCCTGCAATTTCGTCAGAGTATCAATGGTATAGCTCGGTTTTGGCATTGAAAACTCTACATCATTGGCTTTTAATTTGGAGTTGTCTGCAATTGCCCTTTCTACCATATCAAAACGGTCAAACTCGTGTAAGAGACTTTTGTTTTTTTTGAATGGATTTTGGGGCGAAACTATAAACCAAACCTGTTCTAAATCAGTGGCGGTGGCCATCGTATTGGCAATGATAAGATGCCCTATGTGGATGGGATTAAAAGAGCCGAAGAATAGTCCTATTTTCATTTTTTAGCGTAACACAACTGATCTTTTAGAATAGATTTTTATTTGCGAAAATCTGCTTAACCTGCGTCATCCGCTTTCTATTTCGTAGTTTTGTCTGCTCAAAGTTAAGACTATTTACTATGCTGGAAAAAATCAAAGCCTTGTCTAAAGCCTACGCAGAAGATGCAGTAGCGAATCGGCGCCATTTACATACTCATCCTGAATTGTCATTTCAGGAATTTAATACGGCCAAATTTGTAGCCAACCGGATAAAAGAATTAGGACTTACTCCACAGGAGGGTGTAGCAAATACAGGTGTTGTGGCCTTGATTGAAGGCCAAAATCCGGAAAGCAGAGTTGTGGCTTTACGGGCAGACATGGACGCACTTCCTATTATTGAAGCCAATGAGGTTCCTTATAAATCGCAAAATCCGGGCGTGATGCATGCTTGCGGGCACGATGTACACACTTCCTCCTTATTGAATACCGCTCGAATTTTGCACGAATTGCGAAATGAGTTTGAGGGGTCGATAAAATTAGTGTTTCAACCGGGAGAAGAAAAAATCCCCGGAGGAGCATCGCTGATGATAAAAGAAGGAGTACTTCAAAATCCAACCCCGGCGAGTATTTTAGGACAACACGTAGCACCCAATATTCCCGTTGGAAAAATCGGTTTTCGGGAAGGGATGTATATGGCAAGTACCGATGAATTGTACCTGACCGTAAAAGGAAAAGGCGGGCACGGAGCCATGCCTGATACACTTATTGACCCAATTTTGATTGCTTCTCACATTATTGTGGCGTTGCAACAGGTTATCAGCCGCAATCGAAAACCGGCTGCGCCGTCGGTTTTGTCGTTTGGAAAGGTAATTGCCAACGGTGCTACCAATGTAATTCCGAACGAAGTATATATAGAAGGAACGTTTCGCTGCATGGATGAAGAATGGCGCGAAGAAGGGTGGAAACGCATCACCAAAATTGCCCAGGGCATGGCCGAAGCAATGGGGGGAAGTTGTGAAGTGGAAGTTAGAAAAGGGTATCCATTTTTGAAAAATCATCCTGAACTGACGCGTCGCTCCAGAGCTGCTGCCGTAAAATACATGGGCCAGGAAAATGTAATTGACTTGGATTTGTGGTTGGCAGGAGAAGATTTTGCTTTTTATTCCCAAATCACCGATGCCTGTTTTTATCGCTTGGGTACACGTAACGAAGCGCGTGGTATTGTGTCAGGGGTACATACTCCCACGTTTGATATTGACGAATCAGCCCTCGAAATTGGTCCTGGATTGATGGCTTGGCTGGCTTTGGAAGAACTAAAGGTTTTATAATTGACGTTCCGAAGGCCTTGTTTTTTGCTTTGTGGCTACGCGCCCCGATTGCAAATGCGAATCAACAAAAAAATTAACAATACAATTGATAAATGAAAAAGGCTGTTTTCTTCATTTTTGTTTTGAGTGCTTTACAAAATTATGCTCAAGACTCCCCTAAACTCACTCCTTTTGCGGTTTCTAAACATCCTTTTACTCATACGGGACAACAAATGATTGTTGGACAAGCGATTGGAGGTTTAGAAAAAGAATACCGGTTATTGGACGATGGAGGAATCTACCGTCGGATGAACACAGCTAAAGAGTTTGAAGTGTTGGGAGAACAAAGCAAAAAAAATATTGAAATAGCTTTTAAATCGCTTAAAGACATCAATTTTGAGCAATTGGAATTTCAACATCCAAGCCGAACTTCGTATTTTATTATTTTTAAACAAGGTAAAAAAGAACACAAAGTGACATGGGGAGATTCAAAGTTTCCCGCTCCCGAAGGTGCTGTGCAGGTATATAAAGCCTTTATGGGTATGATACCGGCGGCTATGCGACTTTAATTTTGCATAGAATTGCCCCAAACCAAACTATTATACTAAAAAAGACGCTTACAGCGTGACAAAAAGATGCGTTTAAAAGACAAAGTTGCCCTTATTACGGGCGGTAGCAGCGGCATTGGCCGTGAAACAGCCTTATTGTTTGCCCAAGAAGGAGCTGCCGTAGTGGTGGCTGACGTAAATGATGTAGCAGGAAAAGAAACTGCCGAACTTATTCAAAATCAAGGTGGTCAAGCCGTTTATGTTCGTGCCGATGTATCTAAAGCAGCCGATTGTGAAAACATGGTTGCCGTGGCTGAGCAGACCTTTGGTAAACTTCACATTGTTTTTAATAATGCTGGCATTATGCACAGCGATGATGACAATGCTGTCACCACTGAGGAATCAGTGTGGGATTTGACCATGAACATCAACGTAAAAGGGGTATTTTTTGGTTGCAAATACGCCATTCCTGCCATTCGTCGGGCGGGAGGAGGAAGCATTATCAACACCGCGTCGTTTGTGGCACTGTTAGGTGCTGCTACTCCGCAAATTGCTTACACAGCCAGTAAAGGAGCAGTGCTTTCTATGAGTCGTGAATTGGCCGTGATTCATGCCCGCGAAAATATTCGGGTAAATGCCCTTTGCCCAGGACCGTTGCGGACAGAGCTTTTGATGAAATTTTTAAATACAGAAGAAAAGAAACAGCGCCGCTTGGTACACATTCCAATGGGCCGTTTTGGGGAAGCGAAAGAGATGGCGTATGCCGCTTTGTTTTTAGCATCCGATGAATCTTCCTATGTAACAGGAACTGAATTTGTAGTGGATGGCGGTATCACCGCTGCTTACGTGACGCCTGAATAAATACAGTTTACAGTTAGTAGTTGGCAGTTTACAGACCGCAAAAATACAAGTTGGATAGCATAGGAATTGGTATTACGCTCCTATGCTATCTGTTTTTTGTTATCAAATTACCTGAAAACCGTACGCGTAGGGATCATCATCATCAATTGTGATGGTGTTTAAACCATAGACTTTGGCCCATCCCTGAATGCCCGGAACAATGGCATCGTAATCGCCCACTTTGGCGTACGCTTCGACGGTTCCGATAAATTTGCTGCCGATAATACTTTCGTGAATGAAAGTATCTCCTTTTTTAAGTTTCCCTTTTGCTGCCCATTGCGCCATCCGTGCCGAAGTACCGGTGCCGCAAGGTGAACGGTCAATGGCTTTATCGCCGTAAAAAACGGCATTTCTTGCCGACGAAGCGGGGTCAATCACTGCTCCTGTCCACTCAATATGACTGAGGCCATTGATGGTAGGGTCGTTGGGATGAACAAAGGTGTATTTTTCATTGATACGTTGGCGTAACGTGCGAGCCCAGCCAATGAGTTGTTCGGCTTTGAAATGTTCGAGTCCCGGAAAGTTTTCCTGTACATCCACAATGGCGTAAAAATTTCCGCCATAAGCTACGTCCATTTTGAGCGTACCCAAGTCAGGACATTCAGCTTCAATACTTTCGGCAGCGAGGTAAGAAGGAACGTTGAACAATTTTACCCATTTTACTTTATTACCCACCTGTTCGTAGCTGATAAGCACCAAACCGGCGGGCGCTTCCATGCGTACAATGCCCGGTGTTTTGGGCTGAATAAGACCGTGTTCGATAGCAATCGTAATGGTTCCGATGGTACCGTGACCGCACATGGGTAAACAACCGCTTGTTTCAATAAAAAGCACAGCGACATCATTTTCGGGGTCGTGAGGCGGGTACAAGATACTGCCCGACATCATGTCGTGGCCACGGGGCTCAAACATCAATCCTTTGCGAATCCAGTCGTATTCGCGGAGAAAATGTTGGCGTTTTTCGCTCATATTGCGGCCTTCCAGTACGGGACCGCCACCCGCCACTACTCGAACGGGGTTGCCACAGGTATGGGCATCAATGCAGAAAAAGGTTTTTGAAGACACAGAGATGTTATTTTTGTATTTTAAACACAAAGGTAAAACACTTTCGAGGCGATTTTGAGATGTTGTATAAAACTATTCCAACGCCATGTCTGTGAATAATACTTTACAAATATTCTTACGTCAATTTAATTAATCTTATTTCTCCTAAAGCGTTTGCAACATTAATAATTTGTTTTGAGGTTTCACTATTTTTATTTTTAAGTGTGATAACTAAAGTATCAATGGCTCTGGTCATTACTATAAAAGTTAAACTCTTAACTAAAGATTTTATATCGGTACTATTTAAAATATTCAAGGTATCTTCTAAAAAAATATCCCATTCAAAGCATACCAAAGTCCAAGCTTCTAAACCGCGACAAGCTTGATATGACATTATCCTAAACTGATCTAAAGGAAACATTTGATTTCGATTTTCTTCTTTATTGGCAACGAACCCTTTAAAACCGAAATTATTCATTAGTGACTCAATATTTTCGAGTTGAGCATTAGTCCCTCCTAATAACATCATATCATAAAATGAATTTTCATTTTCTTGCAGATCCTTAACCAGTTCTAAATGTAAAGTATAGTTATAATCATTGGTAATTATGACTTGTCCTCCTATCAAGTTTTCGTTTTTGACAAATTCCCAATCTTTAAACCCACTACTTTTTCCAATTTTTAAAAGAAAATCTACAATATTGGTTTTATTTCGATGAGAAACCTCCAAATAGTATTCTTGTCTAAAATCTCTTCCGATTTTATCTTTCCAGTTTAGTTCATTTTCGCTTTGAACCAATTGGTTTTTTCCGATTGACACAATTGTATATTGATAACCAAATAATTTAAAAATGATATTCTTTTTAATTTCACTCCAATCTTGCCCTTCATCAATTAAAACACAATCGTAATCTTGGGCAGTTTTAAACTCATTTCTCGAATTGTTCGACATTTCTACCAATTCATTCAGTTTTTCAGTCCATTCATCGAATGAAAATTCTTTAGGCTGTTCATATTCACTTAAACATTTATAAGTAAAGCTATCCCATGTCAAAATATTAATTGAGTTTGCATCACTTAATCCAGAATAATAAATTAGCCTTTTAATATCTTGTTGTAATGCTTTGTTGAACGTTAATATTAAACATTTAAGTCCTCTCTTTTTATATAAATTATTTGCCAAATAAATGAGGTGCACTGTTTTTCCTGTTCCAGGATTTCCATTTATTATAGTTATCTTGTTCCCAATATCATTAAAGTAGTTGCGCTCTATGTCAGCAATATCTTTTGATATTAACTCAGTTATTTTTTTTCTTGAGATTCTGCCAATACCTATAGCAGTATTTTTCGCAAGAAGCTTAAAATAATCAGTTATCTTGTTTCTAATATCATCACTGAAAGAAGAACGGTAAATAATTTCATTTTTTTCATTTTTAATTGGGAGGTTATTTCTACAAATCACTTCAAATAATTTTTTTAAATTCGGATTTCCCCATAAAATATTTTCGACTGTGTGTGCATCATAGTGGTTAATTCCTCCAGCGTTGTAGAGCCAAATCAAGTTTACAACAAAAGGAGATATTCCAGTTTTTTCTTTTAAAAAATTAATAAGAGCTTGCTTTTGCCCATTACTCTGTGATGTAGCATTATGAGCTCCATCAGGGTAGGATAGCTCTAATTGTTGATTCTGGATTTTGATAGAATGATATGTGTTGTGTGATTTAATTTCGAATATTATCAGTGCATCAACAATATTGACTTTTCTTTTAGTTGGGAACGGATCAACTCTGACACCAGATATTACTTCGATGATTAAATCTTCTGTGTCAAACCAAACAACTAAATCTAAATCTTTGTTTTTCGCTCTCGGACAAGTCATATTTGGCAGTACATATATATTACCTTTGGCTTCTTTAGGTAGATATTCCTCCAAAAATTCACATAGAACGCCAGCCTGCTTAGCTTCGTCCGTTTTGTCGTATTGGAAATTAAACAGTTTATGTATTTTTACCGGCATTTTTAGTTACAAAAATTTTAGTTCTAAAAAACTTTCCCTTAAAGTCGTGACATATTAATTTACCTTGAGCTGAAATATAAACGAAACTATTATCTATCAGTTAAATGCAAGATTGATGCCTTGGTTATTTACAACAAGTGCTTGTTTACATGCTCCTGGTCTTCTAAGAATATTGAAGCTATCAATAAACTTTATAGTTCTATCGTTGTTTTTTTGCTCTGTAACAACTTTCTCTAATAGACCTTTCGGATTACGAATGTCCCACAAAGGATGAGTGCCTATAATTACTTCATTACCATTCAGACAAATTGGCAAACCATACCTTTCATGGTATTTCCCAATTTCCAAGGTTTCAACCCAATTTTTGAATAACTCATTGAAACCTTTTAACCAAGTAGGTTCTCCATTGAAATTTTTAAATTCATGGAGATTAGAATCCGCTGAAAGTATTAAATCTTCCTCACCACCCTTTAACATTCTTAGGTAAGACAATCCTAATCGCCAATCTAAAATAGTATGAAACTTTTGATTTCTAAAATTCATAATGTTTTGATAGCTTGCCGTATCACAACTGAGGTTAGTCTCCGATAGTATTTTTCCGGAATAGAGATTTGTGCTATCAAAAACTTGTTCAATATACGTTTCCAAATTAGTAGCCAAATCTTCACAAAATCCGGAACCATTCTCCAGTCTATCGGCATATAAAATACCCAATTTTCTTTGGGAATTGAGTTGTCTTAAACTCAAAACTCTTAGCTCCTCACCATCTACATCCTTGGCCGTTGTATATACATTTCTAAGAATGTAAGCTGCCGAAAAGACAGCAGCCCTAACAGCAGTAGAGAGAAAGTTGGCATTGCAAATCTGATCATCCAAGATTAAGCCATATTCTAAACCATTAGCCAGTCTATTTGGAGTAACCTCCAATATAGTAGTATATGTTTTATTGGCTAAATAATAATCGCCTTTAAAAAGAGTTGGATCAGGGCTTCTTTGGGTGTTCCACCGCTTTAAATCTTCATGGTTATCTTCATATAAGGAAAATCCATTTTCAAAGTTATTATTAAACACATAAAAAGTGCCTTTATAGGCTTCTTTGTTCGCATTTAACACAGGGGTTAAACTCGAAATGGGTTGTTTCTCTTGACCTACTACTGGTAAAGTCAATTGAAATCGTTTCTTGTTATTATCTGTTTGATAAATTTCTTGAGTTGAATAATACGCCTTAGGAATAATTGCTTTGTGAGCACCAGGTGTACCATCTGTAACGACACGAATAGATTTATCATTTTCATACTGGAAGTCAAAAACATTAGAACCATTCACCTCTTCAGTACGCTGTACCCCATTAATAATTCTATATCTGGGGGCTGTTATACCTTTCATGGGATAGTATTTCTTATCCTTGAGAATTTCTGCATTGGGTGCGAACTCTGACAGTGCTATTTCAGCGTCACGGTCAATCTGCCCTCCCTTATTAGGTAGATAAGCTACTCGTACATTAGTGGGCATACCGTACATTGGTAATAAACCATTCTCAGCCAATGTACTGGCAAGGCCTATGGATTTAATTGGTGTCTTTACAGCCTCAGTCAAATCCTCAATAATTTTGCTAACTGTTTTATCACCTCCATTCGTTAGATTTTTCCAATGTTGGAAGTTTGAATCATTTAAGACATTTTCAATTTTATTTTCTAAGGAGTCTTTTAAGGACTGAAAATTAGCTGTTTTCCCCATTCTACCGTGTGTATCCTTATCGTAGTCGTTGTCATCACCTAAAGCTACCTTACTGAACGCTCTTCTGAGTAATTCTTTGTAGAAAAATCTGGTTTTGATATCTTGTAAGTGTGCCGGCAAAAAGGGTGTTGGGGGGTTGGAGTTAAGCATTATGTCTATATTGTTGTAATAGAAAGTATCGTGTGAGCTGTTCCTACATACAGTAACCGCTACACTAAAAGCTTGCCCACCTCTACCGGCTCGTCCTACTCTTTGCTGATAGTTAAACCGCTCGGGAGCCATATTTCCCATTAGAGTAGCACTCAATGAACCAATATCAATTCCCACTTCCATGGTAGTAGTAGCAGATATAATATCAATCTGCTCGGCAAGCTTATTTTCGCCCTCCAAAAACAAATTTTTAAACTGCCTTTGCCGCTTCTCAAAATCGTCTGTTTGCCCTGTTAACTCTTCACAATGCAATCTGATAATTTCATCCTCAATATCTTGGGTGTAATAATTTTTTACCCATAAGTCCGTTGCCTTTTGTGCTGGCACGTTACTAATATCTGTAAAACAATGGGCACAAAACCCACCTGATCTATGTAAATGTGCGGTTTGGCAATTAGGACAAACAAAAACCTCAGAATCAGGTTTGGCTAAAACCAAATCATAATCTTTTGGGTCAATAACCCCAGTGCAGTCTTTAACCCTTGTTCCAAAGAAATTGATGGCATTGATAATTTCATTATGATAATTATGTGCATTCGGGTACACTTTAGATAAATATATTCTTAATGGATGTGAAACCCTTAAATTCTTAATTTCATCAATGGGTTTTTTAATAAAATCTTTGCTGATTATTGTTCTCCATTTATACCCTAAAATACGCAGACTGGTATTGGCAACTTGTTTTAATTTCTCTTTGTCATTTTCATTTATAATCCCAAGGTTTGCAAACATTCTTGTTAATGAGTCCTCTTTGAAAGAAACATAGCCCTTTGCCATTATTTCGATAACAAACCGACTTCTTCCAAATAAGCTTTTAGTGAATTCTTTTTTCAATTCATCTCTAATCATCCGTAATTGTTCATGTTCACCATCCTTATCGCTGTACGTTCCATTTTCTAAATTAAAGAGATGTGTCCAGTTTATATTATTCTCAGCCACATCCTTAAATTCACGAATTGGAATCCCTTCATCATTTTTAAAAGTATTTCCCATTGGAGGAATTCCTCTTTGGAGCAATTCTCGCAAAATCAGATTAGTATTATCCCGATCTGCTAAAACTTGATCTTTGAGATTAAGAACATTTTGTCTAACACCTATTCCGCTGAGAATTTCATCAGCTAATTCAGAAAACAAGGCAACTCTATCAGGTTTTCGTTCTAAAGGATTCAACGATGACATATCAGGGGCTATATACTTCAAAAATTTTTTAAGCTCTGGAGCCAAGTTAGCCCAACAACCATCCACCCTGTCGATATGCTCTCGAACTCTTTGAACATTCTCTTCCATAGCGTCATTGAGTATAGCCATCTTAGCAATAATTCTACGCATACTGTCCCAGTAGTTATCCTGTTCGAGCTGTGCAGCCAATTTCGCCGCAGCATTTCGAGAATCAGAAAAAGCAATCAATTTTCTATTATCTTGATTATTAGACAATTCTTTTAGTAATTGGGTGCTTAATACCTGAGCGGTTTTATTATGAGGTGTACTGAAAGGATTAATGGGGCTAGTCCTCTGAGCAAGATGATGTTGCCCTTGAGCACAACATGGACATTTTGATGGAAGGGCTTTTGCTGTAGTATCCGCTGCCACAAAAATATAACCGTTCACAAGATTATTATCGGTTCCATTCTTTTCTCCCACCATTACTCTTCCATTCTTAGGATTTAGAGTGGCAACTTCCCATTTACCCTCTGTAGTCGCCCTATCAAACTTTGCATGTCTAAATACATTTCCAGCATCCGAGTTAATCGTCTTATTATTTAGTTTATCAGGCCAAAAAACAGCAAAATCATTATGTTCAAAAAAATCAGGTATAACTTGCATAAAAGAATCTGGAGAATCTTCTAAGTTAGGGGGAATCGGAAGCATCTCAAATTCGGTACCAGTTATCGTATGTCTATAACCACCAAATAATAAAGTCCCACATTCATAACAAAATAGTAACTGCACCAAACGTTTATGATCTTCTATCAATTTAAATGGATTATTTGTAATTTTTTCTAAGCTATCCGCCTGAGTAAATAATCCTGGGAGATTATTAAACAGCAGGTGCATTCTTAGGCGAGGTAAGTCTCTCCCATCGTTTCTTTCATCATATAAACTTCTTAAATAAAAAAGCGCCTCTGTGCATTTATTTCTTTCTTCATCAGATTCCAGATTAGAAAAAAGATGATTTTTTACTTCAGTCAGAGATAGATTTTTTTTGTCTTTATAAATCGCACTTATCTTAAAGCTAATTTCATCTTTTATCGCATCTAATAACTCAGGAAGTTCTCTCTTAAAAACCGTTTCTGACATTTTTTCAGCGTCTCCTTTTTCATAATTTTTTCGGGGTAGGTATGCAGATACTTCTTTCAGTAAATCAGTGTTTATAATCAGCTTGCCGCTGGGTTTTTCAAGTGGGTCATAAGTGTCGTTGATCATTTGAAAATTTTGATTAAATGTCTTATGAGCATAACCAAAGAAATTTTCAATAAATCTCGTAGCTTCTTCTCCTTCTAAAGAGGCACTTGACGCCAAAATTTTCAGTTGTGGAGATCCCGTCTTTAATCCTATTCGATGTAGATACAGTTGAAGTAACCAAGAAACTTCGGCTCCTGCGGTTCCTCTGTTTAAGTGCAACTCATCAACGATTAAATGGAAAACATTATTTTTATCTTTTAACCATTCTCTGGTATTATCAAAAAATACATCCTCCTCTCTTCTCATCATCATTACATTAAGCATTGAGTAATTAGTAATGAGAATATCGGGTGGTGTTTGTTGAATATCCCAACGGTTCAATAATTCTGAACTCATTGGATTTGGAGTCATTTCTAGTAGTTCATATAAATTTTCAAGTTTTTCTTTTTGCAACTGTAATGATTGAGTATCTAAGTTGGGACTGGCACTATCAATGTTACGTTTACACTCCTCTATTTGACGTTCTAATGCTTCATAAGCTTTGTAATAAGCCGTCATTTCCTCTGCTATCTCTTTCTTATTATTTAAAGTTCCATTCATGTTGTATTTGACTGTCTTTAGCCGCGAATTATATTTTCCAAAGTATAATTTGCCTCTACCGTATCTACTAAAAACATTTAATACATCCTGCATTGCCAAAGCCTTTCTTAATCTACCCATTTGATCTGCAACTAAGGCGTTCATTGGATAGAAAATAACGGCTTTTACGCAACTGTTCTCATTATCATTATTTCTTAAATTTACAGGGGTATAGTTAAGATTTCCCCCTGCGTTAACGTTATAATCCCTATACCATAATGCATCTCTCTGAGTATCATTGGAAGCTACAGGGTTTTTAGACAAATAATATTTGGAAAGGTAGGCAAACAATGGCAAAAGAAAAGACTCTGTTTTGCCAGAGCCCGTACCTGTGGTGATTACACAATTTTTCCCAGCTGCATAGTGCTGTAGCATTTCGAGTTGATGATGGTAAATAGGATAATCCCCTATGAGACCTGCAGAAACCAAATCTTTAAAAAAATCCAACTGGTTATTATTTAAATAATTGCCCAAATCGGCCGTTGTAAGGTCTTTGATTTTTTTGCCGCTTGATTTGTATTTTTTTATAATTTCAAACCATGGTTCCTGAGTAATAGTTTTTAGGGTTTCATCTTTTAGTAATTTATTTCTGGCTTGATTAAATTCATCATTTAAAACCCAGAAATCTGTTTCAATTTGAGATATATATTTACTTTTAAGTGTCTCAAAAATTTGAATAGGACGTTTCATAAAGTTATTTTTTTATAAGGTTTGGCAGTACCATTAGGTAAATTTATAGCTATCGTCCCCAGTAATTCATTACTAACTTTAAAAGCAATTTCTTCGGGCACTCCAAAATAGAGGTTAAAAGGAACTTTCTTATTTTGATATAAGTCCTTGCCTTCAACAATTTCCACTAAATTATCATTTAGCACTTCTACTTCTACTAATCGAATAACTGGTAAAACTCCGGATAGGCTAATTATATGTTTATGGATAGATTCAGGTAACCCCATGTATTGATTTACTCCAAATGTTTTCTTGTCATTATCATATAAAAACAAGTTCTTTTTCATTTTATTACCCCCCTGAGATCCTAAGTTGTACAAGGAGTTCATAATCAGACATAAATCAAATAAGTTATTGCTCTCCTTAGCATTTAAAATTGTTGTTTTTGGTTCTGGAGAAGTAGTTTTATTATAAAGAAAATCAAAGAAGTTATTCGGTATGCTTTCACCTAAAGTAAGTTTCGTAAAATCGAGATATTCAGAGACCTTGAGTAACTCGTATTTAGCTTCCATGTATCTGTGTTGTCGGTAATATTTACAGCCCCAATGTCCCCTATCCTTGCTAAATAAGAAATAGTGATTTTCTTTGTACTTGTTGTAATTTCGATCAGTTTGTACCCTTATCAGCCTATGTCCCGAATATTGAAAATAACTCCTCAATGTATCTTCCTTTATCGGCTCAAAACGAAAAGTAAGTAGGTTGAATATTGAAATTGATTTTTCGTGGTGCGTATTAAAATACACATATCCATTGGCTTGATGGCGAAATCTAAATAAATTAAAATCCTCTTCGCACGGCGAATACTCATAATCAGACTTAAAAATAAAATCTAAACTTTTATTAGGGTTAGTAGCTACAAAAAAAGGAAGATTTTTAGATTCAAGGCCATCAGTATAATAAATTGAAGGTAAAGTTACTTTTAGGGTAACGGGTTTAACTAAAAAGCTATTCGAAAACTTTTCGTAAACTACCTGCTCTTGCTTTTTTACATTTTGATTATAATCTAAATTTACTTTTTCTTCTTTACAAAGCGATCCTCTAAGATAAAACCTATTAGCAATGCTACTTTTTCTCCAATACGGTTTAATCCAATTTACTCGGTAATCAACTTTATTAATTACCCCCAAATCATTCAATAACCTAAAAATTATTTTAGATATTTCTTTTAAAATCGTGTATTGATCTTCGTCGCTATAGCAATCTATTCTGGATGATAAATGATTACGTAAAATTTTTCTGAATTTATCGCTATAAATAGTACTAATACCACCCGTTTTAATAGCAATGTCAATGAATGCTTCAATACTATCTTGATCTAAATTAAAATCAGCTACTTGATTATTATCTACTATAAACGAATTATAGTTAGCTAAACCTCCGAATTTGCATATCTCAAAATATTGACTTCCTACTATTCTAACGTCTTTGTTGTTATTAGTTATTGTAAAGGTATTATTAACACCTTGGCTTAGTATTATTTTCTTTTCTTTATTATATAGTGATATATTATACTCTCCAATCGGCAAATCTACTTCAAAACCAATTTTTGCAGGTAAAATATCTTCTTGAACTACTCGATAATTCACTACTACTTCCCCTTCTTTATTATTAACCGAAATCATAGTAACCTCTATTCCGTCACACTGAATTCTTACAGGGAATCCAAAATGAAAAGACCTTAGACCTGATAATCCATCATTTAGCCCTGATACATCAAGCGTTATATATTTTTCAACAACTTGAATGTTCCTATTAGAAATCTGAACTCCTTCATCAGGTATTTCTGTATAATTAATTTTATAAAAATACTTTATTCCTACGTGATGTGCTATCGGAATCTCTACTATTTGAACTAAGAATAGATAATCATTTTCAATTAATTCACCACTTATAATTCGAATTGGATTATTAGCATCAAACTCTAACTTAACTTCTTCGTTTATTAAGAATAAGTTTTCTTCAACCTGTTGATAAAAAATAGGAAATTGTAATTTTGAACCCCTTACCTCTACTTTAACTTCAGCGCCGTAGTTATATGTGCCATCTTCTGGTACATTAGTTAGGTATTTTCTGTAGATTTTTTTATCTAAATTAACCAAGATGTAACTTTCAGTATTAATTTCAAATTTACAAGACCTTTTTTGAAAGCATATTGGCCCCTCAGTAGGTAGCTTTTTGTCCTTATCGTCTATCAAAATGGCGTATTCAATACAGATGTTTCCATTTTTATTTTTTATAAACTTTTTAAAAACAGGCTTATAATCTTTCGGCTTTCCTCTTGTCGCTAATAACTGTTTGATTTCTTTCTCTCTTTTGGAGTCTAAATTTTCTAATTCCTTTTTGAATTGTTTGAGAGACTTTTTTAAAGTAGAAATAATTAACTGTTTTAACGGACTATTGTCATCTCTCAGATATACATCCGTTATGTTATTAAGATAGTTAGATTGCTCATTTAAAAATTCTTCTAATGAATCGTTGTTATCACAGTTAATTACTTCGTCGTAGTAAATAGGGTTTTCTCTCTGTAAAGCGTATAACGAGGCAATTATCTCATCTTCTTCATTGTTTGTAAGTGGTAGCTGACTGTATATAGTACCTACATTCTTTTTTCTTTGATAAATGCTATCACAATAGAAATTATGATAGCCCAACTTTCCAGAGCGGGTTTTTAAATCTCGAAATAAGTCCAATATAAAACCATGATGATTTGTAGGAACCTTTATCTCCAAGTTATTATTGAGTTCCCTCCAAAAGCCCCTCTCATCAGCTTCTGAGCTATCAAGATTGGACTCATTGGCATGCCAAACAACAAATGCGAGGTAACCTAAGTAAGGTGGTATAGAATGATTCCATACCTTAATTTGCGTATGCGTATAATTAGGTGTGTACTCGGGGTTACTTGCTAAATATTTTGCTTTGGCCAAAATATCCTTATCCCGCTTATTATCAAATACGAATCTTCTCGGCTGATTTGAATCAATTGGGCCTTGATTAACCGCTGACTTAAGGTCGTTAAAAGGGTCTTCAATAAAGTCACCTGCTATTTCTTTAACGACTCTTGGAGTAACGGCCAACACTATGTATTCGTTTTTGTCCCCTTCATTAAAGAAATAATTATAAATAGCTGTATTCCATTCTAAGTAATTCATACATGTCAATGAGAGGGTAAAAATTAGAGGTAGTGTAGATTTTCGTCAGGTGATTTTATGTTTTTTTCTATTCTCACTTCATGAAGACACTAAAATAGTAAATTTGGTTAACAAGTCCAAAAATTTACCTTAAATACATTCAAGGAAACATCGATCTGTTTCAAATTGATAATTGGTATGGTATGGGACTCATATTTAGTGACAATGCCAGCCAATTTTTGTTTGCCTTGAAGTACTTTAAGGGCGACCTTGAATTTAAACTTAGAAGTGAATTTAAGTTTGTCCGTATCATTGCTGAATTTAGCAATTACTCCGTCTTATCGAACATTTTTCCAAATTTAGGCATGGGTAAGTAATGGAAAAATGGAATGAATATTTACCTTCCTCTTCTGAGCAGTTCCAAACTTTTGGGATGTTGTATAAAACTATTCCAACGTCATGGCTGTTACGTACATACCCAAACAAACCAATTTCTGACAACATGGCCTACCGTGATTTGAAGTCCAAACAACTTCTGCAAATCCACACCCTTGGTGAATTAAATGCTGCGGGTTATCAACCCAAGTCAATAAAACAAGAACTCCGCGACAATCTTATTGAAAAACTTCGTACCAAAGAATCTGTTTTTCCGGGCATTTGGGGCTATGAAGATACGGTCATTCCGGATGTAGAGCGGGCTATTTTGTCCATGCACCACATCAATTTATTGGGACTTCGCGGACAGGCCAAAACCCGTATTGCACGGCTTATGGTCAATCTTCTGGATGAATATATGCCGGTAGTGGCCGGTTCGGAGCTCAACGATGACCCTATGCATCCTTTATCGCGTTTTGCACGTGATGTGGTTAACGAAAAAGGTGATCAGACCCCCATAGCGTGGGTACACCGCGATGAGCGTTACACTGAAAAACTCGCTACTCCCGATGTATCGGTAGCTGACCTTATCGGTGATGTGGATCCTATCAAGGCCGCGACTCTCAAATTGCCTTATTCTGACGAGCGCGTTATTCACTTTGGATTGATTCCCCGTTCGCACCGTTGCATATTTGTAATCAATGAGTTACCTGATTTACAGGCCAGAATCCAAGTCGCACTCTTCAATATTTTGCAGGAAGGTGACATTCAGATTCGGGGCTTTAAGTTGCGTTTGCCGTTGGATATTCAATTTATTTTTACGGCAAACCCCGAAGATTATACCAATCGCGGAAGCATTGTTACGCCATTGAAAGACCGTATTGACAGTCAAATCGTAACGCACTATCCGAAAACATTGGAGACGGGTAAGAAAATCACGATGCAGGAAGCCGTTGTTAAAACGGAGCAAAAAGGGATGGTGAAAACCAACGAGATCATCAAAGACCTGATTGAACAAGTCGCCATTGAAGCCCGTGAAAGTGAATATGTGGATGCGAAAAGTGGGGTATCGGCGCGTTTGACCATTGCGGCCTATGAAAACCTGCTTTCGGCAGCTGAACGGCGTGTGTTGCTGAACGGCGAAAAAGAAACATACGTACGTATTTCGGACTTGTACGGTGTAGTGCCCGCAATTTGCGGTAAAGTAGAATTGGTCTATGAAGGCGAAGTGGAAGGCCCGGTCATTGTGGCCCAAAATTTAATTGGCAAAGCGGTCGCAGCAGTAAATCATTCGTAGTGGTTAATTGCTCGGCTTTGAGTGATACATTACTGGAGTCTCGGTTGTTTGGGTACGTGAAAGGGGCTTATACTGATGCCAAGGAAGATAAAAAGGGGATATTGGAAGAAGCCAACGGCGGCACTGTCTTTTTGGACGAAATCGGTGATATTTCACCCTATATGCAACAGTCGTTGCTGAGGGTCTTGCAAAACGGAGAAATACTGGCCGTAGGTGCTACTAAAAGTCGAAAAGTAGATGTTAGAATAATTGCAGCCACTCATAAAAACCTCGAACAACTTTGCGAAGCGGGTAATTTCAGATGGGATTTATATTATAGATTATCAGTCGTTGAGCTCACCTTACCAACACTACAAGAACGTGGAGTAAAAGAGAAACAGGCACTAATTGATTTCTTTATGGGAAAAATTCGGCGTCAGCTAAAGAAAAGTAAACGGTTAAAAATCAGCAAAGAAGCCTTGATGCTTTTGCTTGAATATCCTTTCCGAGGGAATATTCGTGAGTTAGAAAATGTTATTACCAGTCTGTATGTTTTTTGTGATGAAGATGTACAAGTAAGTAATTTACCTCAAAAATTATTGCAGAAATCTTCCAAACTATCCGCTTCTTTTCAATGGGATGAAGTTGAAAAAGACCTCATTGTTCGAGCGTTGGATTTCTACCAAGGCAATCAAGCTAAAACCTGCAAAGCCATCGGCTATGGTTCTATCAATACGTTGAAGAAAAAAATGAGAGCATATGGAGTAGATGGATAATTTTAGAGACTGTTAAGTTGGCTTTCGGCTAATGTTGAGTTGACTTCAAATGATTTTTTGGGCAGTGCGCGCAAAGTAATGCTATAACAAAAAAATAGACAACTGGGGCAAATGCCTAACATTGGAGTGACTAAACTCAAAGATTATGTACCTATTTTGCCCAAGTTGTCACAGCACAAAGCTAAAAAAGAATGGCCCTACTCACTACGGTAATCGCAGCGGCGAACCCTCAGAACCATCAGTGTAAA
>Ga0247843_1003025_pt1 | contig 28656 bp, 28 predicted proteins | sample LaCruzMarch2017__FD_192420 | JGI IMG/M metagenome (GOLD analysis project Ga0247843, IMG submission 192420) | Freshwater microbial communities from meromictic Lake La Cruz, Castile-La Mancha, Spain - LaCruzMarch2017_8m | ecosystem: Environmental > Aquatic > Freshwater > Lake | place: Spain... | reverse complement strand
CGCAACGAACATTCCGGCCCCTCCGTCAAATAGACCGCCGCACCCTCCTGCACTTTCAAAGCCGCGATCGCCTCCTTCGGCAAAATAATGCCGAGCGAGTTGCCAAATTTCCGCACCTTAGTTTTTATTCCCATGTAATAACATTTGTACCAATGCCCCCATTTGTCAACCCCCACCCCACTAAAACTATTTCCCCTTGATGGAACTACCTCATTTGTTCTCGCCCCAGACAGAGCTACTCTACGCACCCCATGGATCCCTCAGGTTTTATCCGCGTTGAAGGCGCCTGCCAAAATAATCTCAAAAACCTCACGTTTGACCTGCCCCTCGGCCTGTTTCACGTCCTGACCGGCCCCTCCGGCTCAGGCAAATCCTCCCTCGCCTTCGATACCCTCTACGCCGAAGGCCAACGTCGCTACGCGGAAACTTTCAGCCCCTACACCCGCCAGTTCCTCGAGCGCATGGATCGCCCCCGCGTCCACCGCATCGAAGGTATCCCACCCGCCATCGCCCTCGGCCAATCCAACCCAGTCCGCTCCTCCCGCAGCACCGTCGGCACTGTCACCGAGATCGCCGACCACCTAAAACTCCTTTTCCCTCGCCTCGCCCACCTCACCTGCCCCGACTGCTCCCAACCTGTCCAACCGTGGACCCCTCACTCCATTCTCTCCGACCTACTCAAAAACCACCCCGACCAAGACGCCTGGTTCCTTTTCCAAATTCCTTTTCCTCAAAAAACTCCCGCCGATGAAGCCGCCGCTTTTCTCGCCCGCCAAGGATTCCGCCGTGTCCTTCTTCAAGGCAAAGCCGAACGCCTCGACGAACCGGCTGGACTCGAATCCCTCGCCATCGCCCTCTCCCAGACCCCTCCCGAACAAAACCTCCTCGTCCCCGTGATCCAAGATCGCCTCACCCTCTCCCGTTCCACCCAAGCGCGATTGATCGAGGCGATCACCGCCTCCCTCCGCTACGGAAAAGGGATCGTCGCCATCTCTCTGGTCCAAAACCCTACCCACCTTCACCTCTACTCGGATCGATACCACTGCCCCCGGGATCAGCGTGACTTTCACGCCCCGACCCCTGCCCTCTTCTCCTTCAATCACCCGCTCGGCGCCTGCCCCGCTTGCCGTGGCTTCGGTCGGATCATCGAAATCGATGAATCCCTCGCCCTGCCCGATCGCTCCCTCACCATCGCTGGCGGCGTCGTCAAACCGTGGCAAACCGCCAGCTTCGAAGAGTGCCAACAGGACCTCGAAAAAGCCTGCCGCAAAAAAAGAATTCCCTTGGAAATTCCTTTTCAAGAACTCCCCCCCGATCAGCAGAAGTTCATCCTCGAGGGAGAGCAAGGTTCCACCCGAGAACTCTCCGAACTGTGGGACTCAGGCGACTGGTACGGCGTTCGCGGGTTCTTTCGTTGGCTCGAGACGAAAACATACAAAATGCATGTCCGAATTCTCCTCGCCCGCTACCGCGCCTACCGTCCCTGCCCCACCTGCCGCGGCCAGCGTTACCGACCCGAAACAACCTTCTGGCGCCTCGCCGGAAAGACCATGCCCGAACTCAACTCTCTCTCCCTGACCGATCTTTCCAGCCTCCTGCAAAAGGTAAAAACCAAAGACGCCTCCGCCCAAACGCCCCTGGAAAATATTCGCCATCGCCTCCGCTTTCTTCTCAGCGTGGGTCTCGGCTACCTCACGCTCGATCGCCCCACCCGGACTCTCTCCGGCGGAGAACTCCAACGCGTCAACCTCACCGGATGCCTCGGCACGGGTCTGACCGGCACCCTCTTTGTCCTCGACGAACCCAGCATCGGCCTCCACCCCCGCGACACCGGACGCCTCCTCGATCTCCTCCGCGAACTTCGCGCCGCCGGCAACACCGTTCTCGTGGTCGAACACGATGAAACCGTCATCCGCTCCGCCGAAAACATTCTCGAACTCGGCCCCGGTTCTGGGGGCGAAGGCGGCCAGCTTCTCTACTCCGGCCCTCCCGCCGGACTCTCGAAGGTCAAAAACTCCCCCACTGGCGCCTATCTTTCCGGCCGCCGCACCATTCCCTTGCCCACCCGGCGCCCCTGCCCAGAGAAAGGCCACCCTTGGCTCCGGCTGCAAGGAGCCGACTGCCACAATCTCAAAAATCTTAGCACCTCCTTTCCCTTGCGCCGACTCGTTGCCGTTTCCGGAGTCAGCGGTTCGGGCAAAAGCACCCTCGTTCACGAAGTCATTTACAAAACCCTCTTTCACCAAATGGGGCGTGCGGTCGAAAATCCACCCTCCATCCGCTCCCTCACTGGAAGCGAGACCATCTCCGACGTTCTTTTGGTCGATCAATCTCCACTTTCGCAAACCCCGCGCTCTACCCCACTCCTCTACCTCGATATTTACGATCTGGTCCGCGAACTCTACGCCTCCACCGAAGAGGCCCAAAGCGCCGGGCTACCCGCCTCCTCCTTCTCCTTCAACGCGGGCGGCGGACGATGCGAGCGCTGCGGGGGCATGGGCTACGAAAAAATCTCGATGCAGTTCCTTTCCGACGTCTTTGTCACTTGCCCCACCTGTGAAGGTCACCGGTTCCAGCCCCACGTTCTCGCGGCCCCGTACTTAGGAAAATCGATCGATCAACTCCTGGAAATGACTGCCGCCCAAGCCCTCCTCCACTTTGCCCCTCGCGACAACCTCACCCCCCGCGCCCGTGAATGCCACCAAAGAATCTGTTCATCTCTTGAACTCCTCTCTGAGGTCGGCCTCGGCTACCTCCGCTGTGGCCAACCCCTCAGCCAACTTTCCGGCGGGGAAGCGCAACGCCTAAAATTGGTAGCCCACTTAGCCCCGCAAAACAGCCAACCTGAATCTTCAAAACCGGGTAGAAAGAAGAGTGCGCCCAAGGCGAATCACTCCCCCCTCCTCATCCTCGATGAGCCGACCACCGGCCTTCACCTGGACGATGTCGCCCTCCTGATTCGGCTGCTTCACCGCCTGGTCGACCAAGGCGCATCCCTTCTCGTCATCGAACACCACATGGATGTGCTCAAAAATGCCGACTGGATTCTCGACCTTGGCCCCGAGGCAGGCTCCGAGGGCGGCAAGCTGGTTGCCGCCGGTACACCCGAGCAGGTGGCCCAAAACCCCAAAAGCCGGACCGCCCCTTTCCTCGCTCCTCTCCTATCCCAAAAAGCGGCTCCCTCCCTCTGCCTGAACGAAGCTCCTCCTCCCTCACGAAAAAAGCCGTTCTCCAACGAGATGATCGTTCGGGGTGCCCGTCACCACAATCTCAAGAACTTCGATCTTCGTATTCCCCGAAATCAGATGGTCGTTGTCACGGGACTCTCCGGCTCGGGCAAAAGCACCCTCGCCTTCGATCTTCTTTTTAGCGAAGGCCAGCGCCGGTACCTCGACTGTCTTAATACCTACGCCCGCCAATTCGTCGAACAGCTGGAAAAGCCGGATGTGGACTCCATTACCGGCCTCCCTCCCTCCGTCGCCATCGAACAGCGCACCACCCGCGGCGGCCGAAAATCCACCGTCGCTACGGTCACCGAGCTCTATCAGTTCCTTCGCCTTCTCTACGCCAAACTCGGCGTCCAACACGATCCCGATACGGGCGAGGCCGCCATTCGTCAGAACTCAGCCGACATCATCCAGCGAATCCAAGCCCAACTTCGAAAATCAAAGCGCCTCGACCTTCTCGCCCCGCTCATTCGTGGTCGCAAAGGCTTTCATACCGAAGTCGCCCGCTGGGCCGTCAAGAAAGGATACAAACTCCTCCGCGTGGACGGAAAGTGGGTCGAGCCAGAAAAGTTTCAACCTCTGGATCGCTACAAGGAGCACCAGATCGAAGTCCTCGTGGGTCAACTTGTCCCTCGCCAGAAAGATCTTCCGATCCTCGTCTCTCAAGCCCTCTCCCTTGGGAAAGGCACTCTCTACGCCATCGATCGCACCGGAAAATCCACCATCTACAGCCATCACCTCTTCTGCCCGGAAACAGGCCGCTCCTTCGATGAGCTCGATCCCCGACTCTTCTCCTTCAATAGTCCCCACGGCTGGTGCCCCGAGTGCCAAGGCTACGGCACGATTTTTGCCCAACCCCCCGAAGTGGATTCCGAAGACGAAGCGGAAAAAGAGCAACAGCTCGAATTAGCACGAGAAGAGTTGGCCGAGGGCGAACTCCTTCCCTGCCCCTCCTGTCTCGGCGCCCGAATCAACCCCGTGGCCCGCTCGGTTCGGTTTGCCGGAAAAACCATTCCCGAAATCAACTCCCTCTCGGTCCGCAACTTTGAATCCTTTTTCTCCAAAATCAAATTCACCCCACGGGAAACCTTGATCGTGCGCGATATTCAGCCCGAAATCCTTCAGCGCCTTGCCTTCCTTCGGAAAGTGGGTCTCGACTATCTCAATCTCGACCGCTCCGCCCCGACTCTTTCTGGCGGGGAATCCCAACGAATCCGTCTGGCCGCCCAGCTCGGCTCCAACCTTCAGGGCGTTCTCTACGTCCTCGATGAACCCACCATCGGTCTTCATCCCCGCGATAATCAGAAACTCCTTGGCATCCTGCGAAATCTTCGAGATCGCGGCAACTCGCTCCTGGTGGTCGAGCACGACGAAGACACCATGCGTGCGGCCGACCATATCATCGATCTCGGCCCAGGAGCGGGTGTCCACGGGGGAGAAATTGTCGCCCAAGGAACTTGGCAACAGATCGATGCCCAAGGTCGCTCCGCCACCGCCCGTCTGCTCGGGGAACCGATTCAACATCCCGCCCGAGGCCAACGTCGCCCCATCGACCCATCCACCACGTGGATTAAAATTCACGGGGCGGTCGCCCGCAACATTCACGGCATCGATGTCGCCATTCCCCTTCATCGGCTAACGGCGCTTTCCGGGGTAAGCGGTTCGGGCAAAAGCACCTTAGTCCGTGAAATCCTTCTCCCGGCCACAACCCAGCCCAAAGGAAAAAAAGATCCACGCTGGAAATCGGTTCATGGTGCCGAAGCGATCGATCGGGTGGTGGAGGTGGACCAATCTCCCATTGGAAAGACCCCGCGCTCCACCGTGGCAACCTACCTCGGCCTGATGGATCATCTCCGCACGCTTTACGCCAGCCTGCCGGTGGCCAAACAGTCCGGATTCACCGCCTCCCACTTTTCCCATAACGCGGGCCCGGGCCGCTGCCCCGCCTGCGATGGAGCTGGAACCATTCGGGTCCAGATGAGTTTTCTCCCTCCGGCCGACGTTCGTTGCGAAGAGTGCAACGGAATGCGCTGGAAACCAGAAATCCTGGCTCTGCGCTATCGGGATATTTCCATCCAGCAGGCCTTGAGCTTATCCGCAGAAAAGGCGGCCGAGTTTTTTGCGCCGCACCCCAGAATCGCCACTCCCTGCCGCTTGATGACCGAGACTGGCCTCGGTTATCTCCAATTAGGCCAGACCAGCCCCACCCTCTCGGGAGGCGAAGCCCAACGTCTCAAGCTGGTCACGGAACTGGCCTCCGCTCAGATCGCGGCCGATCACGCCCATGCCAAAGGACGTGCCCGTCGTCCCGCCCACCACCTCTTTCTTTTGGAAGAGCCCACCGTGGGCCTGCACCTGGCCGATGTTCGTCGCCTGCTTGACCTGATGCACCGCCTGGTCGATTCAGGTCACTCGGTCGTCGTCATCGAGCATCACCTGGATGTCCTCGCCGAGGCCGATTACCTGATCGATATCGGTCCGGAAAGCGGTGAAGCCGGCGGAAAGATTATGGCCCAAGGCACCCCCGAACACGTGGCCACCTCCAAGACCTCTCGTACGGCTCCTTTTCTCCGCAGTCACCTTCAGCGCAAGGAGCGTTCTTAGGGCTTTTTGGTTCCAACCCCGAGAAACCCATACACCACTCCCCCCACAAGATTCCACGCCAAAATCACCGCAAAACCCGTGAGGGAGATCGCCACCGATTGCGCGGCCGCAATTCCAAACGTCCCCAAGAAAGTCACAAAAGCCGCCTCCCGTAACCCTAATCCATTCCAGGTGATCGGCAGCACAGTGATCATGGCCACCATCGGAAGAACCGAGGCCAATTGCCAAAATCCCACCGGCAACCCCATCCCACGCGAAACGCAGTAAAACAGAGAAACTAGGAGTAGCTGCGCGAGGATGCTTAGCCCCAGCCCCGCTCCCGCCCCCACCGGGTGGGTCAGACAAATGTGGCACGCTTCGGCTCCCTCCCCCGCCACTTTCCTCCACCCGACACGTTCCCTACCACTCATGAGTCTGGCGGAGGCGGGATGTGCCAAAATGAGCAGCAAAACAAAAAGAATTCCGGACACGATGAGAAAGGCATAAGCCCCCGCTTGGGTGACAGGGTGTGACGTCAAATCGCCCCAGTGGGGCAAAATAAGAGCCGCCCCAACCGAAACGGTCGCCGTCAAACCCAGGACCCGCTCTAATAAAATCGAAACCACTGCCGCCGCCCTGGCCTGCGGCGCATCTTGGGCCGCCCAATACGCCCGCATCACATCGCCTCCCATCATCCCAGGCAGAACACTGTTAAAGAAAAGCCCCGCCATCGAAAGTTGGGCCGTCCGACCCCAATCCACCGCCGCCCCGGCCACCTCGAGCAATAAGTGCCAACGCACGATCGAGATCACCACGACACCACCGTACGTCAATGAAGCCAAAGCCAGCCAAAGAGAATCCGCCTGTCGCACCACCTGACCAAACTCCCCCCAATTTAATTTCGTGGAGAGAAACCAGACCGCCCCCACCGTGAAAATCACTCTGGCCGTCCACCCCAACCACGCTTTCGTTACAGCATTCACTTGGCCGTATTCTAGGCCAGACCCCCACAAAACCGAGAACTACTTCCCTACAAAAGACCCCTTCTCTTCAAATCCCGCACATGATCTCCCCCCGAGGCCAAAACCATATCCAGCGCAAATTTCAATAGGCAAACTTCCCACCCATCATCCACTCCGGTCAGCACCGCCGACAACGGATCCCCTTTCGCCTCGACCTCTTTCCTCACTTTATCAGAAACTTCGCCCAACGCCCCCGTCACGTCATAGCGTCGCGTCTCATCTTTGCGAAAGCTGAAGCCATACTTCAAAATCGCGATTTGGGAGGCGAACTCACTCACCGCATCCGCATATCGTTCCGCTTTTTCGCCAAATCCATCTAACAGCAGCTTGGCGAAACCATCCGGCGTGACCAACTCAGGCTTTTGCGCGTGAATACGGCCCTCGCGGACACGCATTCGATTCACCGCATCCATCTCCTCTGTGATCAGATGGTAGTTCAGGACCGTCGTGCCAAACGTTTCCAACCTCTTTTGCGGAGGTAGGATCACTTTGGTGTTTTCCAACGCGTAGTGAAAATCGTCTGGGTTCATCACTCTTTTACCTTGGACTAGTTCCGGCGCAGATCAAACCTGACTCCAACTCCAACGCCCCATTCCGGATAAGGAAAAATTACCCTAAACCGAATACAACACCGCTCGCATCACCGCTTCCTGAACTTCCGCCACCGACTTCGAAACCGCTCTTCCAATCAGGTCCATCTTGGAAACCTCCGCAATCCGTGCGCTATATTTTAGCAAATCCGCGTCGCTGAAGACCGATCGCAAAAGCTGACAAGCACTCGACAAGCTGATCAAGACCACATCCCTCGGCCCGGGAACCTCCCCCTCCGCAATGACCGATTGAATCCTCTTTCGCACCTCTTGCTCCTCCTGGTTGTTCACCATCGGATATCGCCGCCCAGGAATCACCCACAGAAATCTTTTCTCCTCCCTTTTGATAATCCCCCGCTGCACCAGTCGATCCAAAGTCTTCTCCCGCAGTTTCTCCCCCTCCGCTGAAAAAACCCCCACCCAATACTTCGCGTCCTTCTTGTCTTTTGCCTCCACAATCTTCTCCAGCAGTGGGTCCAACATCCCCTCCCCGGTCGGTTTGGCATTCACCAGGGTCAAATGCGTCAAATCCGTATCAATCCGATTTTGAAAAGCTAACTCCAACAAGGCCGCCCCCGCCAGTGCCTGATCCATCGCTAAAGGAGGTAAATCGACAAACTTCCCGCTCTTGTCATCCAAGGACAGCAACACGATCTCTTCCGGAAAGGTAAGCATCCCCCAATGTTTCCCCTTTTGTCTTGGGGAACAAGAAAACTCTTCTCCCGCACTTGACCCCGCCCTATCTCGCCTAACCTACCCTGATGCGCCTGATCTGGATTTTGGGGGATCAACTCCTCCCATCTCACCCCCTCATCCCCTCCCCGTCCCCCGATCTCTTTGTCGGAATGATCGAATCTTATCCCCGCGGCACTCATGTCCAGTACCACCAGCAGAAACTCACTCTCCTCTACTCCGCCATGCGCCACTACTCCGCCGACCTAAAAAAACGTAAGTTCCGTACCCTTTATCATCACCTGACCGATTCCCCCGCACGGGCGGACTACACCACCACTCTCGCCCAGTGGGTCGATCAGCACCGAATTCGAGAGATTCATTTGCTCGAACCGAATGAGTACGACTCCCTCCACTCCCTTCCCGCGCTTTCGAAAAAGTTAGGCGTTCCCATCGTCACTCACCCCAGCCCCCAATTCCTCGTTCCCCGGACCGAGTTCGCCACCTGGGCTTCAGGGAAAAAGCATCTCCTCATGGAAACCCACTACCGAAGACTCCGAACCGAACGAAATATCCTCATGACCCCTCAAGGTCAACCCGAAGGCGGGGACTGGAACCTCGACGATCAAAACCGCCGCACCTTTCGCGAATTTGCTAAAGAAAAACCCCAAGTCCCTCCCCTCCCGCCACCCGTCAAGGATCCGATCGTTCAAGAGGTGGCCGCCCAAGTCAGTAAACTTTTTCCTCATCACCCTGGCCTCGCCGCCGATCTATGGGTTCCCACCACCCGCGAAGGAGCGCTGGATTGGCTCAAACAATTCATCCGTCAACGACTGGAAAAGTTTGGCCCTTGGGAAGACACGATGGTCGACGGCGAAAACATTCTGTTCCACTCCGTGCTCTCTCCTCTTTTAAATTTGGGGCTCCTGACTCCGCTCGAGTGCATCCACGCTGCCGAAAAAGCCTACCGCGACGGTAAAGCCCCCCTCAACTCAGTCGAGGGATTCATCCGCCAGATTCTCGGCTGGCGGGAGTTCATCCACGGCATCTACTGGCTGAAAATGCCCGAGTATCGTGAGGTCAACTTTCTCGGCGCGGATCGCCCCTTGCCCCAGTGGGCCTATACGGGCAAAACGGAAATGCGTTGCGTTTCCCAAGCGATTCACGGTGCGGTCGATCACGCCTACAACCATCACATTCAACGCCTGATGGTCCTCGGTAACTACTTCCTCCTCGGTGGGTATGAACCCAAAGCCGTTCTCCGCTGGTACACCGAAATGTATCTCGACGCGTACGACTGGGTCATGGTTCCGAACGTTCTGGGAATGATTCTCTTTGCCGATGGCGGGTTCTTTGCCACGAAACCGTACGCCGCCGGAGCCGCCTATCAGGACAAGATGGGTAACCACTGCGCCTCGTGCCGCTTCGATCCCAAGAAAAAAGACGGGCCGGATGCTTGCCCCTTCCATTCGCTCTACTGGAACTTTTTTGGCCAACACGCAAAGCTCTTTGGCAAGAACCCCAGGATCGGTATGATGGTCAAAATATGGGAGAAAAAACCCAGCGCCGAGCAGAAGGAAATCCGCCAAAAAGCCCAGCGCTTTCTCGACGCCCAGTAACCGATTCTCCCCTTCGCCAGCTCCTCCTTCCCACTGCCCTCCTCGCCGGATTCATTCTCGGCGTATTTTTTGGACGCCCGCTTTTTTTCTCGTCCGTTTCGGAACCCGACAGCGAGACCAACCCACCTACCGCCCTTTCCGCAACAAATTCCAAGCCGAAGAATCTCGCGCCCCAAACCTCCAGCGCCAACCCAAAGGCCAAACAGGAACCGAAGTGGGATGAGAAGACGATCCAATCACTGCCCTTGGCTGAGATTCGTGCCCGCCTCGCCCAGCTCTCAAGCTGGACGCCAGGCGCGGTGGCCGACCAAACCGAGCGCTGGCTGGTCCAGCGTTGGGCCGCTCTCGAACCCAAGCTTGCTTGTGAATACGCCTACGCCGCCGCTCTGCAAGGTGCGGACGAAAATCTCCTCGTGGATGCGGTCACCATCTGGGCCAACCGCACCCCCGCGGAGGCCGCCCGCTGGGCAGGAAATCTGGGTTCACCATCCCTGCGTGACGCCGCCATCCGCACCGCCTACTCCATCTGGGCTAAGAAAGATTCCTCGGCCGCCGCCAAAAGTATCTCCTCGCTTCGCCCCGCCTCCGCCCGAGGCATCGCCAGTGCCGCCACCGCGCCGCCTCATGCTGGGAAAAATTTCGCCAACGCCATGCAGTGGGCTCGATCCCTGCCCGGCCCGATTCGAGAAAAAACATTGGATGCGATCCTCGGCGAGTGGACACGGCGGGACCCTGCCGGAGCGGCTGGCTGGTTGATCCAGCAACCCGGGGACGTGCAGTGGGCCTTGGTTTCCAAATTAGCCGGAGATTGGGTCCGAAAAGATCCTAACTCCGCTCTCGCTTGGGGCTTGGGACAATCCACCGAGGTAGCACTGGGCTCCAAATTGGCCTTAGGTCCTGTCCAAAGAAAGTTTTTCGAGGCCGCCCTCGGTGCATTCATCGGCACCGATCCCCAAGGGGCCGCCAACTGGCTGACTAGCTCGAGCGGACAAGCTTTTTTCACCAGTAAAATTGGTGACGTTGCCCGGCGCTGGACCTCGATGGATCCGATGGAGGCCGCCAACTGGTCTCTTTCTCTTTCCAAAACGGGAGATCGAAATGCTGCCATCGCTGCGGTGGCGGGTACTTGGGCTCGCACCGATCCCCAAGCCGCCGGCCAATGGGTCCGAGGCCTGTCCCAACCCAACTTGAAAGACACCGCTTTGGAATCTTACTGCAAATCCCTGCGACCCTACGACGCGGCCTTGGCCGCCCAGTGGGCGACCGAAATTTCTAACCCTACCGTGCAGAAGATTGCCGTGAAAGAGGCCGCTGATCTTTGGCTCAAGCACGACCCCGCCGCCGCCCGTCAATTTATCCTGAACACACCCGCTCTGGACAAGAACACCAAGCAAACTCTTTTACGTTAAGAGGGCCGAATTTTTCCTGCTCCGCCGGAACTCTGATTCCATGGCATCTTGGCCAAAAGAAGTCCCATCCCACACCAATCCGTTACACCCGCGAAAATCAGTCCCGCCCCGACAAAGCCGCTTAGAAAAAACCAGAGCGGGTCCACCCAAGAACCCAGCAGGACACCCAACAGCACCAGCGTGCCCGCTCCGATCCGAACCTGCCGCTCGATCGAGATCACCCCTTGCCCCCGCACCACGGGCAAACCGGCCGCCTCCCAAGCCTTCGTTCCACCCTCCACCACGAGGCAGTGGGGAATTCCTTCCGCCAAAAACTTCTCCGCCGCCCTCCGCGCCCGCGTTCCACCCGCACAAAGAAGCGCCGCTGGAGATTGGGCACTGATCCCTAACTCGGTTGCGATTTTTTTAGGCTGAAGTCCATCTAAAGGATAAAGCAAAGCCCCGGTGACATGTACCTGCTGAAACTCTCCCGGAGATCGAACATCCACAAAGTGCATTCGCTCCCCGGCCAACCTCCGCGCCTCCAACTGCTCGGGCTTCATGACAACGACCTCCATCTACCCAACCTACGCCCCGACCCAACCCAACTCAAACCATCCCAACCCCTCCAAAACCTATACGTGTTACAATTGTAACACGTTTAGGAAGGCCTTTTTTAAGCCTCACTCCTGAAATAAAGTCGATAGAATATCCTCCGTCGTGCTCCTCGCCTTTCACAAACCCTATGGGGTGATTTCCCAATTCACCTCAGATGGCTCCCCTAACCGAACCTTAGCTGAATTTGGTTTCCCCAAAGATGTTTACCCCCTGGGCCGACTCGATGCTGACTCCGAAGGCCTGCTCCTCCTCAGCGACGAACCTGGTCTCAACACCCGCCTGCTGGAACCGAAAAACCGACATCCCCGCACCTACTGGGCCCAAGTGGAAGGCATTCCCAATCTTGGTGCGCTCGAAAAATTATCCCGTGGGGTTTCGTTGGGCGAACATCAAACTCTTCCTTGTCGTGCCTCGCTTTTGAACCCCCAACCCTCGGTTCCTCCCCGGGAGCCGCCGATCCGTGTCCGTAAAACCATCCCTGACTGCTGGATCGCCCTCGAATTAACGGAGGGAAAAAATCGGCAGGTTCGTAAAATGACTGCGTCCATCGGTCACCCGACCCTCCGCCTCATCCGCGTCCGGATCGGTGCTCTGGAATTAGGCGACTTCAAGGCTGGTCACTGGCGGGAACTATCCCTGGCTGACCGTCAGCTTCTTTTCTGATCTTTGCTTCATGCACCTATTCGTGTATACACGAATGCATGAAGACGATCACCTTGGATGAACCGGCTTACGCCCGGTTGAAAGCCTGGAAAAAAGGGGGGAACGAATCCTTCTCGAGCGTAGTCAAACGCGTCGTGCCCGAACCTGGCACCCTCGGTTCATTCCTCCGTTTTGTGGAAACCCACCAAACCGACCGCCTCCCCGGCAACGACAAAATGGAAAAAGCCATCACGCACAAGTCAGGATCCAAACATAACCCATGGATCTGATTGCCGATACGACCCTGCTGGTGGGTCTCTGGAGAAAACAGTCCTGGGCCCAATCCTTCGCCAACCGGAACGCTGATCAATCCATCGGCCTCCCCTGGGTTGTTTTGGGCGAGTTCTGGCACGGCGCCGAGAGGGCCAAACACGATCCGGAACGAGTTCGCCAGTTCCTCAGTATCGGATTACCCATCCTCAACGCCGAGCCGGTCATCCCGTTTTACGCCCGCCTCTGCTCGTTGTTGCAGGATCAACCTTCCTACAAACTCGTGGGACAAAATGATCTTTGGATCGCCGCCACGGCCTTAGCCCTCCAGAAACCCCTGATCACCCGGAATCGACGACATTTCAACAAGATCAAGGGTCTACGTTTTCAGGCCCTTCTGGACGAATAGCCCCCCCCTTCGGCACGCATCGCTGCAGAATTTTACCTGATCCCAATCTCTCTCCCATTTTTTTCGCCAGACAAATGGCCGGCCGCATCTCAAACAGATTTTTTCCGGAAGATTACCTTTCGCAACGCTCTTCCCATCCCGACGCACAACTAGCGGACCGCCGCCCAGATCCGATGCACGTCATCGTGATCCTCCAGCGATTGCAAAAACGCCCCCACTTCTCCCCGAGCCTCTTCGCTTAATTCAGGATAGTTCTTTGGCACAAAACCCAACTCGCTCGTCACCACACTCCACCCGTTCTTTTTCAGCCAATCCGTCACCCCATGCATCGCCGTACGTTCGGTCAGAAATCGGGCCCCACAGGTCTCTTCGGGAATATCATCATTTTGCTGATGAGTTAAAGCTTCCACCTCGTTCGCCCCTGCCTCAATCGCCGCCGTTTCCCGATCGGTCTCCGCTTTGGGGTGATGTGCCTCCACAATTCCCACCTGATCAAAAAGAAAGCGGTTGCTTCCAGAAGAACCCAGCGACCCAGCCTTAAAGAGCACCCGAATCTCCGGGGCCGTTCGGTTGTGGTTGTCCGTATACGCTTCCACGATCAGAGGCACCTTGTGTGGGGCGTATCCCTCAAACACCATGTGTTCTAACGAATCTTTGCCTTCCCCCGTTCCCGATCCCTTCTGAATCGCACGCTCGATGATATCCCGAGAAACACTTTCCTTGCGGGCCCTCTCCAATGCCGCCGCTAATCGGGCATTCAGCGCGGGATCCGCCCCCTGCCTAGCGGCCAGGCTGATCTCCCGCACAAACTTGCTCGTTGTCTTCGATTTCTTTAGCGAAGCGACTTCTCGTTTTGCATGTAACCACTGTCTTCCCATATTCCGATATCCTAAGCGAACTCCCTCACCCGACTCAATCCCGCAGGCCAACGCGAGGCACATCACTCTCGTGACTCACCTTCCATGCACCGACTCCAGCCGCGATTCGCAAGGTCTTGTCGATCGTCCACCCTTGAATCTCCCCATAAACCAGCGCGGCCGTGACCGCATCCCCTGCCCCCGTCGGATCTTTCACCTTCACCCGCGGGGCATTCGCGGACAGCCGGCACCCATTGACCTCCGCCACCAAACCCTCTTTCCCTAAAGTCACCACCACACCCGTTGTTCCATCGCCCTTCAAACTTGGCCGGCACCGGTCCACCCCTTGCTTCCCTGTCGTTACCTCGGCCTCGTTCAGATTACATTTGATCCACTCCGCCCCCGCTGCCACCGCTTCTCGTAAAAGGGCCCCTCGGCTATCCACCAAAACAGAGACCCCTTTTTTCTGCAAATCGCTGATTAGATTTTTCCACCAACCCTTGGGCCAACCTGTCGCCGAACTCCCCGCCACCACCCACCAATCCCCTTTGCGCAAAACCCGCCTCCAATAATTTCCAATTTCAGCCCACACCCTCGCTTTGACTTTTGCATCCTCGGTAAAAAAATCGATCCTCTCCTCCCCCTCCCTCACCCAAGCCCACCCCCCCCTTTCGACGGTGCCTGGTCCAACACCTGGCACCAGACCTGTCCCGGGGTCTGACCCCGGGTCTGACCCCAAATCAATCACCTTCGAAATGGCGGGCACACCCCACAAACAAAGCTGGCGAGCCACATTTCGACCTTTGCCCCCCGCCGATACCTCCACCCGATCCGACCCCAAGACAAACTTCCTCTCGCGTACGGGGTTGGGCGTAAAACACCAAACCTTCATCAACCCCCAGACCTCAAGCGATGTCGATCTCCTTAGCTAAGTAAACATCCTGAATCGCGTTTAAAATCTCCACCCCATCCTTCAGCGGCTTTTGAAACGCTTTGCGACCGGAAATCAAACCCATACCCCCCGCTCGCTTGTTGATCACGGCCGTCTTCACCGCTTCAGCAATGTCGTTCTTCCCAGAAGCACCACCCGAATTGATCAAACCCGCCCGCCCAGCAAAGCAGTTCAACACCTGGTACCGGCACAAATCGATCGGATGGTCCGAGGTCAGCTCCGAATAAATCCGAGGATCGGTCTTCCCATAATCACTTCCCGCCATTTTCAAGGCCGTATACCCACCATTATTTTCCGGCAGCTTCTGCTTAATAATGTCCGCCTGAATGGTCGTACCCAAATGGTTGGCCTGACCCGTCAAATCCGCCGACAGATGGTAATCCTTCTCCTTCGTCTTAAAGGCTGGATTCCGAATATAGCACCAGAGAATCGTGTACATCCCCAGCTCATGGGCCGCCGCAAAGCATCGAGAAATCTCCTCGATCTGCCGCCCAGACTCAGGGGATCCGAAGTAAATCGTCGCCCCCACGCCTACCGCCCCCATATCAAACGCCTGCTTCACCCCGGCAAACAGCTTCTGGTCCGCCACATTCGGATAGGTCAGCAGCTCGTTATGATTGATTTTTAAAACAAAAGGAATCTGGTGCGCATATTTTCGCGCGACCGCTCCCAATACCCCCAATGTCGACGTCACCGCATTGCAGCCACCCTCAATCGCCAGCTTCACAATGTTCTCCGGGTCAAAGTAGTCCGGATTCGGCGCAAAGGAGGCCCCCGCCGAGTGCTCAATCCCCTGATCCACCGGCAGAATCGAAAGATAACCCGTTCCCCCCAATCGCCCGTGACTGAAAGTCGTCTGCAAGTTTCGCAAAACCGCAATCGATCGGTCGCTATCCCGCCAAACCCGACTGACAAAGTCAGGTCCGGGTAAATGTAGCCGCGCCTTCGAAACCGTCTTGCAGGTATGCCCCAACAGACTCTTCGCATCCGAGCCTAACTGCTTTTCGATTTCGGAAAATTTCATCATGGACCAGAATCCCTTTTTTCCCTCTTCGGGTCAATCCTGCGCTGCCGTCATCTCTTGCTCGTTGGACAGAAATCTTTAGCCTTGGGGCACATGATTCGTTGGCTCTCTTTGGTCATCCTCGGTCTCCTCCTCAATGGTAGCGGTCTCTCCCTCCTCGCTTGGGCCGCCTTTCAAAAGTTTTCTACCCAAGGGGAGTGGTTTTGGTCCGGCACGCTCGCGCTCGCCCTTTGTAATGCCGGACTTTGCTGCGTCGTCGGCGCCAAGAAACCAGGAAAGTCATCTCTCTGAACCCCCACTCCCATTCTCATCCCCACTCGCCCCCCACTCCACCCGATTACGGCAAGGTCCACCTCGTACCTTATAACGACTCCGAATACCTTCGCTGGTCGGAAGGCTTTGCCTTTCGGCGGCGCCGAGAGCGCCAGCGCGAGGGCAAGGTCCGGATCGAGCCCGCCGCCCTCTCCGTCATCAGCTTTGCCGCCGAGTTCGGAGTCCGCTCCATCCTCTCACGCCACTTCCACCTTGGGGAAAAGCGCATCCTTCGCTACCAAGACCCCGAACACGACGACCATCATCGCGGACGCCACCGATTCCGTGAGCTGGACGCCGTGGCCTTCACGGGAGAGAAAGCCACCGCCGTGTTTGAGTTCAAACTCAGTGGCCTAGGCTCCGCCTCCGCCGTTTCCCGAGCCGCCAAACAGCTCCGCTCCGCCGCCGAAATGATCCGCCAAGGATATGGCCACACCCCAAAAATCGCCGTCGTTCTGATTCACGCAGGCGAAGGTCATCCCGACCTCGGAAAACCTGGCGGTCGCTATGGAGTCCGCCCCGTTCCCCTGGAAAAAGTCCGCCTCGATCACTTACCCGACCAACCCATCCCATGCTTTGTCTTTACGATGAAGGAGGCGATTGAGGAAGCTCGCCGAATCGGCCACGAGGTGGATCACGAGCTGGAACGTCGCGCCGCTCGCGAGGGCAAGCATGGACTCCAATCCGCCCAACCCCGCGGTCTTCGCCTCCCTGCTCTTCCCATCGGCGAGCTACTCGCGGCCATCAGCTGGATGACCCGTGGTCTCGTTCAAGCCGTTGGCCACGTGACCCGAAAGGTCACCCGACGTCGCACCCCACCGCCCCACGCTCCCTACCGCCGGCGCCGGGGTGGACGTGGCCGACGCCGCTAAATTTCTTTAGCGGGTGTTCACGTTACAAACAGGCAACCCTTTCCTTTTGACGGAGCTAGGCTCGGCGTAGTTCAGATCTTCCTGACTGGTCATTTGGATCTTTTCGCCCGCCAGCGAAACCACATCCACTTTGGTTACTCCATCCGCCTGGGCCGAGGTCGAAACCCACGGGGCAAAGGCGTGCCACCACAGCCCCGCCGCCACCAGGGCGAGAAGAAGTTTGGTCATCGGATCGGTTTTTAGGGTCAACTGTTTATGTTTCATCCCCTTGGCTTACCTCCGATTCGACAAAAATCACGACTCGATTTCACCCCTCGTTCGACCTAAGTTTGATCCATGAAGATCCATCCCTCTCCTCTTGTCCTCCTCCTGCTCCTTCCCACCCTCTCCCTCGCGCAGGAGACTAATCCAGCCGCTCGCCTCCCCGCCACGCCACCCCCCGCGAATACCAATGCTCCCGCGGCTACCCCATCCGACGAGGAGGTCATCTCCTGCCAAGGCATTCAAATCTGGAAAAAAGGCAAACCCAAGAAGGGCTACCGCACCCTCGGTTTCGACCAACTCGAACGCCAAAACGGTTTCGCTGCCGCCCAAAACAAGATCGCTCGCGGTGTTCAAGCCCGCAAGGGCAACGCCGCCATCATCAACTCCATCCAGAACTCTCACCGGGCCAACTTCGACCTAAATACTCAGGACGAAAGACTGGACGGCATCGATATCCGCTACGAAATCATCCTGCTTCTGCCGTAACGTGCGGCACCCCCTCCCCGCCTTATTTCTTGTCCCCACTCTGCTGGCCTCCTTGGGCCTGAGCCAAGTGGTGCCGGTTCAAGCCAACATCGATGCCCAAGCCCAGCGCCGAATGCAGGAACAGGCTGAACTCGCCCGCCGCCAGCGCAGAATCGAGGATCACCTCCAACGGATCGTTCCCGCACTCGATCCCCAAAATCTGACTGGACCCAAAGCCACCCGCACCACCAGCCAAGCCCTCGCCGCCCTCTTCTCCTTGCAAACGGAGGGGGTCACCCCGCGAGAATCGCTCCGCCGTGCCGTCGACTGCTCCGGCCTCACCGCGCAAACCACCCGGGCCCCCTTGAACTACCTCTCCTCATGCTGGGAAACCAATGGGAAGAAAATTACCCCGCCCATCGCCCAATCCATGCGTACCGGCACCCCTCCCCCCTTTCCCATCGCCCCTTTTGTACCATGACCGCACCTCGCCCCCCGCAGGGCTTTGCACTTCATCACCTTCCCACTGGCCCCGCTTGGCTACGCCCCTCGATCCAGAAACCCCTTCTCTCCTGTTGGAAAAAACTGAACCCCCAAGCCCCCCTCCGTCAGGCCGCCCGTCGCCACGCCCATCACCGCCTTTTCCAAGGTCGCGCCCCCGTCGTTCTGCTCCCGATTACCACCACCCCACTGATCGTTCGCCCCTGCGTGCATGGAGGGTTGTGGGGCAAGTTTGCCAAAGATCTATACACAAACCCCTCTCGTGCCCGGAAGGAGATCGAACGCAGTTCCTTTCTTTGCACAAAAAAGATCCCTACCCCCCTGATCCAAGCCGCCCTCTTTTATCCTGTAGGTTCCCTATGGCGTATCGACATCGTGACCTCCTTCATCCCCGACAGCCTGGATCTCGCCTCACTCCTCTGCACTCGCCCATCCTCCCCCACCCGAGTCCGTGCTTTCTCCTCCATCCGCAAGTTATTTTATAAATGCCGCCAAAACGGGATCCTCCATCCCGATTTCAATGCCCGAAATATTCTCCTCACCCAATCCCCCAGCCAAGCCTGGCTTCTGGATGTCGACGCTATTCAGGTCGAACCCCAAAACCCGTCTCAGGTCGATACCGCCAACCGCCATCGCCTCCTCCGCTCTCTTCTGAAATTAGCGAAACTCGGTTCCCTCGGCTTTACGGAAAAGGAAGTTCCCTCTCTGTGGCGGGAAATCTTTCCCTCCTCATGAAACTCCCCTCCAACCCACGGATCTGTATCGTTCTCCTCAGCGCGGTGGGCGATGTCACCCACGCCCTTCCCATCGTCAATGCGATTAAGAGGCATCGTCCCCAATCCCATATCACCTGGCTCCTGCAAGAAGCCGGCGCCTCTTTAATCCAGGGACATTCTGCGGTGGATGAAGTCCTGCTTTTTCAGCGAAAAGCGGGACTCGCCGGATTCGTCAAAATGGCCATGGAGCTGGCCGATCGCCCCTTCGACGTAGTACTCGATCTCCAGTGCTACTTCAAAGCCACCCTCCTCACCGCGCTTTGTCGTGCTCCTGTCAAAATTGGCCTCGATCCCAGTCGCGCTCGCGAGTTCAACTGGCTCGCCAATAACCACCATCTTCCCAAGAGGCCCATCCAACACGTTCAAGAGCACTTTCTTGAATTTCTCGACTATCTGGAAATCCCCCGTGAACCGATCGAGTGGAATCTCGGGCCGTGGCCATCCGAACTGGAGTGGCAAACCCACTTCTTTCGTCACTTCCCCTCCCCACGAGTCGCCCTGGTGGCAGGCACCAGCAATCCAAAAAAGGATTGGCTCCCAGACTCTTGGGTACGACTCAACGATGCCTTACACGAACAGTTTGGATTACACCCCGTACTGGTCGGAGCCAACTCCGCACGAGAAACCGCCTTGGGCAAGAAAATGGTCCAGGAGTGTCGTCATCCCCCCAAGGAAGCACTGGGTTGTGGTCTTCGTCGTCTCGTCGCCATTCTGGATGGATGCGAGCTGGTCATCTCGCCCGATACCGGTCCTCTGCATCTCGCAGGCGCGCTCGGCAAACCGGTCATCGGCCTTTATGGATATAATAGCCCTGCACGGGTCGGGCCTTGGCGCCAAGATTCCCGTCTGCTCGTTGATGCCTTCCATCATGCTGGAGAGGAACCCCAAATGACTTTTCAGCACCGGCCAGATCGAATGAGTCGCATCACCGTTGAGGATGTTCTGGCCAAGGTGGAGATCTGGAAAAAAGAGTCCGTTTAAAAGCGATAGTAGAGTTCCGTCGCCAAAGTCCAAAGCGAGTTCGAGGCGGGTGCGTAGAGATCCTGCTGCAGGCTTGTTTCGGTTGAGTTGACTGATGCCGTCGTCCCTGCCCCCCAAGCGAACCTACCTTCTCCCCGCCAGACAAGCTCCTCCGTGATCTTCACCGCCAGCGTCAGAGTGTAGTCGTAAAAGTCTCCCCCACTGCGGCGAGTGCTGATAGGCAAAACATAGTTACTGGTGTGCACATACTCCGCCCGGCCCGTTAAAGTCACCGGATCCATCAAAGTCCAGGTTGAGTAAAGAGCTGTGGTGACAAACGAGGTAGGTGCCTCCACCCCCGCCTGCCCTGTCCCGGACCCCCCGGTGACATTGAAAGTCAGTTTCCAACGATCCTCCGCCAAAAGAGGGGACCAGTCCCCAATCAGATTCCAGGCATAGTAGGAGTTTTGGTCGAGAGCGACTCGTGCATTCGATCCATGGGTTCCCCACGGGGTTGCATAAAAACCGGGTTGCAACCGCGCATTCTCCTTTGGATTTCTTAGAATCAGGTAACTAAAGATCGCTGCCTCGTCCCCAGCCCCAAAACTGGCCAGATCGTTACTTTCGCCCGAACAGTTGCCTAGACCTACCCCCACATCGAAAAGCGGATCAGGGGCAAAGATTGCCAAAAAACCGGTGTTATCCTGCGGCATAAATGCGTCGGCAATGCCAAAGGTGATGCAGGGATTGTCGGGGCGCCAGATTGTCTCGTACCCAATCACCGACTGAAATTTACCCACCCACATCTCCATCTGTGCCTCCGGAACCCAGAACTTGGCCAAGGCCTCACCCACGTACAGGGCGTTGCTGTCCGGCCCGCTTGGCTGATTCGCACTTCCCGCCGCCGCATAGAGGGTGGCATCCTCCCCCAACATAAATCCGGCCTGAAAACCCGCCTCCAGTTCGTTCTCGCGGCTCAGTGGCTTTTCCAACCGAAGCCACACTGCACTTAGATTAAAGTCCCCTTTCGGAATCGTATCATTGGCAAAATCAATGGGACTGGTCGCTGTCCCAGGCCCAAAATTGTACATGTACGTCCCGTCCACATATCCCGTGAGAACAAGGGCCTTGTCTTTTGCCCCTTGGGCAGCCTCGGCCGCCTGCTCCTCTCGCATCTCCCGCTCGGGGGCAACATCCTCCTCCCGCTGGGGGATTTGACCGAACCCCAAGCTCCCCCAGAACACGCCCAGAAAAAGGCAAGACTGGACGAGTTGGCGAAACCTTTTAAGATTCTCATTATGAAACGACACCTTTCTTTTTTATCGATCCTGTTCACCTGCGTCACGCTCCTTGCCGAGCCTGCCACCGAAAAAATGCAGTTCGAGTCAGACACCAATAATATGTCCAAAGAGGAGGTGAAGATGTATATGGGACGTGACCCGGATGAGGTCATCACCCCACACCTGTGGCGCTACTCGGGGAACTTTACCTCAAAGAAATTCGGCGAGGGCATGGACTCCTATAATACGGTCGACATCACCTTTGGCATGCTGACCGATTCCCATAAGTACGGCGTCACGGGCTACACGTGGAGTGTTCAGTAGTCATTTAGGGAATCGTTTCAGATCACCCTCGAACTACCCACTCTCACCCTCAAAACTGATTATTCGAGAAAGCAATGGCCACAATCCCCAGATCTAAGAAATCAGATCCGCCTCCTGAACCCACGAAACGGGAATGGTACACTGGCTACCGCCGCTCTCCTGACGTCCCCCGTTGTTACCAGCCAGCTGTGACGTGCGGGTAGTCGAGGAGTTTGCGGTCGGTCGTTAGGAGGAGAAGATTTTCACAACGGGCAGTCGCCGTCAAAATGCGGTCTGCCGGATCCGCATGAAATTTCCCAGGTAGGGAGTACGCTTCCTCCACAATCTCCAGACTGATCGGCTGAACCTCCCAGCCATTTTTCTCTATCGCGAGACGAAGCCACGGCTTCCAATGCCCCCGCAACTCAATCCGTTGACGCTCCTGCAGGCAGGCCAGTTCGGCACACGAGATGGGCGAAACCCAGATCCGAGCCGCGGCCTGAAGATGAGCTCGGGTAGATGAACTCACGCACGAATCTTCAAGACTCAGATAAAGAATCGCACAGGTATCCAGCAGGATGTTCACCTCAACATTTCCCAATTCCGTGCGGGCAACGCAGGCTTCGTCAGATCACCGAGAATGCGAACACCGGTATTTTTAGCCCAGCCCACCACGGTCCGATGCCGTGGAGCGGACTTTTCTCGAACCACGGGCACAATTTGGGCCACCGGAAGATTCCTGCGGCAGATGAGTATGGTCGTTCCCTTCTCCACCGCATCCACCAGACTGGAGAAATGACTTTTCGCATCACTAACGTTCATACTCTTCATCCTACTAAGTTAGTCGTTTAGTTGGTCATATCAAGGACTAACTATTTTTCCGTGAACACCGGCAAGCCCGCTTGGACGCCTTGATTCTACCACCCCCAGAATTTCTCTTGCGCGAGAAATCTCTGGGAGAGATTCATTCACGAATTTTCTGACGAACTAACCCGCCAAAAATCAGCATTTTTTTGCCAAAGCGCCATGCCTTTCATCGAGTTGCTCTGGATTCACAAATCGGCATAATATTTTTTTATGCCAATACCCTACCCCCTCCGCGTTGGTCTGTTTGGTATCGGTCTGGAGGCTTACTGGCCGCAATTTGAGGGCCTAAAACCAAGACTGGAAGGCTACCTCAGCCAAGTGGCCGACAAAATCACCCGTCCCGGTGTTGAGATCTGCAACCTTGGCCTCATCGATTCCCCGGAAAAAGCCATGGAAGCCGGTCATGCCATGCGGCGAGCGGACGTGGACATCATCTTTCTCCACGTCACCACCTATGCGCTGAGTTCCACCGTCCTGCCCGTGGTCCAGCGGGCTAAAGTTCCGGTGATCATCCTCAACCTCCAGCCCGTGGCTGCCATGGACTACAAGACTTTCAACAAAATGGGCGACCGGACCAAGATGACTGGCGAATGGCTCGCCCACTGCGGTGCCTGCCCTGTCCCAGAAATCGCCAACGCTTTCAACCGCGCCCGGATCGGCTTCCATCAGGTCACCGGCACTCTCCAGCCTGGCGACCCGGCCTGGCAGGAAATCGATGACTGGATCGAAGCAGCACGCGTGGCTCACGTGATGTCCCACAACCGGCTTGGACTCATGGGTCACTACTACAACGGTATGCTCGACATCCATACCGACACCACTCGGCAGGTCGCCTACTTCGGGGGCCACCTCGAGATTGTCGAGGTGGAGGAGTTGGCCGCCTTGCGTCGCGGGGTGAAGCCCGCCGAGGCCGAGGCCAAGCTGGCCGAGTTCCGCAAGGAGTTCGATATCCAGAAAGATTGTTCCGCTGCCGAGTTGGATCGTGCCGCACGTACCGCCGTGGCCTTGGATAAGTTGGTTGCCACCAAAAAACTCGGATCCCTCGCCTACTACCACATGGGCACTGGCAACGAGGAGCACGAGGATGTGATGAGCTCCGTGATTCTGGGTAACTCCCTACTCACTGCCCGTGGCATCCCAGTGGCCGGCGAATACGAGGTGAAAAATGCCCAGGCCATGAAAATCATGGATACCTTCGGCACCGGAGGCTCCTTCACGGAGTACTACGCGATGGATTTCGATGACGACGTGGTCCTAATGGGCCATGACGGCCCCGGCCACATCAAGATCGCTTCAGGCAAAACCAAGGTCCGCCCGCTCGAGGTCTACCATGGCAAGGTTGGCAAAGGTCTCTCTGTGGAGATGAGTGTCCGTCACGGACCAGTCACCCTGCTCTCCGTGGTGGAGTATGCCGATGGCTCCCTGAAACTTCTGGTGGCCGAGGGTGAATCGGTGCCCGGACCCATCCTGGAGATCGGCAACACCAACAGTCGTTACCGCTTTTCCATCGGTGCACGGGCTTTCGTCGAACGCTGGAACGCCCAAGGTCCGGCCCACCACTGTGCGGTCGGCGTCGGTCACATCTCCAACCGAATCGCCAAGCTTGGTTCCCTGCTCTCGATCGATGTGGTGCGGGTTTGCTAAACCCGCAATGATTCGCACTTTCACCCTGCTTCAGCGCAGTAAACAATTCATTTGGGATTCTTCAAGACGGCAACTGCTTTATTCCATTGGTTCCGGGCCTTCAATTTTTTTCGAAATACTCTCTTCTTTGGGTGGTATTCATATTCAGGATGTCGAGGGCCTCGACGTGGCCGTCTGCAAAAAGACAAAGGGCTTTGCCCCCATGCCGTGGATCGATTTTGACTGGGCCTGTAATCACCTGGGTGGCGTTAAAATACCAACTGCTGTCAAATCGCGTGACGGAGGTGTCCTTAGCGGTAGCGACTATGACTTTGCCGCTCAGGCGACCGATTTGGGAAATGGGGGTTCCATTTGGCTTTTCCATGAAGGCGCTGTTCGCGCCAAAGCATCCCCACAAATGTTGCCGGCCGGACTTCACCATCGGGTCATAGAAGATTTCCGGCAACCATAAATCTCTGTTGTTTTTTGGATCTCCGCGATAAGGCAAACCTGACTGGATTCGAAAAAGATTATTCCAAATTTCGGTATCCGGCGGCGCAAACATTTGTGCCTCATACGGCGGCAACCGATTATTGTTTTCCGCCAGATACGAATTCATCAGAACCCCAATCTGCCTTAGATTGGATATGGCTTTGCCGGTCTTCCCAGATGCGATGGCTTTCTTCGTCACTGGAACCGCCAAAGCCGCCAACAGCGCAAGGATCGATACCACCACCAAAAGCTCCACCAGGGTGAAGGAGTTAGGCTTGCCTAAAACCAGGCTGAAGTGCTTCCGTTTGTTGGCATCGGCCATTGCATCTTCATCCTAGGCTCGAGGATCGTTATTCGGCACAGATAGTTGCGCCAAAAATTAGGACTTTTTGGCCACCAATCCCGGAATTGGTTCGCTGGAGCAAAAAATGACCCAAGGCCAATCCTTTAAGGCAACGGCTTTACCTCAATCTTGACGTTATCGATTCCTGGTGTGCCTGTTCCTGCCCAGAAACCGATTTTTATGCGGGTGCCGGAGGGAACGATATTCGCTTTGACAGAGTAAGCACCAGTTTTGTTAAAGTCACCCTTGGCCAAGGGAACCTCGGTGATACCGTCGTAGATCGCAACTCCGAGAATAAAAGGCTCACCTTTCCAGGGCTCGGAAACCTCAAAACTCAGGGTGACTTCGGAGGTAGCGGAGACCATCCCCACCTCCTGGGTCAGAGGGACAAAAGTTGGTGTGATCTGACTCAGGGTGGAGACATTGGCGACCGTGCCTCTTACATTATATGCGCCGTCGATTACCCCAGACCAACCGGTCGGCATCCCGGCAAACCACCCATCGGCCCCCTCAAGCAGCCCCGCCAAATCACTGAAATCGCCGTTTTTCACGGTCAAGTTGCCTTTTTCCTCCTTCGGTTTTTCAGACCAAGCCGTAAATGCCACGGCCATAAACACAGTGAGCGCCAGGACTTTTGAATTCATAATGGAGATATTCATACTTAGAAAATTACAAAACAAACTTCCTCAGAGCACGGAGATAATCGCCAAAAGCAAGCATAGTTGCGCCAACGATTTTTTTGAGGAGAAAAACTTTTGGTGGCGAGGAAAAGGTTTAGGGCGCGACCGCCTTAACTTGGAGGAATCCACGGGAGGAGTTAGTCGTCAGCTTAGCCTCATAGCGTTCGTAATCGTCGCTTGGTAGGCTTTCTTGGTTGGCCGAGGGATAAGGTGTAACGGGTGCGCCGCTTTCGAATGGGGTGGTCAGATCTGATAAAGATTTCACTGTATAGGTCACCCCGGTTTTGCGCTGTAAGTAGGTCAGTATGATCTCGCCAGTTCCGCTAGTAAGAGTGACCGCCCGACTGGCCCCGCTCACCGGGTTGGTGCCGAAAGCAAACTCCGCATCGTTATCCATCCCGTCCCCATCCGGATCTGCCGTGCCCAGTAAATCGTCTCCACTCAGACCGAAGTATTCTAAGTAGGCCTGCTGGGGAGTTTGTTCAGCAACATCTGTGACGGTGATGGTAAAGGTTTGCTCGGTGAACAAGCTGCCGGCATCGGTACTCCGCACGCGGATGGAATAACTGCCTTGGGTCTCGTAGTCGAAGACAACGTTTGCCTTCAGGGTGCTACCGTCGATCTCAAAGGAGGCGTTGTCCGTGTCGCCATCGCCAGATACCAAGATGAAGCTGTGCGTGTCGTCGGCATCGGGGTCGATCGCCGATAGGGTGCCAACCACATCCCCAATCAGATTATTTTCCGCGATGCTGGATCCGGAGAGCGCGATATCCGCCGGGGCGCGATTGGCATAGGTGATGCTGAGATTGACGTTATCAACCCCCGGGGAACCTACCCATTGCCAGAACCCAACCGCAATGGTTGTGCCAGCGGCAACGTTTTCAGCAGTCAATGTCTGGGTCGTAGGGGCGTTCTTGTCATAAGACCCTTGAGTTAAGATCGTCCAACCACTGCCTGGACCAGTGCCCGAAGAGGCATCGTAAATCGCCGCCGCCATGCCGTAGGTGGCGCTGAGCCCAAGAATATTAAAGCTCAGCGTAACATCCCCTGTTGACTCCAAAAGGCCAGCGCTCTGATAAAGGGGTGTGAAGGAGGGAGAGCTAGGCCCCAGCGTTTGCAGGCTGGCGCCTAAGTTACCCGACGAGTGGTTGATCACGTTGAAATTGAGGTTGCCGGTTGAACTGGACCAGCCGAAGGGAACTCCCTGATACCAACCTGGAGCACCAGGCTGTGGGGTAAGTCCACCCAGGTCTTGAAAATTGGCATTAAGTAATGCGAGAGGTCCACGGAACCAAAGGACTTTGCCGCTATTCGTAAGGGTATACCCTTCTACCGCAGGATCTAAACTCGGGGAACCGCTGATCGCACCGCTGGAAGTCAGGAGGACCGTGGAGGGATAGGCTGGACTTCCAGCGACCCTTACCTTGGCGCCGTTTTCAAAGATGAGATTTCCAGTCATGGGCGTGGTCACTGGGGCAGCCGCATCGAAAAGCAAAGTTGCGCTAGGTTCTAACGTGAGAGAATTGGTGGAGCTAACGAGGGAAACCTCCACATCCGTGATACCCGGACTATACATCACGCCGTCCGACCAAAAGGCAACGTAGATCTCGGTATCTGCCGGAATTCCCTGAGCCGAGTACGTGACCCGGGTGACCCCATTGACCGGGGCGGGCATGGAAAAGACCGCCAAGGCGACATTGTTGGATGCGTTGTATATAGCCGAGGTGAGCTTGTAGGGGTTGCCGTTCAGGGAGGTCGCCTTGAAGGAGACGGTGAGGTTCGTGGCGGTGTTCAAAATACCGATAGTCTGGCGAAGGGGATACCATCCGCCTTTCACGTTGCCCAAAACATCTAAGTTGGCGTAAGAAACACCATCGATTTGGCGAACCGAGTATTCATGGCCCGTAGTAGAAGGAGCGGTCGTCGTCCAACCTGTCGGCACCCCGGAATACCAAACGTCCGTCATAGCTGTGAGTCCGTTGGTATCTGAAAAATCCCCGTTGGCGACCGTGAGGGCGAGCCCATTGGAGGACGCGATCCCAAACAACGCGGCACCAACAAACCCGAAAAGAAAAAGGGAGCTATTTTTTAATTTTGTCCTCATAGACAAATCCTAATGCAGAAAGCCCTGATTTCTATAATGATTCTGCCAAAGTTCAGCAGTGGGGCTAAGGCTAGAGTGGTTGGATCGGACGCTCTCTGGCTGTCGCATAGCTTCTCCTGAAAAGTTGATTCTAGAGTTTTCGCATACCCAAAACAATCGATGCCTTGGATGAGGCATGTTTAGAGCGCCTTCAGCAACGCCGCCGACGGAGAGCGGCGACACCGGCAAAACCAAGCAGAAGAAGCGTGCTGGTCGAAGGCTCGGGGACAAGAGAAACATTGTCCACCCCTACCCCTCCGGCCCCCCAACTCCAGAAGGCAACCCCAACGCGCGTACCGGCAGCGACATTTAGCGCTTCCAGAGTCTGCAGGCTGCCGCTGGCCTGAGTATAGGATGCAGTGGCCAAGGAATTAAATGCGGTGATAGGACTTCCATCAGATTTGGCACTGTAAATTCCAGCTGAGATGCCATAGTTAGCGCTGAGTCCGAGGATGTTGAAAGTTAGGGTAACCTTTCCAGTGGAATCCAGCAGACCGGCACTTTGATAAAGAGGGACAAAAGGGGTGCTTGGGCCTAGGGTCTGAATATTTGCCCCAAGATTGCCAGAATTCCAATCGATCACATTGTAGCCAAGGTTGCCTGTGTACCCAGTCCAACCAGTGGGAACGCCCCTATACCACCCGGGTGTTGTGACCGTTAATCCGGTTAGGTCTTGGAAGTCGCCATTGATAATGGTTAAGGCAGCGTTTGCCTGGCCACCAAGGCAAAGCAAGACGAGTGCGCAAGTCAGGGAGAGGAAGGATTTTGTTTGCATGGATTTTGTTTGCATGGATTTTGTTTTCATGGTGATTTCCTTTTTTGATTAATTGTCCTACAAGCAAATATACTCATCTGAGACAAACCCGCTAGCACGGGTATGCCAATTATTATAACGATTCTGC
>Ga0247843_1003024_pt1 | contig 28664 bp, 22 predicted proteins | sample LaCruzMarch2017__FD_192420 | JGI IMG/M metagenome (GOLD analysis project Ga0247843, IMG submission 192420) | Freshwater microbial communities from meromictic Lake La Cruz, Castile-La Mancha, Spain - LaCruzMarch2017_8m | ecosystem: Environmental > Aquatic > Freshwater > Lake | place: Spain... | reverse complement strand
CGAAGCCCACCTCAAGATGAATTATCTTTTAAGGGCCGCAGGAGACTACTGCGTTGATAGGAGGTCGGTGAAAGCACAGTAATGTGTGCAGCCTAGCCTTACTAATTGCCCGTTAACTTCCTTTTTTAAATTTTTCTTAGAACATTCCTCTGTTGCTCTGCTAGAGCACTCTCCCAACAACCTTGTCGGTGTTAAAAAATTCGTACGCTCAAAGCGTTACCAAAGAGCGCCCTCCTTCGCCCTAAACAGGCTACGGCGGGTATCCTCCTTCGCCCTAAACGGGCTATGGCGGATAAAAGAAATGTTGGTGCCTTTGGCGGCGGGGTTCACCTCTTCCCATTCCGAACAGAGCAGTTAAGCCCGCCAGCGCCGATGGTACTGGGTCAGATGTCCCGGGAGAGTAGGTCGGTGCCAACTCAATTTAACAAAATGCCTCGTTGTCTTCGGATAGCGGGGCATTTCTGTTTGGTGGTCCTCCCCTACCCTATCGCAGCAATAACACCTTACCCACACCCTCCTCCGACAATATTTGACTATGACCGTACCTATTACAAATGTATTTTCATCTAATTTATTTATACATTGGAGGCCGGATTAGGAATGAACAGCATGTTAGGTTGGTGCGCCGGACTGCTTACCGTTTGGTCTATTTTTTGCTCCATGTTTCGATCTCCAAACGTACCCGGAAATTCATATTCCAAAGGATACAAAATGCCATAGGGCATCAGGATGTTTCTTGCCTAAGTGGTGCCATAACCGAAATTCCCATCTGCATAAACCTCATCTGGCCTCTTCCAACAACTTTTGACGAATATCCACTGGCTGCGCAGAAACCGCTTTGTCAGCAAATTCACCTTTGCGGTTGATGATGAAATATTGCGGGACAGCCTCCACCCCGTAAAGTGCAGCCAGACTTTGGCCAGTACTAAACGTGGACAACACCTGGATACCCTTAAAAGAATAACGAGCTAGAGCGGATTGCCATTGATCATAGTGTTCATCAATGGAAACATTCACCACTATAATTCCCATATTTTTGAATTCTGAAACGTAATCATTCATCCATTCCATTTTCCGAAGGCAGGCGCCGCACCAGCTTGCCCAAAAATTGAGATAAACCACCTTTCCCCGAAGACTGGTTAATTGAACTTCTTTGCCTTCCTCATCCCTCAACTGAAAATCCGGCGCAAGACTGCCCGGCAAAACCCGGGCATACTTTTGGTACAAACCTTCCACCTTTTCATCAAATACCGAGTAAGGATTGCTTTGCAGGAAGTTGGTGTAAAATGGGAGCAAATCCCGGTATTTTTCAGCCGAAAAGGCTATCTGAATGAGTTCGGAACGGAAAAACGACAAGGGCTTGCCACTGAGCATTTTGCCGGAACGCTCATAAAGCCCTGCCCAAAACGGCCCCTCTCCAGTACCCGATTTCAGTTCCTGCCGCGCTAAAAATGCCAGCAAAAACTGCCGATACCATTGGCTGCCGATCGCTTCCGAATAAACAGGCGCCTCGTACAAAAAGTCAAAATAAGCAGGATCCGCAAGCATTCGGGTACCATACACCTGTCCGTAAACCAACAGATGATAGGCCCAATGGTAAGTGATTTCGGCATTCAGCCAGGTGGCAAAGCCGTCGGACAATTGACCCGGAAATTGGTTTTCAAACTGCTCGAACATGGAAACAGACAAAACCCGGAGACTGTCCATATAGGCTTTGAACGCTTGCGGTTGAAGTTCATCCATTCGTTCATTGCTGGACTGCTCGACGGAGGTCCAGTATTGACCAATTTTGAAGCGAATGTTGTTGAATTCATTAAAATCCAAAGGCATGCGCTGTAAATAATCTTGTAAAAAGCGGTTATTGGCAGAGGCAGGGCCTCCAAAATGAACCGTCAGTGGAAATTGAAAAGCGTCGGATTTGATTTGCAGGGTATCCGAATCCGTCAAAAACAAGGCCAGGCGGTCGTCGTTGTAAAGCAAAAAAATAATCTGCGGCTCCAGGATGGTTACAGGAATGGAGAAACGGGATTGATCGTCCAGCGTAGTCCGAAAGTACACATCTTGGCCGTTCAAATACCTTTGCGGGACAAGAATACGGATGGCTTCACCCGGGCCTGCATTTTTCATTTGTCCATGTACATGCGCTGCCTGCGCCTGCAACGTGCACAACAAAACTAAACCTATGGACAAACATTTTACCATACCTGAAATGGATTCAAATTTCCTGGCAAAGGTACAAATGGGGCTTCGGATGTTCGAGGGGGTATGCAGGGATTAAGAAGATTTGAGAAGCAAAAAATCCATCCTAAAACCTTCCAAATCAACCCAAACCACCATTTGGATTGTAGTTTTGCAGAGTTAAAAAAACTGCCTAATTGACAATGCTACAGAATCTATCGCACAGGAATACCATTGCCAACCGTTTTGTTGCGGAACTGCGCAACATCGAAATCCAAAAAGATCGTCCACGCTTCAGAAGGAACCTGGAGCGTTTGGGGGAAGTTATGGCCTATGAAATTTCCCAAACCCTGGAATACCGGCAAGAAAGCGTTGAAACGCCCTTAGGCATTGCCTCCATGATGCTGCCGACCCAAAGGGTCGTGCTGGCCACCATCCTCCGTGCCGGACTGCCTTTTCACCAAGGGATGCTCAACTATTTCGACACTGCCGACAATGTATTCATTGCAGCGTACCGGAAACACCATAAAGATGGTTCCTTTGAGATACAACTTGATTATGTGAGCTCGTCCAGCCTCGATGGATGTGTACTCATCCTCGCCGACCCAATGCTCGCTACCGGAGCATCCGTGAATCTGGCATTGAAAGAACTGGAACGTTTTGGCACACCCGAAGCAGTACATGTCGCCACGGTGATTGCCAGTATGGCGGGCGTGGAAGCGGTGCGCAGACGTTGGCCCAAGGTCAAAATTTGGGCGGGCGCCATAGACGAAGAACTTACGGCTAAATCCTATATTGTTCCAGGTTTGGGCGATGCGGGAGATTTGGCTTTTGGGGAGAAATTGTAAGACATCCAAGCCTTTTTCCGACCTTTGCCCCTATCATGGTACTAGAAGCCAAAGACATCCACAAATCATACGGCCCGCTTGAAATCCTCAAAGGGGTCAATCTCGAAATCCCCAAGGGCGAAATCCTGAGCATTGTCGGCAAGTCCGGCGCAGGCAAAAGCACGCTCTTGCACATCCTTGGCACGCTCGATTGGGCTGACAAAGGGGAGATGAACATTGCCGGGCAACGTATAAAATCCTTGAATGCCAACCAATTGGCCGCGTTTCGAAACCGGCACATTGGTTTTGTGTTTCAGTTTCACCATTTATTGCCGGAGTTCACTGCCTTGGAGAATGTCTGTATTCCAGGCTATATCCAACGCAAAAACGACGCGGCCGTAAAACGCCGGGCCGAGGAACTGCTCGACTACCTTGGCCTGCACAACCGCCTTACCCACAAACCCATGCAACTTTCCGGTGGGGAACAGCAGCGTGTGGCCGTGGCGCGCGCGCTCGTAAACCAACCCGACATCATCTTTGCCGATGAACCTACGGGCAACCTGGACTCTTCTGCCTCTAAAGACCTCCACCAACTCATCCGTCAACTCCGCGACGACTATGGTCAAACCTTCGTCATTGTAACCCATAACAAGGAACTGGCCGACCTTTCAGACCGCTGTCTGGAGATGAAAGACGGGCTTTTGGTGTAGCGTTAAACAGGATAACCAAGCCTCTCGGCAGATAAACAGGAAAATATAAAATGAAAAATTGTGCCCTCGCGTCCCCTTTTCCCGGTTTTGCCTGTTGCCTTTTGTTTCTTGCGATTCGTGGTTTTTCGTGTGCGCCTTCCAATAAACAAACCGTTGATCTTCAAGCCGTTCAATTTGCGAAACGCCCTAAAAACATCATCTTTCTGATCGGCGATGGAATGGGGGCTGCACACGTATCCGCCCATATTTACTGGATGGGCGTGGGAAAAACTATTTTCGAAAAATTCCCGGTACTTGGTTTTCATAAGAGCCACGCCTATGACTATCGGGTGACGGATTCAGCGGCAGGCGCCACGGCGTTTGCCTGTGGTCAAAAAACAACGCTGGGAGCTATTGGCGTGCTCCCACCAGACGATCGCCCCTGCCCTACCATCCTGGAAGACCTTGACCGCCTGGGGTATGCCACAGGAATGGTGACCACCTGTACGGCCACCCACGCCACGCCCGCATGCTTCATCTCACACCGTGAACTGCGGGCATTCACGGAAGATATTGCGCTCGACTACCTCCGTACCCCCTTCGATTGTCTTATCGCAGGCGGCGAGAACCTGTTCAATTTGCGCCCGGACAAAATCAATTTATTGGACTCGCTGCGTGCCCGCGGTTATGTAGTTCGTCAGGGCATCAGTTTTAAAAATCTTCCGCTCGACGGTAGCAAACCTTTTGTGAATTTCACCCACGAAATGGAGCCACCAACCGCTTCGGCTGGACGCGGTTATTTACCACCTGCTACTCGTTTGGCTTGCAATTTTCTGCAAAAACGCTCTAAAAAAGGCTTCTTTTTGATGGTAGAAGGCAGTCAGATTGATTGGGCCAGCCATACCAACGATCGCAACTGGCTCCGTGCTGAAATGGCTGATTTTGACAAAACCGTGCGCGCCGCCCTTGAATTTGCCGCTTCCAATGGCGAGACGCTCGTCGTTGTCACCGGAGATCACGAGTGCGGTGGTCTTGCACTGACCCAAACGGAATTGCGCAAACAATTCCAGCCCACATTTTCAACAAAGGTGCATACGGCTACAATGATTCCTGTGTACGCTTATGGTCCTCAGGCTGAGTTGTTTTCGGGGATTTATGAGAATACAGAGATCTATTTCAAGATGAGGGCGGCGCTGGGGTTTGAAAGTTTCAAGTAACCCCCCTTTATTAAAATTTTCTTTGGAAACCCCGCCATATTTACCCCTCCCCCCAAAACTTTCGGGAACATTCCCTTTGAATTCATAAACAATCGCCCTACTTTTGCCCCGCTAAAAGCGGATGGATAGGCAATAACTGCCGTTTGACCCTCGGAAATTCGTTTCTGGCGAAGAGTATCACTTCATCACTCTATCATTTCATCACTATCTCACACAATGGCAGTCTATTACAGCAAAGAAAAAATCGCCGAAATCACGGCGAAGTATGGCGAAAACCCCAATGATACTGGTAACACGGAAGTACAAGTAGCGCTTCTTACCTACCGCATTGAGTGCCTTTCGGATCACCTCCGCAAGTTCAAAAAAGACCACTCCACGCGCCGTGCCCTGCTCACGATGGTAGGCCAACGCAAAAGTTTCTTGACCTACTACGCCAAGAAAGACATTTACAAATACCGCGCACTGATCGAAAAACTCGGTCTGCGTAAATAAACAAACCTTGCAAAATCCGTCCCGGTTCTATGAACCGGGGCGGATTTTTTACATATCCCCAAACGACCATCGAAACCCGCCTACCTTTAAGAATCCGTTCCGATGAATCGGAACGTCCAGATATTTTTCATCCGTCCGGGTTCGTGCAGAGCAATATGCTTTTCGCTAAAACGCCCTTCAGACACGGGGAAAACTTGCCAAAAACGGGGATTAACGTTCCCCCACACAAAGACACAAGTGGATATGAGACGTTGGACATTGGACGTTGGACTTAAGCCCGCTTTACCAGGTATTCCTGTGCCTGACTTTCACCAATCAGGTTTATTTAGCGGGTTATTCGTCCAAAGTCTAATGTCCAAAATCCAACGTTCCCCCCTTGCCTCTTTGTGTGATATTTTCGGTTTTTGCGCATTTTCCCCACCGCCTGATTTGGCTTTTCTGTAAATAGCTACTGCCAAGCGTCACTGGCCACTGCCAAATGCCGCTGCCAAATGCACCTGAACTATCGGGCACATTTCTTTTATAGTATATGGGAAAGCAAATCCCGATGCGTACCACGTTCAACCTACCGGACGGACGTGAGATCGCACTCGAAACGGGCAAACTCGCCGCGCAAGCCGATGGCGCAGTCCTGCTCCAAATGGGCGACACGATGCTGCTTTGCACAATCGTGAGTGCCCCTAAGGCCAAAGAAGGCCAACCTTTCTTTCCACTATCCGTGGATTACCAGGAAAAATTTGCCGCTGTAGGACGTATCCCTGGCAACTTTTTCCGTCGCGAGTCTCGTCTTTCGGACTACGAAATCCTCATTAGTCGCTTGGTGGACCGGGCCCTGCGCCCCCTCTTCCCCGACGGCTACATGAACGATACGCAGGTGATTATCAACCTCATCAGCGCCGACAAAGACATCATGCCCGATGCGCTGGCTGGTCTCGCAACTTCCGCAGCAGTAGCGGTAAGTAACATTCCAGTGGAAGCCCTCTTTTCTGAAGTACGCGTGGCGCGTATCAATGGCGAATTCGTCATCAACCCAGGTCGTAAGGCCCTTGAAGCGGCTGACATGGATTTCATCGTAGCGGCGACCAAAACCGACATTACGATGGTAGAAGGTGAAGCCGATGAATGCCAGGAGGAAGAACTCGTGGCTGCCATGAAATTTGCCCACGAAGCCATCAAAGTCCAAATTGAAGCCCAGGAAAGACTCGCTGCAATGGTAGGTGAAAGCGCCACGGTGAAACGTGCATTGCCCGAAGTGCCTGAAAACGAAGCGCTCAAAATGCGCATCGAAGCACTGGCCAGTGCCGATATCTACGCCCTCGCCCGCAGCGCTTCTGACAAAGACACACGCAAAACACGCCTGGAGGAAATCAAGACCGAAACCATGGCCAAGGTCTTGGAAGAGTTTGGCGAAGACACCATGGCAGAGTGGAAACTGGCTGCCGAGCGCTATTTTGACAAGCTCAAAAAGCACGTTATCCGCGACATGGTGCTGACCGACAGCAGGCGTCTTGACGGGCGTAAGTTCGACGAGGTACGCAGCATCTGGTGCGAAGTGGACTACCTGCCATCCGCGCATGGTTCGGCCCTTTTCACACGCGGCGAAACACAATCGCTCACTTCACTCACATTGGGTACGAAGCAGGATAAAGCGCTGATTGATGTCGCGCTGGATCCACACGATGAGAAATTCCTGTTGCACTACAACTTCCCGCCCTACTCTACGGGTGAAGTGAAACCGATGCGCGGCCCTGGTCGCCGGGAAGTAGGCCACGCTAATTTGGCGGCCCGTTCTATCCGCAAGGTGTTCCCGGCTGATTTTGCCTACACCGTGCGCGTAGTGTCCGACATCCTGGAGTCGAATGGTTCTTCCTCTATGGCTACCGTATGCGCGGGTTCCCTCGCACTGATGGATGGTGGTGTACCGCTTAAATCTCCAGTAGCCGGTATTGCCATGGGCGCCATCGCCGATGAAAAAGGCCGTATCGCGATCCTTTCTGACATCCTTGGCGACGAGGACGCATTGGGTGATATGGACTTCAAGGTTACTGGAACAGCCAACGGTATTTGCGGCACACAGATGGACATCAAGATTGAGGGAATGCCCTATGAGATGCTTACCAAAGCACTTCTGCAAGCCCGCGCTGGCCGCATCCACATTCTGGGTGAAATGGCAAAAGCGCTGGATACCCCCCGGGAAGACCTCAAGCCACATGCTCCAAGGGTGGTTGAGTTCCGCATTGAGCGCGACTACATTGGTGCGGTCATCGGGCCTGGCGGCAAGATCATTCAAGAAATGCAGCGCCAAACGGGCACGACCATCAGCATCGAAGAGGACGAAAAAGGCGGCATTATAGCCATTTTTGGCCCCAATAAAGAAGCGCTTGATTCGGCTTATGCCCGCATCCAGCAAATCGTGTTTATGCCGGAAGTCGGTTCGATATTTGAAGGCGAAGTGGAAGAACTGGCCGATTATGGCGCGTTCATCAAGTTCAAAGGCAAAACGGGCTTGCTGCACGTTTCAGAATATGACCACCGTCGCATCGAACACATCAGCGAAGTGCTGAAAGTGGGTGAAACGGTCAAGTTTAAAATTCTGGATGTGGACCCAAAAACGGGCAAGATGAAACTTTCTCGCCGTGCTATCGTAGCCAAACCGGACGGCACCATGCCTACAGATGAGGAGAACGATGCCCGCGCAAACCGCGGAGGTGGTGGAGACCGTGGCGGTGATCGCCGTGGCGGCGGTGGAGGTGGTGGTCGCGGAGGGGATGACCGTCGCGGTGGTGGTGGTGGCCGTGGCGGCGATGATCGTCGCGGTGGAGGCGGTGGTGGCTTTGGAGGTGGTAGAGGGAGATAAGATACTTATTCAGGAGGCAACCTGAAACTGCCTCCTGAATTGCAAGGATATCCACCCCGTTGAGCGCCTGCGCTCGACGGGGTTTTTCGTTGCAATAAACTATACTCAACGACATTACAAATCTGTCTGAAAAACGTGGCCGTTTCCATCTATTTTCACCGCCGCAACAGCGCGGTGATCAGAATTTATCACAAAATATTTATCATGAAGCTCCTCTATTTCAGCAGCATTTTTTTCTGCAGTTTTATTCTTGTGCCACTTCAGGCGCAGGAAAAGGAAGCCTTGGCGGATTCTACCTACCAAAAGGCGATGCAGCATTTTATGGGGGGAGAAGTAAGCACTGCGACGGGCTACTTTGAACAAGTGGTGGTTCTTCGCGCTCAAACTGACTCCAGCAAATTGATCAATTGCTTTAGCAACCTGGGGCGATGTTATGCTGAAATGGGGCGCAAAGAGGAAGCTTGGTCAAGTTATCAGACAGCTTTTCGGCTCTCCAAAAAATTCAACAATGAAAAAAGCCTGGGTTATCTGTTCAACAACATGGGGGTATTGGAAGAGGAGCAAGGCCATCCAAACGAAGCAAAAATGTATTTTGAAAACGGAGTAGAAGTCAGTCGAAAAGCAGGAAATGACGGATCCGAAGCATTATGCCATGAATCATTGGCGATCCATTTTGGAAAACAACAAGATTACGCCCAATCGGAGAAACACTTTGTGGCGGCTTTTGAGATTTATGAAAGAACGAACAACCTTCCCATGGTTTCGTCGGTGTTGATTAACCTGGGAATGCTGGCATCTGAGCAAAAAAAAGATTCTGAGGCCATTGAATGGTTGGAGCAAAGCCGAAAAATAGCAAATCGTTTGGGCAACTACGCCCATGTCGTTACAGCAGTGAATGGTTTGACGCAGTTATATTTAGACAATGGCCAATCAAAGAAAGCGCTGCAATTGACCAATGAGATATCGCCCTTGATGGATTCTGTGGAGTTGCTGCCCGTTCAACGAGATTATTATCAAAGCCTAAGCGAAGTATACAAGGCCAACGGAATGTGGCAAAAGGCATTTGAGGCGAGCAATCGTTATTATACACTCCGAGACAGCGTTTTTTCTGAGCAACAAAAGGAGACCTTGGTCGAACTAAAAACCCGATATGAAGTGGCCGAGAAAGAGCAAGAACTGATTTTTCAGAAAGCCGTCATCCAGCAGCAAAGGATTTGGCAGTGGGCACTTGGGATTGGGTTGATTTTGACCGGATTTCTGGCATTTAATTGGTGGCGGGCCTTTCAGAACAAATCGCGACTCAACGTACAAATTCGGACAGAGCAACAGCGTTCAGATGAACTTTTGCTCAACATTTTGCCACCTGCTGTGGCCGAAGAACTTAAGACCAATAACGCTGTAGTAGCCCGTCGCTTTGAAAATGCTACTGTATTATGTACTGATTTTCAAGACTTTACTGGCATTGTATCCAGGCTAAGACCAGAGCAATTGGTGCAACTATTGGATGAATACTTCCGAGGCTTTGACGATATCACCACCAAATTTGGCATCGAAAAGATCAAAACAATGGGCGACGCTTACATGTGTGTTGGCGGTTTGCCCGATGCCTCTGCTGGGACTTCTGTGCATGTTTTGCGGGCAGCCCTGGCCATGCGCGATTGGGTAAACACCATCAATAAACGGAATATGGCAGACGGCAAACCATATTTTCATTGTCGCATCGGACTGCATGTCGGTCCCGTTGTGGCTGGAATTGTGGGAAAGAAGAAATTTGTATACGACATTTGGGGAGATACCGTCAACACAGCAACCCGGATGGAACAATATGGGGCTATTGATGAAGTCAACATTTCGAATACAGTTTTTCAAGTAGTGGTCGAAGAGCCGGGCTTTCAATTCGAATATCGAGGCGAGATTGAAGTGAAAGGGAAAGGGAAACTGGGAATGTATTTTGCCAGGGAAAAAACGCCTGACTAACCTCCACCAGATATATACGCAGGTTGCCAGAAACAGTGGGTTGGGCTTTTTAATGACTACTTGTATCTTACGGCGAAAAGTTACCTGCTTATGCGACACTTTCTACCCGCCTTTCTAACGCTTTTCAGCCTGCCCGTCTTCGCGCAAACTTTCCCCAATCCACCCCAATTCTTTATCGAAACCTGTGTCCCGGTATCCAGCGATACCATTCGTGTGTGCGACGGCACGGACTGCGACTTTAACAATGACGAACTACAAGCGGCACTCAATGCTGCCCAGGCAGGCACCGTTATCTTGCTTGAGGCGGGCGCCATTTATACCGGTCCCTTCACGCTTCCAGAAAAACCAGCATCCTCTGGCTGGATCACCGTGCGCACTGCCGCTGATGATGATGCACTGCCGCCGGCCAATACACGAATAACACCGGCTTACGCCTCCGTACTGCCAAAAATCGTCGCGCCCCCCTTTTTGCAGGCCATTGTTACCAAAAGCCGCGCACACCACTGGTATTTTTTGGGCATTGAGTTTGCCAGTGCGGCATTCAGTTATAACATTGTCGTGATTGGCAACGGCGAAACCAGCGAAGCAAACTTGCCGAATAACCTGACTTTCGACCGCGTATATGCTCACGGCCACCCGACTCAGGGAAGTCGCCGCGCTTTTGCTGGCAATGGTTTGCGAATTGCTCTGGTGAATAGTTGGGTGAGTGATTGCAAGGAAGTCGGAGCGGACAGCCAGGCCTTCTGTGCCTGGAACGGCACGGGGTTCAAACTGGTCAATAACTATTTGGAAGGTGCTGGTGAAAACGTGATGTTTGGCGGAGCCATTGCCAGTATACCCGGTTTGGTTCCTTCCGACATCGAAGTGCGAAACAATCACTTTTTCAAGCCATTGGCCTGGGCCATCTGGTCGCCCGAATATGCTGGTACGCCCTGGTCGGTAAAGAATATTTTTGAATTAAAAAACGCACAGCGGGTATGGGTGCAAGGCAATGTAATGGAACATAATTGGGCCCATGCGCAAACAGGTTTTGCGGTACTTTTTACACCGCGCAGTGAGGCAGGCGCTATGGATTGGGGACGGGTACATGACGTGCTTTGGGAAGACAATATTCTGCGACATACTGCCGGCGGCTTCAACACCAGCGGGCGCGATGGTAACTTTCCCATTGACGGCACTACACGCATTCTGATCCGAAACAACCTGATTGAAGACCTCGACCCGGCGGCCTGGGGCAATGGATCGGGCCGGGTTTGTCAGGTACTTGGGCCCGTCCCTGATTTCACTTTTGAGCACAACACGGTGCTTAACACGGGCAATACTTTTCTCAATGCCGACAGCCCTAATTACCCCAATGTGAACTTCATCTATCGGGATAACATCGTTTCCTACGCCAATTATGGAGCACATGGTAGTGGAACAGGGGTTGGCAATAGCTGCTTCAATGTTTATTTTCCGCAGGCGAATTTTACACACAATGCCATTGCTAACGGCACCTCAGGCAATGGTGGTACGCCCGGAAATTATCCTCCTGGAAACTTCTTTCCAGCCACGATGCTCAATGTGGGATTCATGAATTACAATGGTGGTCAGGGGGGCGATTATCGGCTGACAACAGCCAGCCCCTACTATCATGCCGCCACGGATGGCGCCGATATCGGCGCTAATCTGGACTCTTTAATGCTGCATACGGCGGGTGCTGTTCCGGGTGTTTTTCTGAGTTGCCTTGATGCGACCAGCGCTGTAACGCCGCCGTTAAATGACCAAACGACTTTGACTATTTTCCCAAACCCTGGCTCGGCAAGTTTTACCGTGCAAGGATTAACCACAGATAGCGGGCAGACAGGCGCGAAGGTGCGGATTGAAGTTTGGGATGCCCAAGCTTGCCTGCGCGCAGTAACCTACGGAGGAACAAATGTGTCCACCGAGGGGCTGCCCGACGGCGTGTATTTGATTCGTGTTTCGGGAAAAAATCGCGTACAGGTAATAAAATGGGTGAAAAGAAGCCGGTGAAAACTCGCTTGCCTGTCAATCAATGGCATTTAAAATAATCAAACGGCTCCAGGCAATCATGGCATCGGAACAATGATTTGCAGGCCGTAGAGCCAAACTGCGAAATCATTTCTGTGTTTGAAGAACCGCAATGGGGGCACACCAAAGCCCGGCGTTCACCAAACAAAGCCTTTTTGTCCAGGCTTGCTTCGGCGGGCGGAGCGATGCCGTATTCGCTTAATTTTCGGCGACCATCTTCTGTGAGCCAATCGGTAGTCCAGGCAGGAGAGAGCACGGTGATTACCCGCACGTTTTCAAAACCACCTTCTTGCAAGGCTGCACGAATGTTGATTTCGATGACGCCCATGGCAGGACATCCGCTATAAGTGGGCGTGATGACGACTTCCAACGCCCCATCTTCGGCCATACGCACATCGCGGATAATGCCGAGGTCATTCACCGTGAGCACGGGGATTTCGGGATCCGTCACGGATTGAAGCAGGTGACGCGCCTTTTGAAGGAGCACTTGGATATTGGACATTCCTTGTTGGATACTTGCCTATCGGCAGGCAGGTTGGACATTCCCTACGGCTTGACATTGCCATACGCATCTTGCCAGGCCATCACGCCGCCCTTTAGGTTCAGCACATTTTTAAAGCCATTGGCGAGTAAAAGGCCTTGGGCCATGGCTGAGCGTGAGCCTGAACGACAATGCACAATGATTGGATCGTCTTTGTGCTCGTCGAGTTCGTACATCGAATTTACGAGCGTATTGAGCGGGATAAGGCGTGCACCGAGGTTGAATTCTTCATATTCCCAAGGTTCGCGCACATCAATAAAGACAAATGGCTCGCCCGCTTCGAGCTTTTTGCGGAGGTCTTGTACTGTGATTTCCATGTGCGAAGGTTTTGAAAAAAAATTGGAATGTATTCAGGTTAGCCACGAATTACACAAATTTTCACGAATTGACTTTTTTAAATGTCTTGATTAGTGCAAATTAGTGCAATTCGTGGCTAAAACGGTTAGGTTAAAATTAGGTTCTATCACAGCCAAATCTCGAATCCAGACATATTTCCCCCTACCCTTTCTACTTTTGCGGCAATTCAAAATTACCACATAGTACACATAGCACACCTAGCCTTTAAAATTTTAAAACTAGGTGTGCTAGGTGCACTATATGGTAAACAGATCAAAAAACATGGCAAGAAAGCAATTTACCCTTCCCAACATCCTCATCCACGGTATCGCTGACCGGGGCAAAGGCGTGGGCAGGACAGAGGAAGGCATGGCGGTATTTGTGGATGGCGCGGTGCCCGGCGACGTGGTAGATGTGTTCGTTCAAAAAAAGAAGGGCGGTTTCGCTGAGGGCAGGGTCGAGACCATCGTGACGCCCTCGCCCGATCGGGTGGAGGCATTTTGTCAGCATTTTTCGATTTGTGGCGGCTGCAAATGGCAAAACCTTAACTACGAAGCACAACTCCGACACAAGCAACAAGTGGTAGAAGATGCCCTCCTTCGCATTGGCAAAATCGAAATTGGTGAATTCCTGCCCATTCTCGGCGCCCCGGAGACGGTTTTTTACCGAAACAAACTGGAGTTTGGATTTTCAAACAAACGATGGATTTTGGAGGGGGAATTTCCAAAAGATGAGGCTCCGGAAGTGACCCTTTTTGAAAAATCTACCCTGCTAAACCCTGCGCTCTATGGCCTGGGCTTCCATAAGGCCGGGTTCTTCGATAAGATCATTGACATCCAAAAATGCTGGTTGCAAGCCGAGCCCTCCAATGAACTACGCAATACCTGCCGACAAATCGGACTTGATCAGGGGTTGGAGTTTTATGACCCGCGCCACCACAAAGGTTTTTTGCGCAATCTGATGGTGCGACTCACTACCACGGGAGAACTCATGCTCCTCGTCAGTTTTGCACAAAACCGCCCCGATGCCATTGCGGGATATTTGGATGCGATTTTAGAAAAATTCCCCAACCTTACTACGTTGGTGTATTGCATCAATCCGAAATTGAACGATTCCATGTTCGACCTGGAAATGCTGACTTATCGCGGCAAAGGTTTTGTGGTGGAGGCATTGGGTGACTTGAAATTCAAGATTGGGCCTAAGTCGTTTTTCCAAACCAATTCCCTGCAAGGCAAGCAGTTGTACGATGTAGCTGCTGAGTTCGCAGGGCTGACCGGGAATGAAAATGTTTACGATTTATACACCGGAACTGGGAGTATTGCACTCTACCTTGCGCGGTATTGTAAGTCGGTGGTGGGCATTGAGGAAATACCGGAAGCCATTGCCGATGCCGAAGAAAACATGCGGCTGAACGGCATAACGAATGCAACCTTTTATGCAGGGGATGTAAAATCGGTGCTTTCGCCCGAGTTTGTGGAAAAACATGGTCGGCCCGATGTGCTGATTACCGACCCGCCCCGTGCCGGGATGCACCCTAAGGCGGTGGAATTTCTACTCGAATTAGCGGCGCCAAGAATTGTTTATGTCAGTTGTAATCCGGCCACACAAGCGCGCGACCTGCAAATGTTGTCTGAAAAATATGCCGTGTTGAAGGTGCGGCCCGTGGATATGTTTCCGCATACACATCATATTGAGAATGTTGCATTGTTGGAATTAACGGAGTTTAGACTTTAGACATTGGACTTGATTTGTTCCATTGAGAAATTGGGTTCCAAATCCAAAGTCCAACGTCTAATGTCCAAAGTCATAAATCAAAAAAAATGTTCAGCCTACTCAGCAAATTCATATTCTGGCTCATTGGCTGGAAAATAACGGGGCACTATCCTAAAGAGTTGTCGCATGTGGTCGTTGCCGTGGCGCCACACACTTCCACTTGGGATTTCCCGCTTGGAGTGCTGACCAATAGCGCAGGGAAATTCCATGCGAACTACATGGGCAAACACTCGTTGTTCAAACCGCCGTTTGGTTTCTTCTTTCGCTGGCTGGGAGGTATTCCCGTGGATCGTACAAAAAACCACAACCTCGTGGCTGCTACCGTGGAGGCTTTCAAACGCGAGCCACGTATTCATGTCGTCATTGCACCGGAAGGCACCCGAAAAAAAGTGAGCAAATTGAAGACGGGTTTTTACCATATCGCCCGGCTGGCGGGGGTACCGATTTGTCTATGCAAGTTTGATTACGAAAAAAAAGAGGTGTTTTTTGACCCGGTCCTTTTTTACCCAACGGATAATGAGGAAGCGGATATGGCTTATATATGGGAGTATTTTAAGGGGGTAAAGGGGCGGAATACGGAGTTGGGAGTGGGGTAAAGAATTCTGCAAAATTGATCCCCTTATATTAAAAGAAAGCCCGCTAAATATCCACCTTAAGAAAGAAGTGGTGTTTTTCGAAAAAGTGTCGGCACTAGGCACTTCTCTTGGGCAGCGTCTGCCCCAACCCTCCGTATCTTCGGCGCAGATCTTCCATCTTTAATACTTTCCATCTTTTCAAACGCCTGATTTATGAAAAGCCGATTTTTACTGAATTCATTTAATTCACCCGATTTAAACGCCGTTTTACCCGCCGTAGCTTCAGCGAAGGCGGGTTTACTACTCCTTCTTAGCCTCTTCGCCTCCAATCTCTTTGCCCAACAAGACTCCATCAAAATTACCGGCTTTGCCCAAGCCACCTGCGCCTGTTCCGGGTTTATTGATATCACGGCTACTGGAGGCGGGCCTATGCAGCCCCCCGGTAGTAACTATCTGTATTTCTGGTCCAATGGCAACACAACCCAAGACCTATCGAACCTCTGTCCGGGCAATTACTGTGTTACGGTCACGGGTGGCAACACCAATGTTACTACAGCTTCTGAATGCTTTGTCGTCCAGCAAGTTCCTTACACCCCGCTTGAAATTATTTCCAGCAACACCGCCCCTTGCAATTTCGACTCCTCGAGTGTCAATGATTGCGAAAAAGTGTGCCCCGGCACTACGGTTACCTATTCGGTGTCGGTGCAAAACCCAAACGGTGCGAGTTCACAAATTGGCTGGCAGGTATCGGGGGCCGTGAATTGGGTCGTCAATACCAATAGTTCCCCTTTCTTTTCCAGTATCACGGTCACATGGGGAGGCCCCGGCACCGGAAGTGTCACTGTATTTACGGATGGCGCAGGCGGCTTGAGCTGTTCGGGAGAAGATGCCTTGTGTGTCACAGTTATTGAAGAACCGAAAGCCGCATTTTCAAGCAGCCCTGCTGCTGCCATCGCTGGTGGTCCGCTCCAGGTTTGTTTGGGCCAAACAGTCCATTTTCAAAACCTCAGCACGGGGGGCGCGGATTCCTACGAGTGGCTTTTTAGCGATGACCTCAGTACAAGTTCCAGTGAAAACCCACAACATACTTACCTCATTCCGGGTACGCACACCGTTCGGCTCATTGCCCGGAGTGAGTGTCTTTGCTCCGATACTACCTTGATGACCGTGGAAGTGCTTAATGCTCAAGCCCCCACGCTCGACTGTGTGGCGACTATTTGCCCTGGCGAAACGGTCACTTATACGGCCTCTAATGGTTGCGCTCCTTTTACCTGGACTGTAAGCGGTGAAGGCACGGTTCTCAATGGCGGCACGCCAATGTCGGACACCATTTCCGTGCAATGGAACGGTGGCCCAATCGGGACCATAACGCTGGGTGCACAACCCTGCTCTGGAGCAGCATGCCCCTTGGCCGGGGTGATCGAAATCCCGATCATTACCAGCAATGCCCAGATAGTGGGTGAGGAACGTGTTTGCCCTGGTGCCACCGAAGTTTACACCATCGAGCCTTTTGGCGGAACTGGATTTGTGTGGTCACTTCCCACGGGCGGCACCATCGTGGATGGACAAGGCACTAACCGCGTCACGGTGCAATGGAATACTATTCCGAACCCCGCTCCAGCCGCCGACCACAGCCTGTACGTCCAATACACCAATTGTTATCTCGGCTGTGGGGGCGCAGATTTAATTCATGTACGCATCCTTCCGTCTTTTTCGATCAGTGGCCCTATAGAAATCTGCCAAAGTGCAAGCGGCAATTTCTCCGCACAACTAAACAGCTCTAATCTACCCATACTCTGCAATTGGACACTCACGGCCCCTAACGGAAGCACGGCCTGGACTTCGCCCGCTGCCACGAGTACTCCGAACGTTCCATTTTTGAGCGGCCCCGGCGTTTATCGAATGTTGGCTACCCCTGCCGATCCGAGCCAAACTTGCTCCAATGAAGCTGATTGGGCCATCAGTGTTCGCGCACTCCCTGCCGATCCGACGGGTATTTTGGGCGAGACCAATATTTGCCCTGGAACGGCTTATACTTATGAAGCCACCGGTTTGCCCGCTGGATCCAACATTCGTTGGACGGTACAAAACGGGGCTGGAGCACCGCAAACACTGGCCGGAAACCCTGTCAATATAACTTGGGGAAATACGGGCCCTTATTGGCTCACCGCTGCTCAGGTCAGCACGGATGGCCTCGGCTGTCTTTCCGACACCGTGGGTTTGGTGGCTGCACCCATCGCTGCGCCGACCCTTTCCGGGACCTCCGTGGTGTGTGAAGACACGAAAGGCAGTTATTCCATGTTGAACCTTCAAAATGTTGACATTCAATGGAGTATAAGCCCTCCAACAGCCGGAGCGATTGCCAATGGCCAAGGAACGAACAATGTCGAAATCTTCTGGAGCCAGGCGGGTGGCCATGTCATAAGTGTGTCGGTGTGCAGCCAAAGTGCCCAGCTTCCGGTCACTGTTTTAACGAATCCTGATCCTGTTCCGCAGCTCCCTGCACCCGGAGTTTGTCCGGGTGCCACCGAAACCGTGCAAACGGTTTCATCTTACGCGAGTTATATTTGGAAGGACGCATCCGGTGCGACCTTGAGCACCGCCGCGACAGTCATTTTAGGCCCTGGCTTTTATTCCATCGAAGTTATTGACGCAAATGGTTGCACGGGCGCCTCTGAATTTGAAATCGCCAGTTGGGACGCCCCGGCTGTGTCGCTTACGACTGCTGACCCAACCGGTTTTTGCAACAACTCCTCCACGGTTTCCCTCACGGCATTGACCAATACCAATGGAAGTTATTCCTACCAATGGTTCAAAGATGGCATTCCTTTCCCTGGGACGAACGCTACCATTTATTCCAACCAATACGGGACTTATACCGTGCAAGCCACCAATAGCTACGGTTGTACGGCAACTGCGGGGTCCATTGTATTATTTGATTATTGCGGCGGTGGCAGCGGCGGCAGCGGGATCCCCGGTGGACCCGATCCTTATTGTGCTTTGGGTAGTGTACAACTCGTGCCTGATCCTACCCCACGCTGCGATTCTTTCCGGCTGGTTTTAAATGATTTCACGGGACTGTATATCCCCGGCAGCGCGCAATGGACTACCGGAATTTCCGGAGGCGGGGTGCTTGCCACTGCGACCGGTGACGATGCGACTTTTGTATATTCCAACGCTGGCAAATACCTCGTGCTGGTGCGCGTAGCATTGTCTAACGGGACTTTTTGTTACGCCCTGGATTCGGCATTTGTGGATGCTGTGGCTCGGTTTGATGAATTGGTGGCTTGCCCAGGTGCAATGACCAATTTTGAAAATCAAAGCGAAATATTGCCCAATGTCAACATTACCAATTACACCTGGAATTTTGACGACCCAGCCTCTGGCGCCAACAATATTTCAAGTCTGGAAAACCCTTCCCACGCTTTTTCTCCTGCTGGAATTTACGAAGTAAACTTGACCGTGACTACCGCAAGCGGATGCACGGCAAGCGTCACCAAACAGATTGAGATTCCGGATTCAGATCCTCCTGTTTTTGCCGATCCTGCTGCTATTTGCGCAGGCAATGCCCTCGAATTCGCAGCAGCGCCTAACTCCGACATCATTGAACTCTCCTGGGATTTTGGAGACCCAGCTTCTGGCCCCGCCAATGACGCCATGGGAAATACAGTTTATCACGGTTTCCCCGCAGGCACCTACGCTGTGATCGCTACCTCCAATAATGTGTATGGTTGTACCGCCACCTTTACGCGCAGCATCACGGTACAACCCAGTGCCTTGAGTGGCACCATCAGCCCCGCCAATCCTGGTCCAATCTGTGAGGGCAGCAGCATCACGCTCACGGCTCCAGCGGGCGCGGTCTCCTATCGGTGGTCTGACGGTAGCAGCACTACAACGCAAACATTGACAACGGGATTAGAGGGTTCTTACAAAGTCACCCTTACAGACGCCAATGGTTGTACTTATTCGCCGCCAGCAGTGAACGTGGAAATAAACCCTTCCCCTGACGCTTTAATTAAAGCCCTGCTTTTCAATGAATTGGGCCAGGTGATCGGCAACTCATACCCAAGCGTCACCGTTTGTTTTGGGGAGGACGTGGCACTGCAAGCCATTAGTAATGGAGGCTCGACCTATACTTGGTCGAGTGGAATTGGCAATGACCAGGTGGTGTATTTTACGGAGGATCGCAACACACTTTTGGCTACCGGCACACACCTGTATTCTGTGACCGTGACAAGTGTTAGCACGGGGTGTACGGCTGTTTCCGATCCGTTTTTAGTGACGGTGAACCCGGTTCCCGATGGCTTTTTTATCAGTAGTTCAACTTTTTGTGCCGGTAGTCCGAATGTGATTACCTACAATGGCCCTAACCCTGCCAACTGGCAATTTTTCTGGAACAACGGGGTAAGCGGCACGACACTCACAACCGAAGAACCCGGCAGTTATTATATCCGGGTCATCAATGAATTTGGTTGCGAAGCCAAGAGCAATATCCACCCAGTCCTTCCCGGACCGCAGGTGAGCAGCATTCCGGCAGGTTGTCACACCCGCTGCAGCCCGGACACCCTTTGTATCCCGGTACTGCCAGACATCGTTTCCTGGCAGTGGTATCTGGATGGAAACCCCATCCCCGGCGCGACTTCCTCTAATTTTATAGCGCAGCAAAGTGGTACATATTGGGCGGAATTGACCGATATTTTTGGTTGTACCGGAGAGAGCGACCCACTTTCCCTCAATCTATTTACGGGTTATGGCAACATTCTTGGTCAGGTCTGGTCCGATGTGAATAACAATGGAATCATTGACCCGACGGACACGCTACTCTCAGGAGTGACGGTCGTGGTGTATCAAAACGGCAACTTGTACGATGCTGCAACCTCTGGTGCAAACGGCGATTTCGCTTTAACCAACGTGCTTTCCACCAACTACACGTTCGCAGTAGACCCATTTTCATTGCCCTTTGGCTGGTCCATCGTGATTGGAAATGACCAGACCACACTTTCCGGCTGCGATGTGGTGGGCGATGCGGATTTCCTTTTACACTTTGGTTGTCAAGCATTTGGAACCCTGCAATTGTCGGCTTGTCCCGGTGGGTTTGCCACCTACAATGGCACCAACATATCCGTGGGTGGCTCGCAAAGTTTCCAATTCACCTCGGTGCAAGGCTGTGATTCCACGCTTGTGGTGAGCGTGGTGGCTTTGCCGACTTCTACCAGTTCACTTACGCTGAGCGCTTGTCCGAATAGCTCCGCGAATTACAATGGCACCAATATTCCAACGGGCACGACCCAGGTTTTCACCCTAACCAATGCTGTAGGTTGCGATTCCCTTGTGACCGTAACCGTGACGGCTTCGCCCATTCCAAGCAGTTCGCTCAGTTTAAGCGCCTGTGCAGGCAGCACGGTAAATTACAACGGCACAGCTCTGGCGGTGGGAGATGTTCAAGCCTTTACACTCCAAAATCCCCAAGGTTGCGATTCGATTGTTACGGTAACTGTGGAAGAAGCCTTGCATGCGGTCGTTTATTTGGACGGCGCAGTTTGCCAGGGCTCTTTCATGATGTTCCAAGGACAACAAATCCCAGCTGGTTCAGAAGTTATCTTTACCGAGGTCAACGCAGCGGGCTGCATAGACACGACCATTGTCACCGCATTGGCCTTACCGCCGCCCGTTTCGAACCTGACTTTGCAAGCCTGCCCGAACGGCACCGTGGATTACAATGGCACCAGTCTCCCGGTGGGTGCCGTACAAGATTTCACCCTAACCACTCCAGCGGGCTGCGATTCGGTGGTGACCGTGACCGTGACGGCTTTGCCAACCCTTGGCTCCGCCTTTAGCGTGGGCGTTTGCCCAGGAGGAACGTATCTCTACGAGGGGACAACCTTGAGTACCGGTGATGTTCAGGATTTCACTTTAACCAGTGCTGCTGGCTGCGATTCCATCGTGACCGTAACCGTGACGGCACTGCCAACGCCCAGTTCCGCTTTCAGTGTGGGCGTTTGCCCAGGAGGAACGTATCAATACGAGGGTACAACCTTGAATAGCGGAGATGTTCAGGATTTCACCTTAACCAGTGCTGCGGGCTGCGATTCCATTGTGACCGTAACCGTGACGGCACTGCCCAATTCAAATGCTGGATTTAGTGTCGGCGTTTGTCCAGGCGGAACCTATATCTATCAAGGGATTGCACTTCAGGCGGGAGATATTCGGGATTTCATCCTGACAAATTATGTCGGCTGCGACTCCCTGGTTACTGTGACCGTTTTCCAGAAAAACACATCCAGCAATGTGATCGAAGTGGACGTTTGCCCAGGCACAAGCTACCTCTATGCAGGTGAAGCCATTGAGCCGGGAGATTCGCGGGAATTTCATTTTACAAATTCAGAAAGTTGCGACAGCACGGTGACGGTATTTGTGTCGGCGTTCCCGGATGCCGTATTTGGGCTAAATTCCAAACCCTCCTGCTCCAATTCACCCACAGGAGATTTAGAAGTTACCGGACTTTTGGGGGGCACTGCACCGTTCCAGTTTTCTTTGAACCAGGTTGATTTTCAAGACAGTATCCGCTTCACGGGTCTCTCTGCTGGGAATTATACGGTCTATGCGGAAGACGCAAACGGCTGCGTTTTTGAACGCGATACGGTGTTGGCAGGCATCCCAAAATTGGAAATCGAATTGGCCAATGGCATCCTTCCCTGCGACAGTGCGGGCATAATGCTTCAGCCGTTGGTACTGAGCGGCGATACTTCCGCATTATCATTCAACTGGTGGAATGGCGGGCGCGGTACCACCAGCATCGCCACAGAAGCTGGTCAAGTGTGGGTAGAAATAACAGATCAATGCGGCACTGTGCGCAGCGATGCATCGGTGCAATGGGCCGATCTTGCGAAAGACCTGGATATCGTATACATCCCCAATGTATTCATGCCGTCCTCCAACGATGCAGAGAATGCGCAGTTCAGACCACTTTTTGCGGCTGGTATTACCTTGCTGGGCTTTCATTTTGCGGTGTATGACCGTTGGGGCGATAAACTTTTTGAAACCTCGAGCACTTCGGACGGATGGGGCGGCATTTTCCGCAGCCAGGAATTCAATCCGGGGGTGCAGGTGTGGCATTTGGAGGCCGATGTTGCCATCTGTGGGCGGGTGTTGCATGTGGAGCGGAAGGGGGATGTGACGGTGGTGCGTTAAAGAAAATACAGTTTATCCAGTGTCTGAAGCCCCCTCCGATTTTAGAATCGGAGGGGGCTTTGTTGTTAGTCTTTCTGCCAAACCTCATAGGTTTTTAAAACCTATGAGGTTTTTTTGAAAAAAAGTGAAAATTTATTTTTAACACAAATCATTGTTAATCAATAACTTGAAATAAAAATAGAAATTATTTTCAATAGTACCCGGCAAAAATCAGTTCTATGTATTGCACAGAACCTTCCCGTACCATTATCTTTGCACCACCTACTAACGGACTTTGGACTGCTGGACTTTGGACAATGGGACATTGGACAATGGGACAATGGGACAATGGGACATTAGACATTTTGACATTAGACATTTGGACTTTAGATGGTTTGTTCCAAAGTCCAACAGTCCAACAGTCCAAAGTCCAACAGTCCAACAGTCCAAAGTCCAAAGTCCAACAGTCCAAAGTCCAACAGTCTAGAAGTCCACTATCCAACGTCAAATTAAGCTATGCAACCAAAAGTTAAAATCACCCTTTCCGTTTTCAGCTTCGTGGCTTTGGTGCTCACGGGCTTAGCCGCAGCGGAACAGGTTCCAACCACACAACCCAAGGGCGGCCAATCCCTGATTTCTCCCAGCATATTGAGTTTGAGTCCTAAGCTGGTGCGGAAGAAAAACCAATTTGAAAAAGACGACAAAACAATTCGGGAAATTGATTCATTGGTAATCAATCAAAAACCAGCGAAATGAATCTCGCGTCACCATTCATCTGAACAATGTAAATAAACTATGGATATCGAAAATGCAAAAGCGCAGATGCGCAAGGGGGTGCTGGAATTGTGCATCCTAAGCATCATCGAAGAGGACGAGGTCTATCCAAAAACAATTGTGGATCGGCTAAAAGCCAACGATCTGATTGTGGTGGAAGGCACGCTCTACCCTCTTCTGACTCGCTTGAAAAACGACGGCCTGTTAGACTACACCTGGCGAGAAAGCAGCGGCGGACCTCCACGCAAGTACTTCAAAATCACAGATTTAGGCCGCCAATTTCTTGAAGTACTCAGCACAAGTTGGAATCAATTGGTGCAATCCGTGGCCCAGACTGTTGGCAAAACTCCCGCTCCCAAAAAAGCTCGGAAAAGCGAATCAACTCCAGCTACTGATTCACCCACCGATTTATCCGCCGATTTATCCGCCGATTTATCCGCCGATTTATCCGCCGAAGTCTTGACGAAGGCGGAAGTCTTGACGAAGGCGGAAGTCTTGACGAAGGCGGAAGTCTTGACGAAGGCCGATGACTCGACGAAGGCCGATGACTCGACGAAGGCCGATGACTCGACAAAGCTGGAAGTTTTACCAAAAGAAGGCGAAGACAAAACCGACAACCAATAACTAACATCAAGCAATGAACAAGATACTGAATATTAATCTGGGCGGCTATGCCCTTACCATAGACGACGATGCCTATGTGTACCTTTCAGGCTATTTGGACAGCATCCGCAGGCGATTCAGCGAAAGCGAAGGCCGGGATGAAATCATTGGCGACATCGAAGCGCGCCTCGGCGAGCTGATCAGCCAGGAAATGGGGACGCGCACCATTGTCATGTTGCCCGATGTAGAAGCCGTAGTGGTTGTAATGGGCAAACCCGAGGATTTTGGCGGGGAAGACAACAGCAGCAGCAACACCTATAGCAGCACCACCGGCAAAAAAAGCGGAAAAGCCGCTGTGCGCACTGGAAAACGCCTTTTCCGCGACGAAGAGGATGCAGTAGTGGCTGGTGTTTGCTCTGGTTTATCAGCCTATTTTGGCATCCAGGACCCCGTGTGGATGCGCCTGATTTTTGTACTGCTGGCCTTTGCTTCCTTTGGTTTCTGGATGCCCGCTTATGTACTCATCTGGATATTGGTGCCACCTGCCAAATCAGCTGCCGACCGCCTTGCCATGCGCGGCGAACAGGTCAACATGGACAACATCGCCCGTGAAGTGGAAGACGGTTTCGACCGTTTGGGCAGAAAAGTAAACGAATTCGGTGCTGATGCGACTCGAAAAGGCAGCTCAGGTGCACAAAATGTCATGAGTAGCGGGGTTACTGCCATTGGCAAGGCCTTTGGCCTATTATTGCGCTTTATCGCAAAATTTGCAGCTTTGATTGCCATTTTGATCGGCATTGCTCTATTTCTCGGATTAGGCGCTGGCTGGATTGGCAGTATTGTAGCACTCGTAATTGGGGCTCCTTTTGTAGAATATTTCAGCCCATTCTCTTCGGGTTGGACCTGGTTTGGGATTATGAACCTGTTTTTCCTTTTGGGTATCCCGGCCATCGCGCTCGTGCTGTTTTTTTCAAGGATATTGTTCAAAACCCGCACACCGGGATGGGTAAACCGCACCTTGACAGGATTGTTTATCTTGAGCGTCATCACAGCGTTTTCAATGCTGCCTTTTGGAATAAAGGAATACAGTCAATCCGGCTCAATTTCTAAAAACATTGACCTGTCTGGCCTTCAAAATGACACGCTGAAGGTGGAAGCAGTGGCAGATTTGTTGGGTGGCAGATACCGCAACCAAAATGATTTCAATTTCGAGGAAGATGGGATTAGGATAGACGACAACGGGCTGCAAATGCGCTGCCCATTGGAGATCCGCGTTATCCCAAGTCGCGACGAAGCATACCATTGCACCCAAATCATTAAGTCCCAAGGTTCTTCCAGCTTAACGGCGCAGGAAAATGCCGATCGGGTAGGTTATTCGGCCACTTTTTCGGGCAGCACGCTTCGTGTGCCTACCGCTTACTCCGTTGCGAAAGGAGAAAAATGGCGGGGCCAAAGGGTTCGTGTCAATATAGAAGTGCCGATTGGAAAAAGCATCACATTCGATGAGGCCATCCATGAGTACGCTGGCGCAGACCTGGATGAGTACGACGACGTGAACAACAACAATTACATCTCGCGCCGCCCCGGAAAGGTGTTCCGTATGGGCAACAAGGGTTTAGTGTGCGCCGATTGCCCAAACATGGGCGACAAGGGTTATCGCTCTGACCGTAATTACGAAAACTTCATCCTGGAAGGTGATTTCACGACTGAAATACGCCAAGGCGACGATTTCAGGGTAGAAATCGAAGGTCCTGCGGACGAAAAAGACAAGGTTCAAAAAATCCAGACGGGAGATAAGATCACGTTCACCACCAATGGGAAAGCGATCAGTGGCGCAGTGCGTATTTTTATCCAAACGCCTACTTTTACCTCGCTTCATGCAGACAATTCCGGTGAAATCACGATCCGGGGCTTCGACGAAGGCCAAGTCAGCATCACAGCCAGCGGCAGCAGCAAGGTCAAAGCCTACATAGACGTTTCAAACGAGCTCAACATCGCACTCTCGGGCAAAGCATCGCTCGATCTGACAGGCAAAGGCAACTACCTGGACGTGAGCCTAAGCGACAACTCCGTGCTCGAAGCCAACAACTGGAATGCTGATCGTGTGGAAGTGTCTGCTTCAGACAATGCGAAGGCCCGGGTTTTTGCGAAGGACGATGCGCTGGTTACCTCGACCGGGCAGAGTTCGGTGCGCGTGGATGGGGGCGCCAATGTGCGGGATAAGCAGGAGGAGAATTAGGATATTGGGATATTAGAATATTGGAATATTGGGATATTGAAGGCTCCGCCCCTGTGATTTGGAATCGCAGGGGCGGGCTGTTTTTTTGGTGGAAATCGGAAACATGAAACGTAAAATGTGACAACTTCCAAAAAAAAGTCTCATTTGGTTCGCTGACCCATTACTTTTGTAGCAGTACACATCGCCATAAATTATGGAACAACTCTCTCTGCTTCGCCGAATCACTATTGACCCAGCCATCTGTCATGGGAAGCCGATCATTAGAGGGCTTCGTTATCCTGTAGAAAGTATTTTAGAATATTTGGCCGCGGGGGACACCATAGACGATATTCTAGCCGAATTTTCTGACCTTGAGTCGGAGGATATTCTGGCATGTTTGGCATTTGCTAGAAAGTGGGGGATTTGAGATTGCACTATTCGAAACAATTTTTTGATATTATTTTTTCAAAAGGTTTATTTTTGTATAAAAAATCATGGTATGCTAACAGAAGTATCCGCTTTCGAGCCGCCACCAAAACTTCCTTTAAGCAATATGCAACTGCAACTGCTCCAACTTTATGCAGCCGGAGTTTCTGATGAAGATTTAAAGGCAATTCAACGGATGCTCGCCCGTTATTTTGCTGATAAAGCCAGCAAAGGAGCTCAAGAAGTCTGGGAGGAGAAAGGTTACACCACGGAGCAACTGCTTCAAGAAAATATGCGCACCCCTTATAAAAGTGCTCAGAAATGAAGGTGGTTTTGGACACCAATGTCCTGTTAGTTGCTGTTCCTCTTGGCACACCTTACTATCCAATTTTTGACGCCTTTTTAAGTGGCGTATTCGAACTCTGCGTGACAACTGACATCTTGGACGAGTATGCTGAAAAGTTGGAGGAGAAATATGCCTTCCGCCCACACGTGGCCGAAAACACATTAAAAGCGATTGAAGCCTCGCCCGATGTTGCTTATATTTCTAAATATTTCTTCTGGAATCTCATTACTGCCGATCCTGATGACAACAAGTTTGTGGATTGCGCGGTGGCTGCAAATGTTGATTTCATCGTTACGGACGACCGACACTTTAACATTCTAGAGCAGATTCCTTTCCCGCCGGTGCGTGTTATTTCCGCTGATGACTTTGTGGAAATGTTGACGGGACGGCGGCCGACTAAAGCATGAAAAGCAGAGTGGATTGGATGGTCTTCCCCACAACCTTCCACATGGCGCAGTAACATTAAATCGGTAGCCAAATTTCTAGAATTGAACTGAATACAAAGATTCTGCATCGAGTATCTATCTTTGTCGGCTATTCCGCATTGATATGCCTACTCCATCATCCTCCCCCGCCGAACTTTACCAGAACATTGCCCGAAAGGTCAAAGAGGGAAGCTGTGTGCTTTTCCTCGGCCCCGCCGCTTTAGCCGCCAAAGACCAGGACGGCAGTTGGCAACCCATGACCGACCTCTGCGCCCGGCATCTGGCCGATAAATACGACCTGACCTTTGGTGCCGACGAAGACTGCAATCTTCCTTATGTGGCCAGCCTACTGCGGGTTCATAATCGCTCTACCGACAATGTTTTGCAGGAAGAAGTGGCAAAATTCTATAGTGACATCGCAGACAACTGCGAACTCCATCCGGCACTGGAACAACTCACGGATTTGAAGTTCCGCATCGTTATCAATACCACGCCCGACAACTTTGTGACGCGGCTCTACGATCAGATTGCCCAAGCATACCACGCCGATTATTACAACTGGTATAAGCCCTCCACAGGGTTTAATTTTGATTTTGAAAAGGATTCACGCGTGGTGATTTACAACCTCCTGGGGGCTTACCACAAACCCGAATCCCTGGTGCTGACCTACAAGCAGCAGCTCAGTTATATCAAAAAAATAGTGGGCGAACAGCAGAACGAACGTATCCCCGACGCGCTCACCAATGCTTTCAAGGACTTCCGGCACCACCTTTTCCTGGGCTTTGATTTTGAAGACTGGGGACTGCGCCTACTGCTCGATACGCTCTACAAAAACGTGCGCGACAACGTGCAGCCCTACTCCTTTACCACCAAAGACGAGCTCCCCACCGAGTCCGACACCAAGGTGTTTTTCCAGGGCGAGTTTGGAATGCAGTTCCCAAAAGACAACCTCGAAACTTTTGTAGAAAACTTGGTCGCGGAGTATAAAAAACTGGGCACCCCTGCCGCCGCCAGCAGCAGCCAGCCTCCACGCGCCAAAGTGCTGGTGCTCCACAACGAAGCCGCTGATAAAGATGGATATGACTTGCTGCTCAAGAACTTACGCGGTTTGCCTGCCCAGTTTATTAGCCTCGCCGATGCGGTGGGACAAGGCGATGTGCAAGCCTGGATTCGCAAAACTATGGACGAATGCCAAGTCGTGCTGCCGCT